>Ga0172380_10000282_pt1 | contig 105175 bp, 96 predicted proteins | sample Leawe162metaG_FD_119747 | JGI IMG/M metagenome (GOLD analysis project Ga0172380, IMG submission 119747) | Leachate microbial communities from a municipal landfill in Southern Ontario, Canada - Leachate well 162 metaG | ecosystem: Engineered > Solid waste > Landfill > Unclassified | place...
ATTTTCGGTACACCACGAATCACTCGCCAACAGCTCGCAAGTGCCTACACCTATCAATTGTTCCAGCTTTTTAAAGAACCCCGCCCGTCGCGCCTCTTTCCGTTGCGCCGTGCAGTGAAGAGGCCGAATTATATGGAGACCCTATCTCCGTGTAAACCCCTATTTCGTATTTTCTACAGATTCTTTTTTATAACTCTGTAGCGCTGATTCCAATTGATGTCGAACCCCCTCGCGTAGCTCTTTGGGGCCAATCACCTCCACTTCAGGCCCATGGCGAAGAACATCCATCACCAACTCACGCGAATCGCTATAAGGCAACTCCAGGACGTAGGAACCATCGGAGAGGAAACTGCCCTTCTGTCTTGGATGCCAGCGCTCCATGGCAACCCAGCGTGCGCGTTGGGGAGAGAATTTCAGCTTAGCCCAAGCCTTTGCTCGCCCGGAGAAAATTCCATATCCCGCCCCCAACACTGCATCAAGGGTGCGCTCCGGTATATTCCGCACCGCATCGCCAACCACTTCGGCACGGCGAATGGCGTCAACAGAAAAGCTACGCAGCTCATTGCGCAGATGACACCACGCGTCCAAATACCAGTTCTCGCGATAATGGATCAGACGCTGGGGTGAAATTTCGCGTTCGCTCGTCTCATCCCGCGCTCGAACGTAATAGGCTATCAACAGGCGTTTGCGGCGTAGCAGCGCCGAAGCGATGACTGCAAAGTGATCCAGCGCCATCGCACGGCCGGCCATGCCAATAATTCGGATGCGCTTTTGAATTTCGTCAAGCTCTCCTGCCCCCGTGTCGAGCAAAGATTTGAGTCGCGCCTGCAATGGTTGAACATGGGGAGCCAGCAAACCGCCTCCCTCTATTCCCGTTAAGAGGTGCTGCATGGTAAGCAGTGCATGTATTTCAGCCGGTGAGAACCACAATCCGGGGAGCTCATACTGCGCGCTGCCGCGCTGCACCTGTTCGAAGCGATAGCCCCGACGTTCGCGATCCCACACGATCGGCGCGTGAAGCCGATTGCGCATGTATTCCAGATCGCGCTTGATGGTAGCTCGGGATACGCCGAGCCGTTCTTCAAGCACCGCAAAGGGAACGATGCGTTGCTCAGAGAGCAACAGATCGATCTTGTAGAAGCGCTCGGTACGATCCATACCCAAGCGCCCCCGCTCAATGCAATCCGGTACTCAGGTCAGCGTAGATATCATCGACGGACTCGAGTCCCACGGCAACCCGCAAGAGCCCCTCAGTAATACCAGACGCTGCTCGCGCCTCGACGCTGATTCGACCGTGCGTCGTCGTAGCCGGATGGGTGATGGTGGTTTTGGTATCGCCCAAGTTAGCAGTAACGGAAAGCAGGCGACAGTTGTCAATGACCCGCCAAGCTTCCTCGCGCGCGCCCTTGACCTCAAAAGACACAATGGCGCCGCCCGCGGACTGTTGCTGCTTGGCTAGTTGATATTGCGGATGCGACTCCAACCCTGGGTAAAAAACCCGCGCCACACGCGGGTGCTCCTCAAGACGTCTCGCCAAATCCAGCGCGGCGTCTGACTGTGCCTGCATACGAATCCGGAGTGTTTCCAGCCCCTTAAGAATAACCCAGGCATTGAAGGGCGACAGCGTAGGTCCCGCAGTACGCAGGAACTTATAGATATCCTCCATCGATCCGGACGATCCACAAACCGCACCGCCAAGAACGCGCCCTTGTCCATCCAGATATTTGGTGGCGGAATGGATCACCAGATCTGCGCCGAGATCGATGGGACGCTGTAGTGCCGGAGTGCAAAAACAGTTGTCCACCGCAAGTAACGCACCACCTTCATGTGCCACTGCAGCAATGGCCGCGACATCGGCAAGCTCCATGAGTGGATTGGACGGCGTTTCGACAAAAACCAACCGAGTATTGGAGCGCAACGCCGTACGATAGGCATCGACGTCGGCAATCGGCACATAGGTCGTTTCAATGCCAAAGCGATTGAGGATGTTACCAAAAAGCTGCTGAGTTGCCCCAAAGATGCTCCGTGAAGAGACGATGTGATCGCCGGCGCTGAGCAATGCCATGACCGTCGCCATGATTGCTGACATTCCGCTGGCGGTGGCCACACAGCGCTCGGCCCCCTCCAGAGCGGCCAGCCGTGTCTGAAAAGTAGTGACTGTCGGATTGGTGAATCGGGCATAGACGTTTCCCGGTTCTGCCCCCGAAAAACGCGCGGCGGCTTCGGCCGCGCTCCCGAAAACGAAGCTGGAGGTCAAGTAAAGAGCCTCCGAATGCTCCCCAAACTGGCTACGCTCCTGCCCGGCACGGACCGCAATGGTTTCGAAATCGAAAGGCTTGTCCATCGGATTACTGTGCCGCAGTTAGATTGAGATCGAGTTGCCCGTCTTCGCCGTCTTCGCCGCCCTTATGGGGAGCCGCCCGAGCTGTTTCTATCCCCTCGAGATAGGCTGTCGTCACGTCACCGGTAATGTAGTGCCCGTCGAAACAGGACGTCTCGAAATGGCTCAATGCCGGATTGACGGCACGCACCGCGGCCCGAAGGGCATCCAAATCCTGGTAAACCAATCCATCGGCGCCAATCTCCGCACATATTTCCGCGTCGTTGCGAAATGCCGCAATCAACTCGCTACGCGTTGGCATATCGATGCCATAGACATTAGCATGGCGCACCGGCGGCGATGCGGAGGCGAAATAGACTTTTTTGGCGCCAGCTTCGCGGGCCATGGCGATGATCTCCTGGCTGGTCGTCCCGCGCACAATGGAGTCGTCCACCAGCATCACATTCTTACCGCGGAATTCCTGCGTAATGGCATTGAGTTTCTGCCGTACCGATTTACGCCGCGTCGCCTGCCCGGGCATGATGAAAGTACGGCCGATATAGCGGTTCTTTACAAACCCCTCACGATACGGAACATCCAGACGATTGGCCAACTCCATTGCAGAAGGTCGCGACGAGTCGGGAATAGGGATCACCGCATCGAGATCCAGATGCGGCAAGGTGTGGCGGATTTTTTCCGCCAGCAATTCGCCCATTTTGACGCGCGTCTCGTAAACGGAGACACCATCCATCAAAGAATCCGGGCGCGCAAGATAAACGTATTCGAACATGCAGGGCGCATGCATGGTGCGCTCTGCGCACTGACGACTGACAAAATGCCCCTGCGTGTCGATCAGAATAGCCTCGCCCGGCTCAACATCACGCAGCATTCTGAAGCCCAGCGTATCAAGAGCCACGCTCTCCGATGCGACAAGGTACTCCGGACCATGCGGCGTATCGTTGCGGCCGACAACCAATGGACGAATACCGTAAGGATCGCGGAATGCCAGCAAGCCATAGCCAGCAATCATCGCCACCACCGCATAGGCTCCGCGAACCCGGCGATGCACGCCGGCAACCGCCCTGAAGATGGTCTCCGGATCGACCTGATAGCGGTTTTGCGATGCTGCCTGCAACTCGTGGGCAAGTACGTTGAGCAACACTTCCGAATCGGAATTGGTGTTCATGTGCCGCAAATCCTGGAGAAACATGTCCTGCTTCAACTGGTCTGCATTGGTCAGGTTGCCGTTGTGCGCCAACATCAGCCCGAATGGCGAATTAACGTAAAAGGGTTGCGACTCGGCCGCGTTATATGCCGATCCAGCGGTGGGGTAGCGGCAATGGCCGATGCCCCAATTGCCTATCAGGTTGCGCATGTTGCGGGTACGGAATACATCGCGAACCAAACCCGGGCCCTTGTGCATATGGAACCGCCCCCCCTCCGCCGTCGCAATGCCGGCTGCATCCTGGCCCCGGTGCTGCAAGACCTGCAAGCCGTCATACAGCAACTGATTGACCGGCCCGGTCGCCACCACCCCAAGAATCCCGCACATAAGGCCCTCTATCGATATCGAATCCGCTTAGCCACATCGGGTGGCAACCACGGTTTGCCGGCAATCACCAGCGTTTCAAGGGGTGGCGACAATACCGCATCGCGCCACCATCCCTGTTTGGGCAAGGCCGTCAGACCGCCCAACAAGACTCCAACCAAGACCATTGCAACACCACGCAAAACGCCGAACACGGCACCAAGCAGGCGATCGACCAACCCCAACCCTACCGCCTTGATCAATTCACGGAATACCAGCCGAGCCGCGGCCGCCAACAACAAGACGGTCAAAAATACGAGGAAATACCCGCCGCCCTGCCGCATCATCGGATCGGCAATCACGCCACTCAGCAACTCGGCTGCCTGGCTACCCAAAGCCCGAGCCGCAAAAAAAGCCAGCACCCAAGCTGCCAGCGCCAGCACCTCGCTGACCACACCACGCAACAAGCCCAACACGACGGAAGCGCCGACAATGCCGAGCACCAGATAATCAAAAACAGTCACTATTTCTGCGCTACCGGGCCTTCGACCCCAATTTTCCGAATTCTCGACTGCGCTTTCTCAGCCATATCCTTGGAGGAGAACGGGCCGGCCCGAACCCGTACACGGGAACCCTGCGGCGTATCCAGCTTTTCTGAATATGCTGGAATATTCATTTCCTTGATCTTGGCAAGCAATAATTTTGCGTTACCGACGTTCTGATACGCGCCGAGTTGGACAACCCACTGCGCTCCATTCCTACCCTCAAGCGCTGCCGTCGCACGAGCTTCCTCGACCTTCTGCGGCGATATCCTCTCGGCCAATTTGGGCTTTTCGGCGACGGGGGACTCCACGACTTTACCTTCATCGGCATGAACTACGGGCTTGGCGACATCCACCTTTTGCGGCCCATTTTTTTCTGCGTCCGCTTTGACCTCGGGTGCAACAGTCTCAACTGTCGCAGCCGTGGGTATCTGAATGGAAGAAGTAGTGGCTCCTGCTGTCTTTACAGGCGTACGTGCGGGAAGATTTTCGACCTCTTGGGAGGGAATCCGAATCTGGATATCCTGCGACACAGACCGAGGTTCCCGGTCCATTACCATGGGCAGAACAATGATCGCCAGCAGGGCCAGCGCGGCGGCCCCCACCAAACGCCGGCGTGCGCGTTTTTTTAAATCCACCGAATCGTCGGAAACTGCATCTTTATCAGCCATGATTTCAGGCAGCGCGCTCCAGAACGCGCATTACATCCGCTACGGTAAGGAATGATCCAAAGGTTAAAATTCTATCATCCTCCTCAGCCTGCTCCTTGGCGTAGGCGAAGGCTGCCGCAGGCGATGCGAAGGGGGTCAATTCACCGGTCGCTCCGTATTCGCGCAATCGTTGCACCAATTCATCGGCAGGCATCGCACGCGGGCCTTCCAGTGCGCAGGGCAACCACCGGGTCACCCGCCCTTTGAGCGCACCAATCACAGCCCCCACATCCTTGTCACGCAACATGCCGAAAACCGCCCAGGTCTCGGGATGGAAAGCCATGTTTCCCAAATTTTCGGCCAGCACGCGGGCTGCCTGGGGATTGTGGGCCACATCCAGTACCACCGTCGGTCGTCCTGGCAATACCTGGAAACGGCCGGCCAACTCGACTTCGAGCAGGCCGCGACGAATATCCTGCATCACAACGGGTATGCGATCGCGCAGGGTATCGAGTGCAGCAAGGGCGATACTTGCATTCTGTAGTTGGTTCCCGCCGCGCAAGCCCGGATGCGCCAGACTGCTGCGTTTTCCGCTGCGCCCCCAGTACTGCCATTGCACGTCTTGATTGACGAAGCCAAAATCCTTGCCTAGCACCTGTAGGTCGGCGCCGATTTTCGCAGCATGCGCTTGCAGAGTTGCCGGAGGCTGCGGATCGCCGCAAATAGCAGGCTTGCCGGCACAAAAAATCCCTGCCTTCTCGAATCCTATCTGCTCTCTCGAATCGCCTAAAAAATCCATGTGATCTAAATCGACGGTCGTCACCACCGCACAGTCCGGATCATAGATATTGACAGCATCGAGCCGACCACCAAGCCCGACTTCGAGGATGATGGCATCAAGGGAATATTGCGCAAAGACCTCCCAAGCCGCCAGCGTGCCAAATTCGAAATAGGTCAGTGGCGTGTCCTGCCGCGCTGCTTCCACACAGACAAACCCGGTACATAAGGGTTCATCCGCTACCGGATGACCGTCAATACGCACCCGTTCGTTATAGCGCAACAAATGCGGCGAGGTATAGAGGCCCACACGATAGCCAGCGCAAAGCAGAATGCGCTCCAGCATGGCACAGACCGATCCTTTACCGTTAGTACCGCCGACGATGAACACGGGGCAACTCTTGCGTTGCTTCAACCGCTGCTGCACCTCGCGCAGCCGCTCCAGCCCTAGCACAATGGGCTGGGCGTGCTGTCGTTCGATATGCGCTAACCAAGCCTCAAGCGAGTCGGGCATCAGGAAACGGCAGGCACCTTTTGCAGTAAGGACAAGATCGATACGAGCTTGTCGCGCAGCTCACGGCGATCGACGATCATGTCGATCGCCCCTTTTTCCATCAGGAACTCGGCACGCTGGAAACCTTCAGGCAGTGTCTGACGTACCGTCTGTTCGATCACCCGCGGTCCGGCAAAACCGATCAACGCACCGGGTTCGGCGATCACCACATCACCGACAAAAGCAAAGGACGCCGAAACACCGCCCATGGTCGGATCGGTGAGAACTGTGATGAATGGCAAATTTTTCTCGGCCAGCCGCGCCACAGCAGCCGTCGTCTTGGCCATCTGCATCAGCGAAAAGAGCCCCTCCTGCATACGTGCGCCGCCGGTTGCAGTGAAGCAGATAAAGGGAGCTTGAAGGTCAAGCGCCGCCTTCACGCCACGAACGAAACGCTCGCCCACTACCGAGCCCATCGAACCACCGAGAAAATCGAACTCGAAGCATGCCACCACAGCGGGTAGCGTCTTGATCGCCCCCTGCATCACCACCAGCGCGTCCGCTTCGCCGGTTTCCTCGATCGCAGCACTCAGGCGGTCGGTATAGCGTTTGCTATCCTTGAATTTCAACGGGTCCAGCGGAACCACCTCCGAGCCGATTTCAAAACGGCCTTCCTCGTCGAGCAACATGCTCAACCGAGCCCGGGCGCGAACACGATGATGATGGCTGCACTTAGGGCAGACACTCAAGTTGTTTTCCAAATCGGTGCTGTAGAGCACCGCCTCGCAGGCCGGGCACTTGCACCACAGGCCTTCGGGAACCGATTTGCGCGTGCTTTCGGCACTACGCTTGATTTTCGGCGGCAGCAGTTTCTGTAACCAACTCATAGCTCCTCCTTGGAACCATCCATGGCCGCGCGTATACCGCGCACAAAGGCCGTGACGCGGGCCGCAGCCTCATCACGAGGAGAGTTCTCGATTTCTTCGATGATGCGGCTGCCAATCACCACGGCATCAGCCACACGCGCCACCTTGGCGGCACTCTCGCCGTCGCGGATGCCGAAACCGACGCCAACCGGCATGCGCACCTTGTCGCGAATCAACGGAATGCGCCGCGCCACCTCGTCCATGTCCATGAGGGCCGAGCCGGTCACACCCTTCAATGAAACGTAATAGATATAGCCACTACCCGCTTCCGCCACTTCGGCGAAGCGCTTTTCGCCCGAAGTTGGCGCCAGCAGGAAAATCGGATCGAGCTGCGCGGCTTTCAACGTAGACGCAAATTCCACGCATTCCTCCGGGGGATAATCCACCACCAACACGCCGTCCACGCCCATCGAGCTCGCATCGCGGGCAAAATCCGCCACTCCGTAGGCTTCGATCGGATTGGCATAACCCATCAGCACCACTGGGGTCGCCAGATCGTGCTTGCGAAATTCGCGCACCATGCCGAGAACGATACGCAGGCTGGTACCATATGCCAGCGCCCGTTCCGAGGCCCGCTGAATGGTCGGTCCATCGGCCATCGGATCGGAAAACGGCACGCCCAGTTCGATGATATCGGCACCGCCGCTCACCAAAGCCTGCATCAGGCCCACAGTCAGCCCCGGCTCAGGATCGCCGGCGGTAATAAAGGGAATCAGGGCCTTGCGGCCAGAGGCCTGTAAACGCGCAAATGTAGTCTGGATACGCGACATGATCAGAACTGGATCCCAGATTTTTCGGCCACTGTATGCATATCCTTGTCGCCTCGACCGGAGAGATTGACCAGCAGTACCTTGTCTTGCCCAAGCGTCGAGGCTAGGCGAGCGGCATAGGCCAGCGCATGGCTTGATTCGAGCGCAGGAATGATGCCTTCCAGACGACACAGATCGTGAAAAGCCTGCAAGGCCTCTGCGTCGGTGACAGTTACATACTCGGCACGACCGCTATCGTTTAGCCACGCATGCTCAGGGCCGACCCCTGGATAATCGAGTCCCGCAGACACCGAATGCGTTTCGATAACCTGACCGTTGGCGTCCTGGATCAGATAAGTCCGATTGCCATGCAGCACACCAGGGCGGCCCGCAGTTATCGAAGCTGCATGCTTGCCGCTATCGAGCCCATATCCGGCTGCTTCGACACCGATCAGCCGCACACCGGGCACATCGATGTAGGGATGAAAAATCCCCATGGCGTTGGAGCCGCCGCCGACGCAGGCGATCACGGCATCGGGTTGACGATCGATCAGTTCCGGCATTTGTACTTTGCATTCCTCGCCGATCACTCTTTGGAAATCGCGCACCATCATCGGATAGGGATGCGGGCCTGCCACTGTGCCGATAATATAAAAAGTGTTGCCGATATTGGTCACCCAATCGCGCATGGCTTCGTTAAGCGCATCCTTGAGCGTCTTCGAACCGGACTCCACCGGTACCACCCTAGCACCTAGCAGTTTCATCCGATACACGTTGGCTGCCTGACGCTTAACGTCCTCACTACCCATGTACACCACACATTCCATACCGTAGCGCGCGGCGACGGTGGCTGTCGCCACACCATGCTGGCCGGCGCCGGTTTCAGCGATTACCCGTGGCTTGCCCATGCGCCGCGCCAGCAGTGCCTGGCCTATGCAGTTATTCACCTTGTGGGCGCCGGTGTGGTTGAGATCTTCGCGCTTGAGATAAATTTGGGCACCGCCCAGCTTTTTCGACCAATGGGTGGCATGGTAGATCGGGCTGGGACGACCAACGTAATGCTTCAGTTCGTACTCGAACTCGGCTAGGAACGCCGGATCGGCCTGGGCCGCGGCATACGCTTCGCGCAATTCGTCGAGCGCGGGGATCAGCGTTTCTGCAACGAATACGCCACCATAGGGGCCGAAATGGCCGCGAGCATCGGGCAAGTTGTAGGGGGTGACAGACATAACGGAAACTCCTTTGGACAGGACGTTGAAACGGGCGACTCGATCTCGCCCATCTCAAACGTGGTCTGCCTGGTGACGCCTCCAGCAGAGGCGCCGCTGACCGCCTACATCACTATTTCGACGCATATGACTAAGCTTCTCCAACGCCGTCCGCTGCCCTCACCGCAGCAACGAAGACTTCGATTTTCGCGGCATCCTTGATGCCTTTTTTATCCGGGCCAGCCTCTACACCGCTGCTCACATCGACCGCCCACGGACTCAAGGCACGGACAGCCTCGGCCACATTGCCAGAGTACAAACCGCCTGAAAGTATCAGCGGCAGGGGCAGCCTGTCCGGAATCAGGCTCCAGTCGAACGTTTTCCCGCTCCCCCCATATCCTTCCGCATACGTGTCCAGCAACACTGCGCGGGCGGAAGAAAAAACGCGGGCGAATTCTAACAGATCGACCCCTGGCCTTACCCGTGCCGCCCGAATGTAGGGCTTACCAAACTGACTACAGTACGCCTCATCCTCGTCTCCATGGAACTGTAGCAATTCCAGCGGAACGGTCTCCAGTGTGCGGCGAACGAGGGCTGGTTCAGCATTGACGAACAGGCCGACGCGGGTAACGAAGGGCGGCACCCGATCGGCGAGGGCGGCAGCGACAGCCAAATCGACGCACCGCGGGCTGGACGGATAGAACACTAGGCCAACCGCATCAGCGCCGGCATTGACGGCAGCATCCATGTCCTGCGAGCGGGTCAAACCGCAAATTTTTATACGGGTTCGGGCAACCATCAAACGCTTAACGGATGGAAAGGGGCGATGATACGCCCGCCCTGCGGCAGCTTCCAACGCGGCTCATACTCGACACCGGTGAAGTACAACCCATCCGGCATAAAAGTCGGCGGCGCCGCTGTGCGGTCACGCGCAGCAAGTATCTCGCTGATCCATTCTGGCTGTTCCTTGCCATACCCCGCCCAAAGCAAGGCGCCAACCATATTGCGCACCATATGGTGCAGAAACCCGCCGGCGCGGAACTCGAACACAATGAAATCGCCGCTACGCGAAATGTCTGCCTGGCGGAGGGTTTTTACCGGCGACTTGGCCTGGCACTCGGAAGAACGAAAAGCGCTGAAGTCATGCTCGCCAAGCAAACGGCTGGCTGCCGCCGCCATCGCGGACACATTGAGCGGACGATGATACCAACCGACCCGACCATGTTGAATCGCCGGACGGACCGGGTGATTGAACAAGACATAGCGGTAACTGCGCGACAGGGCATCGAAACGCGCATGGAAATCTTCAGCCACGGTTTGCGCCCAACGCACGGCAATCACCCGCGGCAAATAGGAGTTAACGCCGCGAACCCAGGCCTGAAGCGGCCGCCTCACGGGTGAATCGAAATGGGCGATTTGCGCCAGAGCGTGGACGCCGGTATCGGTACGCCCCGCCGCATGAGTTTTGATCGGCTGGCCGGCGATGGCGCCGAGCGCGCGCTCAAGATGATCCTGCACCGTGCAACCGTGTGGTTGAGATTGCCAGCCCTGAAAAGCGCTTCCGTCGTATTCGAGCTGAATGACATACCTCATCCCAAGCTCCGAAGCAAAACGGCGACAGCTACGGCAAGAACGACCAGCGCGCTATCACCTCGCTTCCAGTCCGGGTTGTTCAAAACTAGACAACGGGGTGCTAAGTCGGTTGCAGGAACGCCTGACAACAAGCCACGCCATCCTCCGCTGCCACCCTCCACAGCATACTCGAGCGTCAGCATCAGACGAACTGCGATGCGCTGCCGATCAAGTCCCAGGCGGGCCATCGGCGCCATCAACATAAACAAACCCGCAACCAGATCGGCATGATCCAAACGATTCAGCAGCAGCGACAGCATGGCCAGGATTGCAAGTAGGCGCAGGCCATGTTCGACGGCCATTTCAACACCTTCGACGCTGACGCCCAGAACGGCCCAATGACCTTCCAGCCTCACCCCCGGCGTAAGCCAGGGAAATAGCACCAATAGGGAGAGAAACAACCAACGTGTACGATGCAGTATTTTCAGCAGCCGCGGGCGGCTGACCCAAGCGGCGATCAATAGCACGCAAAACGTGGCCACAGCCGCAGCGCTTAGGTCAAGCTGCTGGATCGCTAAAACGCTGACGCCCCAAACGAGGAGCAGGCTGGCCGGGTGAAACATCAGAGATCGGAAACGTGCAGCCAGAAAGCTGCACGTTTCTGTTTAGGAAAGCTTGTCCAGCCTATCGCGAGCGAGCGCCTGCTGAGCCGCGTCGCCTTCGCTCAACACTTCCTGCAATAACTCGCGCGCCCCTTCCTTGTCGCCCATTTCCTCATAGGCTTGCGCCAGTTCGAGCTTGGTCGTCACTTCGGGATTGCCCGCAGGCGCATCCGCCGTTGCCGGTGCTTCCGCAGCAACCATGTCTACAGCAGGCTCGCTCAGATCGAGGCTGATGGAGGAAAGGTCGAGTGCCGGTGCGGCAGCTTCGGGGGAAGTTGCAGGGGACTCGCCGAGATCGAAGTCGAAATCCAAGGCGGAAGCTGAAACGTCTTCCTTAATCGCAGTCTCAGCTGCTTCAGCAACGGCCGGTGTTTCGCCAAGATCAAAGTCGAAACTAATGACATTGCCGTCGTCGGTCTGAGCGGCAGGCTCAAGAGCGGGTGCCGCCGCCTCAGGTACGGATGTATCGGGCGCCAGATCGAAATCGATATCGAGCCCTCCGGACGGTGTTTCGGCAACCGGCTGGAGAGCCTCAACTGCGGCGACCGATTCCGCTACGGCTTCCGATGCGGAACCGAGGTCGAGATCGAAGTCCAGGACATTGGTGTCCTCGACCGGAGCTACAGGAGACTCGGCCGCAGGTTCCGGAGGCAACTCGGTCGACGCAGCGGGAGCACTAAGGTCAAGATCGAAATCGAGACTACCCGGCAACTCTTCGTGGCTGGGCTCAGCGGCTTGAGGTGCAGACATCTCCATCGGCGGCACGACGGTATCGGAAATTGGCGTAGCCGCCTCGGCCACGGGGGAGGTACTCACAACCTGTTGTCGGCTGTAAAGCGGATTCGTCGGGTCAAGCGCTCGCCCAAGCGCTTCAGCGCGTTCCCAATCGGCACCGCTACCACCAGTCTGCGCGTGCAGATCGACAGCCACCGTATTGAACTGAGGCAGACTCTTGCGTGCCGCATAAATCTCCAGCAGCTTCAGGTGTACCGCAAGCTGGCTGGGATCCTTCTTCAATGCATCAAGCAGGATCTCCTCAGCTTGGGCATCCCTGCCGTAGGCCATGTACGTATCAGCCTCGCGGACGGGATCCACGCCCTCGACATCCAGTTGCCCCTTGTCGGATAGACCGAAGTCGGTAGCCGCACCGATATCGCCCGTATCGATGCTCTGCCCCTCGGCACTGCTGAATACCGATCCGCCGGAAAGGACGCTCACGGCAGCCCCCGATTTCACATCCTTTTTGCGCTTCCATGCACGGAAACCGAAATACCCCAACAACAAGGCGAGCACCCCGCCGCCACCGATCACCAGCAAACCGTTCTCTTCCATGAAGTCGGGTTCGGGAGCAGGCGTGGGGGGGGGCGCAGGCTTTTTCGCCTGAGGCGGCGGAGCAGATGGCGGCTGGAGTGTTGCAACGGTTTCTGGCGGCTTCGGCGGACTGTCCGCTTTCGGCTCTTCTGGAGTCTTCGGAACTTCCGCAGGTTTTTCAACTTCAACCGGCTTCGCAGTCACAGCCGGTTCGATCTTTTTCACTTCGGGAACGGCAGGCTGATCCTGCTTTTGAAGATCAGCGCCCCCCTGGCTCTTCATCTCTGCCAGTTTGCGCATATCCGCAACATTTTTTTCCAACTGTGCGATACGGGTCTGGGCTTCCTTGAGCGCCTTGTCTTTGGCGACAAGATCTTCCGCCGTTTTGTTCGATACGGCCGTCTTGCCGGCTTCGGTTCTGGATACTTCCAGCTTGTCCTTGCCGACCGGCACCAGCACCTTTTCTTCAATTTTCGGCGTAATCTTGCCCGTTGCGCTTTGACTCGGCGCAGCTTCCTTGGCCGGTGCGGCGCTAGCCGCGGCGCCGGCAAGTTTGCGCTTATAGATTTCGAAATCGGCGGCCTGAGCGATGATAACCTTGCGCGCTTCGCCAACCTCAACAGCCGCAATGGCTTCCTTTTCCGGAACGGAAAGAATCTTCCCGGCACGCAAGCGATTCATGTTGCCGCCGTCGAAGACATCCTGATTGCTGCGGAACAGGGCAACCAGCATCTGGTCGAGGCTGACTCCCTCGGGTTTGGTCGTCGCGGCAATCTTAGCCAGCGTATCGCCCTTCTGCACTACGCGAGTTCCGCCCTCGCTTATAGCCTTGGCCGGCACAGGCATATCAACAGATTTTTTGGATGCGGCCCGCACCTGACTTGCAGGCCTTTCGGAGACCACGGCAACCGCTTGCTCAGTCTCCGGCTTCACCGACGGGGCAGCGACCGTGGAGATGACGGGCGCCTCAGCCGCTTTCAGCTCAGGAGGATCGAGCAGAAAGGTGTATTCGCGAACCAGCCGTCCCGAAGACCAACTCAACTCGATCAGCATATCGAGGAACGGGTCGCTAATCGCACGATCGCTCGACAGCCGGAAATAAGGCTGGCCACCCGACCGTCGATCAAGGGTGAAGCGCACTCCGTTGAGGGTTCCGGAATATTCGATATTGGCCTGGCGGAAGGCGTCCGGACCGGCAACGCGAACCGCCAGAGAATTCATCTCCTCCTTGGAGGCGGAGATATCGAGTTCCGCGCGCAAAGGTTGCCCCAATGCGGAGAGAACCGTCAGCTTGCCCAGCCCTGCGGCTTCCGCAGCGACCGGCAGAACTGCCGCCAGCGCTACAGCCAATAATGAAACCCGCAAATTCATCGTTCGCTTGTCTTTTTTTGACACGGCACCCCCCTGTGGGGAACTATTTTCAGCATTCAAAATAACATCATGAGGTTAGGCATGCAAGCTCATCCTTCCCCTCAGATGTGACATGCATGCCATTTTTACTTCAGTCGATGAGTATCCGCAGCATCCTGCGTAGCGGTTCGGCGGCCCCCCAGAGCAACTGATCGCCGATGACAAAGGCCGAAACATACTCGGCCCCCATGTTCAGCTTACGCACCCGGCCGACACCAACCTGGAGTCCGCCAGTAATCGATGCCGGGGTCAGTTCCTGCTCAGTGATGCCGCGTTCGTTCGGTACCCATTTGACCCATGGATTGCCCGACTTGACGATGGACTCGATCTTGGCGAGCGGCAAATCCTTATTCAACTTTATGGTCAGTGCCAGGCTATGACAACGCATCGCGCCGATACGCACGCAGAGGCCGTCCACCGGAACGGTACGGCTGTTGCCGAGGATCTTGTTGACCTCCGCCTGTCCTTTCCATTCCTCCTTGGACTGCCCGTTGTCCAATTGCTTATCGATCCACGGGATCAGGCCGCCGGCCAGCGGCGCAGGAAAATATTCGTGCGGCACATCCTCGCGGATCGTTTTCGCCACCTTGCGGTCGATATCAAGGATCGCCGACGAGGGCGTTTCAAGTTCCTCGGCCACCGCGGCGTGGATTATGCCCATCCCCTTAAGCAGTTCGCGCATGTTATTCGCGCCAGCCCCCGATGCAGCCTGGTAGGTCATTGAACTGACCCAGTCGACCAAGCCCTCGCGAAACAGGCCACCCACCCCCATCAATAGGATTGAATTGGTGCAGTTGCCGCCGATGTAGTTCTTGATATTTTTACCCAGCGCAGCACGAATCACATGGTCGTTGACTGGATCGAGAATAATTGTCGCATCGCTCTCCATGCGCAGCGTGGATGCCGCATCGATCCAATAGCCGTTCCAGCCAGCCGCACGCAACTTGGGAAAGATTTCGGTGGTGTAATCGCCGCCCTGGCAGGAGATGACGATGTCCATCGCCTTCAACGCATCAATGGAACTCGCATCCTCTAGGTAGCCGCCGGCCTTGCCGCCAAAATCCGGTGCCTTGCCGCCCGCCGCAGAAGTCGAGAAATAAACGGGCTGAATCTGGTCGAAATCTTTTTCCTCGACCATGCGCTGCATCAGCACGGAACCGACCATGCCCCGCCAACCCACCAGCCCTACTCGCTTCATCGCCATGATATCTCTCTCGCTTACAGGGCGGCCACCACGGCGTCGCCCATTTCTCTGGTTCCAACCACTTTCGCACCCGGCTCCTGAATGTCGCCGGTGCGATAGCCTTGCGCCAGCACTTTTTTCACCGCGACTTCGATGTGATCCGCAACATCTCCCTGATTAAAGGTATAGCGCAACATCATCGCAACGGAGAGGATGGTCGCCAGCGGGTTGGCTATATTCTTGCCCGCAATGTCGGGGGCCGAGCCGTGAATCGGCTCGTAAAGCCCAAAGTTCTTCTCATTCAGAGACGCCGAAGGCAGCATGCCGATGGAGCCGGTGAGCATCGACGCCTCGTCGGAGAGGATGTCGCCGAACAGGTTGCCGGTCACGATAACGTCGAACTGCTTGGGATTTTTCAACAGTTGCATGGCCGCGTTATCGACATATTGGTGGCTCAATTCGACGTCGGGGTAATCCTTCCCGACTTCGATAACCACTTCGCGCCAAAGTTGCATGGTGTCCAGCACATTCGCCTTATCCACCGAACAGAGGCGCTTGCCACGTTTGCGCGCAGCCTGGAAGCCGACATGGGCGACGCGGCGAATCTCGCTTTCGCTGTAACGCATAGTGTCGAAGCCTTCGCGCTCACCGTTCTCCAACGTCCTGATGCCCCGCGGCTGACCGAAATAGATATCCCCGGTAAGTTCGCGGATGATCAGTATGTCCAGCCCCGCAACAACCTCAGGCTTCAGTGTCGAAGCATGCACCAGTTCTGGATAAACCAGCGCCGGGCGGAAATTGGCGAACAGGTTAAGCGCCTTGCGCAGACCGAGAATGGCCTGCTCCGGGCGCAGTTCACGCGGCAGCGTGTCAAGACTGAAGTCGCCGACGGCACCGAACAGGATAGCGTCGGAGGCCTTGGCCAAACTCAACGTTTCCTCGGGCAGCGGATGGCCCTTGGCGCGATAGCCGGCGCCGCCGATTGGCGCCTCGTTGAGATCCATGGAGAGGCCTAGCGCCTTCATCACCTTAACGGCTTCGGCAACAATTTCCGGGCCGATGCCATCGCCCGGCAAAACTGCGATCTTCATTTGTATCTCTCGTTTGTCAGGCGAACAGCCAGGGCTGCTCGATACGCCGTCGCGCCTCGAATTCCTTGATCAACTCGGCGTGGCGCAAAGTGAGGCCGATATCGTCCCAGCCATTGAGCAGACACTCCTTGCGGAACGGGTCCACATCGAAATGCAAGGCAACCCCGTCCGGCCTAGCCACCGTCTGCGCCGCCAGATCGATCTTCAGCGTCGATCCTGGAACAGCGGTGACCAGATCGAACAGCGACTGGATCGCTTCGGCCGGCAAGGTAATTGGCAGCAGGCCGTTCTTGAAACAATTGTTGTAGAAGATGTCGGCAAAGCTGGTGCCAATCAACGCTCTAAAACCGAAATCCTCCAGCGCCCAGGGCGCATGCTCGCGCGACGAGCCGCACCCAAAGTTGTCGCGAGTCAGAAGGATCGACGCACCGCTATAACGCGGCTGGTTGAGGACGAAATCGGGATTCAGCGGCCGCTTCGAATTGTCCCTGCCCGGTTCGCCCAGGTCGAGGTAGCGCCACTCGTCGAAGGCGTTGGGGCCAAAGCCAGAGCGCTTGATTGACTTAAGAAACTGCTTCGGAATGATGGCGTCGGTATCGACGTTGGCGCGGTCGAGCGGCGCCACCAGTCCTTCGTGGATCGTAAACGGACGCATTACTTGCTGGCCTTCTGGATAGCCTCGCCACCCTTCTCGAGATCCTGTCCGATGCCGCGAACCGTATTACAACCGCAGAGGGTGGGGAACAGCACTACGAAGACGATCATCAGCTTGCTCATCGTTTTCTCTCCTTCAGGCAAGTTCTCTTACATCGGCGAAATGGCCGGCGATGGCCGCTGCCGCGGCCATCGCCGGGCTGACCAGATGGGTGCGGCCTCCCGCTCCCTGGCGCCCCTCGAAGTTCCGGTTCGAGGTCGACGCGCAGCGCTCACCCGGCTCCAGTCGATCGGCGTTCATCGCCAGACACATCGAGCATCCCGGTTGGCGCCATTCGAAACCCGCCGCGCGGAATATCTTGTCCAGCCCCTCCGCTTCAGCCTGTTGTTTAACCAAACCGGAGCCCGGCACAACCAGCACCGCCTTGACGTTGTCGGCCTTGTGTCGACCACGCACCACAGCGGCTGCGATGCGCAGATCTTCGATCCGCGAATTGGTGCAGGAGCCGATGAATACCTTGTCGACCTTAATCGACTTGAGCGGCGTCCGTGGACTCAGCCCCATATACTGCAACGCGCGGGCCACACCATCGCGCTTAACCGGGTCTGCAAAGTCCTCCGGCGCTGGCACCGCATCGCCTACGGCCGCAACCATCTCGGGCGAAGTACCCCATGTGATCTGCGGCTCGATGCGCGCCGCGTCGAAATCGATGACCGCGTCAAAGCGCGCTTCAGGGTCGGACACCAGCGTGCGCCAGTAAGCCACGGCACGATCCCATATCTCGCCACGCGGGGAAAAGGAGCGATTCTTCAGGTAATCGATGGTGGTCTGGTCGACCGCCACCATGCCGGCCCGTGCTCCCGCCTCGATAGCCATGTTGCACAGGGTCATGCGTCCTTCCATCGACAGGCTGCGAATCGCCGAGCCGCCGAATTCGATGGCATAGCCGGTACCGCCTGCCGTACCAATCCGACCGATGATCGCCAGGGCCACATCCTTGGCCGAAACGCCGCGGCCCAACTGGCCTTCGACGCGGATCAGCAGCGTCTTCGACTTTTTCTGCAACAGGCATTGGGTCGCCAACACATGCTCCACTTCGGACGTACCGATACCGTGAGCCAGACAGGCGAAGGCGCCATGGGTCGAGGTATGCGAATCGCCGCAAACCACGGTCATACCGGGCAGGGTCGCACCGTTTTCCGGACCGATCACATGAACGATGCCCTGCCGCGGATCGCGAAAAGGAAAGTAAGCCAAAGCGCCGACTTCGCGGATGTTGGCATCCAGAGTTTCCACCTGTTGGCGGGAAACCGGATCCTGGATGCCCTGCTCCCAGTGGTCGGTGGGCGTATTGTGGTCGGCCGTGGCAACGATCGAAGAGATGCGCCAGGGTTTGCGTCCGGCCAGCTTGAGGCCTTCAAAAGCCTGCGGGCTCGTCACCTCGTGAACAAGATGACGATCAATATAAAGGAGTGCTGTGCCGTCCGCTTCGGTACGGACAACGTGGCTGTTCCACAGCTTCTCGTAGAGCGTCTGCGCCATGAAAAAACGTTCTCAATCAGGGGATCGTAGATTATGTCACAGCTCGACGCTGCGACGCAGCACACCCAGGCTGGCGAACGCCCCCAAACCCAGCATGGCTGCGCAGGCCGCCAACGTGTAGACCGGCCCGGCACCGAGCAGATCCCACAGAGCCCCGCTTAACAATGCGCCGCAAAGACTGCCGGCACCGAAGCTGAGACTGCCGAACAACGCCAATGCCGCCGGGTGACGCGCTGGCGCCACCCATCGGTTGAGCGCTGCCATCGACGCCGCGTGGTGCAGCCCGAATGTGGCGCCGTGCAACATCTGCGCCAATATCGCCAACGATGCCAGCTCGATCCACCAACCGATCAACAGAAAGCGAACAAAAGCTGCCGCCAAACTCAGTGCCAGCAACGTAGTAATCCGTGCAGCAGCGAGCAGTCGTGGCATCGCGAGGAAGACCAATACTTCGACAACGACCCCCAACGCCCACAGCGCTCCGATCGCCGATTTGCCGTAGCCGTGATCGGCCAAGTGCAGCGAATAGAAAGCATAGTATGGCGCATGGGCGAAGGACATGAAGAAACCGGCCATCATTACCGCCGCAACGCCACGGTGCCCAAGCAGCTCACGCCAACCGGAAGCCACAGCGACATGCAGGCGTTGCGGACTTTCCGGTAACAGCACGGAACTCCAAAAACAAACCGTCAACAACAGCAAACTGATCCCGATCAACGCGGCGATGGCCGTAGCATCTAGGATCAGGCCGACAACTTGGACGGCAACGATATAGCCAACCGAACCCCAAAGCCGGATATGGCTGTACCGCTCCGGACGGGATGCCAGATGATCGAGCGTCAGCGACTCCACCAGCGGCAAAGCGACGCCCAAAGCCAATGCCAGCAGGGCAACGGCGAGCAACAACACAGGAAACGTGCTTGCCGCAGCGACGGCGCCCCAAGCCAGAATGGCGATAAAAAGCGCACTGCGGACGATGGCCGTCTTACGCCCGCCGCGATAACATCCGAGATAACCCCAGAGCACTGGCAGCATCAGCCGCATCAATTGCATCAGCGTAAGCAAGACGCCGATACCGAAGGCGGCTATACCCAACCCCCGCAGATAGAGGCCAAAATAGGGGATGAAGGCGCCGAGAAAGGCAAAATAGGCGAAGTACCAGACGGAAAGCCGCCATGCACCAGACGCCATCAAAAACACCTCCGGGTGGCCGATCCGACGGCATTCAATCGATTCGGCAAAGTGCGCAGCCGATCAGGCCGCTGCACGCAGCATCGAATAGAGCTCGTCCTTCAATTTCAGGCGTTTTTTCTTCAGGTCGTCGAAAGTGGTATCGCCGACCGGAATTCCTTTGCCTTCGAGTTTTTCAACCTCGACGGTAGCGACGTGATATTCATCGAACAGGCGGGAGAAATGGCTGTTGCCGGTTTTCAGCTTATGGATCGTTTCCTTGTACTCGGGAAATTCGTGATGCAGATCGTGATGCTCTACTGCCATGGTTACTCCTTGAAAAGTCGGGCCACTTCAGTTACCAGCGCAGCCTGGAATTTTAGGTGTGGTACAGACCACGTCGCCACACTGAGCTCGATGACGCAATGCGGCGTCAATCAGCACCAGCGCCAGCATCGCTTCGGCAATCGGCGTGGCGCGAATGCCAACGCAGGGATCGTGGCGGCCGTGGGTTTCGACCATTACCGGATTGCCCTCGATATCGATCGAGCGGCGCGGCAAACGGATGCTTGAAGTCGGTTTGATGGCGATATTGACGGTAATGTCCTGGCCGGTGGAAATTCCGCCGAGAACACCGCCAGCGTGATTGCTGAGGAACCCGGCGGGGGTCATTTCGTCGCCGTGAATGCTCCCGCGCTGCGCCACCGAAGCGAAGCCGGCACCTATTTCCACTCCCTTGACCGCATTGATGCCCATCATGGCGTAGGCGATCTCGGCATCGAGCCTGCCGTAAACCGGTTCGCCCCAACCGACCGGGACGTTTTCGGCGACCACGGTAATGCACGCACCGACGGAGTCACCGTCCTTGCGCAATTGGTCCATGAAATCTTCCAGTTGCGGCACGATTCCGGCGTTCGGCGCAAAGAATGGGTTCGCGCCTACCGTGTTCCAACTTTCGAAAGGGATTTCTATCGGCCCGAGCTGGCTCATATAACCACGCACCTCTATGCCGAACCGGCTGCGCAGCCACTTGCGCGCGATGGCGCCCGCCGCAACCCGCACCGCGGTCTCCCGTGCCGACGAGCGGCCACCACCGCGATGGTCGCGAATGCCGTATTTTTGCAAATAGGTGTAGTCGGCGTGGCCCGGACGGAAGCTCTGGGCGATGTTGCCGTAGTCCTTGCTGCGCTGGTCCTGATTGCGGATCAGCAGGCTGATCGGGGTGCCTGTGGTCTTGCCCTCGAAGACGCCGGAGAGGATTTCCACCATATCCGGTTCGCGCCGCTGCGTCACATGGCGCGAGGTTCCCGGTTTCCGCCGATCCAGTTCGGCCTGGATGTCTTCCGCGGTCAACTCCAGTCCTGGCGGACAACCGTCAACTACGCAACCGATCGCAGGCCCATGGGACTCGCCGAAGGACGTGACGCAAAACAGGGTGCCAATGGAATTGCCGGACATGGGAGCGCAGCCAATGATTTTCGAGGAGCGATTTTATCATGCCCCCCTGCGTCGACCCTCACCCCGGGGGCCATCCGGACCGCCAGCCCGCCCGCTCAGGACCCCGTACGCTCACCTTCTGGCCAGTCGCGAATATAGGCCTTGAGCATGCGATTCTCAAAGCTTTGCTCTTCAAGCACCGCCCTGGCCACGTCATGGAACGAAATCACCCCCATCAACGTCGTGCCTTCCATTACCGGCAAATAACGCGAATGGTGTTCGATCATCATGCGGCGCAGATCGTCCATTTCCATCTCTGGGTCGGCCACCACCGGATCGCGGACCATGACGTCGGCCACCTTCAGACCGCCCCAGCCGCTGCCGCCCGCATTCACCGCCTTGAGAACTTCGCGGAAGGTCAACATGCCGACCATACGACCGCCGTCGAAGCAGACCAGCGAACCGACATCGTTGTCGCTCATGGCTGCCACGGCCTCGCCGAGAGTTCTCGCCGGCGCGATGGTATAGAGCACCGTACCCTTGATGGCCAGGATTTCCTTGACTTGCATGGCTTACCCTCCTTCTCGAAAGTCACAGCGCCGCAACAAGCGCCACTGTGGTTCAGCGCTCCAACTGATCCAACTTGTCTTTCACTTTGACCCATTCATCGGCATCTGGCAAGGGATCCTTGCGTTCGATGATGGGTTTCCACAACTTCGACAGTTCGGCATTGAGCGCAGTGAACTGCTCCTGCCCGGCAGGAACATCGTCCTCGGCAAAAATCGCCTCGGCAGGACACTCGGCCACACACAGCGTGCAATCGATGCACTCGTCCGGGTCAATCACGAGAAAATTGGGGCCTTCGCGAAAACAATCCACCGGACAAACATCAACGCAATCGGTGTACTTGCATTTGATGCAAGATTCGGTAACAACATACGTCATAAACCCTCCGCTGTTCTTTGAGCGCCTCTAGTCCATCAATCCATGTCGCGATTCAACTGCTGCCTCGCATTGTAAATAGCCCACCGTGGCAACGCATGAAATTCTTGCGCGCCGCCGCCAGCCTCCTCCGACAGCCACTACAGCGGCAAGCATGCCATTCCCGCTGTATTTTTGCTAATCTAGCACCATCGGTGACGTCTCAGCGGTCGTTTCGCCTGCGGCATCTCTGTCAATCAAAGCATACGCGTGCGCTATCGCACACCCCTATAAATCGCATCAAGAGGATTTCATGAGCGAACATATTCATCATGTCACCGACGCCAGCTTCAAGGCTGAAGTACTGGATTCCCCGCTGCCGGTGCTGGTCGACTACTGGGCCGAATGGTGCGGTCCGTGCAAGATGATTGCCCCCATCCTGGAAGAAGTGGCAAAGGAGTACTCAGGCAAGATCAAGGTCGCCAAACTGAATATCGACGACAATCCGAAGATTCCCGGAGAATTCGGCATCCGCGGTATTCCCACGCTAATCCTGTTCAAGGGCGGCAACGCAGAAGCCACCAAGGTCGGCGCGCTCTCCAAGTCGCAACTTACCGCATTCATTGACAGCAATCTTTAATCCCGCTACATTCCGCCCCGGATTCGCCCCAAGACATTAGCCGGCGATCCGGGCGCTGCCGGAATCCCGGCCCCCTCCCAGACTTTCCCATCGAGCAACTGCCGGACAGGCTCCTGTCCGTGCCACCCCACAGGTTTATTCCCATGCATCTCTCGGAGCTTAAAGCCCAACACGTCAGCCAGTTGTTGGACATGGCCAACAACGACGGTATCGAAGGCGCCAACCGCCTGCGTAAGCACGAACTGATCTTCGCGCTGTTGAAGAACCAGGCCAAGAAGGGCGAATCGATCTTCGGCGACGGCGTACTCGAAATTTTGCCCGACGGCTTCGGCTTCCTCCGTTCGCCCGACACCTCCTACCTGGCCAGCACCGACGACATCTACGTCTCGCCGTCGCAAATCCGCCGCTTCAACCTGCACACCGGCGACACCATCGAAGGCGAGATCCGCACGCCCAAAGACGGCGAACGCTACTTCGCCATGGTCAAGCTGGACACCATCAACGGCCAGCCGCCCGAAGCCTGCAAGTCCAAGATCCTGTTCGAAAATCTCACCCCGCTGCATCCGGCCGAACACATGCGCCTGGAACGGGATATCCGCAGCGAGGAGAACATTACCAGCCGTATCGTGGATATCATCGCGCCGATCGGCAAGGGACAACGCGGCCTGCTGGTCGCCAGTCCGAAGAGCGGCAAAACGGTGATGATGCAGCACATCGCCCACGCGATCACCACCAACCATCCCGACGTCACGCTGATCGTGCTGTTGATCGACGAGCGCCCAGAAGAAGTGACCGAAATGACCCGCACGGTGCGCGGCGAAGTCGTCGCCTCGACCTTCGACGAACCCGCCACGCGCCACGTCCAGGTCGCCGAAATGGTGATCGAGAAAGCCAAGCGGCTGACCGAACACAAGAAGGATGTGGTCATCCTGCTCGACTCCATCACCCGCCTCGCCCGCGCCTACAACACGGTGCAGCCGGCCTCGGGCAAGGTGCTCACCGGTGGCGTGGATGCCAACGCGCTGCAAAAACCCAAACGCTTTTTCGGCGCCGCGCGCAACATCGAGGAAGGCGGTTCGTTGACCATCATCGCCACCGCGCTGATCGAGACCGGCTCGCGCATGGACGACGTGATCTACGAGGAATTCAAGGGTACCGGCAACATGGAAATCCACCTCGACCGGCGCATGGCGGAGAAGCGGGTCTATCCCGCGATCAACGTCAACCGCTCCGGCACGCGCCGCGAAGAACTGCTGCTGGAGCCAATCGTGCTGCAAAAGATGTGGATCCTGCGCAAGCTGCTCTACAACATGGACGACCTTGAAGCGATGGAATTCCTGCTCGACAAAATCAAGGCGACCAAGAACAACGGCGAGTTTTTCGACGCCATGCGCCGCTGAACCCAAAGATTGCTGTTGATTGCAAACGGCTTTTCCGGGATAATCGCGCGCTTTCCAGGCCCGCCACATACACGGACCGCTTAAAACCTGAGGATACGACCATGAAAGAAGGCATCCACCCGAACTACGTCGAAATCGACGTCACTTGCTCCTGCGGTGTCCAGTTCAAAACCAAGTCCACGTCGAACAAGGCGTTGCACATCGAAGTCTGCTCCTCCTGCCATCCGTTCTGGACCGGCAAGCAGAAGATTGTCGATACCGCCGGCCGCGTCGAGCGCTTCCGCCAGAAGTACAGCAAGAAGGCGGCCTGAGCTGTCGATTGCCGAGGACGGTAAAGGTGCCCGTGGCGACATGCGGCACGGCAGGAAGGCAGCCTCGGCTGCCTTTTTTGTTGGCCGCATGACCCCATCGCAATTGCCATGAATTTCCGACCCGCCACACCGAAGCTACCCCTCGCCGGCTGGCCGCTGATCGCGCTTTGCGGCTTGTATCTACTGGCCGGCTTGCTCGATCACGACCCGTGGAAGGTGGATGACGCGGTCAATCTCGGCGTCGCTTTCGAATTCGCTCGCGGCGGCGAATGGCTGACCCCGCGCATCGGCCTCGATCCCTGGTTCGGCGCACCGCCACTGTTCCACTGGGTCGCCGCCGTATTCGGCAAGTCGCTGGACGCCATCCTTCCCTTCCATGCCGCAGCGCGTCTTGCCACAACGCTGTTCGGCGCAGCGATGCTGATCGCACTCTCCCGTGCGGCGCGCACCCTTGCTGCGGACGGCAACACCCATGCCGTACCGCTGCTGGCCATCGGCACCCTCGGGTTGCTCCTGCCGATTCATGACGCCCAACCGATGATCGCCCTGCTGGCAGCCCAGGCCACCCTGTACTGGGGCTTGGCGCAAATTCCTTCACGTCCGGCCCACGGCGGCATGCTCATGGCCCTGGCCTTGGGCGGAGGATTGCTCTCCGCAGGGACGCTGGGCGCGCTTTACCTACTGCCCCTGCCCCTGCTCCTGCTGCTCCATCACCACTGGCGCACGCCCCGAACCGTCACCGCAGTACTGCTGGCACTGACCGCCGGACTGACACTGGGAAGCCTTTGGCCGCTCCTGCTGACCTGGCAATCGCCACAGCACCTGGAACTGCTGTTGAAAGCCGAAAACACCCGATTTTCCTTGCAACCCTTCCGTGCCGCAGCGCTCACGGACCACTTCAAGCTCCTCGGCTGGGCCACCTGGCCCCTGTTACCGCTGGCCTCGTGGGCGATCTGGGCAGAACGCAAGCGCCTTGGCAATCCCAGCGTATTCCTGCCGCTGCTCGCCGGCCTCAGCAGTACAGCCGCCATTTTCGCTTTTGCCGAACCGCGCCCCTTACAGCACCTGCCGCTGATTCCTCCGCTCTGTCTGCTCGCGGCCCAGGGCGTCGAACGCCTGCGCCGCGGTGCAGCCAACGCCTTCGATTGGTTCGGCGTCATGACCTTCACGTTGGTTGCCGGACTGGTCTGGCTCGGCGGAGTGGCGATGATGACCGGCGAACCGGCGCGGATAGCGAAGAACTTCACCAAAGCGGAGCCCGGCTTCGTCGGCGAGTGGTCCTGGACCGCCCTGGCGATCGCCGCGGCATTGACCGGACTGTGGTTCTGGTCGTTAATCCGCAGCAGCAAATCGCCCTGGCGCTCTGCCAGCCATTGGGCCGCCGGCATTACGTTGATCTGGGCGCTGCTCGCCGCGCTATGGATGCCGTGGATGAATTACGGCAAAACCTACCGCCCGATGGCGGCCAGCCTAAAGCGTGCGCTCGGCGACAGCAACGCGTGCGTCGCATCCCGCAATCTAGGCGACGCGCAGAAGGCCAGCTTCCGCTATTTCACAGATCTCGCTCCACAAAGAGGCGGCAACTGCCCCTGGCTGCTGGTCCAGGGCAACGCCCGCAACGAAAAAGCGCCGGCAGGGTGGCAAAAGGTCTGGGAAAGCAATCGCCCCGGCGACCGGAACGAGAAATTCTGGCTGTACAGGCGCGGCTGAAGCGCGGCGCCGCCAACGCGCCGTCAAACCTTCAGGAAGTGCTCGCGGTAGTACTTAAGTTCGTCAATCGACTCGTAGATGTCGGCCAGTGCCTGGTGCTTGCCGTGCTTGGTAAGGCCCTTGGCGACCTCCGGCTTCCAGCGCTTGCAGAGTTCCTTCAGCGTCGACACATCGAGATTGCGGTAGTGGAAGTAGGTCTCCAGCTTCGGCATGTAGCGCGCCATGAAACGACGGTCCTGGCAGATTGAATTGCCGCACATCGGCGACTTACCCTGCGGCACATGCAGCTTGAGAAAATCCAGCGCCTGCGCTTCAACCTCCGTTTCGGCCAGCAGCGAATTCTTCACCCGGTCGATGAGGCCCGATTTACCATGGGTCTTCTTGTTCCAGTCGTCCATGCCGTCGAGCACTGCATCGCTCTGTTTCACCGCCCAGGTAGCGCTCTCGGCGATGGTTTCCAGATTGCTGTTGGTGATGACCATGGCGAGTTCGATGATGCGGTCGTTGTCCGGGTCGAGCCCGGTCATTTCCATGTCCAGCCAGACGAGAGCGTTTTGATCTTGTGCCATAATTTTTCGGCCGCATCGCCGCGGCCCTGCCGATAAACAAGCGGCGATTCTGTCACACTTCCCCTCCCCCGATCCTGCCTACCCCGATGACGCCTTTCTCGCTCGTTTTTCTCTGCGCCGTACTGCTTACCTGCGTCCTGCGGCTCTGGCTGGGCACGCGCCAGATGCGCCATGTCGTTGTCCACCGCAGCCAGGTACCGGACTCCTTCGCCGCCAGCGTCAGCCTGGCCGAGCATCAGAAAGCCGCCGACTATAGCGTCGCCAAAACCCGCCTCGGATTGATCGAAACCGCCATCGGCACCGCGCTGCTACTGACCCTCACTTTCGGCGGCCTGCTGCAGGCCGTCGCCGATGGCGCCGCGCAGCTATTCGCGCTCAACGGTTACGCCTACGGACTGACCCTGTTCGCGCTGATCGGCACCATCGGCTTCGTGGTCGACCTGCCAGCGTCGATCTACCGCACCTTCCGCCTCGAAGCCCGCTTCGGCTTCAACAAGATGACCCCGGCATTATTCGTCTCCGATCTGCTCAAACAGTTGCTGCTCTCCGCGCTGATCGGTGCGCCGCTGCTGCTGGCGGTGCTCTGGCTGATGGCTCACATGGGCGCGCTGTGGTGGTTCTGGGTCTGGCTGTTCTGGCTCGGCTTCAACGTCGCCGCGCTGCTGCTCTACCCGACGCTGATCGCGCCGCTGTTCAACAAATTCTCCCCGCTGGAGGATGCCGCACTGAAGAGCCGTATCGAAGCATTGATGGCGCGCTGCGGCTTTGCCGCCAAAGGCCTGTTCGTGATGGACGGTTCGAAGCGCTCGGCCCACGGCAACGCCTATTTCACCGGACTGGGTCGCCACAAGCGGATCGTCTTCTTCGACACCCTGCTCGCCACGCTGACGCCAGCGCAGGTCGAAGCCGTGCTGGCTCACGAACTCGGTCACTTCAAGCACCGCCACATCGTCAAACGCATCCTCCTGCTCGCCGCCCTCAGCCTGGCCCTGCTCTGGCTGCTTGACCAATTGATCGATGCCCCCTGGTTCTACGCCGGGCTGGGTGTGCATACCCCAGGAACCGCGATGGCGCTGCTGCTGTTCAGCTTCGCCCTGCCGGTATTCGCCTTTCCGCTCTCGCCGCTGACCTCGGCACTCTCCCGTCGCCACGAATACGAGGCCGACCGCTATGCTGCCGCCAACGCCGACGCCAGCGCACTGGTCGCCGCACTGGTGCGCCTCTACAAGGACAATGCCGCCACACTGACGCCGGACCCGCTGCACTCGGCCTTCTACGATTCGCACCCGCCGGCCAGCCTGCGCATCGCCGCCTTGCAGGGCGGCGCGGTTTGAAAGTCCGCGGCACACTGGTCGCCGCCTTCGGCCGCCGCTACGAAGTCGCGCTCGACGACGGCCGCACCATCAGCGGCGTTCCACTTGGCAAGAAAAGTCCCTATGCCTGCGGCGACCGGGTGGACATCGAACTCCGCGCCGCCGACCAGAACCAGGGCCAGATCGTCGGCCACGCCCCGCGCACCTCGCTGCTCTACCGCAGCGATGCCTATCGGCAAAAACTGATCGCCGCCAATGCGACCCAACTGGTGCTGGTCGTCGCCACCGAACCGGGATTCAGCGGCGAACTGCTTTCCCGCGCGCTGGTGGCTGCCGAGCACGACGGACTGCGCACGCTGATCGTGCTAAACAAAAGCGACCTGCCCGCCGCGCTACCCGCCGCCCGTGCCGCACTGGCTCCATTCGCCACCCTCGGCTATCCCATCGTCGAGCTTTCGGCCAAACACGATGCGGCCCCCTTGCGGCCGTATCTGGACGGACAACTCAGCGTGCTGGTCGGCCAGTCGGGCATGGGCAAGTCAACCCTGATCAACGCCCTCGCCCCCGGCGCCGCGGCGGCCACCCGCGAAATTTCCAGCGCCCTCGATTCCGGCAAGCACACCACTACCCACGCCCGCCTCTACCAGCTCGACGCCGAGAGCGCAATCATCGACAGCCCCGGCCTACAGGAATTCGGCCTCGCCCACCTGAATCGCGGCGAAATCGAAATGGGTTTCCGCGAGTTCCGTCCGCTGCTGACGCAATGCCGCTTCCGCGACTGCCGCCATGAGACGGAGCCGGGGTGCGCGATCAGAGGGGCGATTGCAGCGGGGCAGATTCATCCGCGCCGGCTGGAGCATTTTCTGCGGATCGCGACAGCCTTGGGCTGCTAACCCACCGTGGGACGCGCAGAATGAAGAAGCCTTCGACTTCGCTGCGCTCAGCACGCAACCGCTATTCCCAACCGCCCCGCCGACGCTCCTACAATGCCCCATGGGCCTTTTCATATTCCTTCTCATCGCACTGGCTGTCGCCTGGGGACTGGGCGATTTCTTTTCGAACACTGTGCAACCGCCGCCTCCACCGGCCTCCGTCGTGATACACAGCGAACCTGCACCCTCAAGCACTGCAACTGAAACGTCCCAAACACCGAGCGCTGAAGGCAAACCCATCGAGGACTCGATGCCAGCCGTTGAAACGACACCGTCCACCGACGATGTCGCGCCCGCCAGCCGGGATTGAACAAACACCCCGTCCGCCCAACCGCATGGCCGTCCACGAAACACCCAGCCCCGACTCGCTTTTCCAGATCGCGCCCTTCGTCCGCTTCTGGATCGCCCGCATCTGCACCGCGGCGGCCAATCAGATGCTGTCGGTCGCCGTAGCCTGGCAGATATACCAACTCACCGGCAGCGCCATGGACTTGGGATTGGTCGGGCTGTTCCAGTTCCTGCCGCGGGTCTTTCTTACCGCGACAGCGGGGAACATGGCCGACAGCCACGACCGCAAGCGCATCGCGACCTTGGCGCAAGTGGTGCAGGCGACCGTACTGACGGCGCTATTGCTGCTGACGCTGGCTCACGCCATCGACCGCCAATGGATCTTCGCGCTGGTCGCCGTATCCGGCGCGGCGCGCACCTTCGAAATGCCGGCCACCTCGTCGTTGCTATCGACGCTGGTGCCGTCGAGACTGCTGACCAAGGCCGTCGCTCTCAACGCCTCGGCGATCCAGGCGGCGTTCATCGTCGGCCCAGCCCTGGCCGGATTGCTCTACGCTCTCGGCGACGCCGTGGTCCACGGGATCACGCTGATCCTGTTTGTCGCTGCGGCAGCGGCCTTCGCGTCAATTCCCTCGGCGCGGGAGGAACGTCCAGCCATCGCCGGCAGCGAATGGCAGAAATTCGTCGACGGCCTACGTTTCATCCGCGGCCAACGCGTGGTGCTGGGCGCGATTTCGCTCGACCTGTTCGCCGTGCTGTTCGGCGGCGCCACCGCGCTGATGCCGATCCTCGCCGTGGAGCTGTTGCACACTGGCCCCTGGGGACTGGGCCTGCTGCGCTCGGCGCCGTCGGTGGGAGCGCTGCTGATGTCGGCGGTACTGGCCCGCGTACCGCTGGAACACCACGTGGGACGAATCATGTTCGCCTCGGTGGCGGTCTATGCGGCGGCGACCGTCGGCTTCGGACTATCCACCTCGCTCTGGCTGTCGCTGGCCCTGCTGGCCGTGCTTGGCGCAGCGGACATGATCAGCATGGTGATCCGTGGCAGTCTGGTACAGCTACAGACACCCGACCATATGCGCGGACGGGTCAGCGCGGTGAATTCGATCTTCATCGGTGCGTCGAATCAGCTCGGGGAGTTCGAATCCGGCGTCACGGCTGCCTGGTTCGGCGCAGCGCCGGCGGTCATTCTGGGCGGAGTGTGCAGTCTGGCAGTCACCGCGCTGTGGATGCGCTGGTTCCCGCAACTGTTGAGCGCCGACCGGCTGGCCGGCCGGCGCTGAGAAACTTACTTCAACGCGGCAAGGGCCGCGTCGTAGTTGGGCTCGTCCCTGACTTCGGCCACCAGTTCGCTGTGCAGGACCGTGTCGTTCTCGTCCAGCACCACCACCGCACGGGCGGCGACGCCGGCGAGCGGGCCGGTCTTGAACGCGACACCGTAATCCTGGAGGAACCCAGCTCCACGCATGGTGGACAAGGTCGCCACGTTATTCAGCCCCTCGGCGCCGCAGAACCGCTTCTGGGCGAACGGCAGATCGGCGGAGATGCACAGCACCACCGCGTTGACGGCTTCGCTGGCCTTCTTGTTGAAAGCGCGCACCGAGGTAGCGCAGGTGGGGGTGTCGATGCTGGGGAAAATATTGAGAATCTTGCGCTTGCCGGCGTAATTCTGCAGCGTGACGTCGGCCAAGTCGGCACCCACCAGAGAAAAAGGCTTCGCCTTTTGGCCAGGCTTGGGCAGGTCGCCTGCGACTTCAACGGGATTTCCTCCGAGGGTAACGGTACTGGACATACAGGTCTCCTTACTGTGGTCGACGGATCCCGGACAGAACCGCCCAGCCCCCATCGTAATCAACGAATCCCGTAAAAACAAACCCGGTGTGGCGTTCAAGGGTTTCGAGCACCGCACCGGCAAGCGGTCACTGCTGTGCCTGCTGTGCCTGCTGCTGCCCCTGTTCCGGCGCGGAGAGCCCTTCGACCCAGACTTCCGGGGCGCGGCGCAGGTCGAGGGTCATCGGATAGTCCGGATTGCGCCCTTCGCGCCGCACGTGCATCGGGCCGGGCGTATGGCCGTGGCCCCAGAAGCGCGCCAAGCGGCGGGCTTCCGCTTCGTTGGCGTTGATCGGGAAAGTATCGTAGTTGCGACCGCCGGGATGCATCACATGGTAGGTGCAGCCGCCAATCGAACGCCCACTCCAGGTATCGGCCAGATCGAACACCAGCGGCGAATGCACGCCGATGGTCGGATGCAGCGCCGACGGGGGATTCCACGCCCGATAGCGCACCGCCGCCACATATTCGCCGCGCACCCCGGTGGGCACCAGCGGCAACGGGCGGCCGTTGCAGGTCACCACGTAGCGCGTGTCGTTCATATTCCGCACCCGCACCTGGAGGCGCTCCACCGAGGAATCGACATAGCGCGCGGTACCCGATCCGCTCACCTCTTCGCCCAGCACATGCCAGGGTTCGATGGCCTGGCGCAGTTCGATCTCGATTCCCTGATAGACCACGGTGCCGTAGCGCGGAAAGCGGAACTCGACAAAGGGCGCGAACCACTCGTGCTCGAAGGCATAGCCGGCCCGTTGCAGATCGCCGATCACGTCGCGCAAATCCTCGGCGACGAAGTGCGGCAACATGAATCGGTCGTGCAGACCGGTCCCCCAGCGGATCAGCCGGCCCTCGTAGGGATGCTTCCAGAAACGCGCCAACAGCGCCCGCAGCAGCAGCATCTGCAACAGGCTCATCTGCGCATGCGGCGGCATCTCGAAGGCGCGGAATTCCAACAAACCGAGGCGGCCCGAGGCGCTGTCGGGCGAATACAGCTTGTCGATGCAAAACTCGGCACGGTGCGTATTGCCCGAGAGATCGATCAACAGATTGCGCAGCAGGCGATCCACCAGCCAGGGCTGTAGGCTTTCCTCGCCGGCCTTGAGCTTTTCCGCCATCTGCTGGAAAGCGATCTCCAGTTCGTAGAGGCTCTCGTGGCGCGCTTCGTCCACCCGCGGTGCCTGGCTGGTAGGGCCGATGAACATGCCCGAGAACAGATAGGACAGGCTGGGGTGGTTCTGCCAGTAGGTGATCAGGCTCATCAGCAGGTCAGGCCGCCGCAGCAGCGGCGAATCGCCCGGCGTCGCCGCGCCGAGGGTGACGTGATTACCGCCGCCGGTACCGGTATGGCGGCCGTCGAGCTGGAATTTATCGGTGCCGAGCCGTGTCAGCCGAGCATCTTCGTACAACGTAGTGATGTTGTGCACCAGTTCCGGCCAGGAGGCCGCGGGCTGGATATTGACCTCGATCACGCCGGGATCGGGCGTTATCTTGAAATCGCGCAACCGCGCATCGGCGGGCGGCGCATAGCCTTCGATACGAACCGCAATCTGCAACTCGGCGGCTGTGTCCTCGATGGCGCCGAGCAGGTCGACGTAATCTTCCAGCCGCTGTAGCGGCGGCATGAACAGGTGCAGCACGCCGTCGCGTACCTCCGCGCACAGCGCCGTGTGAATGATCTCGCGTGGGTTCTCGCCGTCGGTCGGTGGCGCCGGGGGGGAGCGTGGCTTGCGACGCGAGCCGGCCGCGGGCAGCGCATCGGTCTCGGCGAAGGGATCGCGCGCAAACTCCAGCTCCATGTCCTCCGGCGCCACCCAAGGCAAGGACGCCAGCGGCAGGCGCAGGCCCAGCGGCGAATCGCCGGGCAGCAGCGACAGGTGGCCGCGGCGCAGCGGCCACGGGCTGGAGCGCCAGCCCGTACCGAAGACTGTTTTTTTTGCTTTTCGCTTCGCGGCCGGCGACGGCAGAGGCTTCAGCGGCAGCACGAAGCCGCGCGGCTGATTGAGTCCCTCGACAAGTAGCCCGGCGATGCGGCGACGCTCATCCTGATCGCTAAGATCGACGGCCAGCGGATCGAGATTCGCCGGCCAGCGCGACTCCCGGTCGATGGCATGCAGCGCGTCCTCGTAGGCCGGCAGCACGTAGCGCGGCGAAAGGCCAAGGTGGCCGGTCAGCGTCGAGAGAAAGCGTCCGGCATCGGCCGGTGCCCGCGTATCCAGCAGGTCACCACGGTCCAGCAGTTGCGGATTGCGCCACAGCAGCTGGCCGTCATTGCGCCAGTAGCATCCCAGCGCCCAGCGCGGCAACGGTTCGCCGGGATACCACTTGCCCTGGCCGAAATGCACCAGCGCCCCGCTGGCGCACCGGTCCTGCAGACGCTTTAGCAGCGCCCCGCCAAGTTCGCGCTTGCGCGGCGACAGCGCAGTGAAGTTCCACTCCGGTCCTTCCATGTCGTCGATCGAAATGAAGGTCGGCTCGCCGCCCTGCGTCAGACGCACATCGCCCGCTTCGAGCTCCGCATCGACCTGGTTGCCGAGGTCGACAATGGCCTGCCACTGTGCGTCGGTGTAGGGCTTGGTGACACGCGGGTCCTCATGGACGCGGATCACGCACATGGAAAAATCCATGTGCGATTCGCAGATGCCGGTGGCGCCGATCACCGGTGCCGCCGACGATGGCTGGGCGGTACAGGCGAGCGGTATGTGCCCCTCGCCGGCGAACAGCCCCGAGGTAGGATCGAGGCCGATCCAACCGGCCCCGGGCACATACACTTCGGTCCAAGCATGCAGATCGGTGAAATCCCGGTCGGTTCCTGACGGACCGTCAAGGGCTTTCTGGTCGGCGACCAACTGAATCAGATAACCGGAGGCAAAACGCGCCGCCAGCCCGAGGTGGCGCAACGCCTGAACCAGCATCCAGGCACTGTCGCGGCAGGATCCCAGCTTGAGTTCGAGGGTCTGCTCCGGCGTCTGCACCCCCGGCTCCATGCGCACGATGTAGTCGATGTCGCTCTGGGCGAGCGCATTCGCACCCCAAAGGAAATCGACGATGCGCTGCCCCGGCTTCACCACCTCGGCGCGCACCTTGTCGAGCCACGCGGCGAGCAGCGGCCCGACGGGCTCCGCCTCCAAATAGGGGGCCAACTCCTTCTTCAGCAGCGGCGGATAGTCGAAGGGGAATTGCTCCGCATAGTCCTCGACGAAGAAATCGAAGGGATTGACCACCGTCATGTCGGCCACCAGATCCACTTCGATATCAAGGTGATCCGCCGGCTCGGGGAACACCAGCCGCGCCAGCCAGTTGCCGAAGGCGTCCTGCTGCCAGTTGATGAAATGTTTTTCCGGCGCTACGCGCAACGAATAGCTGTCGACCGGCGTGCGGCTGTGCGCCGCCGGGCGCAGGCGGATTTCATGCGGCCAGAGCTTGACCGGGCGATCGAAGCGGTAGGAGGTCTTGTGATTGAGCGCGACGCGGATGGTCATAGGAGTTCCAGAACAAAGACCACGCTGCCAACCGGGCCGCGGCTTACCAGGCGATGTCGGGCAACTGTGAAAAAGCGCGCTTCAAGCCTTCGCTCCATTGCTGGCGCAGGCTGTGCATATAGGGGTCGCTCTCGTCGAAGCGGTGCACCTTGGTGATGCGCAGACTGTCGCGCTCGTAGCAGAGCAGATCGATCGGGGGGCCGACGGTGAGATTGGATTTCATCGTCGAGTCGAACGACACCAGCACGCATTTCACCGCGTCGTCGAGAGACGTGGCAGGCGAGATCACGCGATCGAGTATCGGCTTGCCGTACTTGACCTCGCCGATCTGGAAATACGGCGTTTCGGGCATCGCCTCGATGAAATTGCCTTCCGAATAGACCATGAACAGGCGCTCCTCCTCGCCGACGATCTGTCCGCCGACGATAAAGCTGGCGCTGCTGTCCACATTGCTCTGCTGCAGGAAGGGACCGTCTCGCCGACGCACCTCGCGCAGGGCGACACCGATCAACTCGGCTACTTCGTACATCGAGCCGACGTTCAGCAGATTTGGACTGCCGTCGCTGCGCCGGATATGCTGGTCGAGCAGGTTCAGGGTCGCTTGGGTGACAGCCAGATTTCCGGAACACAGAGTGACCAGGACGCGGTCGCCCGGGCGCTCGAAGATCTTCATCTTGCGGAAGGTGGAAATATTGTCCACCCCGGCGTTGGTACGAGAATCGGATGCGAAAACGATCCCTGCATTGAGGATCGTGGCGGCACAATAGGTCATGCGAGAGGCTCCGGTAAGGCTGGCTTCGAGGTATAGCGCACCTTAACGAATGGTTGTTGTTAGGGCAAGTCAATCTTCGGCCGGCCAAAAGTAGGTTGAGTTCACCAGATCGCCAAGGCCATAAATACGGCTGAGGCAGCGCGTCAGATATTCATGCAGCCCCTGGGCGATGATGTCCTCGATGCGGCCGTAGCGCAGCTCGGAATACAGCAGGCCGGACTGGCGCAGAAGTTCACCGGCACGCTCGCCGTTGATCTCGCGCAGTTGCTGATTCACCTCCTGTAGGCTGGCGTGCAGCGAACGCGGCATGTCGGCGCGCAGGATCAGCAATTCCGCCACCCGCCGCGGCGTGATTACATCGCGATAGACCTTGCGGTAGGTTTCGAAGGCCGAGACCGAGCGCAGCAGCGCGCCCCACTGGTAGTAATCGGCGGCACCGCCTACATCCTGTAGGCTGGGCAGCAGGATGTGGTATTTCACGTCGAGGATGCGCGCCGTATTGTCCGCTCGTTCAAGGAAGGTGCCGAGACGAAGGAAGCGGAATGCGTCGTCGCGCAGCAGGGTACCGTAGGTGATGCCGCGGAACAGGTGGGAGCGTTCCTTGACCCATTCGAAGAACCCTGCGATGCCGTCGGGAGCGACACCGCCGCTGCGGATCGAGTTGATCTCGATCCAGGTCGAGTTGAGCGCTTCCCACATTTCCGAGGTGACGCTGCCTCGCACGGTGCGAGCGTTTTCCCGCGCCAATTGCAGGCTGTTCACAATACTCGACGGATTGGTCTCGTCCAGCGCCATGAAGTGGATCACGTCGTCGGCGCTAACTTCGCCGTGTTGCTGCGAGTATTCGTAGTGCAGGCCGCTTATGTTGAGCATTGCGCTCCATTCCTGCGCAGGCTCCTGCGTCGCCTGTTTCAGCAGCGACATGCGGTAAGTGACGTCCAACATGCGCGCGGTGTTCTCGGCCCGCTCCATGCTGCGGGCCATCCAGAACAGGTGATCGGCGGTACTTGATAGCATTAAATCCAACCCCAAAAAATATCAACCACGGGGAACACGGAGAGCACGGGGTTCACGCTGGGGCTCCCCGAGTACCCCGTGGCCCCCGTGGTTTGCTTTTCATTGCTCCAGTACCCAGGTGTCCTTGGTGCCGCCGCCCTGTGACGAATTCACCACCAGCGAACCTTCCTTCAAGGCGACGCGCGTCAAGCCGCCGGGCACCAGGGTAATGTCCTTGCCCGACAGGACGAAGGGGCGCAGATCGATGTGGCGCGGGGCGACGCCGGACGCGACGAAGGTCGGGCAGGTGGATAGCGAGAGCGTCGGCTGCGCGATGTAGTTGGCTGGGTTGGCGGCGATCTTGTCGCGGAAGAGGCGGATTTCCTCGCGACTGGCAGCCGGTCCGACCAGCATGCCGTAGCCGCCGGAGCCGTGCACCTCCTTCACCACCATCTCCGGCAGATGGGCCAGGACGTACTTCAGATCGTCAGGCTTGCCCAGCGCCCAGGTCGGCACGTTCGACAGGATTGGCTCCTCGCCGCAGTAGAAACGGATCATCTCCGGCACATGCATGTACATCGCCTTGTCGTCGGCAATGCCGGTGCCAACCGCGTTGGCGAGCGTCACCTGGCCCCGCCGATACGCATCGAACAGACCGGGGACACCGAGCACCGAATCGGCGCGGAAGGCCTGCGGATCGAGAAAATCGTCGTCGAGGCGACGATAGATCACGTCCACCCGCTTGCGACCGTGCGTAGTGCGCATATACACCACGTCGTCGGCGACGAACAGGTCGCTGCCCTCGACCAGTTCGATGCCCATCTGCTGGGCGAGAAAGGCATGTTCGAAATAGGCGCTGTTGAACTGGCCCGGAGTCAACACCACCACCGTCGGATCGACGATGCCGGCCGGCGCCACGGCGCGCAGATTGTCGAGCAGCAGATCGGGATAATGTTCGACCGGCGCAATGGCCTGGCGGGAAAACAGCTCCGGGAACAGACGCATCATCATGCGGCGGTTCTCCAGCATGTAGGACACCCCGGACGGCGTGCGCAAATTGTCCTCCAGCACATAGTAATCGCCGGCGCCGGCCCTCACCAGATCAATGCCGGCGATGTGGGCATAAACCTGCCCCGGCAGATCGACGCCCACCATCTCCTTGCGAAACAGCGCGTTGTCCAACACCTGGCGCGGCGGAATGCGTCCGGCTTTGAGGATTTCCTGATCGTGATAGATGTCGTGCAGGAAAGCGTTGAGTGCCTTGACCCGTTGCTTCAGCCCCACCGCCATTCGCGCCCACTCATCCGACGGGATGATGCGCGGCACGATGTCAAAGGGAATCAGGCGCTCCTTGCCGGCGTCCTCGCCGTACACTGCGAAGGTGATGCCGACCCGGTGAAAAGCCAGATCGGCCTCCTCCCGCTTGCGCGCGATGACTTCAGGCGCGGTGGATTCCAGCCATTCCGCAAAGGGCCGATAGTGCGAACGCAAACTCGCCGCGTCCAGATGCATTTCATCGTAGGGCAGGTGCATGGCAAACGTTTCCGGTCAAACCATGACTGAGGGATCGCAGGAAGCATGCCATCCTGAAACACCGGGGAAATCCCTTTCCATGCAAGCGTTATAGGTGTCTCCGCACCAGAAGCGGGCTTGAGGATGCCCCGCGGCGGTGCGCCTCGGATTTCACCGCATGGCGCAGCGTTAAGCGCAATCCAGCGCCAACTGTTCGATCACGGCGGCGAACTCGCCTTCGGGCGGCGCTGCCAGAGTCAACGTCTCACCGTCCAGCGGATGCGCGAATTCCATCGCAACGCAAGCCAGCAACAACCGCCGGCAGCCGAACAATTCCTGAAACAGGCGGTTATGGCGACCCTTGCCATAGGTGGCATCGCCGACGATGGGGTGGCTGATGTGTTTCAGATGGCGACGCAACTGGTGGCGGCGACCGCTCACCGGTTCAAGTTCCAGCAGCGCGTAACGGCTGGTCGGGTAGCGGTCAACCCGATAAGGCAACTCGTAGGTAGCCAACCGGCGATAGCGGGTGAGTGCGTCCTGCAGCGGCGGGCTTTCTTCGCTCCTCATTGCCGTCGCGTAATCGTCCCGAATGCGCGGCAGCGGATGGTCGATCTCGCCCTGCGCGGGCGGATGTCCGCGCACCACAGCGAGATAGCGCTTGCGCACCGCCTTGCCCATGAATGCCTCGCCCAGCGTGCGGGCCATGCCGGGATCGAGCGCGAATACCAGCACACCGGAGGTACCGCGGTCAAGGCGGTGAACGGGGTAGACCCGACGGCCGATCTGGTCGCGCAGCAATTGCACGGCGAAACGTTCTTCGTGACGGGCCAGATTGCTGCGATGGACCAGCAACCCCGCCGGTTTATGGATCGCGACGATATGCTCGTCACGGTAGAGGATGGGCAGCATCAGGATGCGCAGCCGGCAAGCAATCGATCGACAATTTTCCGCTCAGGCATCTTCAAGGAGCGAATCGCACCTGGCCTCATCCAACTGATCCGCTTGACGTCGGCCGCCCCCGCTGAGCCGCTAACAGACGATCGGAGACGCCGAGTTTGCGGTAGATCTTTTTCAGGTGCCATTTCACCGTTTCCGGCGTGATGAACAGTTTTCGCGCGATCTGCTTGTTGGAGAGTTTTTGTCCGACGAGTTCGAGGATGTCCAGTTCGCGGCTGCTCAGGCTGTTATCGGTCGCGTCGCCCTCCGCATGGCTGAAAACGACATTCCGTTTCCCGTCTTCACTTCCCGGTTGTATGCCCAGGGCTCGATAAAGCGCCTGGTAATACTCTCCCAGAGGCATTTCGCCATCCGGATTCTTCAGAGCCCAGAGGATCGGGATGATCATCGCGCCGGCGTCTGCCAGCAGGCGGAGGGTCCCCTCATTCTCGGCAAGCCGCAGCACGCTCGACAGGTGGGTGCGGGCGGCATCGACCTTGCCGCGGCCATGGCAGGCGACGGCGAGCAGGATGCGTAATTGGGCCAGGTCATGTGGCATCAGCCCCGGGCTGTGCTGTTCGCTTGCAAGCGTTGATTCAAGCAGGGCTTCCGCTTCGTCGAAGCGGCGGTTGTGTATGAGCAGGCGGGCACTCTCCGCCCGAACCATGCAGACGATCGGGCTGTCCTCCGGGCGGACTGTGCCGATAGCGGCCACAATTCCGTCGAGCTTGTGCACAACCCGTTCTGCCGCTTTTGGCTGGTCCTCCGCCAACCAGAGGCGGACTCGTTCGGCGAAGCAGGCGGCGAGCAGTCTTGACCAGCCCCGCTGGTCGGCCAGGGCCTCGCATTTGGATAAAAGCCCATGAGCAGCTTCCCGTGCGCCCTGAATCATGCGGATGCGGACGAGCGAGATATATGCCGATTGAATCGGCTCCAGCCAGCAAACATCGTCGATGATGTCGAAGCGGTCCGCCAGCAGGTCCTCTACGGCTTCCAGCCGATTCCAGTCGTAATAGATTCCGGCGAGGGAGGCGGCGAGCAGCGATGCCGCCGCCGAGCGCCGGCCACCCTGGCGTTCGCAGAGTTCCAGCGCGTCTTCCAGTTGTTGTACACCGGCCCGCAACTGGCCACTGTGGACATTGAGGGCGGCGACGAGGTTGGCGCGGTAACTGAGCATGAACAGATTGCGTGAACCGTCATCGCCGAACTGGTAGAACTCGCTGACGCGGCGGGCTGAGGCCAGATCGCCCACCTTGCGGTAGAGGTGGATCATGACGTTCATGAACGCCTCGTCCTCCCAGTCGAATTCCCGCTCTGGCCTTTTCCCGTCGGGGAAGCGCTCCGACCAAACCTGCTTGCCCAATTCGAGCGCGGAGGATATGTCATCCTGCGTCGCGAAGATCGAGACGCACTGGGCGCGCAGGGTGCGCCGCAATTCCTCCCGATTCGGGAACGGCTCGTCGCGCAATTGCGCATCGACTTCGGCGACCAGCGCCCGCGCTTCCTGAGGCCGCATGGTCAGGATCAAGGCCCAGATCAGCGCAATCCTCAGGCTCGGCCGTTGCCGCAGAGTCTGTGCAGGCAGCTTCTGCACCCAGCCGCGGAAAGTCAGCACGCGGCTGTTTCTAAGTTCATCGAGAACGCAGCGTTCGAGCCAGTCGGCCGCGAGGTCGGCATGCCCGGCATCGACTGCATGACGCACCGCCTCGGCCCACTGTGCATGTTCCGAGAACCACTCGGCCGCACGCAAATGCAGGAATGCAATTTCATCGGGCATCTGGCGCTTGAGCTGGGCGCGCAGGAAGTCGGCGAACAGGGCGTGATAGCGATACCAATGACCCTCCTCGTCGAGCGGCTGCAAAAACATGTTCTGGCTGACCAGCCATTCGAGCTTCTCTTCCGCTCCACGGGTCCCGGTAATGCGTTCGCAGAGGCTGCCGTTGAGTCGGTCGACGATGGCCGTGCGCAACATGAATTCGATGGTTTCTTGCGGAATTCGGCTCAGCACGTTGAGCGAGAGGTAATCGCTCAAGGCCTTTGAATGGCGGGGAAAGGAAGAGATCAGCCGGTTCAGGCTTTTAAGCCCCGGCATCGCCAGGGTTGCGATCTGCATGCCGGCAACCCACCCTTCGGTCGCTTCGTGGACGGCGAGGACTTCATCGGGGGAGAGCCTGACCGCAGTGGAACCGGCAAAAAAAGCCTGGGTTTCCTCGACGCCGAAGCGCAGTGCATCGGTATCGATCTCCACCAGTTGATTGCGCACGCGGAGCAGGGAGATATTCAGCGCAGGATTGGCGCGGCACGCGGCAACGATGTGCAGGTTGGCGGGAATATGGTCGAGCAGGAAGGCCAGATGGCCATGGACCGCAGGGTCGGTGATCTTGTCGTAATCGTCCAGCATCAAGATGACCTCGCGCCCGAGGTTGTCCAGCATGTTGATGATGGAGGTCAGCTGCGCCTTGACCGAAACCATCTTGCCGGCAACCCGCTGCTCGGCGGTCTCGTCCGCCAGCCCCCCCAATGCCTCGGCAAGGGCGGCGGTCAGGTAGTCGACGAACCGGCTCTCGTCGTTGTCGTCCTGGTCGAGGGTCAGCCAGGCGACGATCTGGCCGTCGACCAGAAGCGCTTCGCGCCAGATCGTGAGCAGCGTGGTCTTGCCGAATCCGGCCGGTGCCTTGATCAGGGTCAGCGGGCGAATCAGGCCGGCCGACAGCGACTGCAACACGCTGACACGGGAAACCGGGGAGCGTGTCAGCCGCGGCGGACTGAATTTTGTCCTGATCAGCAGGGAGGAGAATTTCTTCTGGGTGCTCACGAATCTCCTCGATGGCTCTGCGTTCAGGTTGACGGTTCAGGTTTTGGGTACATTCTAAAGAAACAAAGCAGTGGAAGAGATTGATGGGGAATCAACAAGATGCGGTCGCCAGCCCGCTGCGAGACCGCCACGCGCAGCCGCCACCCCCCCCATGCGCTCCCCGTCCGGAATCCACCGCCGCGGCGATGTTTCGCTAATCTGGCCGGCTAGGCGGGATTTCGGCGTCGCCAACACTTCGGCGCAGGACACCGGCCAAGGGTTTGTTCGACGAACAGAGTGCTTGAATAGCCATCACCAGAACGGAGGAAATCATGACAAAAAAATCGCGACTGATTGAGAATCTTGAGCAGGCCTGGACCGGCGACCTTGAGGCATTGTTAGGTCAATATACGGAGGACTGCATGTTCGAGGACAAGGCCTTCGGCTTGGTGCACCACGGTCACGCCGGCCTGCGCGAGGTGTTCGAGTTCACCTACAAAATGATGCCCGATTTCCGCGTCGCCTACGGCGACTGCGTTATCGACGAGGCCTTCGGCGCCGTGCAATGGGTGTTCACCGGCTCCTTCCATGGCGATTTCGAGGGCAGCCTGCATGCGGGAACGCCGGTTCGCGTAGAGGGCGTGTCCTTCATGAAACTGCGCGAGGGTCGCATCGCACACAACGCGGATTACTGGAACCTCGCCGCGCTGGCCCTGCAACTGCGCAAGGATTAGAGTAGCCAGCTACCCGCCTGAACGCTGTCGTGGTGCAGACTGCGGCTTTTTTCTGATACCAAGAGGAGATGCCAAATGAAGAAAACAGTACAAGAAATCCAACTTGCCGATACGCTCGACCAGCGCGTTGCGCCGCGCCGCCGCCTGCTTGGACAGCTTGCTGGCGTGACGGCCGCCGTGCCGCTCGGCCTGCTCGCCTCGGCGCAGCCCGCCCAGGCGGCCTCCGATCTGAAAAAGAACTTCCTCGGCATGATCAAGGCCTGGAACGACCACGATTCGGCAAAGATCGCCAGCTACTTCATCGACGACTGCACCTACACGGACATTGCTCTTGAGGTCGCGCATCACGGCAAAAAGGAAGTCATCGCCTTCGCCGACGGGACATTCATCGGCTTCCCCGACTTCGAGATTGTGATCAAGTCCTGTTTCGCCGGGCAAGACTCGGTGGCAGCCGAGTGGGACATGATCATGTCCTGGAAGGGGCCCTATCCCAGCCTCGGACCGACGCCCGACGGCAAAACGTATCGCCTGAAAGGCGCGTCGGTGTCGCATTTCAACAAGGCGGGAAAGATCATCGGCAACACGGACTACTGGAACCTGAACGCGTTCATACAGCAGATGAAGAAGAGCTGAAACGCCTCTTCAAAGCGGCGAGGCATGACCGCCCGCATCGAACAGTTTCAGTCAAGCGTCAATCGAGCAAAGGAATGAACGCATGCTTTCCATAGACAAGAATCGTCCGCCCGCCGAGTGGATCGCGGATTTGCGCCGACGCTTTCCGTGCGAAACGGAAATCGATCGGATTCTCACCAGCAAGCTGAACCGCCGGGCCGGCCCCGGCTATTCTCCGGTCAGTCTGGAAACCCTGAGCAATGGCGTGAAAGCCCTGCTGCAACAGGAACTGAAGGAGCCGTTCGAGGTTGTCGAAGCGAAATGGCTCTCCGGCGGGGCATCCAAGGTACAGATGGAGTTCAAGCTGCAATGGAACGAGCCCGGAGTCGGGCGCACAACGACGCGCATGGTGTTGCGCATGGAGCCGGCCGAATCCGCGGTCGAAACCAGCCGCTTGCGCGAGTTCCAGTTGATCAAGGCGTTCGAGGGCATCCTGCCGGTGCCGAAAGCCTACTGGGCCGACGCCGAGGGCAAATATTTCCCCTACCCGGCCATCATCTACGGTTTTGCCACGGGGGTGACCAAACCCACCGGGAGCGTCAGCAACGTGAGCGGGACGGGCATCAATTTCGGCCCGGCGCTGCGCCCCATCATCGGCGCGCAGTTTGTCGATCACATGGCCAGGATGCACACCATGGACTGGCGCCAGGCCGATCTGAGCGCCTTCGATGTGCCGGCCCTGGGCACACAGGCGGTCGAGTGGCAGATCAACTGGTGGGAGCGGGTGTGGGAAGAGGATAGCAACGAGGACATCCCCTTGATGCGTTTCGCCGCCGACTGGCTGCGCCAGAACATGCCGCCGGTCGACCGGCTCTCGGTGGTGCACGGGGATTACCGCTCCGGCAACTTCCTGTACACGGAACACGACAACCGGATCACCGCCTGGCTCGATTGGGAACTCGGCCATCTCGGCGACCGCCATGAAGACCTGGGTTACGCCCTCAACCTCGTCCATGCGCACAAGTCCGAGGACGGAAAGACCGTGCTCTACAACGGATTCATGCCCAAGGAAGCGCTTTTCGAAGCCTACGAGAAGGCATCGGGCCTGTCGGTCAGCCCCAAGATCGTCGACTACTACCGGGTACTGAGCACCTACAAGCTAACGGCCGTCTGCATTGGCAGCACCTACCGTATAGCGCGGGGTGGCAAGAGCCACCAGGATGTGCTGCTCGCCTGGCTCATCGGAGCCGGTTACGTTATCGCGGAAGATCTTCGCCGCGTTTTGAAGGAGGTCTGACATGGAAATTCGACCCGCGATACAGATTCAAGCCATGATCAAGTCCATGATCGACGTGGTGTTGCCCGCCGTCGATCCGGAACACAAGATGGCGCAGGAGCAGGCCCAACTGATCATCGGTACGCTGAAAATGATGGGGCAGAGGCTGCCGCTACAGTTCCGCTATGACCGCAAGGAACTCGACGAGTATGTGGCGCTTTCCGTCGAGTTGCTGAAGCAGATGCGCGGCAGCGAAAAAACCCAAAGTGCGATGAAAGAGCTCGGCGCCAGTCAGGTTGAGGGGGCGGCGGTGCTTGACCGCGCCCGTGCCGAACCGGGCGAGCTGGAAACCGCCGTGTTCGATCTGCGCGCGAAAGTCGGCGCACTGGTGAAAGCCGTCGGCGCCGATGGCGAGGCGGCAAGCCGCGACGCACTCAAGCATCTGATCCTGGACGCCGCAGAGAACCAGTTGCAGCGCGAGCTTTCGTGGCAAGCCGCCCTCGGCTATTCCGACCCGGCGGAGCTTCAGCCCATCGAGAACCTCATCGGCGTCTCACCGGCACGTTAATCAATTTTCATATTAAGGAAGGACTGATTAAGTCTCCCGTTCGCCCTGAGCCTGTCGAAGGGTATGGGACAAACGCTTGAAATATTAGTGATTAAGTCCGCCCATGGTTCGACAGGCTCACCACGAACGGACTTAATCAGTTATTTCTTAAAAAGGGACGACCATGTCGACTTATCATTACCCGATCAAGAAACCGCTCGAATCCATTCTGATATTTGGCGCCAGCGCGCATATCGGCGGTCCGTTGGCGCGCCACGTGACCGACAACGCACCCGATGTGCGCCTGCGTTTGGCGACATCGTCGAAAGCCAAGGCGGAGAAATTGAAAATCGATTTCCCCAAGGCCGAAGTCGTCGTCGCCGACTACTACGACCTGCCCTCGATGCGCGCCGCCACCAAGGGCATGGAAGGCGTGTTCCTGGTCTCGCCCGACTTTCTCGACGAACACATCGCCATGGCGGTGTTCCGCCGTGCGGTTACCGACAACGGAGTAGTTCGCCATGTAATCCGGATTCTCGCCGATCCGCCCGGCGTGACGCTCCACCATGTGCCGAAGGAGATGCATGCCTTCGGCGGCGGCACGGCGATCCAGAACCTGATCGCCAAGGACTTCCTGGAAAAGACCGATCTGCCGATCACCTATCTGAATTCGGCGGGCTGGTATTTTGACAACTACAAGACCTGGCTGGCGGCGCCGATTCTGCAAAAACGTACACTGACCATGTCGGCACCGCGCCGCGTGCTGTATTTCGATCCCAACGAGCTGGGCGAAGTGGCGGCGCGGATTTTTCTTTCCGACGATGCGCGACACATCGGCGGCAGCTACCAGTGCGACAACGGCCAGGATCTGACCAGTTTCGAAGAGGCCGCCGCATTGATGAGCGAAATCTTCGGCGTCAAGATTGCCTACGACGGCAGCGACGAGGGCTTCATGCGCGAAATCGGCGAACCGGCACGCGCCTACTGGTCCAACGTCGGCGCCTTCGCCAACGGCCAGGACCCGGCGGAATATTTCCTGGCCTATTGGCGCTTCGAGCAGGCGAACGAGAATGCCTGGCGGCGCACCGACTTTGCCGGGCGCATCCTCGGCCGCACACCGCGGTCGTTGCGCCAGTGGCTGACCGAGAACCGCGACTTTTTCCTCAAGGGCATGGGTGTGTAAGCCGGGCAACGGCCCCGATCCGGTGCGGATGCGTGCGCATCGGGCCGGGGAGCCTTGCCGACGAAAATTCGACCCCATTCGACCCTGTTTGAGACTGAAAGAAAACCTATGAGTAGCGGCTACGAGAGATTCGAAAGCCTGGCCCCCGGCGATGGCAACCCGCGCTGGAACCAGAGCTTCTATTACAACTTTTATGACCCGGTTACCAAGACGGCCGGATTGATCCGTCTCGGTCTGATGGAAAACCTGCGCGAGACGAATACCTGGTTCGTCTTCTTCCAGGACGGCTTGCCGATCTACAACCGGGTCAACATGAACTTGCCATACACCTTCGATCGTCCGGGAAACGGCATCAAGGTGGCCGGCATGTATATCCATGCAGTCGAACCACTGAAGAAAACCCGCATCCTGTTCTCGGATGTCGATTTTTCAGTTGACCTGTGCTGGGACGAGCGCAACCCGATGGTGAACCCGCTCACCATGGATTCCGGCAAGGATGTCTTTTCCAGTGAAATGGCACACGTCCATCTGGAAGGGACGGCAAACGTTACCGGTCACATCGTGCACCGCGGCCAACGCATCGAAATCAACGGTACCGGGTTCCGCGACATCGGCGTCGGCCCGCGCAACTGGGACGTTCTCAAGAACTACCGCCTGGCCTGGCCTGTGTTCGAGGACGGCACAGCTCTCGCCGGCGTGCGCGCCGTTTCCACCAGCGGCGACACCTCGTACATGCGCATGTACCACGACGGCAACAAGTGGCTGCGGGTCACGCAGATCGAAGGAAAACAGACTTACGCTGAGGACACGTTTTCCATTGCGACCGCCCACTGGACATGGACCGACGAGAACGGCAGAAGTTACGAGATGACCGGCAAGCCGCTGCTGCGTTGGTTCTTCTCCGTCGACACGTTTCTCGTGTGCGAGCAGATCATGGAGTACCGCACTACCGACGGCAGGGTAGGGTACGGTCTGCATGAAAATGGCTATCGGCTACCATGGAAAGGCATAGAAATCTGAACTAATTGGCCTCCACGAAACCCGGGGCGATTCAGTCTCGCCCCCACTTCTTCGCTAAAGGTGAGCGCATGAGCGGCCTCGACAAGAATCGACCGACCAAGGAGTGGATCGAATTGATCCGCCGCCGCTTTCCCTGCGAAACGGAGATCGACCGCGTCCTCACGCGCAAGATGTTGCTGCGCGCCGGGCCGGGGTATTCGCCGGTGAGCCTCGAAACCCTGGTCGATGGCGTCAACGCCCTGCTGCGCCAACATCTGCGCGACGATTTTCGCGTTTTCGATGCGCAGTGGATGACGGGCGGCGCATCGAAACTGCAAATGTCCTTCGTGCTCGACTGGAATTCCCCGGAATTGGGCCGCACGCGTACGCCCATGGTGTTGCGCATGGAGCCGGCTGCATCGGGCATCGAGAGCAGCCGCATGCGCGAGTATCAGATTCAGCGCGCGCTGAACGGACACATTCCGGTGCCGGCCGCCTACTGGGTCGATGTCGAGGGCAAGTATCTGCCCTATCCGGCGATCATCTGCGGTTATGTGAACGGGGTCACCAAGCCGAGCGGCACCGATGCCCGCGTCAGCGGCACCGGGACGACCTTTCCGCCCGAGACCGGCCGCGTGCTCGGGCACCAGTTCGTCGGCCATATGGCGACCCTGCACCGTCTCGATTGGCGCAACGCCGGGCTCGACGCTTTCGACGCGCCGGCAACCGCGCTGCAATCGGTGGAATGGCAGATCAACTGGTGGCAGCGGGCGTGGGAGGAGGATTCCAACGAGGACATTCCGCTGCTGCGGCTGGCCATCGCCTGGATGCGCAACAACATGCCGCCGATCGATCACCTGTCGCTGGTGCATGGCGACTTCCGCACCGGCAATTTTCTCTACGACGAAGCAGACAATCGCATCACCGCGCTGCTCGATTGGGAAACGGCGCACATCGGTGACCGCCACGAAGACATTTTCTACATGACCACCGCGCCGTATCGCCAGTTCGCCGCCGACGGCAAGACCGAAGTGATCGGCGGCATGCTGCCGGCCGAGGAGTTTTACGCGGCCTACGAAAAAGCCTCGGGCCTGCCTGTCATTCCCAAGACGGCGACGTTCTATCGCGTGTTGAACAGCGTCAAGATCGCCTCGGTTGCCCTAGCGTGCTGCTATCGCGTGGCGCGTGGCGGCAAGACGCATCAGGACGGCTGGTGGCGTGGATCATGGGCGTCGCCTATACAGTGATGGACGATCTGCGCATCACACTTGAAGAAGTGCTTTGAAATAAACAATCCATCGGAGAAACACAAATGATTAAACCGCACGACGTCGAATTCCATCTCCCGGCAGATATCGACTATCGCTACGGCGAAACCAACTATTTCCTGTTCTACATCCCGGAAGAGCGCCTCATGGCGCAGATCTACACGGTCTCGCGCAAGGCCATCGGCGTCATGGCCGTCGACGTGCTGATCCTCGGCTGCCTGACCGAGAGCCGCGGCGAGTACCTCTACAACGACGTGCAGCAGCACCTGCCGGTGCCGGAAAAGCTGTCCGACTACACGACGCCCAATGGTTTGCACGTCCAGGTGACCAAGGCGCCGCGCGACTACCGTGTCGATTACGTCGGCTTCGACAACACCGAAATCCACTTCGATTTCACCGGGCTCATGGAACCCTTCGACATCCACGATCCCGACCACAGCCCCAAGGCGGCGAAAGACAAAAGCGCCCAGGTGGCCGGCTCGGGCATGGGCGAAGCCTACGGCGGCCACTTCGATCTGACCGGCCAGGTCAAGGGCGCGCTCAAGTTGCGCGGCAAGGAATACAACATCGACTGCGTCGCCACCATGGACCACAGCTGGGGCGCCCGTCCCGAAGTCGGGCTGCATCCGATGGGCTGGATGAACGCCCATTTCGGTCCCGACCTCGCCATCCACTGGATCAATACTTGGGACCCGGACCAGCCGATCGGTTCGCAGCAGGCCTTGGCGCACGGCTACGTCCTCGAGGACGGCAAGGTCTACGGTCTCACCGACATCAAGCTGCGTTCGACGCGCATGGGTTCGCTCAACACGGCGATGGAAGTGATCGCCACCGACATCCGCGGCCGCGAATTCCACCTGCACGGCCAGGCCGAAGTCGGCGCGCCGTGGGTGGCCTACGTCTGCGCAATCTCCAGCGTGCAGGAATTCCGTTGGACGCTGCCAAACGGCCGCATCGGCTACGGCATGGTGATGGACAACCTGCCGCTGAAGGACACCAATTTGCGTCGCGGACGTCGCTGGACGGATACGCAGCCCAGCGTTGACTAGCCAGCCCCAGACCAAAAGGGGGGGCTGGCGAATGGCCTCGTGATCTAGAATCTTATCGAGGCAACGAATTCCAACAACACGCAGGCGTCGCCGCAGCGGCGCCGCAATCCACACAAGGAGGCAACCATGGCGGTACTCGCTGACGTACTGAATTCCTACATCCTGCCCGGCCACGCCGCCGACGCACGCCCCGGCCTCAAGCAGGCACAGGACGGTGAGCGCTTGGGCCTCGGCGGCATCTTCCTTTCCGAGCGCTGGGAAACCAAGGAACTCGGTGCGGTGATGGGCGCACTGACCCAGGTCACCCGCCGGGTCAAGCTGGTCGCCGGTCTCACCCACTTCGGCACCCGCCACCCGCTGGTACTGGCCGGCATGGCGGCGACGATGCAGGCACTTTCCAACGGCCGCTTCGTGCTCGGCTTCGGCCGCGGCGTGCCGTCGCAGTTCGCCAAGCTCGGCATCCCGGTGCTCAACAACCAGGGCATGGCCGACTACGTGGGCATCCTGCGCAAGCTGTGGGCCGGCGAGACCATCAACTACAAGGGCCCGGCCGGCGACTACCCGGCAATGCAGCTGGCGCACAGCTGCGACAACCCGCCGCCGATCATCATGGGCGCCACCGGACCGAAGACGCTGGCGATGGCCGGCGCCCATTTCGACGGCGTCGTGCTCCACCCCTTCCTCACCATCGCCGGGGTCAAGCGCTCGGTCGACATCGTGCGCAACGCGGCGAAAGAGGCCGGACGCGATCCGAAATCGATTCGCATCTACGCCATCGTCGTCACCGCCCCCGATACCCTGGCCCCCGCAGTGCGCGCCGACGTACTCGAAGCCCGCGCCGTGTCCTACTTCATGCACAAGGAACTCGGCCAGCCGATCATCAACATGAACGGCTGGGACGAAGCACCGATGAACCAGCTGGTCGCCGCCGATCTGGCCAAGCTCGACTACGGCACCGCCGACCTCAAGGAGTCGCGCCGCCTGATGGCCGAAGCCGCGCTGAAAATCATCCCGCAGGAGTGGCTGACCAGCGGCGCCGCGATCGGCAGCGTCGACCATTGCATCAGCCGCCTGCGCGAGTACATCGCTGCCGGTGCCGATGAAATCCTGCTCCACGGCACCACGCCGGACCAGCAGGAACAGGTCATCGCCGCCGCATGCACGCAGGTGCTCTGAGAATCATTTGCCAGATGCGGGCGACGTCCTGAGCGTTGTCCGCACTATCCGCAGTCCACGCTGACACCTCGCCCCGGTACGGTGAATCAGCCGATTCAAACTCATAAAGGAGCGGCACCATGAGCAATCCGATTTATCCCGAGTTCGGCTATTACGCACTTCCCGGCCACATTTCCGAGCCGAAGAATATCCTTGAGGAAATCGCCGCCGGCGACAAGGTGGGGATGGGTTCGGTGTGGATTTCCGAGCGCCTCAACACCAAGAACGTCGAAGTGCTTTCCGGCGTCGCCGCCGCGCTGACGCCGCGCATGGGCATCGCCAGCGGCCTGCTGGCCAACATGCCGCTGCGCAATCCGCTGGTGACCGCGGCTTATGCGGCGACGATGATGAAACTCACCGACAACCGCTTCGCGCTGGGCGTCGGTCGCGGCTTCAGCATGATTTCGGATGCGGCCGGCGTGGCGCCGTCGACATTCAAGGTGATGGAGGACTACATCACCATCCTGCGCCAGTTGTGGCGCGGCGAATCGGTCAACTACAGCGGCCCGCTGGGTACCTTCCGCAACCTGAACCTGGGCACCAAGCTCGACGTGATGCCGCCGGTGATCATGGCCGCGATGGGCGACAAGACCTGCGAATGGGCGGGCCGGCTGTGCGACGGCGTGGTCTACAACTCGCTGTGGGGCCCGGCGGCGGTGCGGCATTCGACGCAGGTCGTGCGTCAGGGTGCGGCCAAGGCGGGGCGCGATCCGAAAAGCGTCAAGGTGTGGACCATCCTGGTCACCGCCAGCGATGTTTCCGAGGAAATTGTGCTGAACACCATCATCCGGCGCATGAATACCTACATCCTGGTGCCGCCGATGTTCGACGCCATTTGCGAATTGAACGGCTGGGATCCGGCCACGGCGCAGAAAATCCGCGACGAACTGAAAAAGCTCGACGGCGCGCCCAAGCCCGGATTATTGGGCGACGAGCACACCACCCGCGATCTCGATCAGCTGCGCCACATGCGCAAGTTCTATCCGCAGCAGTGGATCGACGACGGTGTCGCCGTCGGCACCGCCGCCGAGTGTGTGCAAAAGGTTCTGCAGCGCTTCGATGCCGATGTGGACGGCATCCTTTTCCACGGCACCCACCCGGCCAATCTCCAGTCCTTGATCAACCTCTGGCCGCAGCATCGGCCGAGCGGAATGTTCGACGGTCGCTCGGTCAATCCCGGGCTTTGAAGAAGTCTTACCCATAAAATCAAATCGCATCGAGGTTCCCCATGACTGAAGCACTCCCCACCATCGCCATCGTCGGCGGCACCGGCGATCTGGGCACCGGTCTGGCGCGGCGCTGGGCCGGCGCCGGCTATCCCGTCATCATCGGTTCGCGCACCGCGGACAAGGCGCAGGAGGCCGTCGCTGCGCTGCGTGCCGTACTCACGGCACGCGGCTGCACGGACATTTCGGTCGAGGCGCGGGACAACGTCGGCGCCGCGGCGAAGGCCGACATCGTCGTGCTCACCGTCCCCTTCGGCCATCAGGCCGCCACCCTGGAAAGCATCAAGGCCGCGGTGCAGGGCAAGATCGTGGTCGATGTGACCGTGCCGCTGGTGCCGCCGAAAGTGGCGCGCGTGCAACTGCCGGCGCAGGGCTCGGCGGGCAAGATCGCGCAGGAAATTCTCGGCGAAGGCGTGCGCGTGGTGTCGGCCTTCCAGAACGTCGCTGCGCAGCACTTGCAGGACGACCACGCACTCGAATGCGACGTGCTCGTCTGCGGCAACGACAAGGATGCCCGCGAGGCCGTGGTCAAGCTCGTCGTCGCTGCCGGGATGCGCGGCTTCCACGCCGGCAGCATCGACAACTCCGCCGCCGCGGAGGCCATGACCTCGCTGCTGATCTTCATCAACAAGCAGTACCAGTGCCATTCGGGGATACGGATCACCGGAGTCTGATGCATGCAGCTGATTGCCCTGCCCGGATTGCCGCGGGTTCAACCGGGCGACGATCTGGCCGCGCTGATACGCGCAGCGCTGCAACCTGCCGGGCTTGAGCTGGCCGATGGCGATGTGCTCGTCGTCGCGCAGAAAATCGTCTCCAAGGCGGAGAACCGCTACGTCGAGTTGAACGACGTCACGGTCGGCGAGCAGGCGCAAACGCTGGCGGCGGAAACCGGCAAGGAGCCGCGGCTGGTACAGCTGATCCTCGACCAATCGGTCGCCGTGGTGCGCCACCGTCCCGGCGTGCTGATTGTCGAACACCGCAACGGTTACGTGCATGCCAATGCCGGCGTCGACCAGTCGAACATCGAGCAGCCGCCCGGCCAGCCGCGTGCCTTGCTGCTGCCGAAAGATCCCGACGCCAGCGCCGCACGCCTGCGCGCCGCCCTGGAAGAAACCGGCAAACACCTCAACGTCATCATCAACGATACGGCCGGCCGCGCCTGGCGCAATGGCGTCATGGGCTTTGCGCTCGGCAGCGCGGGCTTCGAACCGGTGGTCGACCTGATCGGCACGCGCGACCTGTTCGGCAACACACTACAGGTCACGCAGGTGGCGGTGGCCGACGAACTGGCCGCTGCCGCGTCTTTCGTCATGGGCCAGACCGCAGAGGCAACGCCGGTGGTGCTGATACGTGGCGCACGGCTGCTTCCGTCCGAGAGCACCTCGAAGAACCTGATCCGCGCGCGCGAACATGACCTCTTTCGCTGAGCGCAAGGTACTGGCCCTGTCGGGCGGCGTCGGCGGCGCCAAGCTCGCCCTCGGCCTTTCTAAAATTCTCACTCCGGCACAGCTCACCATCGTCGCCAACACCGGCGACGATTTCGAACATCTCGGACTGCCGATCAGCCCCGACCTCGACACCGTGATGTACACCCTGGCCGGACGCAACAATCAGGAACAGGGCTGGGGCCTCGCCGACGAGACCTGGCAGGCGATGGAGATGCTGCGCAACTACGCCGCACCGACCTGGTTCCAGCTCGGCGACAAGGACATCGCGACGCATTTGGTGCGGCGGCAGATGCTGGCGGAAGGAAAGACGCTGAGCGAAGTCAGCGCGCATCTGTGTCGGCAACTCGGCGTCGAACATTGCTTGCTGCCGATGAGCGACGATCCGGTGCAGACCTGGGTGGACACAGACGCGGGCGAACTGCCGTTTCAGACCTACTTCGTCGGCGAGCGCTGCCGGCCCACCGCGCGCGGCTTTCGCTTCGCCGGCATCGCCACGGCGCAGCCGCAGCCCGGCTTCATGACACGACTCGCCGATCCGCAACTGTCGGCGATCGTCATCTGCCCCTCGAATCCCTTTGTCAGCGTCGACCCGATTCTCCAACTCGCCGGCGTACGCGCGGCCATGGCGCAGAGCGCGGCGCCAGTGATCGCGGTCTCGCCCATCGTCGCCGGCGCAGCCATCAAGGGCCCGACAGCGAAGATGATGGCGGAAGCGCAGATGCCGGTCAGCGCCCTCGGCGTGGCCGAACACTATGGCGCGCGAGCTGACGGCGCGCTGCTCGACGGTTTTGTCATCGACGAGGCCGACGCCGATCAGGTGCAGGACATCGAGCGCCTCGGCATTGCCGTCCATGCGACCAAAACGGTGATGCACAGTTTGCAGGATCGCATCGACCTGGCACGCTCCACGCTGGAATTCGCGCTCGATTTAGCCGCACGACGGAAAGGCGGCTGAGCCGATGTGGGCCGTGCTGCCGCTGAAGGAGTTCCCCAACGCCAAGCAACGCCTCTCCGGCGTGCTCGACGGGCGGCAGCGCACCGATCTGCTCGAAGCCATGGCCAGCGACGTATTGCAGATCCTCAACGGCCATCCCGATCTCGACGGCACGCTGATCGTTTCCAACGATCCCGTCGCCCGCCGACTGGCGCGCACCTACGGCGCCGACTTCGTCAGCGAAGCCGAACTCGGCGCCCAGGGACTCAACGCCGTGGTCCAGGCCACGGTCAGGCAACTCGCCCGCAATGGGGAAGATGAAGTGCTGATCGTGCACGGCGACATGCCCCTCATCACCGCCGCCGAGATCAGCCTGCTGATCCGCCATCATCGTCTCGCCCCGGCCCCGGCATTGACGCTGGCCACCGACCGCCGCAGCGACGGCAGCAACGGCCTGCTCTGTTCCGCCAGCAGCGCGATTGCCTTCGCCTACGGCAAGGGCAGTTGCGCACAGCACCAGGCGCAGGCGCAACGTGCCGGCCTCGCCTGTAGCATCATGACCCTGCCGGGCATGAGCTGCGACATCGACGAGCCCGACGATCTGCTGGCTTTCTTGAATCACCCGAACGTTGCCGCCGCTACTCGCACCCGCGACTATCTGGCGGCCAGCGGCATCGCCCGGCAACTGCTGGCGCAGGAGCACATATGAGCACAATCCTCAACCGCGAACAGGCCCTCGAACTGGCCGCGAACGGCGACACCGCCGCGCTGATGGAGCGCGCGCGCGCCCTGCGCGACGAGGGCTTCGGCGGCCTGATCACCTATTCGCGCAAGGTCTTCATCCCGCTCACCCAGCTCTGCCGCGATGTCTGCCACTACTGCACTTTTGCGCAGACGCCGAAGCACCTCGACGCGCCCTACCTGAGCCTCGATCAGGTACTGGCGACGGTGAAGCAGGGTGCCGCGCTCGGTTGCAAGGAGGCCCTGTTCACCCTTGGCGAGCGTCCCGAATTGCGCTATGCCGCGGCGCGCGAGGCGCTCGCTGCGCTCGGCCACGAGACCACGCTGGGTTACCTCGCCGAAGTAGCACGCGCGGTGCTGGAGCAGACCGGCGTGCTGCCGCACATCAACGCCGGCTGCATGAGTGCGGAGGAAATCGCCCTGCTGCGCCCGGTCTCGGCCTCGATGGGCATCATGCTCGAATCAAGTTCGCCGCGGCTGTGCGAGGAAGGCATGCCGCACTACGGCTCGCCCGACAAGGACCCGGCACGGCGGCTGGAAACGATCCGCCTCGCCGGCGAGATGGCGGTGCCGTTCACCTCCGGCCTCCTCATCGGCATCGGCGAGACACGCCGGGAACGCATCGAATCCCTGCTCGCGCTGCGCGATCTGCATCAGCGCTATGGCCACATCCAGGAAATCATTGTGCAGAATTTCCGCGCCAAGGCCGGCACGAAAATGGCGCGGGCGACCGAGCCCGAAGTGGATGAATTGTTGTGGACCCTCGCCGTCGCGCGCCTGATCTTCGGGCCCGGCATGAGCCTGCAGGCACCGCCCAATCTGAACCCCGGCGTACTGCCGGCGCTGGTCGACGCCGGCCTCAACGACTGGGGCGGCGTCTCGCCGCTGACCCCGGATTACGTCAATCCGGAAGCGCCGTGGCCGCATCTCGCTCAACTGGCGCAGCTCAGCGGACAGGCCGGAAAGCGGCTGGAAGAACGGCTGACGATTTATCCGGCGTACGCCCTCGCCGCCGACACCTGGCTCGATCCGGCGCTGCGCGGCCGGGTGCGGCAGATGATCGATGCCCTCGGCTATCCGCGTACCGACAGTTGGGTGGCCGGGCTGGCGACAACGCCGGCAGCGGAAGAGCTGGCGCTGATCGCGACGCCGGTCGCTGCCGCGGATGTCGCTGCGCAACTGGTCGCCATCGTCGCCCGCGCCACGGCGGCAGAGGAACTCACGGAAGACGAGATCGTACGCCTGTTCGCCGCTCGCGGCGCCGAGTTCGGCTATGTCTGCCAGGCCGCCGACCGCCTACGCCGTGAAGTCAACGGCGACACGGTGAGCTACGTGGTCAACCGCAACATCAACTACACCAACGTCTGCTATTTCAAGTGCCGCTTCTGCGCCTTTTCCAAGGGCAAGACCAGCGAAGACCTGCGCGGCCAGCCCTACGATCTCGACCAGAGCGAAATCGCCCGGCGCTGCACGGAAGCCTGGGCGCGCGGTGCGACCGAGGTCTGCCTGCAAGGCGGCATCCATCCCGACTACACGGGACAGACTTATCTACAGATTCTGCAAACGATCCGCGCCGCCACGCCGCAGATGCACATCCACGCCTTCTCGCCGCTGGAAGTATGGCAGGGGGCGAAGACCCTCGGCCTGCCGCTGCGCGACTTCCTCCAGCAACTCAAGGATGCCGGCCTGAACAGCCTGCCCGGCACGGCGGCAGAAATTCTCGACGACGAGGTGCGCGCCATCATCTGCCCGGACAAGATCGACACCGCGCAGTGGCTCGAGGTGATCGAAACGGCCAGCAAAGTCGGCCTGAAGGCGACCGCCACCATCATGTTCGGCCATGTCGAGCATCCGCGGCACTGGGCGCGCCATCTGCTGCGCGTGCGCGCGGTGCAGGTGAATAGCGGTGGCATCACGGAATTCGTCCCCCTGCCCTTCGTCGGCGCCGAAGCGCCCATCTATCGCCGCGGCGGCACGCGCAACGGCCCTACTTTCCGCGAGGCCGTGCTGATGCATGCGGTGGCGCGGCTGGCGCTGCATGGGCAGATTTCGAACATCCAGACCTCCTGGGTCAAGATGGGGTATCAGGGTGCGGTGGCCTGCCTCAACGCCGGCTGCAACGATCTAGGCGGCACGCTGATGAACGAGAGCATCACCCGCGCCGCCGGCGCACAGCACGGACAGGAAACGGCGCCGCGACGGATGATGGAAATCATCGAAGGCGCCGGGCGCCAGCCCCGCCAGCGCACCACGTTGTACGGCGAGGTCGCCGAAGAACGCATAGAGGCGGCTCTGTCAGCGGCGCCGCTGCGCGACGTGATCAACACGCCGTGGCAGCCACGGGCGCACATCGCCCGGCCGGTTGCGACAGCTTAGGACCAATTTCAATAAGCGCTCAATCGGCCTTTTCTAGAGCCGCAGCACCGATCTGCGCCCTAAGTTCCGCCACCGCCGCTTCGAGTTCCACGACCCGCTGCTCCAGCCGCTCGATGCGGCCGGGCACCGGTGCCGGCCCCGCTTCGCTCTCCGCCGTTTCCGCCACGCCTGCCACCTCGCCGCTAAACAGGTGGGCATAGCGGGATTCGCGTCGCCCCGCCTCGCGCGGCAGGTGCACCACATACGGCCCGTCTTCGCGGCTCGTCAGCGCGGCCAGCGCCGCCTCGACCTCGCCGACATCGCTGAAGTGGCACAAACGGCTGGCGCGGCTGCGCAATTCACCCGGGGTCTGCGGGCCGCGCAGGAAAAGTTCGCAGATGACGGCAAGTTCCTGCGGTGAAAATTTCAGCGTTCCGTATTCGGTATTGCAGAAGCGATGCTGATACTTCGCCACCCGGCTGCCATAACCGCTCTGCTCGCTGACCAGAAACTTCTTGATCAGCCGATCGACGACGTCCTGCACCGTCGCTTCGTCCAGGTTCAACAGCGGATCGCGATTGCTCTTCTGGTTGCAGGCGTTGGTCAGCGCGTTCAGCGACAGGGGATATTGCTCCGGCGTAGCGATTTCCTTTTCGATCAGGCAACCGATGACGCGGGCTTCGTGGGGACTGAGTTCCAGGTGCATGCTGATGTTCCGGTAATTACCCGCCAAGCCGGGCGAAGGAAACGCCGCTCGACGAACGGCGGTGGCCGAGTCTAACGCCGGCCGACATCGGCGACGACAGTAACAATCCTCCGGCAGAGCCGGAGGCATTCAAATGTGAGCCGCTCGAAGCAGCTAGTCGGAGTCGCTAACGCGGCTCCGCATTGCGGGAGCCACCTGATCGGTGGTCGCTTATCTCCATAGGCCGAGTTGATCCAACCGCTCGTCCTCTTGCTCCTGCTTCCTGATGTACTCGCGGACAACCCCCTCGTCTCGGCCAACAGTCGATACAAAGTAGCCTCGGGCCCAGAAGTGTTGCCCGACGAAGTTGCGCTTCCGCTCTCCGTACGCCCGTGCCAAATGAATCGCGCTCTTGCCCTTGATGAAACCAATCACCTGCGATACCGCGTACTTCTGCGGTATCGCAATCATCATGTGCACATGATCAACCATCAGGTGGCCTTCCACAATCTCGCTTTCCTTCTGCGCGGCAAGCTTCCGGAATACCTCTCCAAGATGCCTGCGCAGTTCTCCGTACAACGTCTTTCGGCGGCGTTTGGGAATGAATATCACGTGATATTTGCAGTCCCACGCCAAGTGGCTCAAACTTTCATACTTGTCCATCACGATTCTTCCTTTCGTTTGCTTGGCGGCTCACGTCTGGAAGTTTCTACGATGGACATCCCCTGAAATGTCAAACTTCTACTGCCTCCCCGGCAGAGCCGGGGGAACTCCTTAAGTTGTCAATGTGGCCGCGCTGAAAAATCCAGCCCGGCAACGCCGATCTGGGCCGGTTGCTCGACGACATGCGACGGAGGCTTATATCGCCGGGCAGATCGTCAAAGCGTCAGCGATTCGACGCGGTAAGCGCCGCGACCGTGGCCAGACCATCGCGCAACTGGCCGAGCTGCGCCACTTCGGTGCCCGCGCCCTCGTGAATCGGCGTCCGGTTTTCGGTCGACTCCAGCGCCCGACTGGCGTAACCGATGGACGCCACGTACATACGCATTGCCAGCAGACCAAGCGCGGCGGCGAGATCCTGCGACTCCCAGGCATCCGGCGGCCGCCGTTCGGCCTCGATCGCGTCGAGAATGGCGGCGATGAATTGTTCCACCGTCTGTTTTTTCCGCTGCGCTGAAAATCCGCTGAATTCGTCCGGTGTCGGCAGCGTAGCCATCAGGGCTTTTCTATACATAACCATTCCTCCGCGTTGGGTTCATGCTCCGGTCCAGTCAATTTGCATTCCGGCTTGCCGAATGATAGTCCGGCGTTCCACCGAAATCGATCTCCAGTCGAGACTGGCCAGCGATTAACGTTGCAAACGAGACAAAATCTGCGCCCTCGCTTTGCAACATGCAGCGAATCGGATAGCCTCGATGGTTTGTTGCAACGCTCGGAAATACGCCCGTTCACCATGTCGACCGCCCGCCAGAATCCTCGCCTGCACACCCTCCGGATTGACGGCAGGACGCTTGAATATCAGCGACTGCACTCGGCCCACCCCGTGGCTGGGCAGCCGCCGCTGGTCTTCCTCCACGAAGGCCTCGGCTGCATCGCCATGTGGCGCGATTTTCCGCAGCGCGTGGCGGATGCCACTGGTTGCGCGGTCGTCGTCTATTCACGCTATGGGCACGGCAAATCAGCACCGCTGGCGCAGGCCCGCCGCGGCGACTACCTGCACGACGAGGCGCTCAATGCGCTGCCCGAATTCCTCGCCAGACTCGAACTCGAGCGTCCCTTCCTGTTCGGCCACAGCGACGGCGCGTCGATTGCGCTGATTCATGCCAGTGCCGGACACCCGGTCAGTGGACTGATCGTCGAAGCACCCCATGTCATGGTCGAGGACATTACGCTGGCGGGCATCGCCGCAACGGTCAGCGCCTACGCAAACACGGATCTCCCCTCACGCCTCGGCCGCCATCATCACAACGCGGATGCCCTGTTTCGCGGCTGGAGCGAAACTTGGCTCGACCCGGCGTTCCGCAACTGGAACATCGAGAGCGGCCTGCGCAACATCGCGGCACCGATCCTCGCCATTCAGGGCGAAGGCGACGAATACGCGACGATGGCGCAGATCGAGCGCATCGCCGCCGCGGCGGCAGACGTGGAGCTGCTCAAGCTGGCCGATTGCGGCCATTCGCCGCATCGCGATCAGGCGGAGACGGTGATCGATGCGGTGCGGCGATTCGTCGCCCGTTGCGCCGCCGACTAGCCAAGGGGAAGTGCGCTCAGCGCAGATACTTGCGGCTGCATTCCTTGAATTCGGGCGTCCCCGCGCGGCGCAGCCACTCGAAAAAGACCATTTCCCGGGTGACGGCGGTGATGCCCGCCGCGGCCATGCGTTGCAGCGCAACCTGCCTGTCTTCATCCGCGCGCGCGGCGATGGCATCGCTGACCACGAAGACATCCTTGCCGGCCGCGGCGAGATCGAGCGCGGTGAGCATGACGCAGGCGTGGGCCTCGATGCCGCAGAGGATCCACTGTTGGCGTGAAGCCTCCGCCCGCCCCTCGAAGCAGCCGCCCTCGACGCAGGAAAAATGCGCCTTGTGCACGACGCTGCCGTCCGCCACACGTGCCGCGAGATCGGGCAGTACCTCGCCCAGCCCCCTGGCATAGTGGGTCGAGAGCAGCACCGGCACGCCGAGATCGTTGGCCAGGTCGATCAACCCGGCGCAACGCGCGTGGATCTGCGCATGCTCCGGGATCAGGTCGAGCACCCTGGCCTGCATGTCGATGACCAGCAGTACGGATTTTCCCCGGTCGATTTTCATGGTTCGCCTCTCCCGCCCGTGGCGGATGGATTCGACGCGGGGATCAGCCACCGCAGATCAGCGCATCACGTTGAGCAGGATTCCGCCGTCGACGTCGATCTGCTGCCCCGTGATGTTGGCGGCGCCGCTACCGGCGAGGAAAGCCGCCAGATGACCAATGTCCTCGGGCATCTGCTCGCGGCCCATCGGCGTGTTCTTCTTCACCACGTCGAGAAAGACTTCCCGCGGCGTGAGATTGGCGTAGTCCGGCACCGAACCCTTGATCAGATTGGCCAGCACTTCCCACGACTTGGTCCACAGGAAACCAGGGCAGATCGCGTTGACGCGGATCAGGTCGGGGCCCAGCTCCAGCGCCAGGCTGCGCGTCAGGCTGATGACCCCGGCCTTGGCGGCGGCATAGGCGGGAATCGAGGGCATGGCCATGCGGCCGGCGATGGACGCGATGTTGATGATCGCACCGCCGCCGCGCGCCTTGAGCGCGGGAATGGCCACCTTGCAACCGCAGAAGGTCGTCTTCAGGTTGGCCTGCACCTGGTTGTCCCAACCGCGCTCGGTCACGTTGGTGAACGGCAGGCCGAAGCCCATCGACTCCAGGTCGTTGGCGCCGATGCCGGCGTTGTTGACCATGATGTCGAGGCCGCCGAACTTTGCCACGGCCTGGGCGACGCAGTCCGCCATCTGCGCTTCGTCGGCGGCATCGGCGGTAACACCGATGCCGCCGTTGGCCAGACTGGCAGCGGTTTCCCGTGCGGTCGCGCCGTCCAGGTCGGAAATGGCGACCGCCGCGCCCTGATCGGCCAGACAGCGGGCGATAGCGGCACCGATGCCGCGAGCACCGCCAGTGACGAGAGCGACTTTCCCCTTCAGTGTTGTCATTGCATTTCCTCCTGTTTTTTCGATTGGATGGGCATTCCGCTCGGAATGCGACATTTACGGCAAACGGTTTTTATGGGCGCGCTGCTCACACCTTGCGTTCGCGCCCTTCCCAGTAGGACTTGCGCAGCTCGCGCTTGAGTATCTTCCCGGCGCCCGACATGGGCAGCGCAGCGCTGAATTCGATCGAGCGCGGGCATTTGTAGCCGGCGATCCGTTCGCGGCAATGGCGGCGGATTTCCTCGTCGTCCGCCAGGGCGCCCGCGCGCAGCACGACGACGGCATGCACCGCCTCGCCGTACAGATCGTGGGGAATGCCGATCACGGCGCAGCTCGCCACCGCAGGGTGGGAGGCCACCGCGTTCTCGACCTCGGCCGAATAGACGTTCTCGCCGCCGCTGACGATCATGTCCTTCATGCGATCCACGATGTAGACGAAACCCTCGTCGTCCATGTAGGCGCCGTCGCCGGTATGCATCCAGCCGCCGCGCGTCGCCGCCGCGGTCTCTTCCGGTTTGTTCCAATAGCCGAGCATCATCTGCGGCCCGCGCGCGACCACCTCGCCGACTTCGCCGCGCGGCATTTCAGTGTCGTCGGGTCCGACCACCCGGACCTCGCTCATGATCGATGCCCGACCGGCGGAACGGTGCTTGCCGAGCCGGCGCCCTTCCTCGGTGTGGTAGCAGGACGCCAGCACGGTGATGAGCGGGGAGAGCTCGGTCATGCCGTATACCTGGATGAACTTCGTCCCTGGCAGCGCCCGCGTGGCGCGCACCAGCACCGCCTCCGAAATCACCGAAGCACCGTAGAACAGCCGTTGCAGCGAAGTGAGGTTGAACTCATCGCGCTGCGGATGATCGGCCAGCATCTGGATCATCGTCGGCACGATCAGCGTGTCGGTCACGCCCTCGTCCTGGATCGCGCGCATGGCGGCCAGCGGCTCGAAGGCGGGAATGACGACGTGGGTGGACTCGACGATCAGCGCGCTGATGAACTGCAGCATGTCCGCCGCGTGGAACATCGGCGCCGCATGCAGGCAGACCGGACCGATCGACTCGCCGCTGCCGACGACGCCGAGTGCGGATGAGATCAGGTTGGCGTGGCTGAGCATCACCCCCTTGGGAAACCCCGTGGTGCCGCCGGTGTAACAGACCGCGGCGAGATCGTCGCCGCCGCGATCGGCATTGGCGACCGGCTCGGCGGCGTCGATCAGCGCTTCGAGTCCGCTCATGCCCGCGGGCGTCGCCGCCTCGCCCCAGTAGAGAAGATGCTTCAGCGCCTTCGATGTTTTGCCGACCGTCTTCGCGGTGTCGGCGAAGGCATCGTCGACGATCAGGATCTGCGTCGCGCAATCGTCGAGCGAATAGGCGATCTCCGCCGCGCTCCAGCGGATGTTGACCGGATTGGCGGCGCCGCCGGCCCACCAGATCGCCAGATAGGCCTCAAGGTAACGGTCGGAGTTGAGCGAAAGAATCGCCACCCGGTCGTCGGCCGCCACGCCAAGCGAGCGCAACACAGCCGCCAGCCGCGCCACGCGGTCGGCCATCTGGCGAAACGTCCGGCGCCGCGCGCCGCACACGGTGGCTGTCGCCTCCGGCTTCCGCTGCACAGCGCGCAGCAGTCCCTGGGTCAGATACATGTCACATCCTCCCTGTCTGTGGTTTTCTTTCCGGCACCGCCCGCCGGCAGGCACTCCCGCGGCCGCACAGTGTTTGCGCTCCGGCTGAGGAGACTATCAAAAATACGCTCTGCGACGCCACGCTCCAGATCGTCTCCAGCGACCGCCAGCGTGCCGGTGGCGTGCTCGACGGCCACGCTGGTCAGCGCCCCTGCCGCATACCGCCGCGGACTGCCGGCCTCGGCTTCGAAGGCGTTGAGCACCGCCGTCAGCGCGACCGGATCGATGGCGGCAAGCACCAGCGCATGGGCCAGCACCACATGGCCATCTCCCGCGCGGCGCCAGAACTGGGCGGTGCCGGCAATCTTCCGGCCACCGACGGCGAGATTGAAACGGCCGTCGCAAAAACTGCCGAGCACCGCAGACGGCGTGGCGGTGCCGCGCAGGCCGAGCGCCTGCGCGAGAAGAGCGCACAGCGTCGTGTAGATGTCTTCGCTCCCCGCCAGGGCGCCGGCAGAGGTGCGCCAGGCCACGCTCAGGTTGAGGATGCCCGGCCCTTGCGGCACCGCACCGCCACCGCTGCGGCGTACCCGGACGGGCATGCCGCGCCGTTCCGAGCCGGCCGCCGCCTTGTCGAAATCAGCCAGGGCGCGGTATTTCTTCGATACCACCAGCAGCGGCCGACTGCGCCAGATCCGTGCACCGGAAAATCCGTCGGCCGCTCGCGCAAGCAATTCATCCTCCAGCGCCAAACCGTCGTCCAGCGGGCTCGATTCGATCGCAATCGAATCGATGCGTTGCGGCCAGCCGCCGGCAGTCCCGCTCATGCACTGGAGCGAAGATGCTCGACCAGCAGCGCATTGACTTCGCGTGCCCGTTCCATCTGCACCATATGCCCCGCTCCATCGAGAACATGCACCTTCGCCGCCGCGCCGGCCGCCGTCGCATGGCGTGACGGGATGATCCGGTCTGCGCTGCCCCAGATCACCTGTACCGGAATGCCGCTGTCGGCGATGCCCCTGCCCGGCTGATCGCTCTGCCGGCCGCCGGCAAACAGGCCCGCAGCCAGGTCGGTCAGCGCCGCGCCAACGCCGTCCAGACGCTTGAAGCGGAGCACGTCGTCGAGCAGTTGCCGGCTCACCAAGCTGGCATCGGCGAACAGCCGTTCCATGACCGGCTTGAGTTCCCGCCGCGACGAAGCGGCAACGAATCCACCGAGGTAGTCGGCGTCGATTTCATCGCCCAGGCCAGCGCTCGCGATCAGCGTCAGCGAGGCGACGCGCTTTGCCGCAGCGCGCGCCATGCTTGCCGCGATGGTGCCGCCGAGCGAGTGGCCGACCAGATGCACGCGGTCCACGCCCAGGGCGTCGAGAAAGGCGAGGACGAAGGCCGACAGGTCGGCCAGCGTGGCGCCCGGCAGGCGCACCGCGGACTGACCATGGGCCGGCAGGTCGAGCGCGAGGGTGGGCAGGAACTCGCCCGCCGCGTCGATATTGAACAACCAGTTGTCCAGATCGCCGCCGAAACCGTGGATGAAAAGCACCGGCACGCCGTTGCGCAGGTCGCCGCGACCGGCATAGCGCACGCGCAGGCCGGCCACATCGACGAACTGATAAGCGTCGGCGGCGGCACCGCCCTGATCGTCCTCGGTCGCAGGCGCGACGTAGGCGGCCACGTAGGCATCGATCTCGGCATCGCCAACCTCCGCAGGCGCCAGCACGCCGAGCAGCGCTTTTACCGGCAGCAGCGCACCTTCCTGCGCCACCTTGCGGCGGAGGATGCCGGCTTCGGCGGCCTCGATTTCGTTGTTGATCTTGTCGGTCTCGACTTCCAGGAGCGGCATGCCGCTGCGCACCTCGGCGCCCTCGTCGACGAGCCAGGCGACGACGGTGCCTTCGCTCATCGACAGGCCCCACTTGGGCATGGTGATCGGGGTGATTGTTGCGCTCATCAGTGACGTTTTCCTTCGAGGGTGCGGCGTACGGCAGCGGCGATCTTCGTGCTGTCCGGCAGGTAGATGTCTTCGAGTACCGGCGAAAACGGCACCGGCACGTGCGGCGGCGTGACCATCATGATCGGTGCCTGCAAGGCGGCAAACGCGGCCTGCACCACTTGCGCCGAAATGTCGGTGGCGATATTGCAACGCGGGCTCGCTTCGTCGACGCAGACCAGGCGCCCGGTTCTCTCGACGCTTTCGAGGATCGTGTCCATGTCCAGCGGCGACAGCGTGCGCAGATCGATCACCTCCGCATCGATGCCCTCCTTTTCCAGCAGCGCAGCCGCTTCGAGCGCCCGGTGCACCATCATTCCGTAGGTAACGATGGTGCAATCGTCGCCGTCGCGCACGATGTTGGCCTCGCCGAAGGGAATCGCGTAGGACGCCTCGGGCACTTCGCCCTCGATTCCGTAGAGCACCTTGTGCTCGCCAAAAATCACCGGGTCGTTGTCGCGGATGGCCTGGATCAGCAGTCCCTTGGCATCATAGGGATTGCTCGGGCAGACCACCTTCAGGCCGGGGATGTGGGTAAAGATCGGGGTCAGCATCTGGCTGTGCTGCGCGGCGGCGCGGAAGCCCGCTCCGATCATGGCGCGGATCACCACCGGGGTCTGCGCCTTGCCGCCGAACATGTAGCGGAACTTCGCCGCCTGGTTGTAGATCTGGTCGAAGCAGACGCCCATGAAGTCGATGAACTGGAGTTCGGCAATCGGCCGCATGCCGCAGACGGCGGCGCCGATCGCGGCGCCGACATAGGCCGATTCCGACAGCGGCGTGTCGAGCAAGCGGTCGCCGTACTTGCCGTAGAGCCCCTTGGTGACGCCGAGGGCACCGCCCCAGCAATCGATCTCGCCTTCGGAGCCGTGGCCGCCGACGATATCCTCCCCCATCATGATGACCCGCGGGTCACGGCTCATTTCCTGGTCGATGGCCTCGTTGATGGCCTGTCTGATGCTCAGTTTTCTTGCCACGATTTTTCTCCTCGGTTCTCGGTAGCTGACGCTCAGTAACTAACGTATACGTCGGTCAGCAGATCCGCCGCCACGGGGTGGGGTGCGGCCTTGGCCTCGATCACCGCACGATCGATCAGCGCGGCGACCTCGGCATCGACAGCGGCCAGCGCCGCCGCGCCGAGCACCCCGGTTGTCGTCACCGCGGCGACAAAGTGTTTGAGGCAGTCGCGATTGGCGCGGATGTCCTCCAGCTCGCCGGGGCCGCGATAGCCCTGCGCGTCGCCCTCGAAGTGGCCGTAGAAACGCACCATCCGGCATTCCATCAGCGACGGGCCGCCGCCTTCGCGGGCGCGGCGGATGACTTCCCCGGCCGCCTCATGCACGGCGAAGAAATCGGTGCCGTCGACCGCGATGCCGGGCAGGCCGAAACCGGCTGCCCGATCGACGAAACTGTCCACCGCGACGCCGTAATTGCGCGAGGTGGCTTCGGCATAACCGTTGTTCTCGACCACAAAAACAATGGGCAGATTCCATACCGCGGCCAGATTCAGGCTTTCGAGAAAAGTGCCCTGATTGGAGGCGCCATCGCCGACGAAGTTGATCGCCACGGCGCCCTTGCCCTGGTACTTCGCCGCCAGCGCCGCGCCGCACGCCAGCGGAGCGCCGGCGCCGAGGATGCCGTTGGCTCCCAGCATGCCCTTGTCGATGTCGGCGATGTGCATCGAACCACCCTTGCCCTGGCAGGAGCCGCCTTTCCGCCCGTAGATCTCCTTCATCATCGCCATCACATCGACGCCTTTGGCGATGCAGTGGCCATGCCCCCGGTGCGTGCTGGCGATGCGGTCGGCGTCGGTGAGGTGGGAGATGATGCCGACCGCCGAGGCCTCCTCGCCGGCATACAGATGCACGAAGCCCGGCATGTCGCCGGCCGCGAATTCGACGTGCAGGCGCTCCTCGAATTCGCGGATGGTGCGCATCGTTCGATAGGCTTGCAGAATCGCCGCCGGATCGAGCGCAAGCGGATGACTCGTCATGGTGTTCCCCCTTCAGGTTGTCGGTGTTGAAGTACGGCGGAAAAGTCCCAGGCTCGCGGCCCGGGCCATGCAACTGGCGACATCGATGGTGCGAAAGGCGCTTTCGCGCAAGGTGAATGAAATCCGTTCGCCGGGGCCGAAGGCGATCTCGCGCTCGCCGTCAAGCGCAATCGTGCCTTGATCGATCTGCGGCGTCATCGGCGTGCCGGCAATCATCCGTTGCCAGCCGGCGATGGGGACGCAGCGCATCATCCCCGGCGCCAGCGGCACGTTCAGGCTGAATTGCGCGGCGCCGGGATCGGTCGCGATGTGCACCGCCAGTCCGCCGGGTTCGCGGCGTCCGACCGGCAGCAGCAGCCCGCCGATGGAAGACAGGCCGACCGCTTCCGGGCTGGCATAGGTCGCATACACCGCATGCAGGCTCTCCGGCTTCCACAGCGCGCGCGCACCGACATGGCGGTCGGCCGAGACCACGGCATCCACCAGTGCCAGATCGCGGATCTCCGTTCCGTCGCGATGGCGGACAAGGACGTCGATCGCCTTGTTGGCGACCAGGGCCGCGCTCGCCGGCATCTGCCCGGTGGCGTAGAGGCCGGCGGCCAGGCCGACGATGGTCGGCTCGCGCAGTTCGGGAAAGGCGTTGTTGGTCCCCGTGGATACGCCGCTTATGGGCACCTCGCCGCAGGCCTTGACGACGGCGCGGTGAGTGCCGTCGCCGCCGAGCACGATGATGACCCGCACGCCGGTCTGCTCCATCTGGCGCGCGGCGCTCCGCGTATCGGCCACCGTCGACGCCGGAACCAGATGCATATAGTCGACCCGCGGCAGCGGCGGATGCTGTTCCCGCCGCAGGCTGCGCGTCAGCATCGTGCGCAGACCCATCCGGTCGGGCATCATCAGCACGCGATCGACGCCGCAGGCGGCCAGCCCGGCGAGGATGCGCAGCACGATGCTGACGCGCTCCGCAGTCTGCATGTTGGCGGCACCCGTCATGATGCGGCGGACGTCGCTGGCCGATGCCGGATTGGCAATCAGGCCGACGAGGAAATCACACGGCTCATGCATGAGCCGGCATTTCCAGCGCAAGCGCAGGCAGGTGGCCGGGCGCCCGGGTCATGCGCCGCTGGCCTGGACGGTACGCACGTCGATGAGGCGCGAAGCCGCCTTGTCGGTCGCCGGCTTCGCCCGCAGTTCGCGTCGCATGCGCAACGGCGTGATCTCGAACCAGCGCAAACAGGCGCGATTGAAGGAACTCTGTTCGGTGTAGCCGAGCAGTCCGGCGACCTGCGACAAGGGTATCTGGCGCTGGGCCAGATAGATCAGCGCCCGTTCGCGGCGAACGGCATCGACGATCCCGGCGAAGCTGCTGCCGTCCTCTTCAAGCCGCCGTTGCAGGGTGCGGCGGTGCATCGAGACATGGCCGGCGATGGATTGCAGCGTGCACCCCTGGGTGGGCAGCAGGCGCTTGACGAAGGCCTCCACCTGGCCGCAGAGGTCCATCGGCCGGGTGGCGATCACCTGGGCGACGTAGTTCTCGACGGTTCGCCGCAGCAGCGGATCGTTGCGGTCGATGCGGCGCTCCAGGTAGTCGCGGCGGAACACCAGTGCGTCGACGGGCTGGTCGAAGCGCACCGGGCAATGCAGCACGGATTGGTAGGCCGCTTCCGGGCACTCGGCATCGTGGCGGACCAGCGCGTACTCGGGCCGGAAATCCTTGCCCGCGACCAGGGCGACGATCGCATGCATCGTCGCCAGCGACAGGTCGATCACCTGGCTGCGCCGCGGCGCGCCGGGAACGTCGATGTCGAGGACATAGCGCACCCGCCGCCGGCCCTCGTCCTCGAAATGCAGTCCGATCGCCGGGCTGTAGATGTGCAGGTTGGCCGCGAACGATTCCAGTCCCTCGCGAACCGTTTCCGAGTTGCGCAGGATCAGCGCCAGCGGACCGAGAATGTCGACGGTCTGGTAACGCGACATCAGCAGCCCGAAGTCCCGCCGTCCGAGGGACGTTGCGGCGGCCTCGAAGAGATGGATCGCCGAGGCGTAGGGCACCACGGCTTCAGTGTCGCCGAGCAGCTCGCGGGAAATGCTGTGCGCTTCGAGTAGCGCATAAGGGTCGCCGCCGAGGTCGCTGACCAGGGGCACGAAGCCGGTGATGGAACTGATGCGGACGAGGGGCGTCATCGGCTGCCGTCGGACTCCCTGCCGCTCACCAGCCAGAGAAAGTAGGCGCCGTCGAAGGTCCGCGGGCTGCCACCCGGCGGCAGCAGCGCGACGCGCGGATAGGACATGCCGCCGTGTTCTTCGGTGGACGTCCAGTACCAACCGGGAACGAGGTCGGGCATCAGCGCAGCGCCCCCGGCCTGGTTGCGGTGCTGCGTCACCTCGATCACTTCCGGAACCGTGGGCAGGCGCCAGTCGCGGCGGCCGCAGAGTCCGGCGCGGTTGACCGCGTCCACGTAAGCACCGATGTTGCAGGAGCCGCCGGCCAGTTCGCCGCGCGCGCACTGGCCGCTGCGGGTATCGCGGTAGCCGACGATGCGCCCGGTCTTTTCCCATTCGCGGCGGTAGGGCGTGAAGCTCGAATGTGCGTCGCGCAGTCCGCCATCGCGGGTCTTGCGCTCCCAGATCAGGCCGCTGCGCGCGTCCTGAGTGCAGGCCCAGTCCTTCGCCGCGCGTTTCCCCGCAGCCCGGACGTTGCCGGAGAGGACGCTGCCGTCCTCGCGCAGGCGGACGAACGCCGCCACGGAATCGCCTGTGCCGGCGGCGCATGCCCCGGACAGGACGACCAGACCCGCCAGGACGGCTAGCGGTCGCAGGGCAGCCGATCGCGGCAGAAAGGCACGCATCCGCTTATCCTTTGCCCTGGCCTTTGCCGGCCGCGGCGGCGGTCTGCGGCGCCGCCTTTGGCAGCGCGCCATTCGCGTCGATGCAGATCAGCTCGGGCACGCCGCCTTCGAGCGCGACGGCGATCGGGACCGGGTTGTTGCTGGTGCAGGCCCAGCCCTCCTTGGTGAAGGAAAAGTCGCGCGTGTAGGTGCCCTTCAGCGGTAGCGGATAGGCGACGAACTTTTCTTCGGCGGGAATGAAGCGCCACACCAGGTCCATCATCGAATCGTTGACCCAGATTTCCTGCGTCTGCGGATGGACGCCCAGCGCGTAGGGCGCGGGGACTTCGTCGGCGACGTAGCGGGGCAGCATGTACACCTTGGATTGCCAGGAGTCCACGTCGATGCGGGCGATGGCGCCTTCGGAAAAGCCCGCCACCCAGAGCTTCCCTGCGGCGTCGAAGCGCTGCCGGCGCGGTCCGCGCACCGGCGAATCGAATTCCTTCACCTCCAGCGTCAGCGGATCGATGCGGCCGATCTTGTCGATGCCGAGCTGGGCATACCAGACGCTGCCGTCCTTGGGATTGATGTCGATGCCGTAGGGGCTTGGCATGTTCAGCATCGGCTTGCCGGCGGGCGTGGCGGGGAGCTGGATGACTTTCATCGACTGGGTGGCCGGGTCGAAGCGGCCGACCTGGTTGCTGAAGATGACGGTGAACCAGACCACGCCCTTGGCGTCCACGCGGATGGTGTGCGGATAGAGGGCGCCACTGCCGACGTCGTAGTGCTTGAATTTCTTCGTCACCGGATCGAATTCGGTCAGCGTGCAACCGATCGAATCGGTGGAGTAGAACTTGCCGTCCTTGCCTTCAGCGAGACTATGCGGCGTGTGCGACAACATCAGGCCGTAGGGCGGCGGGACGCCGATCTTGGTGAAATACCCCCCCGGCGGCGAACCGTCGGCGGGTTCCGGGAACATCGTCGCGCGACCGCTCTTCAGATCGAATTCGGTTAGCGCCCCGGCCATGAAATCCGACATGTATACCTTGCCGTTGACGTGGCTGACTTCCGCATCATGGGGCATCACCCCCTTGTCGAGACGCCACTGGTAAACCTTGCTCTTGCTGATGGCGGAGTCGTAGGTCACGACGGGGCGCGAGGTCACCGGCGTTCCATCGAAAGCCTGGGCGAGCAGCGCGGCCCGCTGCTTCATCTGCTCTTGGTCGCCGTTGCCGACGTAACCGTGCATGCGCTGCACCGTCGGCATCCAGCCCTCGGGCGGCCGCGGCCAGCGGGTGCTGGCATTGCCGAGCGAATGGCAGCTCAGGCAGGCGCGGGCGAAATTCGGCCGGGAGAAGATGCCGTTCTCGTCCTTGTCGAAAGCGATCCGGGAGAAGTGCGAGAGCGAGGGCGCCTCGTCCGACAGGCGTTTGGGATCGGTGATGTCGGCGAGCTTGACGGCCATCGGCTTGCCGTTCGCACTGGCGGCGATCTTCGCCGTGTAGTCCTCGTGGTAGCGCTTGCGGATGCGCAGCGTCAGCGTCCCCTTCAGTCCGGCATCGAGGGCAAACATACCCGCCGCATCGCTGTAGACGGATTCGGCGCGGCCCTTGGCGTCGGTAAGCGAGACGATGGCGCCGGCAATCGGCTTGCCGGCAGAGTCGGCGACTGCGCCGGCGACGCGGGCGGCCGTTGCGTCGAAGGCCAGGCCGGAAAGCAGCAGAGCGGCGGCGGCAGGGATGGAGGCGGAAATACGAGCGTGCTTGTTCATGGGGCGTGCTCCGTTCAGTCGAAGGTGATCAGAATCTTGGCGTGATGGTCGGCGCGGGCCAGATCTTCGAAGGCCTGGGCGGCGCCCTCGACGCCGACCTTGCCGGTAATCAGCCGGCCGGCGTCGAGCCGCCCGTCGATGAGCTGGCGTAGCGTGTGGGCAAATTCCTCGCCGGAGTAGCCGAAGGAGAAGCGCAGTTCGAGTTCCTTGCAAATGCCGACCAGCGGCTCGAAGGTATCGGCTTCCATGCACACGCCGACCACCACGATGCGGCTACGCGCCGGCGCATCGGTCATCAGGCGGCGGATGACACCCGGTACGCCGACGCATTCGAAGATCACGCAGGGCCGCGGCTGCGGGCCGAGACCGAGCACCGCGAGCGGGTTGGCCGGATCGTAATCGGCGGGCGCGGCGAGATCGAGCCAGCGTTTGTGCGGCGAATCCACGGCCGGATCGACCACCACATCCGCCCCCAGCGCCTCGGCCAGGGCGCGCCGCGCCGGCGAAAAATCGGAAGCCACCACCGGACCGATGCCGCGCGCCTTGAGGGTGAGGATGGTGGCAAGTCCGATCGGGCCGCAGCCGACGACGATGGGCACTTCGTTGCCCGCCAGCCGCGCCAGATTCACTGCATGGGCGGCGACCGAGAGCGGCTCGGTGAGCGCGGCCAGATCGCTCGGCAGGCCGCCTTCGACCGGCAACAGACTGGCTTCCTGCAACACCATGAACTCGCCGAAGCCGCCGGGATAGCGGTTGGAGTAACCGACGCCTTCGATACCCTCCGCCGTGACGCACAGCGGCGGCGCGCAGACCCGTGTGCCGGGCTTCAGCGTGCGCTGGGTTTGTGGGCCGTAGTCGATCACTTCGGCACAGAACTCGTGGCCGAAAACCACGTCCTGTCGGGTGTCGAAATCGAACAGGGTCGTCCCGGCTTTTTTCATCGCCGGCAGGAACTGCTCGCAGTGGTGCAGCATGTGCAGGTCGGAACCGCAGATGCCGCAGGCGAGGGTCTTCACCAGCACCTCCCCGGCTCTTGGTACCGGGTCGCCGATCAAGTCCACGACCAGTGCATTGCCGCGACGAATGGCAGCCTTCATGGCACTTCCTCCTCGTTCTCCGACAGCTGCGGAGTTATTGTGGTGTTGCCTTCACTCCCAGCCATTCGCCTTTTAAAAGGAAGGGCTGGTTAAGTCTCCCGTTCGCCCTGAGCCTGTCGAAGGGTATGGGACAAACGCTTGAAATGTTTGTGATTAAGTCCATCCATGGTTCGACAGGCTCACCACGAACGGACTTAATCAGTTATTCCTTAAACGCTGCGAAGCAGATCGATCCACCGTCGGCGCGGCAAACTATCGCAGAGCTTCACTTGCATAGTATTAGCTTTTCGCGACCAATAATTGTCATTAGGCGACAGCCCGCGCGACAGACCCAGACGCTGCTGGATTTCGCTTTCGTGATCGGGTGTAATCGACCGACACAAACAACACACGGAGGAAAGAACAATGGCTGGACGACTTCAGGGCAAGGTGGCGTTGGTCACCGGCGGTGCGAGCGGCATCGGGCTGGCGACCGTGGAACGGTTTCTCGAAGAGGGCGCAACCGTGGTCATGGCCGACGTCGCCGTTGCGCAGGGCGAAGCCGAAACGAAACGGCTGGCCGCCATGGGCAAACCGGTTTCCTTCGCCGCCCTCGACGTCACCTCGCCCGAGCAGTGGGAGAGCGCCGTTGCCAAGGTGGTGAGCAGTTTCGGCGGACTGCACGTACTGGTCAATAACGCCGGCATCGCCGACATCCGCAATATCGAGGAAGAAACCCTCGCTGGCTTCCGCAAGACCCTGGCGGTCAACCTCGACGGCGTTTTCCTCGGTACCCAGCGCGCCATTGCGCAGATGAAAAACAACGGCGGCGGCTCGATCATCAACATGGCCTCCATCGAAGGCCTGATCGGCGACCCCTCGCTGCCCGCCTACAACGCCAGCAAAGGCGGCGTGCGCCTGTTCACCCGCTCGGCGGCAACGCACTGCGCCCGCGCCGGCTATGCCATCCGCGTCAATTGCATCTGTCCCGGCTTCATCGAAACGCCGATCCACGGCAAGGCCGCCGAGGGCGCCAAGGCAAGCGATCTCAGCCGGCTGCAAGACTATTTATCGACACGGATTCCCGCCGGCCGTTTCGGCACGGCCGCCGACATCGCCAACGCCTGCCTCTATCTGGCCTCCGACGAATCCAGCTACGTCATGGGTACCGACATCGTTGTCGATGGCGGCTACGTCGCCCAGTAAGCCAGATTGCCCCAGGAAGAAAAAAGGCCGCATGTGCGGCCTTTTTCATTATCGACAGAACACCCGCCCCGACAGCTCACCCCTTGAGCTGATCGCCCAGCGGCAGCGTCCGTATGCGCTTGCCGGTGGCGGCGAAGATGGCGTTCGCCACTGCCGGTGCGGCCGGCGGCAGGCCGGGTTCGCCGATGCCGCCGGGGGCTTCAGCGCTGGGCACGATATGCACCTCGACCTTCGGCATCTGCGCCATGCGCAGCAGCGGATAGTCGTGGAAATTCGACTGCTCCACCCGGCCGTTCTTGTAGGTGATCTTGCCTTCGAGGAAGGCCGACAGGCCCATGACGATGGCGCCTTCGATCTGGCGCTGGATGGTTTGCGGATTCACCGTCATGCCGCAGTCCACCGCAGCGACAACGCGATGGATTTTCAGCTCGCCCTTTTTCGACACGGAGATTTCCGCCACCTGGGCGACGTAGCTGCCGAAGCAGTCGGCCAGCGCGATGCCTCGATGCACGCCTTTCGGCAACGGCCTGCCCCATCCGGCCTTGGTCGCGGCCAGTTCGAGCACCGTCTTGTGGCGCGGGCTCGCAGTCAATAGGGTGCGGCGGAATTCGTAGGGGTCCTTGCCGCCCGCCAGCGCGATCTCGTCGATGAAACTTTCGAGAAAGAATGCATTCTGCGAATGCCCCACCGAGCGCCAGAACCACAACTGGACACCCGGCTCGTGGCGCGCATATTCGACGCGCAGGTTGGGAATCGCATACGGCATGTCGGCGATGCCTTCGACGGCGATAAAGTCCACGCCGCTGTCGGAAATCTTCATCAGCCCGGTGGCTTCCATGACCGACGGCGAGGCGTTGCGCACCGTCAGCGCAAGCAGGCGCCCCGATGCGTCCAGCCCGGCGCTGAACCGCGTCAGCGAGGCCGGCCGGTAATAGCGGCCCTGCATGTCGTCTTCGCGCGAGTACACCAGCTTCACCGGCTGGCCGGAGAGCTTCGACAGCAGCGTCGCGTCGTTGGCGAAATCGGGTGCGAAACGACGGCCGAAACCGCCGCCGAGGAATTCGGTGTTGACCTTGATCCGGTCCAGTTCGAGGCCGGTCACCGTCTTCACCATCTGCTGCACCGCGCCCGGCGACTGCGTGCCGACCCAGAGTTCGGCGCTGTCGGCCTTGACCCAGGCGGTGCAGTTCAGCGGCTCCATGCAGGCATGGGCCAGATAGGGCACTTCGTAGCTCGCCTCCAGCGTCTTTGCCGCTTTCACCGCCGCGACATCGCCTTGATCGCGGGCGACCTTGCCCGGCTTGCTCACCGCTTCGGCGAGGACTTTGGAGATCGCCGGCGACGACAGCCCGGCATGGGCGCTTTCGTCCCATTTGATCTTCAGCGCGCCGCGCCCCTTCTGCGCCGCCCAGTAGCCCTCGGCGAGAACGGCAACGCCCGAGGGAAGCGCAATGACCTGTTTCACCCCTGGCACCGCCTTCGCCGCCGTGTCGTCGAACGCAACCATTGTTGCGCCCAGCACCGGCGGATGAGCGATCACCGCGGTGAGCAGTCCATCGAAGTGCACGTCGATGCCGTAGCGCGCGCTGCCGTCCAGCTTGGGCGCCGTATCGAGGCGCTTGGTCGGCTTGCCGAGCAGTTTGAATTGCGCCGGGGTTTTCAGCACGACGCTCGTCGGCAGCGGCAGTCCCGCGGCCACGTCGGCCAGTTCGCCATAACTGAGCGATTTGCCGCTGACATGGACGACACGGCTTTTTTCCGTGCGGCATTCTGACGCAGCGACCTTCCACACCTTGGCGGCGGCGCCGACCAGCATCTCCCGCGCTGCGGCGCCGGCTTCGCGCAGCGGTTTCCAGAAGGTGCGCACCGAGGTGGAGCCGCCGGTAACCTGGATGCCGAAGATCATCGGGTTGTTGTAGGCCGGATCGGCGGGCGCGGGTTCGTAGCGAACCAGCGCCAGATCGGCGTCGAGTTCCTCGGCCACCAGCATCGGCAGCGCGGTGTAGACGCCCTGCCCCATTTCGGTCGCCGGACAGATCACCGTCACCCGGTTGTCCGGCGTGATGCGCAGGAAGGCGTTCGGCGTAAAGGCGGCGGCCGTGGCGGCTTCGGCCGGGCGCGGCAGGGCGATGCCCAGCGCCAGGCCGCCGCCCGCGGAGGCCATGGCGACCATCGACGCCTTGAGAAAATCGCGGCGTGCCGGCGTGAAATGATCGCCCATGATCATGCTCCCTTTTCCAGCGACTGCGCCGCATCCTTGATGGCGGCGCGAATCTGGTTGTAGGTGCCGCAGCGGCAGAGGTTCCCGCTCATCGCGCTATCGATGTCGGCGTCCTTGGGTTTGGCGTTCTTCGCCAGCAACGCCGCGGCACTCATGATCTGGCCGCTCTGGCAGTAGCCGCACTGCGGCACGTCGTGGGCGCTCCAGGCCTGCTGCACGGCCTTGCCGGCCGGTGTGGCAGCGATGGCCTCGATGGTGGTGACCTGGGCATTGGCGACGGCGCTCAACGGCGTCGAGCAGGAACGCACCGCGGCGCCATCGACATGCACCGTACACGCACCGCAGAGGGCCTTGCCGCAACCGAATTTGGTTCCGGTCAGACCGAGCGTATCGCGCAGTACCCAGAGCAGGGGCGTATCGTCAGGGACATCGACTTGGGCCGGTTTGCCGTTGAGAGTGAAGCTGACCATGGAAACGCTCCTCTTATACTTGCAGGCTGGAACAGGGTCGCCGTGCGACGCTGCCGGGGAATGACGACGTTAATTTTGAACCTCAATGAATCGAATGGAAACCCCCAAATCCTCGTACTCGGCGGCCGTGGTGCTCGCTGCCGGCCTTTCCTCGCGCATGGGGCGGCAGAAACTGCTGCTGGAGATCGACGGCATGCCGCTGATCCGCAAGGTGGCAGCCGCCTACTGCGCCGCCGGGATGAGCGAAACCCTGGTGGTCACCGGTCATGAACGCCAAGCCGTCGAGCAGGCGGTGGCCGGCCTCGGCGTGCGCTGCGTGTTCAATCCGGACTATGCGCAGGGGCAGGCGGCCTCGATCCGCGCCGGCCTCGCCGCACTGACGGAGGCGTGCGACCTGGTGCTGATCGGTCTCGGCGACATGCCGCTGCTCGACGCCGCCGACATCCGTGCGCTGCGGCAACGCTGGGCCGCGTCGGCGCAGCCGATCTGCGTGCCTTTCTGCGCGGGGCAGCGCGGCCATCCGATCGCCTTCGCGGCGGGGCAGATCGAGGCCATACTGGCCGGCCGCCTGCGTGTCGGCCAGCAACGGCTGATCGAGGACAATCCCGAACGGGTCGACTGCTGGGAAAGCGACAATCCACACTACGTCATCGACATCGATACGCCCGCCGACCTCAGCGCACTGCCGGCGCGCGCCGGCAAACCGACAGGGTAATCACGCATGGACAGCATGGACCGCACGGTACTCGAAACCGCCATCGAATGGCTCGCGGCAGGGCGCCGTGTCCGCCTCGTCACCGTCGCCCGCACCTGGGGATCGTCGCCGCGCCCTTGCGGCGCCTGGGCGGCGATCCGCGACGACGGCCAGATCGCCGGCTCGGTCTCCGGCGGCTGCATCGAGGACGACCTGATCGACCGGGTGCGCAAGGGCGAACTCGGCGGCACACGTCCCGAGTTGGCCCATTACGGCGTCACCCATGCCGAGGCCGCCCGTTTCGGCCTGCCCTGCGGCGGCTCGCTGCAACTGGTGATCGAACCCGCGCCCGCGCTCGAACACCTGCAAGCGCTGTGCGCCCTGCTCGACCGGCAACGGCGCACGGTTCGCACGCTCGATCTGGCATCGGGCGCGGCATCGCTGGACGCTGCCGGGGCGGAGGACGACTTCGCCTGCGACGAGCGGCAGATGCGGCAGGTCTTCGGCCCGCGCTGGCGCCTGCTGCTGATCGGCGCCGGCCAGCTCTCGCGCTACGTCGCACAGATGGCGGTGGCTGCCGACTATCAGGTATTCGTCTGCGATCCGCGCGAGGAGTTCATCGCCGACGGGCCGCTGCCGCACACCACGCTGCTGCGCGAAATGCCCGACGACGCGGTGCTAGCACTGAAGCCCGACGTGCACACGGCGGTGGTCGCCCTCACCCACGACCCCAAGCTCGACGATCTGGCCCTGCTCGAAGCGCTCAAGTCGCCGGCCTTCTACGTCGCGGCGCTCGGCTCGCGCGGCAACCAGCGCAAACGCCGCGAGCGCCTCGCCCTGTTCGACCTGAGCCGCGAGGAAATCGCCCGCCTGCACGGGCCCGCCGGACTCTGGCTGGGCGGCCGCACGCCGCCGGAGATCGCCATTTCCATCCTCGCCGAGATGACCGCCTGCAAATACGGCGTGCCGATCAGCCAGCGCCGCGACGAACCCACTGGCGGCGCAACGTGGGGCGGGTAATCCACCGGCAGGGTCAGCGGATACTCCCCTCGCCGGAGCCCTGTAGCGGCCCCAACGGATTGTGGCTACGCTCGACCTCATGCACGACGGGTTGGCCGTTCCACTGCTTGAACACCACCACACCATCGACCACCGCCACCAGCACGCTGAAGCGCCAGCCGGTAATTTCCACCTCGCGGCTGAAATTGAGGAAATCGACGAAGAAATTCCCCACCCGATGCCGCTCTATGTGGTTCTGCTCCAGCGCATAGCCGAAACAGCGTTCCTCGGCAGCAAAACAATCGCGCACTGCCTTGGGATGCTCTTCGAGCGCCAATGTCGTCGTCGGCAAAACCCGCTTTACCACCTGCGAATAATTGAGCACCTGAAGATTGGGCGTTGCGGCCGGATCGAAACCCAGCGCGTGCAACTCCTTCAATGGAGTCCGATAGGGCTCGATGCGATCGAAGACGGCCTTGGCGTCCTGAAATGAATCCCATCGCGTCCGCGTCACCTGTTTGCCCTCGGGCAACAGGCTGCTGCATGCGGCGAGCAGCAGCAAAAGAGAACAGGAAACTATCAGGCGAAACATGACGACACACTCCTCCTCATGAGGAATTTCCTATTCTTGAATCATAGACGAGGTTTATGCCGGAAAGTTCTCGGTTCCCGCATCAGCGCGGCGTGATGCGCAACTCCCGGAGGTCGGCGATGATCTGCGCCGAATGGCGTGAAGCCTCGACCGACAGATAGACCCGCGCAATCTTTCCTGCCGGATCGATGAGAAAGGTATACCGTTTCGCCACCTTCACCACTAGCCAGTCCGCCAGTGCTCCGTACTTCTGCGCCACCTCGGCCCGGGTATCCGCCAGCAGCGGAAACGGCAGATGGTATTTCTCGGCGAAAGCCTTGTGCGACGCCGAATCGTCGACGCTGACGCCCACCACCTGGGCGCCGAGTTCCTTGAGCTGCACCAGGTCATCCCGGAACCGGCACGCCTCGGTGGTGCATCCCGGCGTATCGTCCTTGGGATAGAAGTACAGCACCACCCATTTCCCACGCCAATCGGCAAGGCGGCGCGGTACGCCATTCTGGTCGGGCAAAATGAAGTCCGGCGCCATCGAATCCGTCGCTGGAACCTCGGCGTGTAGCGGCAATGCATAGAACAACGCCAGCATGGCGCCGCACAACAGGGCAATTTTTCTCGTCATGACCGTCTCCGCGAGGCGTGAAGAGTGGAACAGCCCAGCCATAATAGCGCTCCCAACTCCAGCACAGGCTGCACCATGCATGACGCCTTCGACCGCCAATCGATCACCGGCCTGATCCTCGCCGGAGGCCAAGGATCGCGCATGGGCGGCGCCGACAAAGGCTGGGTCGACTACCGTGGCCACCCCCTGGTGGCGCATGTGCTGGCACGCCTCGCGCCCCAGGTCGGCCCGCTGCTGATCAGCGCCAACCGCAACCTCGAGCGCTATGCGGCTTTTGCCGCACCGGTGCTGACCGACGCCCTGCCCGGCTACCCGGGCCCGCTTGCCGGCCTGCATGCGGGCCTCTCCGCCTGCACCACGCCGCGGCTGGTCTGCGTCCCCTGCGACGCTCCGCTGTTTTCCGCCGACCTGGTCGCCCGGCTTTCCGCCGCGCTCGAATGGGCCCCAGCAGCCTACGCGGTTACCCGCGTGCGCCGCCACCCGATTTTTCTCGCTTGTAAGCGGGGCGTGAAAGACGATCTGGAAAGCTATCTGATGGCCGGTGAACGCCGCGTCGGCAAATGGCTGGAGCGGATCGGCGCGCTGGCGGTGGAATTCGAGGATGAAGCGGAGTTCGCCAACTTCAATCAGGCGGACGATCTGACGCAACCGCCGCCCGCAAACGACCCCGCGGGGTCGGCACGTTAGATTGCAGTCGCGAACTTGGCTTCGGTGCGGAGATAGCTGGCCCGGCCGCCGGGCACCCGAGCAAGAATCGCCACCCATCCGGGATCAGCGCGAAACGCTGTCCACGCCTGGTCGCGTACGGCCTTGTCGGGCCAGTCGATGACCCAGGTGACATTTGCCGCACGGATGTTCTCGTCGCGCGGGAGCGATCCCCCATACTCGGGCTCCATACCGTTGCTCACCCAGAATCCGACAAGATTCATCCGGGTCCTGATGTAGGGAACGGCAAGCGTTTCCGCCCATGTCTTGTACTCGTCGAACCGCGTCGGCTCAAAGTGGTAGCTTCTGATCTCGAACATCTTCGTCCTCCCTACCCGCGACAACATGCAAACGGCGAACGCTCCCGCCGCCTAGTAAATCTTCAGCAACCGGACATTCAACCGCGCGTCTTCGCGGATGCCGTTACGAATTGACAGGTTACGGCCGATTGCCGCACTCAGGCGAACGCCGCCCGGGTGTAGACGAAGTCGCCGTCATCGAGGGTCACGGCCCCCGCAGCCAGGGCGAAAAGAATCCCGAATAAGGCTGCACAAAGGCGAGCAGGATAAATACGCAAGATCATTGCAGCTGTTTTCGCTGATTGAAGCGGTAGCGACGGCGGCCTCAGAACAGCTTGAGGATGCGGAAATTCACCCGCGAATCCTCCTTGATGCCCGTGCGGATCGACAGGTCCTTGCCGATCGACGCGATCAACTGCACGTCGCGCGTGACGAAACTGGCGACAGTAAACAGCGCCTTGGTCAACTTCTGGCTGTCGTCCTGGTCCACGCCGTCGATCCGCCGCTCGCCACCGCGAATATGCGACACCATGGCGCCGACGAAGGTGCCGGGAGTGAATAGGTAACGCAGATGAACCTGCAACTCGTTCAGCGGCCGCTGCCGCAACGTCGCCCCGGCAGGACCGAAATCGTCGTTTTCGCCGTGGAACTGGACGTCGCCGAGCGCCTCGAAGGAAATTTGCTCGCTCACCTTCCAGATGCGTCCGGCCTGTAGCGCGAACTTCCAGCGATTCTCGGCGAACGGATTGAGCGCGTTGTGCTTGTCGTAGCGCCCGGTCGGCAACCACAACCAGGGCGTAATGGCGAAGGCATCGCGCCCCGTCGGGTCCTTGATCAGGTGCAGCGGGCACACCAGCACCAGATCGCCGACGCCGTTGGTCACATCGGCCGCCGCCAGACTGCCGCCCGTGCGCACGGTTCCCATGGGCTGGAGAAATTGCGGCACGATACCGTAATCGTTGCCCCAGTCGATAAACCAGACTCCGCGCAACATCATTACATCGGCGGAGAGCCGGGCATCGCTGGAAACCTTGGTTCCCTTCGAATAAAGCCCGCGGCCTTCAAAATGCTGCAAGTAGACAACGCCGAACTTCGTTCCGTCCGGCAGATAGGCATAGTCACCGTCGTCGACGGTGACGGCGTGCGCCAGGCAGACGTGGAACGCTAAGGCGAACGCAGCGAGCATCCTCGCTGCCGCGTGAATAGACATTGGGCCTCCCCCGAATCATTTTTTGTACTCCGCCGCAAGCGGATGTGCTTGTCCGGCGAAATTCTGCGTTTACCGAACAATGGCGCCAAGTATAAACGCCGACCCGCCCCCGAAGGTTCGGCTGCCGGGGCGGCGTCGGGGGGGCTGTCGGGGAGGGACGCGCGGAACCTTCAGGCGTGCTGCGCGGCCTGCGCCGCCTCCACGGAAAGCAGCGCCGTCATGTTGACGATGCGGCGCACGGTAGCGGTCGGCGTCAGGATATGCGCCGGCTTCGGCGCGCCGAGCAGCATCGGACCGACGGTGAGGCCGTCTCCGGCCGCAGTCTTCAGCAGGTTGAAGGCGATGTTGGCAGCGTCAAGCGTGGGCATCACCAGCAGGTTGGCTTGGCCTTTCAGGCGCGACTTGGGGAACACCGCGTTGCGGATGGTTTCCGACAGTGCGGCATCACCGTGCATCTCGCCGTCGACTTCCAATTCGGGCGCCTTCTCGCGCAGGATTCCCAGCGCCCGGCGCATCTTCACGGCGGTCGGCGTATCGTCGGTGCCGAAGCTGGAATGCGACAGCAGCGCGAGCTTCGGCACAATACCGAAACGCTGCACCTGCTCGGCGGCGAGGATCGCCATCTCGGCGATCTGTTCCGCCGTCGGATCGTAGTTTACGTAGGTGTCGCAGATGAACATGGTGCGCTGCTGTAGCAGCAGCATGTTCATCGCGTAATAGCTGGAGATGCCCTCACGCCGGCCCAGCGCGGGTTCGACGAAGCGGCGGTGCAGCGCGTGGGTGCCGAAAGTGCCGCAGAGCAGACCCTCGGCGTAGCCCATGCGCACCATCATCGCACCGATCAATGTGGTGCGGCGGCGCATTTCGATCTTCGCATATTCGACGCTGACGCCGCGCCGATGCATGATCTCGTAGTACTCCTGCCAGAGCTCCTTGTAGCGGGTGTCGGAACTCACGTTCACCAGTTCGAAATGCACGTCGGGACGGATACGCAGGCCGGCGCGCTCGATGCGCATCTGCACCACCTCGGGACGGCCGATCACGATCGGGCGGGCGAGCCCCTCATCCACGACCGTCTGCACGGCGCGCAGCACGCGTTCGTCCTCGCCCTCGCAATAGACGATCTTCGCCGGGCGCTTCTTGGCCGCCATGAATACCGGCTTCATCACCATGCCGGAGTGATAGACGAATTCGTTGAGCTGCTGGCGATAGGCGTCCATGTCGGCCAGCGGACGCCGGGCCACGCCGGAGTCCATCGCCGCCTGGGCCACGGCCGGCGCCACCAGCATGATCAGGCGCGGGTCGAACGGCTTGGGAATCAGATACTCGGGGCCGAACTTGAGTTCGTCGGTGCCATAGGCGGCCGATACCACGTCCGACTGTTCGGCATGGGCGAGCTCGGCAATGGCGCGCACAGCGGCCAACTTCATCTCGTCGTTGATGGTCGTCGCGCCGACGTCGAGTGCGCCGCGGAAGATGAAGGGGAAACAGAGGACGTTGTTCACCTGGTTCGGATAGTCCGAACGGCCGGTGGCGATGATTGCGTCGGGACGCACTTCCTTGGCCAGTTCGGGAAGGATTTCAGGCGTCGGGTTGGCCATGGCAAGGATCAGCGGGTTCGCCGCCATGGTTTTGACCATGTCCTGTTTAAGCACGCCGGCGGTGGACAGGCCGAGGAAGATGTCGGCATCGACGATGGCGTCGCCCAGGGTGCGGGCGGCGGTATGCTGGCAGTAGCGTTCCTTGGAGGGGTCGAGCTTCTCGTCGCGGCCCCTGTAGATCACACCCTTGCTATCGCAGACATAGATGTTCTTGCGCTCCATGCCGAGCTGTACCAATAGGTCAAGGCAGGCGATGGCAGCGGCGCCGGCGCCGGAACAGACCAGTTTCACCTCGTCGATGTTCTTTTTCACCACGCGCAAGCCATTGAGTACGGCGGCGCCGGTGATGATCGCAGTGCCGTGCTGATCGTCGTGGAAGACCGGAATCTTCAACCGTTCGCGCAGTTTCTTCTCGACGTAGAAACATTCCGGCGCCTTGATGTCTTCCAGGTTGATGCCGCCGAAGGTCGGCTCCAGCGAAGCAATGATGTCTACCAGCTTATCCGGATCGAGTTCGTTGACTTCCAGGTCGAAGACATCGATGCCGGCGAACTTCTTGAACAGCACGCCCTTGCCTTCCATCACCGGCTTGCCGGCCAGCGGGCCGATATTGCCGAGCCCCAGCACCGCGGTGCCGTTGGTGATGACCGCGACCAGATTGCCGCGCGAGGTGTACTGGTAGGCGTTGTCCTCGTCGTCGACGATCTCGTTGCAGGCGGCGGCGACGCCCGGCGAATAGGCCAGGGACAGATCGTATTGGGTGTTGAGCGCCTTGGTCGGCGTGACCGCAATCTTGCCGGGTTTGGGATTGCGATGGTATTCGAGTGCGGCTGCGCGGATCAGTTCGTCCATGGATTTGTGCGGGCGCGCAGCGAAATGGGTGCGTCGGTTGGATTCCGACGTCTGCCGGCGGCGCTTGCCCGAAAGAGAGTCAAAGCGAGCCGCGAATGATAGCCGACTCAGGGCAGCATAACCAGCCTCGCGGTATGGCCGCAGCGCTCAGACGGCTTCGCGCAAGGCCTCCAGCGGGCTGCTGCGCAAAGCGCCGCGCGCGCCGAGCAGTCCGGCGCATAGAACCAACACCAGCCCGGTCGCCATCCCATAAACCGGCAACAACGGATCGGGCGCATAGGCCAAGCGGAAAGCGCCGCGCGCCAGCGCGGTGGCGATGGCGCCGGCGCCCGCGCCGGCCAGCAAACCAGCGAGGAGGCCGAGCAGGGCGAACTCGGCCGCCAGTACGCGGCGCAACTGCGTACTGCGTGCGCCCAGCGCACGCAGTACGGCAACCTCGTGGATACGCTCGTCGGCGCTGGCCTGTAGAGCCGCATACAGCACCGCCAGCCCAGCCAGCAGTGCAAAGCCGAACACTGCCTGGACGGCGCGCGCCACCTGATCGAGTGTCTCTTGTAGCTGGCGCAAGATCGCAGCAACGTCGATCAGCGTCAGGTTGGGGAATCGTGCGGTAAGCGCGGCGACGAAATCGGTTCGCTCCGCAGGCAGGTAAAAACTGGTGATGTAGCTGACCGGAAACGGTTCCAGCACTCCGGGCGGAGCCATCACGAAGAAGTTCACTCGCATCGAATCCCAGTCCAGTTTGCGCAGCGAGGTGATCCGGGCTTCGACGCGGCGGCCGGCGATATCGTAGCCGAGGGCATCGCCAGGCTTGAGGCCTAGCGTATCGGCCAGGCCCTGCTCGACCGAAAACTGCGCCTCCGGCCCGGCACCGTGCCAACGCCCGGCGGTGACGCTATTGCCATCAGGCAGGCGTTCGCTCCACGAAAGGTTGAATTCGCGCTCGACCAGCCGCCGGGCACGCTCATCGGCATAGCTCTCCGGCCCCACCGCTACGCCGTTTACGCTCACCAACCGCCCGCGCACCATCGGTTCCAAGGCCGGTTGCGGCAGGCCGGCGGCAGCGAAGCGGGCGGACAGTTCGGCGCGCTGTTCGGGCTGGATGTTGATGATGAAACGATTGGGCGCATTCGCCGGCATCTGCCCCTTCCAGGTCGCGAGCAGGTCGTCGCGCGCCACCGTCAGCAACAGCAGTGCGGTCAGGCCCAAACCCAGGGCCACCGCCTGGACGATGCTGCTACGTCTGCGGCGGCACAGGTTGGCAACACCGTAACGCCAGTCGAGGCTACCATTGTGGCCAGCCATGCGACGCAGCAACACCAGCGTGGCCCAGGCCAGGAGGGCATACAGTGCCACGGCGAGGGCGAAGCCGCCGAGAACGATCAGCCATAGCCGCCACTCGCCGGCCATCCAGCGCATAAGCGCCGCCAACAACAACGCACCCGCCACCCAGGCGGAGAGGGCCATCGACTCGACGCCGGCCCATTCGCGGCGCAGCACACGCAGCGTGGACACGTTGCGCAGGCGCAGCAGCGGAGGCAACGCGAATCCCGCCACCAGTGTCATGCCTACTGCCAGTCCCTGCACCCAGGGTTGCCAGGAGGCCGCGGGCAGCGCGTCGCCGATCAGCGGGGCGAGCAGGTGCTGTAGGCCGAACTGGACGCCCCAGCCAAGACCGCAGCCGGCCAGCGTCACCAGCAAACCGAAGAGCAGGAATTCGCCGCCATGGATCGCGGCCACCTGTGCGCCGCTGGCGCCGAAACAGCGCAATACCGCGCAGGCATCGAGATGGCGGCGCATGTAGCGGTCGGCCGCCAGGCCCATCGCCACGGCGGCCAGCACCACCGCCAGCAGCGCAGCGAGGCGCAGGAAGCGCTGCGCCCGTTCGAGCACGGTACGCAACTCGGGGCGCGCGTTGTCCAGCGTCTCCAACTTCTCGCCGCGACCGAGGCCGGCCTCGGCCCAGCGCCGGTAGTCCGCCACCGCCGCCGCATCGCCGGCGAGGTGCAGCCGGTAGTTCACCCGGCTGGCCGGCTGGATCAGCTGCGTCGCCGGCAGGTCGGCGGCATTCAGCAGCAGCCTCGGCGCGAGCGCGAAGACGTTGAAGCTGCGCTCCGGCTCCTGCGTCAATACCGCGGATACGGTGAACTCCGCCGCCCCCAATTGCAGGCGGCTGCCGCGGCTCGCCCCAAACGCCGCCGTCAGCCGTTCGTCGAGCCAGACTTCGCCCGGCGCCGGGACTCCCGCCGTCGCGGTATCGGCTTGATTGAGCGCCGCTGCTGTACGCAGTGCGCCGCGCAGCGGATAGTTGGCGCTGACCGCCTTCACCTCGGCCAACTGACTGCTGCCGTTGCTCCGCGCCATGCTCGGAAAGGTCGCGCTTTCCGCACATTGCAGGCCGAGTTGCATCGCCTTGACGCGCCATGAATCCGCCCAGGCATGGTCGGCGCTGAGCAGCAGATCGCCGCCGAGCAACTGGCGCGATTGCAGAGCCAACCCCTGCTCGACGCGATCGGCCAACAGCGCCACGCTGGACAGCGCCGCGACGGCAAGCAGCAAAGCGATGCCAAGCACGTTCAGTTCGCCGGCGCGGACGTCGCGCTGCAGCATGCGCAGGCAAAGGCGGAAGGTAATCATGCAAACGGTACCCGTGATTTACAAAAGCGGCCCGCCCCCCTACCATTCAGCCGGGCAGCCCCAACGTCGCTAGGACGGATGGCGAACGCTGCGGGACAACATTCACTGGAGGAATTCATGGTTGCATCGACAGGCCGAACTCTGCGGCGCGGGCTACGCCTTGCCTGCATTCTTACATGCCTCGCCGGCTCAGCCCTGTGGGCGCTGGGCGGCATGGCGCAGAGCGATGCCGTGGCGCCTCAGACCGCCGCCGTCGCCGCGGCGGCCCAGCGTATGGGCATTTACGAAATGTTCCTCCACGCCGATCCGGTGGTAAAGGCCGTCATGCTGTTCCTGCTGCTGTGTTCGGTGGCGACCTGGACGGTGCTGCTGGAAAAGTCCTTCCTTTTTGCCCGCATCCGGCGCAACTCCGAAGAATTTCTCGCCGGATTCCGTCGCGTGCAGCGCGTCGATCAGATCGGACCACTGGCCGCGCAGGCGCCAGAAACACCGTTGACCCGGATATGGGTCGCCGCACAGAACGAATGGGAGATTTCCCGCCGCCGCCACGGCCAAAAACCATTCAGCCCGCATCAGATCGACCGTCTGCTGCAACGCATGGCGCTGGCCGCCGGCATCGCCCAGGAAGAGGAACTGGCCCGCCTCGGCAACGGCATGGGACTGCTTGCCACCATCGGCTCGACCGCGCCCTTTATCGGCCTGTTCGGCACCGTCTGGGGCATCCTGCACAGCTTCGCCGATATCGCCGCCGCCAAGGCCACCAGCCTCTCGGTCGTCGCCCCGGGCATCGCTGAAGCGCTGTTGGCAACGGCCATCGGCCTGTTCGCCGCGATTCCGGCGGTGATGATCTACAACAGCTTCGCCCGCAGCATCAGCCGCATGACCGGCACCTTCGACAACTTCGTCGCCGAATTCAGCACCGTGGCCTCACGCGAACTGGAAGAGGCGCTCTGAAATGGCAATCCAGCTCGGAGGCGGCGGCCTCGGCGTCAAGCGCCACGCCTATCCGCAAAACGCCGAAATGAACATCACGCCCTTCGTAGACGTGGTGCTGGTGCTGCTGATCATTTTCATGGTGGCGGCGCCGCTTGCCACCGTGGACGTGCCGCTCGACCTGCCGCAATCATCGATCGCACCGACGCCGACGCCGGCCGAACCGGTGTACATCAGCGTGCGCCAGAGCGGAGAACTATTCATACAAAACGCGCCCACCGACATCGCCAGCCTGCCGGCGCTGCTCCTCGCCCAGACCAAGGGCAACCGCGACAACCGTATCTTCATCCGCGGCGACGAGAAGATCGAATACCGGCGGTTGATGGAAATCATCAACCTGCTACAGGAGCAGGGCTACAACAAGGTGGGACTGATCGCCGAGCAACGTGACCGTTAGCATCGCCATGACGCACCCTCGCGGCAGCCGCCTCGCGGCGCTGGCCTTGTCACTGCTATTCAATGCCGCGCTGATCCTGGCGGTCGTCCAGGTGCAGTTTCAGGGCTTGCCGCTGCCTGAAACCACCATCGAGATCGTGCTGGAGCGGCCCGCACCGCCCCCGCCTCCTCCGCCGCCACCGCCCGAGGAAAAAAAGAAACCGCTACAGAAAAAGACCTCTAAAGTGGCGCGCGCCGCATCGGAAAAAATGGCCAAGCCGGAGCAGAAGCTGCAAGCGCCCACCGATCCCGGGCCGCCGGTGCATTTCCTCGACCCAAGCGGCGAGGTGGCCCAGGGCTCGGGCGCCATCGGCGGCGGTCAGGGCGGCACCGGCAAACGCCGCGGCGCCGACCGGCTGGGCATGCATGCGCCGTCGGATTATGCCGATCGGGTCAAGTCGCAGATCATCGCGGCCAAGGAATACCCGGTCGAGGCGCGCAAGAAGCTTCAGGAATGCTTCGTCTCCTATACGCTCACGGTGGACCGCAACGGCAACATGCTGGCGTATACCATCGACCCCTGCGGCAATGCGCTGCTCGATGCAGCGGTACGCGACGCCATCGCCAAAGCCGCGCCTTTCCCGGTTCCGCCCGACATGGGCGCAGAGCGCTACGATATCCACGGCAGCCTGGTTTTCCGGCTGAAATGACCAAGAGGTCCACAGTGCCCACTCACTCGCTCCTTTGCCGCGCTGCCCTGGCGCTCGCGCTGCTTGCCCAATGCGTCCCCGCCACCGTTGCCGCCGATACCGGCGGCCGCTGGCAGATGCCGAAACGCTTCCGCCCCGCCGTAGCGCCCGGCTTCGATTGCAGCGAAGCCGATTCGACCGTGCAGGATGTCATCTGTGCCAGCGACAGCCTCGCCGCCCTCGACCGCAAGGCGACGGAGCTGTACCGCACCAACCTGCGCACCGCCGACCTGTTCGGCCGCGACCAACTGCTCGCCGGCCAGCGGCGCTGGCTCACCGGCCGCACCGCGAAATGCGCGGTGCCCGCGGCGCGGCTGACGGCGGAGAGACCCGATGGCAGCATCGTTGCCTGCCTCGAAACCGACTATCAGGAACGCCTAGCCGCACTCAGCGCCTGGCAACCGGCGAAGCGTGCGCTGCAAGCGGATTCCGATCACCCGCTTTCGGCCTACGTGCAGCTCACTGCCGCCGAATCGCTCGACAGCCCCTTCTGCGACAAGATGCGCGGCCAGATCAACGCGGCGATCAAGGACAGCGGGGAAGTCAATCCCGCGCGCATTCCCGGCGCCAAACTGATTGCCGGCAGCCACGGCAACGCCGAGTCGTCGACGCCGCCGATCGCCATCGTGCAGCGCGACGCCGGCCCCTACGCAAGCTACGAGCTGCGCGCCACCGGACTGAAGCTCGGTGGCGGCGTCGCCATCGACGAGCGGATGCTCGGCCAATGGATTTCGGAGCAGCCCAACTACGGCGGCCGGCCGTCAGACCTCTCGTCGCAAACCAACGACTACGCCGCCATAGACGCTTTCTCCCTCGGCGGCAGCCAGTACGCGCTGGTCGCCGAATCCTGGGGCTACTACACACCGGCTGCCTCCGGCGAATCGGCCTATGCCGGGCTCTATGCCATAGACGGCGGCAGCGCCCAGCGCCGCTGCCTGTTCAAAATCTACCTGCGTCCGCCGGTCCGCAGCGCCTTCGCCGACCTGCCCGCTTACGCCGCGTTCAAGGACGTGCTGGAAGCGATCCGTAGCAGCGAACCGTCCGCGCTCGATGTCACCGACCGCCGCGACGAAGACCTGTTGCGCAAGGAGCAGGAATGGCAGTTGCTCAACCTGCCGCTGCTGCACACCATCGAGGCCAGGCAGTTCGGCTGGAGCGGCTGGCTGCGCCGCCGCCACGATGTGCTGCTGGAGAAGCTGTTCCTCTGGTCGGAAGGCAGCCTCGCCGCCAAACAGCTTTATCGCACTCTGATACCCACGCTGAAGCCAGCGATGGACGAGGTGGCGCTGACCATGCGGCAGACCCAGGGCATCACCGCCGAAGAGGCGGCGCAGGCCACCGACCTGCTGGCGATGGAACTGCTCGATCACACCCTCGCTCCCATCGTGGACAACAGCGAGGCCTATGCCCAGCCGCCGTCAACGCTGCTGAAGTACAAGCCGCGCTTCCCGGTGCTGCCCGAGCGCGCCGACTTGGAAAAGGGCCGCCCCGTCGCCACCCTCTACGGCACACTGCTCAACCGCCTGCCGGCAAAAGCGGTCGCCGACTTCATCGAATGGGAAGCCGGTCATCCGGAAAAACGCAGCTTCGGCCGCAACGGCGAGACCGCACTGATGGCCGCGGTGCTGGTGCCGGAGGCGGTGGCGCAACTGCTTGCCGCCGGCGCCGACCCCAATGAAGCCGACCGCTACGGCTTCACCCCGCTGATGCTGGCGGCGCGCTACGGCCAGCGCGATTCGGCAGCGAAGCTGATCGAGGCCGGAGCCCATCTCGAAGCCCAGACCCAGGATCTGCCGACCAGCGACAACGAAGCCACCGAAGTCCGCCGCGCCCGCGTCGGCGGCAAACCCCCGCTCTACTTCGCGGCACTCGGCGGCGACCCGGCCACCGTGCAACTGCTGTTGGAGCGCGGGGCCAGCGCGGGGCACTACGACAGCTACGGTTCGCGACCCTGCGACGCGCTGAAGCTGAATCCGGCAATTGCGGACGCCGAGCGGGCGATCCTGAGCGGCAAGCTGTGCCCGCCGGTACCGAGCTACGTCCCCAAAGTCGCTGCGCAAATCGCGGCACCGGCGGCGCAGGCCGAATTCTTTTCCATCGAACGCCCGACGTTGCGCGTCGGCGACCGCTGGAAGGTCGAGACGCGTGACAAGCGCACCAATGCGTTGAAGCGTAGCGAGGAAATCGTCGTCGACGAGGTGACGGCGGATCGCATCAAGCTGGCGATCAACGGCATGACCGGCATCATGAGCACCGACCTGACCACGCTCGAAAGCCCGCAATTGCGCTGCGACGAGGGCTACCAGTTTCTCTCCTTCCCGCTCACTCCCGGCAAACAGTGGTCATTCAGAACGGCCTGGGAACACCGCGAACGCAAGGCCAGCGGGCGGGCGCAGATGGACGTCAGCGTCATTCGCACGGAACAGCTCAAGCTTCCTGGAGGTGAAGTCGACGCCTACCGCATGGAAGCGCAGGGTTCGATCCGAGTCGAATCGCCGATCCGTCTCACCCGCCGCGTCTCGGCGACCTACTGGTACGCACCGTCGATGCGCGCCATCGTACGCATGGAATGGATCGACGGCGTGGAGGACTCGGTTATCGAGGTGGTTGGATTTTCGCTGGCGCCGTGACCTCGCCGATCGAGGCACCGAGCAGGAATTCAGTGAGTTCCCGCCACCAGCGCTCGTCGGTGGCCTCGATCCAGTCATTGTGCCCGGCCCGCGGCAACGCGAATAACCGCTTCGGCGGCGGCAGCCGCTCATAGAGCCGGCGTCCCAGCACAGCCGGAACGATTGCGTCGGCATCGGCCACCACCACGGCGAGCGGACCGCGCGATAGCCCCCGCTTCGCCAGGGCCTGCACTGTGTCGTAGCGCTCGCGCAGCAGCCACTCCACGGGCAGCCACGGATAGTGCTGCTTCGCCGCGCTGGCCAGGGTGTCCCACGGGGTGATCAGCAACAGACCGTCGCTGCGCAACCCGGCCCTGTCCGCCGCATCCTCGACCGCGGCCGCTACCGCCGCGCCGAGGGATTCGCCGGCCAGCAGCAGCGACCCGCGATAAAGCTCATGCGCGATTTTCAGCGTCTCCAATCCGTCGCCCACCAATACCGATTCGCTCGCTTCGCCTGTGCGCGGGCCGTAGCCGGGATACTCGGCAAGGATCACACGCAGGCCGAGGGCGCCCAACCGCTCCGCATATTCGCTGCGATGCGCCGCATGCCCGGCGTTGCCGTGGAACAGCACAAGCGTGGCACGAACGCCTGCACCCTCAGCAGGCTCGCGCACCAGACCGCGATACTGCTGTGCCGAGGGCCAGGGCGCGAGCCCGGCGGCGCGGCCTTCGGCGATCGCATCGGCAAGCGGCAGCGGCGTCGGCTGGTAGAGCTGACGCTGTTGGAGAAAATAGAGTCCGCCGCACAACACGCCCGCATAGATCGCCAGGCGCACAGCCAGCCCCCCGTATCGCGAACCCATCCGTTCAGCGTTTTTCAAGCAACCCCAGCTTCGTCAGCCGGCCGGCGATCGCCTCCGCCAACGTACGATAGCCCGCGGCGTTGGGATGCACCGGGTCGGACTTCAATTGCGGATCGGCCAGCACCGCGCCAAACACCTCCGGCACCAGCGGCACGTCCTCCTCATTTGCCAGTTCGGCATACAGTGCAGCGTCCGGCAGCGCTCCGATCGCCGCCCCCACCAGCGAAAACCGCGGCGTAGCCACCAGCACCACAGGAATGCCGGCCTGCTTGGCACGCTTCAGGATGCGGCGGACGTTTTCCTTGATTTCCGCTTCCGGCCGACGCCGCAGAAAATCGTTGCCGCCGATCTCGACGATCACCAGCGCCGGGCGCGTTTCCTCCAGCGCCGCATCGATCCGCTCCTTCGCCGCAGCCGCGGTATCGCCGGGGATGCCGCGGTTATGCACGGTCCAGCCGCTGATCGAGGCCAACTGGCTCGGATAGTCGTCGCCGGAGGCCGCACCGGTGCCGAAGGTGACGCTGTCGCCGAAGGCCAGCACCGCGGTACCGGCCGGCAGCGGCGCGAATTTCGGCGCGCGGTCGCAGGCCGCCAACAGCAGGGCAAGCGAGATCCATAGCACAACGATACGGCCCGGCGATTTCATGTTCATTGCCCTTCCCTTCGTGGTCTCGCTCCGCTCGACGGCACAGCTACAAGCCGCGCAGCCGCTCCACCGCCTGATCGACGCGATCCACCGCGATCACCTCGATACCCTTCACCATCTGCTTGGGCAGATTGGCGCGGGGGATCAGGGCGCAGCCGAAACCGAGCTTGGCGGCTTCGCGCAGGCGCTCCTGGCCGCGCACCGCGGGACGGATTTCGCCGGCCAGGCCGACTTCGCCGAAGGCCACCAGCTTGGGCGGCAGCGGCTTGTTGCGCAGCGAGGATACGATGGCCAGCATCACCGCAAGGTCGGCCGCCGGTTCCTGGATGCGCACACCGCCGACGGCATTGACGAAGACGTCCTGATCGAAGCAGGCAACGCCGGCATGGCGATGCAGCACAGCCAGCAGCATCGCCAGACGATTGGCATCGAGACCGACGGTGAGCCGCCGCGCGCTGGGCGTATGCGCGGTGTCCACCAGCGCCTGCACCTCGACCAGCAGCGGCCGCGTACCCTCCTGGGTGACCAGTACGCAGGAGCCCGGCACTTCCTGCGCATGCTGCGAGAGAAACAGCGCCGACGGATTGGAAACCCCGCGCAGGCCCTTGTCGGTCATGGCGAAGACGCCAAGCTCGTTGACCGCACCGAAGCGATTCTTCACCGCCCGGATCAGGCGAAAGCTGGAATGGGCATCGCCCTCGAAATACAGCACGGTATCGACGATGTGCTCCAGCACGCGCGGCCCGGCCAGCGCGCCCTCCTTGGTGACATGGCCGACCAGGATGATGCAGATACCGCTCTGTTTCGCCAGCCGCGTCAGTTGCGCCGCGCATTCGCGCACCTGCGCCACCGAGCCGGGCGCCGATTGCAGCGCATCGGAGTACATGGTCTGTATCGAGTCGATCACCGCCACCGCCGGCTTCTCTGCATTCAGCACAGCGAGAATTTTTTCCAGGCCGATCTCCGCCAGCAGTTGCAGGTGTCCCATCGGCAGTTGCAGCCGCCGCGCGCGCAGCGCCACCTGTTCGCCCGACTCCTCGCCGGAGACGTAGAGCACCGGCTGCCCGGCTTCGGCCAGCCGCGAGAGCGCCTGTAGCAGCAGTGTGCTTTTGCCGATCCCCGGATCGCCGCCGATCAGCACCACTCCACCTTGCACCAGACCGCCGCCGAGCACCCGGTCGAACTCCTCGATGCCGGTGGGCTGGCGCGGCTCCTCGCGCGGATTGATCTCGGCGAGCCGTTGCACGCGTCCCGACGCCGCCAGCGAGGCATAGCGATGGCCGCCCGCACCGCCGCTTTCGGCGATGGTCTCGACCAGCGTATTCCATTGCCCACAGCCGGGACACTGGCCCTGCCACTTGGGCGCGCTGGCACCGCACTCGGTGCAGGTGTACTGCGTCTTCGCCTTGGCCATCAGCCGATCTCCTCCACCGCCACCCGCCTCGCCAATGCGCAGAATAATTCGTAACTGACGGTGCCCGCGGCAGCGGCCACTTCGTCGGCCGACAGGCCCTCGCCCCACAGCGTGACCGGCGTACCGACCTGTGCGCTGGGCAGGCCGTCGAGGTCGACGCAGATCTTGTCCATCGAAACGCGGCCCAGACTGCGCGTCCGGCGGCCGGCCACCAGCACCGGCGTTCCGCTCGGCGCGTGGCGCGGGTAGCCGTCGCCGTAGCCGCAAGCGACGATGCCGATGCGCATCGGCTGCACGGCAGTGAAACTGCCGCCGTAACCGATACGGTCGCCGGCTTTCAATTCGCGCACGGCGATCAGTCGGCTCTCCAGCGTCATCGCCGGCCGCAGACCGAGAGCCGCCGCATTCTGCAACTGCGGAAAAGGCGAAGCGCCATAGAGCATGATGCCCGGACGCACCCAGTCGCGCGCGCTGCCGCAGGTGTGCGGGTAACGCAGTAGCGCCGCAGAATTGGCGGCGGAGAACGGCAGTGGATGGACGGCCAGCACGTCGCAAAAGGCGGTCCATTGTTCGGCAACGCCGCGCTCCTCGTCGGCATCGGCGAAATGGGTCATCAGCGTCACCGCCCCTCCGGCGACCGCCGGGGCGAGCAACGCCAGTGCGGCAGCGAGTTGCGCGGGATCGAGGCCAAGCCGATTCATCCCGGTATTGAGCTTGACCACCGCGGGATATCCCGATGCACGCTCGGCCCAGGCCTGCACTTGATCCAGTCGGTGCAGCACCGGGGTCAGCCGATGGGTGACATGGACAGCTATTTCGTCGCTGCCGTAGAACCCCTCCATCAGCAACAACGGCTGCTCCGTTCCTGCCGCGCGGAGCGCCAGCGCCGCATCGAGTTCGAGCAACGCGAAGCCATCCACCCGCCCCGACAGTGCGCGCACGGTACGGAACAGGCCGTGGCCGTATGCATCGGCCTTGACCACCGCCCAGACATGGGCATCGCCGCAATGGCGGCGAACAACGCCACAATTGTGGCGCAGGGCTTCCAGGTCGATGCGGGCGCGCAGGGGTCGAACCATGAACAGTGGCAGGCGCCTTCGCCGAAGGCGCGGTGAGCGAAAGGAAACGGGCGCGTAGTTTCTCATACCTCGACCGAACGCCCGCCCGGCGCATGTTATGCAACGCGCTGTCAAGCCCCCGGGTATCGCGGGAACGGCCGCCCACTCGTGATATAAACGGCCGGCCTGATTTCAGCGGACCTATGAATTGAATCGCGGTTTCTACACCATCATGGCGGCGCAGTTTTTTTCTGCGCTGGCCGATAACGCCCTGCTCATCGCCGCGATCGCCATGCTGCGCGACATGCATGCCCCGGCCGCTCAGGAACCGCTGTTGAAGACCTCGTTCACGCTCTCCTATGTGCTGCTCGCGGCCTTTGTCGGTGCCTTTGCCGACTCGATGCCAAAGTGGCGGGTGATGTTCATCAGCAACGGAGTCAAGATTCTCGGCTGCAGCCTGATGTTTTTCAACGTGCCGCCGTTGTTCGCCTATGCCGTAGTTGGACTCGGCGCCGCCGCCTATTCGCCGGCCAAATACGGCATCCTTACCGAATACCTGCCGCCACGGCTGCTGGTCGTGGCCAACGGCTGGGTCGAAGGCCTGACGGTGATCGCGATCATTCTCGGCACCGTGCTCGGCGGCGTACTGATCACGCCCAATATCGCCGCCGCGCTGCTGGCGCTGGATTTTCCGCTGTTGGATACCGGCATCGACAGCGTCGGCGAGATGAACCTGCTGGTGATCGGCGCGCTGTATCTGGCGGCGGCGCTGTTCAATCTGCACATTCCCGATACCGGGGTGGCTCATTCGCCGCTGAAGAAGAATCCGCTGTTCCTGGTGCACGAGTTCAACCACTGCCTGCGCCTGCTCTGGCGCGACCGTCTGGGCCAGGTTTCGCTCGCGGTGACCACGCTGTTCTGGGGCGCCGGGGCGACCCTGCAATTCATCGTCATCGAATGGGCAAAGGCAGCGATGCAGATGGATCTCTCCCACGCCAGCATGCTGCAAGGCGTGGTGGCGGTCGGCGTGGCGATCGGCGCCTTCATCGCCGCGCGCTACATCAGCCTGCGTCGCTCGGTGAAAGTGATCCCACTGGGCATCGCAATGGGCATCGGCATGATCGTGATGATCACGGTGCCGCTGATTCCGACGGTGAAGGTGATCGACGACACCTTCACGCTGCTCGGACACGACGTCCGCGTCGCCTTCGATCTGCGGCTCGCTTTTTCGCTCGGCCTGCTGGTGCTGGTGGGCGCATTCTCGGGGCTGTTCGTAGTGCCGATGAACGCGTTGCTACAGCATCGCGGCCATGTGCTGATGGGGGCGGGACACTCCATCGCCGTGCAGAATTTCAACGAGAACCTGTCGATCCTGGTGATGACCTTCGTCTACTCGGCGCTGGTCGCCGCCCATTTGCACATCTATTGGATCATCACCCTGTTCGGAGTTTTCGTCGCCGCGGTGATGGTACTGCTGAAGCGGCTGCACGAAGCCAATCAGCACCAGTTCGACGACGTCGCCCTGCTCGAAGACGCGACACACTGAGGCAACCCCGAGACGCCGCGACCTGCGCCGCTCGGCGCTACAGCATCAGCGGTCGGTCGGGCAGTTCGTTGGGGTTGTTTTCTTGCGCAGGGAAATGCGCGACAAGCAGCGCATCGGCACGGCCCACCGCGGCGAGCATGCCGTCGAGCCAGCGTCCGGCGGCGAAATCGGCCTCCATGCGACGGCAGATGTCCTGCCATTCCGCGGCGGCAACGCGCGCCGCGATGCCGCGGTCGGCCAGAATTTCGACTTGACGATCGACCAACTGGACATAGATCAGGATGCCGCTGTTGTCGGCGGTATCCCACACCCGCAAGCGGGCGAAGAGTTCCTCGGCACGCTGCCGCGCGGTTTGCCCGCGCCAAAGCGCCGCAAAATGCAGCGGCCCTTCGATCGCCACGCGCAATTCGCCACGATGACGCGTCTCCGTCGCCGCCACCGCAGCCGCTATCGCATCCAGCGAGGCCCGGCCGAAAACCCGCCGGCTCCACCATGAGGGCACCGTCAGGTGCCGGAAAATCCGCGCCAGTTTCATCGTCCTACCATCTCCCCGACGCACCGCCACCGCCAAAACCACCGCCACCGCCGGAGAATCCGCCACCGCCAAGGCCACCGGAGCCTCCACCAAACCCGCCGCCAATGCCGCTGCCGAAGCGACCGCCGCCGGCCAGGGTGATAAAAAAGGCAATCAACGCCACGACAGCTCCGGCGAGCAGGGAACCGAGCACCAGCCAGGCACCGAAAAAAGCCAGCCCGCCGCCGACGCAGGCACCGAGGAAACGGCCGAGCACGGCACGCAGAATGCCGCCAACGACAAAGACGAACATCAGCGCCATGGGCCACGCGTTGCCCCCGAGGTCGAATTCTGACGCGCGGGCAGTGGACGGCGGCGGCAGACGCTCGCCGGCAATCAAGCCACCCAGCGCATCGAGCGTGGCGGCCAGTCCACCGTAAAAATCGCCGGCGCGAAAACGCGGCGTCATCACCTCGGCAATCAATCGTTTCGCCACGACATCGGGAATCGCACCTTCGAGGCCGTAGCCGACCTCGATGCGCGCCGTCCGGTCGTCCTTCGCCACGATGACGATAACGCCGTCATCCATGCCCTTGCGGCCGATCTTCCATGCCTCGGCGAGACGGATGGCAAAAGCCTCGATCGGTTCCGGCGCGGTGGTCGGCAACAGCAGCATCGCCACTTGTGCGCCGTGCGCCTGCTCGATGCGCTGCGCGGCCTGCTCCAGTTGTCCGCGCTGAGCTTCGTCAAGCGTGGCGGTCAGATCGGTGACCCGTGCCCGCAACTCCGGTAGCGGCACTTGGGCCGCGGCTGTGCCCGCCGTCAGCAGGGACAGCAGCAGGCAGACCGCGGCGAAGAGTTGCCGCATCGAATTACTTCGCCGCGGCGGGCGCGTCGAACCTGATCGTCGGCGGCGTCGATACGGCTTTCTCGTCCTCCACCGCAAAGTTGGCCTTGGGCTTGTAACCGAACGCCATCGCGGTCAGGTTGTTGGGGAAGGTGCGCACGCCGACGTTGTAGTCCTGCACTGCCTTGATATAGCGATTGCGCGCCACGGTGATGCGGTTCTCGGTGCCCTCGACCTGGGCCTGGAGATCGCGGAAGTTGGCATCGGCCTTGAGCTGCGGATAGTTCTCCGCCACCACCAACAGGCGCGACAGCGCTCCACCGAGTTCGCCCTGCGCCTTCTGGAAACGGGCGAAGGCTTCCGGGTCGTTAACCAACTCCGGCGTCGCCTTGATCCCCGCGACGCTGGCGCGCGCTTCGGTGACGCGGGTCAGCACGTCCTTTTCGTGGGCCGCATAGCCCTGCACCACCGACACCAGATTGGGAATCAGGTCGGCGCGACGCTTGTACTGGTTGAGCACTTCGGACCACGACGCATTGACCGCCTCGTCGTTGATCTGGATCTGGTTGTAGCCGCAGCCCGAAAGCAGGGCGGCGACCAGGGCAAGCGCGGCAGCAAGGCGAAGTCGCATGACAATTTCTCCATTCGTCGAAGGAATGGACTCAATATGGGGCGTCGCCTGGCGGATTGCAAGAGGTCATGGTTCGCGGAATTTTTCCATCCGAGATATGTTGGCTGAATGGGATTGCAGCGCAAAATGCTATTCTGGCTTCTGGCGTCACTCAAAGAACATAACCATTTGAACATAAAGGAAACGCAGGTGAGCGGCACTCTACGAACGGCGGCGCTGTGCCTGCTCACCACCCTGCTGTTCACATGCAATGCGCTTGCCGCAACGGATGCGGCAGGAAACAAGTCGATTCGCATCGCCATCGACGACAACTACCCACCGTACATCTTCCGCGGCAGCACCGGGGAACTGCAAGGCTATCTTGTCGATCTGTGGCGCCTTTGGGAACGGAAGACCGGCATTCATGTCGTCCTCCTCGCCTCCGACTGGGCAGATGCGCAGCGCGCCATGGAAACCGGCAAGGCCGATGTGCTGGAGACCGCGTTCAGTACGCCGCAGCGGGAAAGCGCCTACGATTTCGCTCCGCCCTATGCGGACATTCCTGTCGCCATTTATGCCGATGCAAATATCGGCGGCATTACCGATACCGGCAATCTGCGCGGCTTCCAGGTCGGCGTCAAAGCCGGCGACGCCTGTGCGGACCGCCTGCGCAGCCAGGGAATAGCGACCCTGGTGGAAAGCGAGAGCTACGAATCCCTGGTCAACGCCGCCTTGAGCGGACGCATTCGGGTCTTCTGCCTGGACGAACCTCCCGCCAACTACCTGCTGTATCGCGAAGGCGCCGACCGGCGCTTTCGCAAGGCCTTCTCCCTTTACACCGGCCAGCTCCACCGCGCGGTGCATAAAGGCGATCGCACTACCCTGGAACGGGTGACGCGCGGATTCGATGCGATTTCTTCCGACGAACTGAGTGAACTCGAAGACAAATGGAAGGGGCAAAGCCTGGAAAGGGCCACTCTCGGCCGCTACATCGGCTGGACCTTTCTCGCCATCGTCGGCGTGGCGGCACTGCTCGCCTTGTGGACCTTGTCGCTGCGGCGCAAGGTGCGACTGCGCACGCGCGAACTGGACGAGGAGCGCACCCATCTGCGCACGTTGATCGAAGCGCTGCCGGATGCCATCTGGCTGAAGGACCGGGGAAACGCCATCGTCGCGGCCAACCCCGCCTACGAACGACTGATCGGTCGCTCCATCGACGACATCGTCGGCCGCAGGGACGACGAACTTTTCCCCCGCGAACAAGCCGAAATCTACCGTGCGGGCGACCAGCGGGCCCTTGCCGAGGGCGAGTTCCACATAGAGGAAAGCTATAAGTCACGCCGCCTGGAAATCACCAAGAAGCCGGTCCTCGGCCCCACGGGAAGCGCCATAGGAATCCTCGGGATTGCCCACGACATCACCGCCCGCGAGCGGGACAAGGAAGCTCTACAGCGCAGCCTGCGTTCGCTGCGTCTGTTGAGCGAAGTGAGTCAGACACTGATCCGCTGCGAATCGGAGAAAGAATTGCTCGACCAGTTGACGTCGCTGGTGGTCGACATCGGCGGATTTCTCATGGCCTGCGTGGGATACGCCCGCGACGATGCCGAGAGGACTGTCGAGCCGGTGGCGCAAGCGGGCGGCGGCCACGAGTATCTGGGCACCCGGCGCATCTCCTGGGGCGATAACGAATTCGGCCAGACCGTTTCCGGGCGGGCGATACGCTCCCGGCAGGCCATCGTAAACCGGGATTTCAGCGGCGAAGACATGCGTCCCTGGCGCGATGCCGCCAAGCGCCAGGGGTACGGTTCGTCAATCGCGCTGCCGCTGCTGTCCGGCGACGCGGTCTATGGGGTACTCAACATCTATGCCGCCGAAAAAGATGCCTTTGCGGCGGCAGAAGTCGAACTGCTCGGCGAGCTCGCCGGCGACCTCGGCTATGGCATCCGCACCCTGCGTCAACGGCTGGCGCACGACCAGGCAGTGGGGGCCCTGCGCGGCCAGAAGGAGGTGCTGGAACTGGTAGCCACCGGAGCAACGCTCGAAACCATTCTCGACACCCTGCTGAGAAATCTGGAAAGTCAGTCACCCGGAATGCTGGGGTCGATACTTTTGGTCGACAGCGACGGCCAGCACTTGCGCCACGGTGCCGCCCCGTCCCTGCCTGACAGCTTCAGCAAAGCTGTCGACGGCATTGCCGTCGGACCGCTGTGCGGCTGCTGCGGCGCTGCCGCCTATCGTGGTGAAAAGGTGATCGTCGAAGACATCGCCCAGGACGCCGCAACCGTGAACTATCGCGAACTGGCGGCGTCGCATGGGCTGCGCGCCTGCTGGTCCACGCCTTTTTTCAATCTCCACGGCGATCTGCTCGGTACGCTGGCCTGCTATTTCCGCGAGCCCCGGCGACCGGAAGCCGGCGATCTGCACCGGATCGATCTCGCCGTTCAGACCGCGGGCATCGCCGTCACGCGCAAACGCGAAGAGGAAGCGCTGCGCCGCAGCGAAGCCAGCCTGTCGGCGGCGCAGGCACTGGCCGGGTTCGGCAACTGGGAGATCGACCTGGCCAGTGGCCGCCTGTATTGGTCGTTGGAGATGTATCGGCTGCATTACCTCTCGCCCAGCGATACCCCGCCGTCAATCAAGGACCAGAAACGCCTGATTCATCCGGACGATGCGCAGATTCGTCGCGACGTCTGGAGGAAGATCAGGATCAGCGGCAGCAGCCAGCGCTACGAATTCCGCACCCATCCGTCGCTTGGCCCGGTCAGATATCTGAGCGGCATCATCGAGCCGGTCACCAACGAAGCCGGCGTACTGACCAGCTATGTCGGCACCGTGCAGGACATCACCGAGCGCAAGGCGCAAGAGGCCGAGATCGAGCGGCTCGCCTTCTACGACTCGCTCACCGGCCTGCCGCACCGGGCGCTGTTCATCGACCGGCTGCAACAGGCGCTGTCGACGGCGGAACGCCGCGGCAGCGCAGTCGCCCTGTTATTTCTCGACCTCGACCGTTTCAAGGAAATCAACGACAGCCAGGGCCACGAGGCGGGAGACAAGGTGCTGATCGAAGTCGGCCAGCGCCTCCAGGCCATATTGCGCCATGGCGAGACGTTGGCCCGCCTCGGCGGCGACGAGTTCACCGTAATCGTCAGCGAAACCGACAACACCACCGCGGCACGGGTGGCGGAACGGATACAGAGCGCTTTTGTCCGCCCCTTCACCGTCGGCGGGCGTACTTTCACGCTCGGCATCAGCATCGGCATCGCGCTGTACCCGGCCGACGGCGACTCGGTGAAAATCCTCCTGTCGAACTCCGACATCGCCATGTACCAGGCCAAGTCGAACGGCGGCGGCTACCATTTCTACAGCCGGGAGATGAGCGTGCAACTGGACAGCCGGCTATCCTTGGCGCAGGGCCTGGAACGGGCGATTGCCGAAAACCGCTTGCAGCTTCATTATCAGCCGCAGATCGGCCTGGCCGACGGCCGCCTGGTGGGCGCGGAAGCGCTGCTGCGCTGGCAGGATGACGCGCGCGGCTGGATCAGCCCGGCGGAGTTCATCCCCGTTGCCGAAAGCCGCGGCATGATGGATATCCTCGGCGCCTGGGTCCTGCGCGAAGCAGCGCGGCAACTCCAGACCTGGGGAAACCAGGGCCTTGCGTTCTGCGGCACGCTGGCGATCAACGTCTCGGCCAAACAACTCGACGCGGACAATTTCGTCGCCACCACCTGCGGGATCATGGAAACCTTCGGGATCGATCCCAGGCAAATCGAACTCGAATTGACCGAGAGCGCGCTGATGATCGACGCCGACAAGGCCGTCGAGTTGATGGCCGGACTGAAGGAACGGGGCTTCGCACTGGCCATCGACGATTTCGGCACCGGCTATTCGTCGCTGATCTATCTGAAGCGCTTCCCCGCCGACAAGCTGAAGATCGACATTTCCTTCGTTCGCGACATGCTCAGCGACAACAACGACCATGCCATCGTCACCACAATCATCGCCATGGCACGCAACCTTGGCCTGAAAACCGTCGCCGAGGGGGTCGAAAACCAGGACCAGGTCGATGCGCTGAAGGCGCTCGGCTGCGACGAAGCGCAGGGCTACCACTGCGGCGCCCCTGTTCCTGCCGCGGAGTTCGCCGACCGCTGGCTGGGACGGCAGAACTGATCCGCAAGGCGGCTCAGCCGCCGATATAGGACATTTCGATGCGGCCGTTGCGCAGCGCCACGGTTTGCCCGGTGCGCAGCTCGGAATAGCGATCCGTGCGCGATTGCCACAGCCCGACAATGCGCTGCCGCAACTTGCGATCATCCTCGGCGCCGCGCAGCGGCGCACGCATGTCGTAGCCTTCGCTGGCGAACAGGCAGGTGTACAGTTTGCCCTCGGTAGACAACCGCAGCCGCGAACAATCGGCGCAGAAAGCTCGGGTGACCGACGAAATGACGCCGATCTCGCCGGCGCCGTCGCGATAACGCCAGCGCTGCGCGACCTCGCCGGACGCATTGGGCTCCAGCGGATCGAGCGGATATTCGGCGCCGATGCGGCGCAAAACCTCCGCCGACGGTACCACCTCCGCCATCTGCCAGCCGTTGCTGGCACCCACATCCATGAATTCGATGAAACGCAGGATATGCGGCGTGTTGCGGAACTGCCGTGCCAGCGCCAACAACTCGCCGTCATTCACTCCGCGCTTGACCACCGTATTCACCTTGAGCGCAGGGAAACCCGCCGCCTCGGCGGCGGCAATGCCTTCCAGCACCTGCGCAGCGGTGAACTTGGCGTCGGTCATCCGATGAAAGACAGTCTCGTCGATCGCATCGAGACTGACGGTGATTCGGTTCAACCCAGCATCGCGCAGGATGCGGGCCTTCTTCGTCAGCAGGGAACCGTTGGTGGTCAACGCCAGATCGATCCCCGGAATCGTCGCCAGCGCTTCGATCAGCCGTTCCACACCTCGGCGCAGCAGGGGCTCGCCGCCGGTGAGGCGGATCTTGCGTACTCCCAGGTCGGCAAAAATGCGCGCCAGACGAAGGATTTCCTCGAAACTGAGGAGTTCGCTGCGCGCCATGAAAAGGTGGTTCTCGTCGAACACTTCGCGCGGCATGCAGTAGGTACAACGGAAATTACAGCGATCGGTGACCGAGATGCGCAGATCGCGCAAGGGACGGCCGCGCGGATCGCGCAAAGCATCGGTACTGGCGGAAGCGCTCGGCGGTAAAAGCGATGGCGGCGAAAGATCGTTCATTTCAATGGGACGGAGCGGTCGTCCGAAAGTTCGTTGCGTTTAGGATAGCATTGCCTTCGCGGCAGAAAATTTGACTTGCAACAAGTAATTACATTAACGGAAATGCGATGGACAAAAAACCTTTCGGCCTTACAGGTCTCTCGGGCAGCGGCAAAACCACCCTGATCGCCAAACTGATCGACTGGTTCCGCCAGCAGGGGCTGCGCGTATCGGCGATCAAACACACCCACCACGGTTTCGACCTTGACACCCCCGGCAAGGACTCCTGGAAAATGCGCGAAGCCGGAGCGCAGGAAGTATTTCTGGTCAGCAACCGGCGCTCGATCCTGATGCACGAATACCGCGAAAGCGAAGAGCATTCGGTCGAACAACTGATCGCCCGCCTGGCACCCTGCGACCTGGTCATCGTCGAAGGCTACAAGCGCGATCCGCTGCCGAAGATCGAAGTCTTTCGCCCCGCGCTGGAAAACCCGCCGGTATGGCCCGGCAACCCCTCGGTGGTGGCCGTCGCCAGCGACGGCCCGGTGCAGACCCATCTACCGGTGCTCGACCTCAACAACACCGCCACCATCGCCCGCTTCATTGCCGCCCGCCTGGATATCCGGCTGAACTAGTGTAGCGTTCTATTCTTGATGGAACTTATACAAATCAGGTGTCTCCAATGCTGTAATTCATCACAGCGAGGAGAGGGCGAGTGCGAGTTGCTGCGGAGATTGTGTTGAGCGAGGAAGAG
>Ga0172380_10000283_pt1 | contig 104652 bp, 98 predicted proteins | sample Leawe162metaG_FD_119747 | JGI IMG/M metagenome (GOLD analysis project Ga0172380, IMG submission 119747) | Leachate microbial communities from a municipal landfill in Southern Ontario, Canada - Leachate well 162 metaG | ecosystem: Engineered > Solid waste > Landfill > Unclassified | place...
TCTTCCTGCTCTTCCTGCTCTTCCTGCTCTTCCTGCTCTTCCTGCTTTTCCTGCTCTTCCTGCTCTTCCTGCTCTTTCTGCTCTTTCTGCTCTTACTGCTCTTACTGCTCTTACATGCTCTTCCTACTATTAGTCACAGCAAATCCTAAAACTCTGACATTTTTCTTTTGCGAAAAGGTTTTTTTCATTATGCTTCATTCGTTTTTTACGCAAAATCGAATAGTGCAAAAATTTTTGCATGTCCGAGTTCTCATTTCCGTTGTGATTTATAATAGGAAGGTATCTCTCACAATAGTCAAATGCCAAACATAAAATAAATTAAACGGAAAATACGATTTCAAAGTCGCTAAAATAATAAAAAACTTAAAAAATAGCTGTGTTGTAAATACAGTGCTTTATTTTTCAGGCTTTCTTTCTTTTTTATCTTGGCTCTATCTTGCGCTCACCTTGCGCTCAAATTAGTCTTGTAAGAGTTGAAGTCAAACACCTAAAAACAGCCCGTTTTTGCACTTTTTCAAATTATATGCTTTTAACCTTGAAACATGCCAATTTCTAATCAGTTATTATCATATTTTTCCGCTCTTATTTGTGCGAGTTTTATCTCATCTTAAACCCTTTAAATTTTTCCCAACATATACATTGAATTATCGCATAGAAATTATTATTTTCATTGTTCTGCAAATAATGCCTAGGGCAAATCTTTAGTCTTGCCCTTATTTTTTAGCATTTTTCAGATACATGCTGCCGGAGTAGCTCAGCTGGTTAGAGCGTCGGAATCATAATCCGCAGGTCGGGGGTTCAAGTCCCTCCTCCGGTACTATTTAAATTTAAACTAATTTACCATGGCAAAGAAAAAAGAAGGTGCGAGAATTAAGATTAAACTCGTAAGCGTTGAAGGTGAACACAAAGGCAAAAGTGTTTACGTTTCTTTCAAGAACAGAAATAATACTAAAGAAAGACTCGAACTAAAGAAATACGACAGATTCGCTAAGAAACACGTTTTACACAGGGAAGCAAAATAACACTTCCCTGTTATTTCTTATACTGCTTGCCCGTTGAAGCTCGCTACTCTGCTCTATATTAAAAACTCCGAAGGAGATTATCTTTTACTAAAACGTGCTAAGAATCCTAATATGAGATTTTTATCCCCTCCGGGCGGCAAACTCAAAACCGATATTGCTGAATCACCCTTTCAATGTGCAGTCCGGGAAGCATTCGAAGAATGCGGCATAGATTCAAAAACAAATGACTGGAAACTTCTTGGCATCGTAACCGAAAAAAACTACCCGAATATAGGAAACATCATGATGTTTCTGCTCGAGTATAATAAACCCCTTGATAAACTTCCCGCTGATTTCGCAGAAGGCAGTTTTCAATTTGTACCTCAATCAGAAATCATGAAAGCTCCCATTCCCGAATCCGATAAACTTTTTATTTGGAATTTTGTTTTAGGGAATAACGATACTTTCTTCAGCATCTCAATCGACTGCGACCAAAGTCCCTTCAGGTGCAGTATCGAATCAAAATAATAAAATTAAAATGCATAAGAATAATAATGTTACAGATGAAATAAAGTGCGCACTTCCTGACACACAAAATCAGGTAGATATACGTGATATACCAATCGATAAAGTTGGCATTAAAAGCCTCAAATACCCAATCACTGTTAAAGACAGGGATAGCGGCATTCAGCATACAGTTGCAACAGTGGCTATGACAGTTGACCTTCCAAAAGAGTTTAAAGGCACACACATGAGCAGGTTCGTTGAAGTGCTTATGAACAAGAGAGAGATACATATTGACTCTATTTTTGAAATACTTAAAGAAATGCAGAACAAGCTTCATGCAAATTCTGCACATATCGAACTAGACTTTCCTTACTTCAAGGAAAAGTTCGCTCCCGTAAGCAAGAAACCCTCGCTTATTGATTATAGGATTAAGTTTCATGCAGTCATGAACAAAAACAAGAAAGACGTTATTATGACTGTGATTGTTCCCGTTAAGACTCTTTGCCCGTGTTCTAAAAGCATTTCTAAATATGGTGCACACAATCAGCGCGGTGAAGTAACGGTTGCAGTCCGATTTAACGATATTGTCTGGTTTGAAGATATTATCAGCATCGTTGAACAAAGCGCCAGCTGTGAGCTGTTCACTCTCCTGAAAAGGGATGATGAAAAATACGTTACCGAAAAGGCTTATGAAAATCCCGTCTTCGTTGAAGATGTAGTTAGAAACGTTGTAACGAAACTTAAGCAGAACGAAAAGATATTATGGTATCACGTAGAAGCCGAAAACTTTGAAAGCATTCATAACCACAACGCCTATGCGATGATAGAATCACATGAAAGCTTCAGCAACGGACATGCCAAGGATTTTATAATAAAAAGTTTTAAATAAAACTCAGCGAGTTTAAATCAAAAGGGACTGCATTGCAGTCCCTTTTTGTTATACGAAACTTATTATTTTACCGACTTAATCAGCTTTGAAAATTCACTAGTGAACTTCCTGTGTTTGCTGTAATGAATAGTCTTAATTCCCATCTTCTGGGCTGAAAGAATATTATCTTTCATGTCATCTATAAGTACTGTCTCTTCAGGGAGCAGTTTGAACTTATCGAGTGTATATTTGAATATCTTTTTATCCGGCTTTGCCATCTTTACCCTAAACGACAGTACACGGTTTCTGATAATATTTATAAATGGGAAATTATTGTCAATAAAATTAATATGAGGTGCGTCTGTATTCGATAAAAGGTATAGTTTGTATTTTTTGACTCTTGATATCTTTTCAAGAAATTTCTTCATGTTTTCATTCACCCAGAATATATCAGAATAGAAATATATGAAGTCATTGTATCCTATCTTCAGGTCAAACTTTCTTTTAAGCTTTTTGAATAGGTCTCTGTGCTTTAGTCTTCCCGTTATCAGCTTGAGGTCAAGTTTATTCTTAATGATATACTTCTTAAACGTTGCGGCATTGAGCCTTTTCTCCCTTTCGGCGATTCCACTGTAAAAGTAGCCGAGGTCAAAATACACGAGTGTATTCCCAAGGTCGAATATAATGTTCTTTATACCGGGCTTTTTATTCAAACTAAAGATATCTTGTTTCTAATACATTAAGATTATCGTCCAGCTCATATATCTTCGGGTTTCCGGTCGGTATCTCTGTTTCAAGAATCTTTTCCTTCGAAATATTTTCAAGATGCATAATCAATGCCCTCAGACTGTTTCCGTGAGCAGATATTAAAATGTTCTTGCCTGCTTTCAATTCAGGAACAATCTTTGTTTCCCAGTAAGGCAGAACTCTTGCTGCCGTATCTTTAAGGCTCTCGCCGTTTGGAGGCTGTGTATCGTAACTGCGTCTCCATAACTTTACCTGCTCTTCACCGTACTGCTTTCTTGTCTCGTCTTTGTTTAGTCCTTGAAGGTCGCCGTACATTCTTTCGTTCAATGCCTGGTCCTTCTCAACGGGTAAATTCTTCTGGCCTATCTCATCAAGAATTATATCCAGAGTTTTCTGGGCTCTCATCAGGACAGAGGTAAACGCTTTGTCGAATTTGTAACCCTTAAGTAACTTGCCGGCATAGTGTGCTTCCTCAATTCCCTTGGGTGAGAGGTCTATGTCAATCCAGCCCGTGAACCTGTTTTCAAGGTTCCATTGTGATTGTCCGTGTCTAACTATTACGAGTTTTGGCATATAAGTAAATTTTATTTCTTCCATTTTATTGAACAGCCCATTGAAGGTATCTGCTCTTTGCTTATTTCTTCACCGTTTAAAAGCAACTTAATTGCATCATCGAGGTCATGTCTTGTTACTTTATCTTCTTCCTTCCAGTTATCATCAAGCCTTCCCCTGTACTTCAGCATTCTGTTTGAATCATATACGTAAATATCCGGTGTACAAACTGCATCGAAAGCCCTTGCAGTCTGCTGAGTATCATCAGCAAGATAGGGAAAATTAATTTTCCTTTCTTTGACAAAATTTATCATATTTTCAAAGGAGTCTTCCGGATAAAATACTGAATCGTTCGGATTAATTCCGATGAACTGAACTCCTTCATTAATATACTTCGCCTGAAGCCTCACAAACCTGTCGATAACCGCTTTAACGTAAGGGCAATGATTGCACATGAAAATTATAACAAGAACTCTTGAGCTTTGGAAATCGCCTGTACAGCAATACTTGCCTTCCGTTCCTCTTAGGTTGAAGTCAATAACAGGTGAGCCAAGATTGCCCGAATTGCTGCTTAAGAGTGCCATCAAGTAAACTCCGCATCATCTTCTATCTCGGTGTACTTATCGGGGTGGTAATCTTCGTAAACAAAAACCTTGCTCGACTTTCCCTTGTCGTTTTCTACAAACTGTGCAAAAACTTCGTTAGTTATAAACTCGTATTTTTCTTTAATTGAATATTCGTTGTTGAAATGTACAAGAACGTTTTGCTTTTCTATTAAGGTCAATAAATCGAGATATCTCTTCTTATCAATGTTTCCGTCTTTGCTGTACTTCTTGGGTTTTCCGATAAGTTCATAAACGCTTACTAACTTTGCCTTTGGCTTCTTTTTTAAGAGTTTCTTCTCTTCTTCAAAAAGTTCGTCGTCATCCGTTGAATACTTTTCATTATCCTCGGGCTCGTTCATTACGGCGTCGTCAAACGGATCCATAGGGTTATTCTTTTCTTTCTTATTTTCTTTTCTTCTTTTCAATATAAAGGATTATTTATGTGTTAAAATTATAAAATTAATTTACTCAATCAAGTTAATTTATTAAATATTTTATGTGCTTAAAATAAATATATACAAAGGGTGTGCAAAATATTAAACTGTCGAACCTGTCAAGTATTCCTCCGTGTCCCGGTATTATGCTCGATGAGTCTTTTATGCCGTTGTATCTTTTAAGGAATGACTCGAACAAATCACCAGTTGGAGCCAGTACACTAATCAGACTTCCAATCACGAGACTGTCTGTCAATGTGATTTCTTTGGTTATTAAGTGAAAAACAATGGCTGTTAAAACCGTAAATACAAATCCGGAAATCAGACCTTCAACTGTCTTATTCGGACTAATCTTTGAAAACTTGTGTTTTCCGAAATACTTTCCTCCAAAAAAAGCAAAACTGTCGTTAGCCCAAATCAGGAATAAAAGCAGGAATACTAAAAGATAGTTTGTGCTAAGTTCAAAAAGCATTGTAAACGGTACCGTAATATACACCAATCCGAATAAAACCAGACCTGATGTTTTAACTTTGTTTTCTTTGCTGCTCAATGCTATTAAAAGAAAAGTGAATAGCACTGCAATTATAAATAAAGAATTAAAATATTCCCTATAATATGTATAAAATGTTATGGTAATTATGGATAATAAAACTGAAGTATAGATATCGGCAATTAATTTCTTTTCTCTGAACATTATTAAAAGTTCATAAAAACATAGTGTTTGAAGCAGTAATATTAAAGCAAATAAAGCATAACCGCCCATGTAAACTAATACCAAAATCAACGGAATACCGATAACGCTAATTAACACCCTTGTTAATGTATTAGACATCAATCACAATTTTATTTTTATTTTCAGTGCCCTTGTTCTTTATTAATTTCAGAATTATGATAAACAAAGCAAAAGATATTATTCCTGTAACAATCAGCGCCATATTGTCATAGATTGTACCCTCCGGGTTTTCAAATCCCTCTTTGCCATATTGGAAGACAAGATAAGCCGACAGGAAATTATTAACAAAATGAACCGCTATTCCGGTATATATGCTGCTTGAATAATATACAACATACGTAAGATAATACCCGAGCAGAATTAAAGGAATCAGGTTAAAAGGATGAAAATGAAATGCAGCAAATATAAACCCTGTCAGGAATATTGCTTTACTGCTAATCATTGTACGTTCAAAGTTATAAAAGATAAGTCCTCTGAAGAAAAATTCTTCGCATATAGCAGGTGTTACAGCAATCACAAAAGCAACAAGTATAAACTCTCCTATGCTGTTAGCATTCACAAGGTTAAGAGTTAACGCTTCCAGCGTATCCATTAAATCTTTAATCTGCTTTATAGCTTCACTTCCAAAAGGAAGTGATTTAAGCAATAAGTTCTGCAGGTACATGTATGACTGCAATGCAGGCTGAACAATTATCATCCCGGCAATACCCATCCAGAAAATGGACATTTTTGGTTTATTCAGTCTGAATGTATCTTTCGGTTTTCTTCCCTGAAGCATATTAAGCAAAAGTACAGGTACAAGAATAAACATGAATTGTGAGAAGGATATTATTATCCTCGCTGTGTTGACATCAGTATCGAGTGTTTTAAGGTCTTCACCGTATATGAACAAACTCAGTAGTCCGCCGAAAATCTGATAAGTAACAAAAACAACAATCAAAGCTGTAATTACAAACAATGCAGGCTGCATGTTAGCAAGCGGAGCTTTTACTCTGTTGTTTTCATTCTTATTTTCGGTGCTGTCCAAAATAATTTTTATGCAAATTATGAATTATTACTGTCAATTTAAAGGTTCTTTATAAAATTGATTTTCAAGTATAATAAATTTATTTTTGTCAATGCAGGATTTAAACGAAAACTATTATCAAGCGAAGGATGTGCGCAGTGATTATAACAATAGAAGAAAGAAACCTCTATTTTTAATAAACATCCTACTGTTTCTTCTAACATTTTTTACAACTACGCTCGCAGGGGTAGGTTGGCAGAACATAGACCCTTATCAGCTTGATAATTTCAGCAAAGGTTTAACTTATTCAATCCTGATTCTCAGCGTTATAACCGCACACGAATTCGGTCACTACTTTGCCGCAAGGTTCCATAAAATTGATGTTACTCTCCCCTATTATATTCCCTTTCCATTTTTGTTTCTGAATCCTTTCGGAACAATGGGAGCAGTTATAAAGATGCTTTCTCCTAATCATTCCAGAAAATCTCTGTTTGATGTTGGTATAGCTGGTCCTATTGCAGGCTGGGTTTTAACATTAATATTTCTTGTAATAGGCTTTGCTACTCTTCCCCCTCTTGATTATCTGTACCAGATACACCCGGAGTATTCTCTCACAGGAATTCCAACGGGCGGCTTAACATTCGGATACAACATCGTATTTCTTGTTCTTGAAAAGTTGTTTTCTTTAAATAGCACAGTTTTTATACCTCCAATGAATGAAATTTATCATTATCCGTTTTTATGCGTAGGATGGTTCGGTCTGCTAATTACATCTCTTAATATGATGCCTGTCGGACAGCTCGACGGCGGTCATATTTCTTACACTATGTTTGGTGAGAAGTCTAAATATATTGGTTACGTAGTTTTCTACACATTGTTATTTTTCGGAGTTCTTGGAATATTGCCGCTATTAGATATTAACATAACAATTGGTTCAATCAACTGGCTTGTTTGGGCGTTACTGATACTTTTTATAATTAAAATCAAACACCCGCCTGTTTGCAGAGATTTAAACGAGCCGCTTGGAAGGTCAAGAATTATCCTCGGATGGTTTTCATATTTTATTTTTGTGGTTTCTTTCTGCCCGATACCTGTCAGCGAAGGATTTTAATATATGAACAACAAAAAAGCACTGTTTGTAATATTTCTTGTAATATTTATTGACCTTCTTGGTTTCGGTATTATAATCCCTGTCCTTCCATTCTTCACTGAGAAAGTTCTTGTAATGAGCAAGACTGAAATAGGACTGCTAACGGGCATATATTCTTTAATGCAGTTCATCTTTACACCCGTCTGGGGGTCGCTGTCAGATGTTTACGGAAGAAAACCAATTTTACAAATGTCTCTTGCCGGCAATGTGATTGCATACACTTTAATGGCGCTCGTTTTTACGAATATAATTCCTTCGGTAGCCTTGCTCTTTATAGCAAGAGCTTTTGCCGGATTCTTCTCAGCAAACTTATCTGCCGCACAGGCGGTTGTATCTGATGTAACAACACCAGAAGAACGTTCAAAAGGGATGGGAATTATGGGTGCCGCATTTGGATTGGGGTTTGTATTTGGACCTGCACTTGGCGGATTTCTTTCCCACTATTTCGGATATGGAGTACCTTTAATTTTTTCTGCAATATTTTCACTTATATCTCTTATAGTTTGTGTTGCTATATTTAAAGAAACACTTCCAGAAGATTTAAGAATAAGCAATAAGAAAAATTTTAGCTTAAGAGATGTAAAGATTGTCAATCTTAAAGCCGTAAACGAAGTCTTGAAGCATAAGGACGTAGGCATATACGTAATTATATTCTTCTTCATAACATTCTCGTTCGCAAACATATTTGGAAACTTCCAGTATTTTATAGAGAGAAAAGAAGGTCTGGATATGAATGAAGAACAGACGGGGTATCTTTTGTCTTTCCTTGGAATTATAGCTGCAATCGTTCAGTCAACACTTATAAAACCTTTTAAGAAATATATCGGTGAAGACAAATCCGTAATAATCGGAAATGTGCTTGTTGCAATAGGTCTCTTCTTCATCCCATTTTCAACCAACGTCTGGATGCTTCTTGCTGTACTTACAATACTCGCGTTCGGAAACGGACTAAACAATGCAATGGCGCTCGGTTTAATTTCACAGAATGTAAGCAGGCAAGATCAGGGTGGTGTACTTGGTATCAACCAGTCATTAAGCTCCCTCGCAAGATTTCTGGGTCCGCTCTGGGGTGGATTTATTTACGACAGATTTGATTATCACTATCCATTTATATCGGGTGCAATTTTTATGACGGTGATAACCATTATAGCTATGATAGTATTAAGAAATAAACTGATAAACAAACCAGTTTAGTTTAAATCGATAATTTTGAATACAAATCTAGGTATTCCTTTGCCGACTTATCCCAACTGAAATCAGAAGACATACCCCTTTTAATAACAGTTTTCATCTTATTATTATTTTTATACAACATTAGTGCTTTATCAAATGATGACTCAATACCTTCAAGTTCAAACTCATTAAATGAAAAACCGTTTCCGTTTTTATTGTCAACATCTATCACTGTATCAGCAAGTCCGCCGACATTTCTTACAATCGGTAATGTCCCGTAATTCAAGCTGTACATCTGGTTCAATCCACATGGTTCATATCTTGAGGGCATAAAGAAGAAATCCGACCCTGCAGTAATCAGATGAGCTATTGAATTGTTATATTCGATGTATATTTTAACTTTATCGGGATATTCATTCATTAACTCAAGGAATGCATCTTCATATTTCTTTTCACCCGCACCAAGAACAACAAGCTTAAACTTTTCATCAATCCTCTTTTCTATCAATTCCAGTATCAGCTCAAAACCCTTTTGCCATGCAAGACGTGATACTATTCCAAAGAGAGGAATATTTATATCTGTTTCAAGTCCTGATATTTCAAGCAGATGTTTTTTATTCTCGTATTTATTTTTTAAGGTTATGAAGGAATAATTCCGTTTTATTAGTTTGTCTTTTTCGGGATTCCAGTCATTGGTATCTATACCATTCAGTATGCCGTAAACATTTCCTCCTCTTGAACGAAGAACACCGTCAAGACCTGAACCGAATTCGGGAGTTTGTATTTCTTTTGCATAAGTAGGACTTACAGTAGATATTACGTCGGAATAATATATTCCTGCTTTAAGAAAATTAGCGAATCTGTTAAACTCAAACGGACCACCGAGCACAAACAAACTGCTTTCGAATCCAGCTTTTACAACTGAGTCTTCAGGAAATATACCCTGATAACCAATATTATGAATTGATAAAAGAGTTTTTGATTTTTGAAATAGTGCATCCCATGAATACTGCAGCTTCAACAATGGAGGAATTAATGCTGACTGCCAGTCGTTGCAATGAAATACATCAGGTGCCCATTTCATTTTCTGAAGTGATTTCAGGACAGCATGCTGGAATAGTATGTACCTCTCATTTTCGTCCTCATCTCCTGTATAAACAACTCCCCTGTTAAAATATTCAGGGCAATCAATAAAGAAAACATCGAGTACATTCGCGTGTCTGGTATGGAATACGTTATACGAATGGTTTATTCCACCTATTGACACTGAATCCGATAAACCTTCTGCTGGATTTATTTCATGCTTAATGCGGTCTATAGTGTCATAGAGTGGAAGGAATATCTTAACTTCTGCATTATTTTTGTTTAATGCTTCGGGAAGTGAACCGCTTACATCAGCGAGTCCGCCTGTTTTTACATATGGAACGCACTCGCTTGTTATAAAACATACTTTCATAAGGCAATAAAATATTACATGTTTATTGTAAGTGTATTATCTGATGAATTGTAAGTTACTTTATAAGATTTAAGGTTTTTTGTAGCAGGTCCTTCCAGGACCTTTCCGTTACCGTTATAAGTAGAACCGTGACAGGGACATTCAAACCCTTTTCCGTCATAATCTACATCGCATTTCTTGTGAGTACAAACAATATTAATAGCAATAAACTTCGAGGATGATTTTCGTATAACAATAACTTTATCGGTTATCATTGCATATCCTCCGACACTTGCAAGTGCGGGATAATCCGCAAGATTAATTATCTTTTCAACAGTCCCTTCAACATTTTCATAGTCATCAGATGAAGCCATGAGTTTAAGAACATCGAATGAACTAAGTGCGAGTGCCCCAACTGCAATCGTTTTAGCACCTTTCTTTAAGAAATCTCTTCTGTTAATATCGTTTTCTTGCATATATTTAAATTATAATTATTTAAAAAACATTAAAAATGTATATTATTTTTACTGATTTATATTTTATGAATTAAATTATTTTTTTGATGCTGTAAAATTTCCTTTTCCTTTAAGACCCATCATAGTTGATTTTTCCCATGTTCCTTTTAACTCAGTACCAAACACTTCAAGTCTCAGGAATATATTATTATCGGCAACTTTAGGATTCATATTAACGAAAATCTTTCTTGATTTCTCGTCAATAATCCCTGTAAAACTTCCTGACTGATTTATCTCGGATTTAAAACTGCTTTCCACAAAGTTAGTTACTGTGTAAGTACCGGATATATTCGGGTCATTAAATTCCTTCGGGCTGATTATTCCTTCAACTATAGTTTTACCTGTTGAATCAGTCATAGAAAAGTTGTAAATACCGATTAAAGATTTAACAAACGGACTGTAAACAACTTCTTTATCAGTACAGTTAGTACATCCCGAATAAGTAACAGCTAAAAGAACAAATGCTGTTAATAGATATATGTAATTTTTCATGTTTTATTTGAGTAATATCATTCGTTTAACTTCTGTGAATTTTAAAGCTCTTGTGCTTTGGTCTGAAGCGAATACTTTATAGAAATAAACTCCGCTTGAAAGATTATACGCACCAGAGTTAAAGACGTAATTCAGAACGCCCGTTGAATAACTTTCATTGTTCAGCAGAGTTGCTACCTCTCTTCCGTTTATATCATAAACTTTAAGTGTGACAGACGAGTTTTCCGGTAACGCTACCCTTATTGTTGTAGTCGGATTAAACGGATTCGGAAAATTCTGCATCAGGGCAAACACTGTAGGAACTTCGGAAGAATTTATTACTCCTCCGAACTTGCTGCACTGATTGTATCTTAAACGAATTGTATCTCCGGGCATAGAACCAAAACCAAGTCTCGGATCAATACTACCGCCGTTTGCTTCCTGTAAATGACAATAACTCATAATTGTGCCCGTTGCCGGTCTCGTACCGCTAAAGCAGTTCCCTTCAGCAAAATAACAGGAATCGATTGATGTTATCGCATTAATTCTTGTAGGCCACCAGCATGCATGTGTGTGCATTGAGCCGAAATTGTGACCGAGTTCATGTGTTGCCACCATTACAGTCCATGAATATGTAGGATAGCTGTAATATGTCGGATCAATGTTGCAGAAAGAAAATCTACCTGAACTGTCCTGCGTGTTGAAACTTCCGCAAAGCATTCCAATCCATGCTATTCCGCCTAAATTTAATGTTCTTGAACTTAACAATTGCGCAAGATCACCGTTAAAATTATCTCTCTTGTTCCCGCCGAATTTCAGAAGATAATCGTATGAATCGGAAAGGAACCTGTACGGATCAGGTGTATCCCAGACAACTATCGATGATATTTGTACAGGAATAAACTCATTCTGGTAAATTGCCGCAACCGAATTATAAAATCCTGAAACAAAATTTCCAACCGCATTTATATCAGAACCTTTATCCTGATAAAGTTTATAATCTGCCTCAATGTATATTTTCACCGGTAGTCTCGCAGTAATTGCATCACCCGTTTCTTTGTGAGAAGAATGGTTATCATCTGTTTTGTACAGATGCATATCGAGTCCGTCAACTTTGCATATAAACTCGTTATCCACAAGGAGGTCTTTTTCATTGTAAATAATGTAATTCGTATTGTTAGAATTGTCATTTACGGGTCCAATATTGAAAGTCCCTGCTTCACTTGAAACAACACCCATAACAAGGTTCTCAAATATGCTTATTGCAGCAATTGAGTTCTCCTCGCCGTTCACTATACCGCGGTAATAAATTCCTTTGTTAAAACTCTGAACACCGCTCGTACCTGATGCAAGTTTAAAATCATCAGATAGCAGTTGTACTTCCTTCAGCTCCAGAGTAAGAGAATTTTTTGAATCAACAGGTAATGTTAAAGTGATATACGGATTTTTATTTCTGAATAAATCAGATAGTGCAGTCTTATCAATTTTCAGATTAGCTGCTTTTTTAATATCCCTGTTAATATCATTTTTTGTGAAAGGGATGCTTTGGATTTCAAATAAATTTATTTTGTTGAAACTATACTTGGCTTTGCTTTCATTTATCATAACATCAAGTTTCTGTACAGGTACTATTGTTTCCTGCTTTTCTTTTACCTGAGTTACCGCTTTGTTTTCCTTTATATCCATTGAACCATAGATAAAAACCAGTGAAGCTATAACTAAAGCGAAAAATGAAATATTTAATACACTCTTCTTCATTTTGATACCTCCAGGTTTGAATAATTATCGTAAGTTAAAACACGTTCAATTCCTGATGCACGTAAAATCATTTTATCAACACCATTAACCTGTGTGAATGAGACTGAGTATGATACACCTGAAGCTGTGTATGTAAGAACATTGTTTGAATATGTGTAGCTTTTTGTGACTGTCGATGCTCCCGGACATGTAAGAGTTGCCGTTCCGTTATTGAAGGTTGCAATTTCACCAAGGCAGACATCCTGAAGATTCCCTTCCATTTTTACAAGTTCCCAAGAGCCCGATACATCACCTCCTACTAAGTTATTCAGTAAATTCTCGCATTCTGCTCCTGTAAATGCCAGGCTTAACACAAAAATACCGAGAAGGTATTTCAATCCCTTCGTAAAATATTTATTCATAATTTATTTGTTGTTTTTAATTTGGAATTAATATACTTAATTATACTTTATAATTATACATATTATAAACATATTTTACCCGAAATAATTACAATAAATACATACAGTAATAATATTTTCGAGTTATTTATCTTTCTGAAAATATGTACAGAAACAGTGTTCTCGCATTGATATTACTCGGTTTCCCGATTTGGAAGAAAGTCAGCATCTGGTTTCGGGGAAATAATAGAATTACCATTAGTGATTAAATTCCTTACATTAAGTATGAGACACATTCTCACTTTTAGAATAAGTTAAAACACATTATGAAAGAAATAACAGAGGATATTTTATACAAGAAGTTTCATCATCTAAGGCATAAATGTCCTCCAGAAATTTCCGATCTGGTTTTTCTCGAAATAGAAAAAGATTATATCGGAAGGTACAATTATCTTGCTGAATTAAAATCCCAGGAGTCCGTTAACAAGAGCATTGAGAAATACATAAAATCTTACTGGAAGCTCAAAAAAATAGGTGTATGTAACAAACCTAAATGTAAATTGTTGGCTTCTTATACAGAACACTCAAATTGATGTAAGCAACAGTTCATTTTTAAATGTAGAAAAATGGATGATGTAAAGTATATCGATTTATCTAACTCAAAAATTGCATATAAAAAACTTGGTTCAGGCGAGCCATTGATTATGTGTACCGGATATGCTTCAACCATGGATTTATGGAGCACCGAATTAATCAAAAAACTTCAGAAGAATTTTACTGTCATTCTGTTCGATTACAGAGGTATGGGATATAGCAAGAATATGTCCGGTTCATTTTCTATCAATACATTGGCAGAAGATGTTTACATGATAATGAATGCACTGAATATTAGTAAGACAAATGTTCTTGGTTGGTCAATGGGAGGATTTGTTGCTCAGATGTTTGCAATCAATCATGCAGAAAAAATAAACAAGCTTATTTTGTACGCAACAAATTGCGGCGGCACAGACACCATAAATCCGTCCGAAGAAATTAGCAGCATTCTTTCAAATCCATCTTCTTCACCAGTAGAATTACTGGGTACGTTATTTCCTGATAGCTGGCTTTCGACACATAACAAGCCCTGGGAATATTTGCCTAAAGTTGAAGAACCCTATAATACTGAAACTGTAAAATTACAGTACGATGCAGTTCAGGACTGGTTAAAACCCGGGGGAGGCTCAACTGGGCTCCTGCACAAGTTGAACATTCCTGCGCTCATAATTTGTGGTAGCGAAGACAAAGTAGTGCCGTATAAAAATTCACTTATTCTTTCGAAATTAATAAGTTCGTCAATTTTAGCGGTTGTAGAAGGCACAGGCCATGGATTGATGTATCAGCTTCCTGAAGCCTTTGCAAACTATGTAATAAATTTCTTGTTATCACAAATCCCAAGTATGGAATTAAGTAAGGAAGAAACTTGGAGTTGTTGATCGCGGTGAGAAATAGAAAACGGATTTACGCGGATGAAGCAGATATACGCAGATTAGAGCCAGAAGAAAATATAACCGAAGATGGTGCAAAGAACGCAAAGAAGAGTTTAAAACTTAAGAGAGATTTTAAACATGACTGTGCTTATGGATCACGATGCGACTGACGGTATTCCGATGGCACGTTTTATAAGTGATTTAACTGAAAATATTGAAAAGGGGGTATTCCTTTATCAGTAAGTATTTAATTTATCACTGTTATTTTTCCTGCCGGGAATAAAATTATGGAACAAAATAGCTGCAAAGATAATTAATCCACCCGCAACTGCTGTAGGTGCAGGAATTTCACCAACTCCAAGAAAAACCCATATAGGATTAAAGATTGCTTCTAGCATTCCAATTATCATAGCCTCTGTTGCAGATACATATTTTATCCCGATGTTAAATATGAAATAACTTATTCCTATCTGAACAACACCCATATAAAGTAATATGAACATTTCAGATGTAGTTAAAACAAGATCGCGGTAAACCAGAGGAAAGCAAATAAGTCCTACGAGCAGATTCCCGTAAACTACGCTTATAATAGTATTCCCGCTGCCCTTGGTTTTTTTCCATTTAACAAATAGGGAGAACAAAGCAAAACATACACCTGCAAGAATAGCAATAAGGTTTCCGTATATATTCCCAATCTCAAGTTTTCCCATGAAGAAAAGAAACATTCCGCTTATGCATATTATAATAGTTATAAGGTCTTTTCTTCTGAATTTAGTTTTAAGAAATAACGGCTCAAGAAACAACAGGTATATAGGTGCCGTGAACTGAAGAAATATTGCATTTGCGGAAGTAGTAAGTTTATTTGCAAGTACGAAGAAAATTAATATACCGGAATAAAAAACAGAGGCAAGAATAGTTAATTTATCTGTTTCGAAAGATATTTTCTTATCTTTGAAATATAATATTATTAGAATTGTTAAAGCAGCAATTATTGAACGGTAAAATGAGATCTGAAAAGCATTAAGTTCTGTAAGTACCTTAATGAAGAGACCGCTTGAGCTCCACAGTAACGCAGTTATTGAAATATAAACAAGTCCTTTTCTGTGCGGAGGTATTTTCTCGAAGAAACTCATGTATAAAATATGAGGGCTGCTAAATGAAAGCAGCCCAGATAACTACTTGTTTAATTTTTTGCTTATTTCCTTGAACATTACATCAGTCATCTTTGCAAGGTCATATTCATATTCGCAACCCCAGTCTTTTCTTGCAACGCTGTCATCAATGCTTGCGGGCCATGACTCTGCTATCTTCTGCCTGAAATCAGGTTTGTATGTAATTTCAAATTCAGGAATATGTTTCTTTACTTCAGCAGCTATCTCAGCCGGATTAAAACTAATACCGCCAAGATTATAACTTGAATGAATGGAAAGTTTATCAGCATCAGCTTCCATAAGTTTAATCGTTGACTCTATCGCGTCAGGCATAAACATCATAGGAAGGTTTGCATCCTCTTTCAGGAAACATTCATATTTTTTATTTTTTACAGCATCATAAAATATTTCGACAGCATAATCAGTAGTACCGCCGCCCGCTTCAGTCTTGAAGCTGATGAGTCCGGGATAACGAATGCTTCTTACATCAAGTCCATACTTATTAAAATAATACTCACACCATCTCTCTCCCGCCTGTTTTGAAATACCGTAAACAGTCGTTGGCTCCATAACTGTAAGCTGAGGTGTATTAATTCTTGGAGTTGTAGGTCCAAAGACAGCAATTGAGCTGGGCCAGAAGATTTTCTTAAGACCATTATCCTTACCGAGATTGAGTATGTTCATAAGACTCTTCATGTTGATATCCCAAGCCTGCAGCGGAAGCTTTTCGGCATTTCCCGAAAGGACAGCTGCAAGATGGTAAACCTGAGTAATCTTATTGCGAATAACAAAATGAATTAGGTTCTTTTCGTTCATAACATCAAGAATCTGAAAAGGACCGCTGTCAATAATATCAGCGTGTGCCTGCTTTATATCCGTAGCAAAGACATTGTCACCGCCATAAACGTCTCTTAAAGCTAAAGTAAGTTCAGAACCAATCTGCCCTGAACATCCTATTACCATTATCTTTTCCATAAAATTATAATAAAATTTAACAGATTATTATCTGACTTTGGAATAAAACTTTTCGTGATATTCCATGACCATTCTGCCTGTATTAAATACAGGTGTCAGGATTGCGATAGAGCCGCGCATTATATTGACCCAGTCAACCGGGATATCTCTTTTATCTCTGTCATAGAACATAGGAATAATTACCTTCTCGAGCGTATCATATAAAGATTTGCTTTCAAAATCGTTAATCTCTTCATCAGACATTGCATCGTAATTTTCGGGGCTCTTAATTTCCCAACCTGTTTCTTTAGAATATCCTTCGACCCACCAACCGTCAGTTATTGACAGATTAATTCCCCCATTTGCATTAACTTTCATTCCGCTTGTTCCTGAAGCTTCAAGAGGTTTTCTCGGGTTATTCAGCCACACATCACAGCCGCTTACGAGACTCTTCGCAACATCCATGTCATAGTTATCAAGAAATATAATGTTGTTCTTATGTCCGTTATTGTGTGCAAATTTAAGAATTTCATGAATAAAGTTCTTGCCGGGTTCATCCTTGGGGTGCGCCTTTCCCGAGAATATAAACTGGACTTTTCTTTTCTTGTCATCCATTATCTTCGAAAGTCTTTCAATGTCACGCAAGACAAGGGTTCCTCGTTTATATGTAGCAAATCTTCTTGCAAATCCGACAGTCAGTGCAGAATCATCAAGCAAAGAATATGCATCAGCAATCTTTTCCTCGCTTTCATGATGAATCTTTATATTATCAGCAGTTCTTTCTCTAACAAAGTTTATGAGCTTCTTTCTATTCTTATTTCTTAGTGACCATAGAGTCTCATCAGGAAGTTCAGAAATCTTATTCCAGATTTTATCCACATTTATCCAGTCGTTCCCAAAGTGTTTTTTATATATTCTCTCTGATACACCGGAAAGATAGGTTTTAGTATGAACACCGTTTGTGATTGAATCAATCTGAGAGCGTGTTTCGGGCAATGCCCACATCTTGCGTGATATTTCACCATGAAGCTTGCTTACTCCGTTGATAAAATTCGAATTGTTGATCGCAAGGTATGCCATGTTGAAGTTATCACCCATTGACTGACCATAAAGATTATTTCCTTCTTCAAAGAGTCTGTTAAAATCAATCTTCAGCTCTTCAGATGCATAAGAGCCGAAGTACTTTTCAAACATCCATCTTGGGAATATATCTATACCCGCGGGAACCGGTGTATGAGTTGTGAATATGTTGGAATAGTAACAAAGTTCTTTGGCTTCTTTAAAACCGATACCATGTTTCTTCATAGTATTCTTTATTCTTTCAAACGCAAGGAATGCAGAATGTCCTTCATTTATATGAAATGCTTTAGCCTCAATTCCAAGGATTTCCAGTACTCTCATACCTCCGATACCGAGGAGTATTTCCTGAAGAATTCTTTTCTCGGCTTCGCCTCCGTAGAGAATATCTGTTACTCGCTTATCGTCAACATTGTTTTCGTCAACAAAAGTATCAAGCATATACAAATTAATCCTGCCAACATTTAATTGCCAGATTTGCGCATAGAGCTTTCTACCGGGCAGATCTATCATTATTTTCAGGGGTCTGTATTCTTCGTCAAGCACAAGACGCATCGGCATGGAATCAAAATCGTTGAGTTCGTACAATTCAGACTGCCTGTTGTCATCAGTAATAATCTGGCGGAAATATCCATACGAATAAGCCAGACCGACTGCAACGAGAGGAATTCCAAGGTCAGAAGCAGACTTTAAATGGTCTCCTGAAAGCGTACCGAGTCCGCCTGAGTAAAACCGCAGACTTTTTGCGAGTCCATATTCTGCTGAAAGATAGCATATTTCAGGCTTATCTGTTTTATAATATTTCTTTTCAAAGTAAGTTTCTTTTGAAGCGATATATTTCCTGTAATCTCGATAAAGATTGTGAATTCTGTATCTGAGGTTTCTTTTTTCAATAACATCAAAAAGATAACCTTTATCTATTGCATTAAGAAATTTAACGGGGTTTTTAGATGACCATTTCCAGTAATCTTTGTTTATTTCTTCCATAATCTCTTGGAAATCGTTGCTCCATGTCCAGTAAAGATTGTTAGATAATTCCTTTAATTGATTAAGTATCTCCTGCATTTTATTATTTTCCGTTTAATTAATTTTATTACATAAGTATGACAAGTGATAAAAATACATCTTAATTTGATTTTATACTACTGAATAATTTATCAATTTGAGTAAATCTTAATTTGACTATAATATAAGAAAATTTATTTTAACAACATAAGAAAACCCCGTTATTAATATAAATAACGGGGTTATTCTAATGAATATCATGATTTATTTCAACATCTTACCGTTTTCCATTTCGAAAGCGAGCCTGTTTGCTTTGTAAAGGTTTTTAATAGCTTCGAGGAGTCCTCTCGAATCAACGGATACAGTTCTGTTAAATTCCGTTGTGAATATATACCTGCCGGGCAGACTTTCAATATTGCCATCAAAAACGAGACCAACAACTTCGGCGTTTTTGTTAATCATTGCGCTTCCTGAGTTGCCTCCTATAATATCATTTGTTGAGACTAAGTTGTATTCTGTTTCAAGCTTAAAGTCAGAAGGAGGGCTCTGCCATCTTTCGGGAAGAGTCCAGGGAAATTTCTTACCATGTGAATAGAACCTGTCGTATAAACCGAAGAAGGTTGTGAAGGGAGGAGCAATAGTACCATTATAATCGAATGACTTTATTACTCCATCTGCTATTCTTAAAGTAAGTGTTGCATCAGGCGGTATAGAGGTACCATACAATCCAAAGAGAGCCTGTCCGAGCATCTGTCCGTTGATATTTAAGCGTGCATCAATTTCCTTCTTTTTTGCCTGTAATCCTTCAAGTGTAGTTTTCGAGTCCATAATAAACTTTATAATAGGGTCATTCGCAGACTTAAGTTCGTCAGCGGACATTTTCGCAAGCTTTGTTGCCCCTTCTTTATTAGTCAGCATTGAGTTATCAAGTACATACTTAACGGCACCCATCCTGTTATTGTTATTGAATGCTGATTTGACAACTGCATTATCACTGCCGAGATTATCATAAACGATGTTCATGTCAAGTTCAAGAAGTCCTTTATTATAATCTGCATCAAGATTGTCATACACTGCATTCAGCAATGAATCAGGTGTCTGCTTACCTGTAAATGTATTTCTGACAATTGTTTTTGCCATTGCAACATACCTTGATTGAAAACGGTTAGGGACTTCATAACCTGTAATTTCATTAAAAATCTTTGCATAATCTTTTGAGCCAGCTTCGATTTCATTCCATATGTTCCCATATTTTGATTTCATTTCCATGGAAGCATCAATCTTAGCTTTTTGAATATCTTCAAAGTCTTTCTTCCTTGCCATCATTTCATTGTCTTTCAACGCTTTATAAAGACCTTTGAAAACTTTCTGTGAATTTAAAACTCCGTAGTAAGTATTCTGATATCGAAGTTCTTTATCGGGATTATTCTTTATAAAGTTATCGAGATAGTCTGCCATGAAGTTTAACTGATAGAGACCTGCCGGGACAGTGTAATCCCTCGCAAATTCAAGCTGGGCAATTGTTTTCAGTCTTTCAGTACTACCGGGATTACCGATAACGAATACAGTTTCACCGTCTTGCGCACCGTTCTTGCTCCAGGTAAAGAAGTTCTTGGATTTTAAAGGCTGTCCGTTCTCATACACTCTGAAGAATGCACAATCAAAATCATACCTTGGATAAGTGAAGTTATCGGGATCGCCTCCGAAACCAGCAATGAAATTTTCAGGAGAGAAGACAAGCCTTACATCATTAAATCTTTTATAGCAGTAAAGCATGTACATGCCTCCGTTGTAGAATGTAATCACATTACACTTCAATCCTGTTTCAGCCGTATACTTTGCTTCAATTTCTTTTATCTTATCTGCTTTAATCTTTGCCTTTTCTTCATTCGTGTTACCGGCATCCATAGCAGAAATAATATCCTTTGTTACATCGATTGTTTTCTGAAGCTGATCAACCCACAAAGTTGGAACCGGTCTTTCATCAGCGAGAGTTTCTGCGTAGAACCCAGTTTTACTAAGGTCTTCACCCTCACGCATTACTGTAGAAACGTATCCCCTTCCGCAGTGATGGTTGGTCATAACAAGTCCGTCTTCGGAAATAAATGAAGAAGAACAACCGTTACCAAAGCGAACAGCTGACAGCTTCACGTCCTCAAGCCATTCCTGAGTGGCTTTAAAGCCGTAAGTTTTTTCGAAATAATCTATGGGCGCATGCTCAAAAGTCCACATCTTACCGAGGTCGAAAATATCGGATTTAGTAGATTGAGCAAAACCTGTATTTAGAGTAAATACAAAGGCTACGAATAAGCCTAAGAATAATTGATAAAGTTTTTTATTCATACAATATTATTTTGATTAGTTGCCAATATTAGCTAATTTTATTGTACGTTTCAATGAATATAAAGTTATAATAAAGTAAAATCCCCCCAAGAAGTATGCTTAATAAATTACAAAGTAATGCTTTTCTGCATATAATAAATTATGGTAGTTAATCAGACTAAATACTCTGATAATAGACTTGACATTTAGGTAACTTATAACAATCTTTAATCGGATTAAATAGTCTTTTTACAACATAACATAATTATTAATTACTATGACAAGTAAAACAAAATTTGGACTCCTATTCACTTTTCTCCTGGTATCGGCATTATCAGTGTTTATGCAGGGATGCGGTGAGGACACTCAGGAAATTGGAGTGGGACCTGTGAAGAAAGTAGAACTTTCGGCAACAATTGACAATGCTCTCGTAGAGCAGGGAAAAACAGTCTTCGAAGCAAAATGTGTATCCTGCCACAAGTTTGATGAAAAACTTGTAGGACCTCCCATTAAAGGGGTTACCAAAAAGAGAAAGCCTGAATGGATAATGAACATGATTCTGAATCCGGAGAAGATGACAAAGGAGAACATTGAAGCACAGAAACTCATGGCTCAGTACTTAACACAAATGACTTTTCAAAACGTTACTGAACCTGAGGCGAGAGCAGTACTTGAGTATTTCAGGTCGGTTGATTCAAAATAATTTAAAACTAATCAGTTATGAAAAAAGTAAATGTAACCTTATTACTTTTACTGGCATTAGCAGCAATTATTGCAGGATGCGGAAAAGGAAAATCTTCAAAAGGTCCGTTAATCGAATCGGACGCACCTAACAAAGTTTACGTTGAACCAGGCAAGTACGACGAATTCTATGCATTTCTTTCGGGTGGATTCAGCGGGCAGGTAGCTGTTTACGGACTGCCTTCGGGTAGACTGCTTCGGGTTGTACCTGTATTTTCACAGAATCCTGAGAACGGATGGGGATATACGGAAGAGACAAAACCAATGCTAAACACTTCTTACGGATTTATACCCTGGGATGATTCGCATCATTCGGAACTCTCAATGAAGGACGGGGTGCCTGACGGGAAGTGGCTTTTTATAAACGGGAATAACACTCCAAGGGTTGCAAGATTAAATCTAAGTACATTCAGAACAGAAGAAATTCTTGAAATACCAAACAGTGCAGGGAATCACTCATCACCGTTTACTACACCAAACTCAGAATATATAGTAGCGGGTACGAGGTTCAGTATTCCTTTCCCAAATAGTGATGTACCTATTAACACTTACAAAGAGAACTTCAAAGGAGCTTTAAGTTTTATAAAAGTTGCTCCTGATAACGGGCAGCTCAGCGTGGCATTTCAGTTAATAACGCCTGGATTTGATTATGATTTAAGTCATGCGGGAAAGGGACCTTCAGACGGATGGTTCTTTTTCTCATGTTACAATTCAGAACAGGCATATAGTCTTCTTGAAGTCAATGCAAGCCAGAAGGATAAAGATTTTATCTTAGCCGTTAACTGGAAAAAGATAGAAGAGTTGGTAGCTCAGGGAAAAGGCACAGATATGGATGCGAACTATGCGCATAATATATATGATGACAAGAAACATTCTGCAACTTCGGAAATGATAAAGAAAGTAAGGATACTTAAACCCGAGGATGTTGCTGGTGCAATGTATTATATACCCTGTCCAAAATCACCTCACGGTGCTGATGTCGACCCGACGGGTGAATACATAGTTGGCGGCGGTAAACTTGCTTCTGTAATTCCGGTGTTCGCATTCAAGAAAATTATATCGGCAATTGATAATAAGGAATTTGAAAGTGACATTGAAGGAATTCCTGTAATAAAATACGAGTCAGCACTTGCGGGTGAAGTAACCAACCCGGGTCTAGGTCCATTACACACAGAGTTTGACGATAAAGGATTTGCATATACTTCAATGTTTGTATCCTCGGAAATAGTAAAATGGAAAGTGGATACGCGCGAAGTTGTTGACAGAATGCCCGTTTACTATTCAGTCGGTCACTTAATGATACCGGGCGGCGACAGCAAAAAGCCATACGGCAAATATCTTGTTTCAATGAACAAGATTACGAAGGACAGATTTTTACAGACAGGACCTGAGCTTAACCAGTCATCGCAGCTTATAGATATTTCGGGCGACAAAATGAAACTGCTTCTTGATTTTCCGACTGTAGGCGAGCCGCATTATGCGCAGGCAATACCTGCAGAGTTAATAGTAAACAAATCATTAAAATTCTTTAAGATAGAAGAGAATCAGCATCCGTTTGTGACTAAATCGGAAAAGGATGCAAGAGTAGAGAGGAAAGGAAATGAAGTTCACGTTTACATGACAGCTATACGTTCGCATCTTTCGCCCGATAACATCGAGGGTGTAAAAGTCGGTGACGAGGTTTATTTCCATTTAACAAATCTCGAGCAGGACTGGGATTTACCGCACGGTTTTGCAATCATGGGGAATAACAATTCAGAATTGCTTGTAATGCCAGGCGAGACGTGCACGATTAAATGGACTCCCAAAACACCGGGAATATATCCGTATTACTGCACTGATTTCTGCTCGGCACTACATCAGGAAATGCAGGGATATTTGAGAGTTTCAGACAAGAACTCGACATTACCGATTACATTCAACTCGAATTACAAGAAAGAAGAAAAGAAATAATTTCTGATTATATTAAGAGGCTGCGGAATTGAAAACCAGCAGCCCCTCTTTAAAACATACGTATGAAAAAACTAACGCGAATAATACTCTCAATAATCGGACTTGGATTAATACTGGTTTACTTTCTTCCGGTATGGGATATATCGCTTGAAGCACCACAATATCCTGAGGGATTAGGATTTGAGATATGGATTTACAAAATGACAGGCGACCTGAATACAGTTAACGGATTAAACCATTACATCGGTATGAAGAAAATAGAGCCCGATTCAATCAAAGAACTGCAGTTCATGCCCTACTTACTTGGATTATTAATACTTCTGCTTGCATTAACTATTTATAAATCGAAGAAGAGTTTATTGGTTGTATGGGTTTCATTGATGATAGTATTCGGAATTGCAGGGGGAATCGATTTTTATGTTTGGGAATATGATTACGGTCACAATCTTGATACAACCGCTGCTATCAGAATACCCGGTATGACTTATCAGCCGCCGTTAATCGGGTCTAAAGAGTTGTTGAATTTCACAGCACACTCATATCCTTCATATGGTGGATTCATACTAATATTTGCCGGTGTAATATCAACACTATTATTAATATACGAACTTAAATTTAATAAAAATGAAGAATAAAATATCGATAACTACATTATTGTTTTTATTAACAGGATTATTGTACGGTTGTTCAAGCGAGCTGGATCCGATTAATTACGGATCTGACGTATGCGCACACTGCAACATGAAAATAATGGACAACAGATTCGGAGCGGAGCTTTTAAACACAAAGTCAAAAGCATATAAATTTGACGCGGCAGAATGCATGGTTGACTACATAAAGAAGAACACACTCGACATCAAAGAAATGTATGTAACAGATTTTATCAATCCGGGACAGTTCATAACGGCAGGAACTTCATATTTCCTGATCAGCCCGAAGAGAAGAAGTCCGATGGGTGAAGACCTGAGCGCATACAAAACTAAATCGGACGCAGAAACGGCAAAGAATTCTGTCGGGGGTGATGTGTACAGCTGGGAAGAACTAAAGACACAACTAGGCAAGTAATACTTTGAACAGACTTATTTGTTTCATTCTAATACTAACTGTATTCAGCTGTTACAGGGTATATGCGCTCAGCGACACGATTGCAAGTACTCAGGACTTAAAAGTATATTTTTCTGAAATCACCGATTACGATACGGTATATATCAATAATGGTGAATATAAAGTAAGAGATATATTTATTAAGAAACACGGACTGACCGTAATAGGTATAAACTATCCTGTATTAGATGCCGTGAATGAATCAGGCATTATCACAGTAGAAGCAAATAATGTTACGGTAAAGGGAATAACATTCCGCAACACGGGAATAAGTTTCGTTAATGATGTATGCGCTATTAGAGTACAAAATTCAGAAGGCGTAAAGATACAAAACAATGTAGTAGAAAACAGTTTCTTTGCAATATACCTTTCAAACACAACTAATTCATACGTAGATAACAACGTAATAAACGGAAACTCCGTAACTGAGTCATTTTCGGGCAACGGCATACATCTCTGGAACTGCAATAATATTCTTGTATCGAATAACACGATTAAACGACAGCGGGACGGCATATATCTTGAATTTGCAAAGAACAGCGTCATATTAAACAATGCAAGCAGCGAAAATCTAAGGTACGGTTTGCATTTTATGTTTTCAGAGGGCAATAAATACGTGCTGAACAAGTTCTCAATGAACGGCGCCGGCGTGGCAGTTATGTACACAAAACGTGTTGCGATGATATGGAACAACTTTTTCGACAACTGGGGAGAGAATGCATACGGCTTGCTTCTAAAGGATATAGACAACAGCACAATTTATTTCAATAACTTCACGAAGAACACAGTAGGAATATACTCGGAGGGCTCGAACAAGCTTACCGTACAAAACAACAGATTCGAAAATAACGGATGGGCGATGAAAATACTCGGGAACTGCTACGATGATGTATTCAGTTACAATACTTTCAGGAACAATGTATTTGACCTTGCGACAAATTCATCAAGAAACAATAACAAGTTTGAGTATAACTACTGGGATAAATACAACGGATACGACATAGAGAAAGACGGGATTGGAGATGTTGCATACAGACCGATGAACCTTTTTTCACTTCTGATAGAAACGAGTCCCGAAGCGATAATTTTATTGAACAGTTTTATGGTTAATATAATAGATTTCGCCGAGAAGGTATCGCCTGCTTTTACGCCTGAAACATTAATCGATGAACGCCCATTAATGAAAGACTTCATAAATGCTGAGAGTTAATAAAATAGAAAAATCATACGGAAAGAAATTCAGGCTTGACATTGAGAACCTTACGCTTGAACATCCTAATGTAATAACGCTGCTGGGACCGAACGGGTCAGGAAAGACGACATTTCTGAAAATACTGCTCGGGCTTGTTAATCCCAAAACAGGGGATGTAGAATACAAGGGCAAAAACATAAACGACGATTTCACATTCAAGTATGACCTAAGCTACATGCCTCAGACCGCTATCTATCCCGAGAACCTTAAGGTTAAAGAAATTATCGAGATAACAAAAGCATTGAAGAATCACACAGAAGATTACGATTATGAATTATATGAACAGTATAGAATTGACGGAATACTTGAATCGAAATTCTCATCCTTATCGCAGGGAACCAAGCAAAAGATTGCAGCATCGATTGTATTTATGTTCAGAAGTCCTGTAATAATACTCGATGAACCGACTGCGGGATTAGATCCTTATGCAGCAGAACTTTTAAAGAGTAAAATACTTAAGGAAAAAAAAGACAAGCTTATACTTTTTACAACACACATAATAAGCGATGTAACAGAATTATCCGACAGACTAATATTTCTGCATGAAGGCAAGATTAAGTATGACAAGATAATGAACGATGAGTTTGTTAACAGGGACAGCAGGCTCATTATATCAGAAGTGGCAAATTATTTCAGGGGCTGACGGCATGAGAAAGATTATGAAATATATAATAAGGGACATAGTAAGAAGTAAGTTTATATTCTTTTACACGGGAACGCTATTTCTTCTAACTATGGGCATCAGCTATTTAAACAGGGATGACACGAAGACAATAATAACAACGCTAAACTTAATAATATACCTCATACCGTTAGTAAACATTCTATACGTATCGCTTCATTATTACAATTCGAAAGAGTTTATAGAGACACTGCTTACGTATCCCGTCAAGCGCAAACAAATATTCCGAGCCGAGTATTTTTCGCTGACGCTTGCGCTAACAGTGAGTTTTATCATGGGCGTAATAGTACCGCTGTTATTATTCGGCAACGTAATGCTCATACTTAATTTATTAATCTCCGGAATTTTATTGACTGCATTATTCACGTCCATCTCGCTTTTATTTTCCATTATGTATGACGAAAGGATAAAAGGTATAGGAATGCTGATTGGTATATGGCTGTTTATGTCGATAATATTCGACGGCATAATTTTAATCATGTATTTCTTGATGAACGACTTCCCTCTCGATAAAATATCGGTGATATTGATTGCTTTAAATCCCGTTGATTTGACAAGACTATACATACTTATAAATCTTGACATAGCATCGCTGTTCGGATATTCCGGAGCGAATTTCATTAAATTCTTTGGACACGCATACGGACTGGCAGTATCATTACTAATATCTATTATCTGGATAGTGGTGCCTACATTAATTGCTGCAAGGAAATTCAACAAGAAGGATTTTTGAGACATATCTTTTATTGCCATTACTCGATTAGAAATATAGAATGGGGATAAAACGAAAAGAGAATAGAACGCGGATGAACGCTGATTAAACGGATTATCACGGACAGAGAAGTACGCACGCTGAAAGAACTGATACATTATGATTTTCACTGATTAAAGAAATTTAATTATAGAATGGAGATAAAACGAAAAGAGAATAGAACGAAGAAATAAACCTGTCTTGCTTAATTCAGTTGAATCTGCAATGCAGAATTATGAAATTGCGGGAATTTGAAATATACTGTGGACTATAAAATAATAAATACCGGATGATAAATTTTCTGAAAAGCCCGTATGTTTTTTTTGCTGCGGTTGTATTTACGCTTTTTCTAAATCCTGTGTGGGCGCTGCTGTTTGGGATAGCGCTCGGGATGTACAAGTTGCTTTATAATCCGCCAAAACTAAACACTTACAGAAAATACACATTAGAAGCGGCTGTTGTGCTGCTTGGATTCGGGCTGAGCTTTAATCAGGTTATAAGTGTCGGTTCGAAAGGGGTATACCAGACTGCGGCAGGAATAATAACACTTCTTGTTATTGGGACTATACTCGGGTATGTTTTTAAACTGAATAAAAAGTTATCAGTATTAATAAACGTGGGGACGTGCATCTGCGGCGGAAGTGCAATTGCAGCAGTCTCGGGAGCGATAGATGCGAAGGATGATGATATTGCGATTTCAACGGGTGTTGTATTTTTGCTGAATGCCGTGGCATTGTTTGTGTTTCCGGTTTTGTTTATTAACTATCATATCTCACCGGAAATCTACGGTATCTGGTGCGCATTGAGTATTCATGATACGAGTTCTGTTGTAGGCGCAGCTTCGGTTAATGAAACATCGCTTGCGGTAGCAACGATATTAAAACTTACAAGAACGCTTTGGATAATTCCGCTGACAATTTTCTATAAGATTCTATATAAGTCGAACGGCAGTTCAAAGTTTCCATATTTCATCGCTTTGTTTGTGTTTGCAACATTGATAACAACTTTTCTGCCGATGGATTTTTATTCGAGCATTGCCTCTTACGGAAAAATGCTGATGTCACCTGCATTATTTATGGTAGGGTATGCGATTAATCTTGATACATTAAAAAGAGTGGGAATGAACAGTATAGGTTACGGCGTAATTCTTTGGGGGGTATCTATAGTACTGGGATATCTGATAGCTGTGAGTATCTGACGTTGCAGCCGTCATTGGTAATTCATTTTGCTTAGAAACATTAGATTAGCGTATGAGAAACGTATGAGATACGTATGAGAAGTGTATGAGAAGATATTAATTCGCTGTTTTTACATAAGTAAAACTTGTACTTCTGAATTTAAATTTGATTTAATTAGAACATGGATTGAGAAAAATGCACACAGAAAGAACTGATTGATTATGATTTTCACGGATTCAAGAACTTAGAATGCGGATTTTCGCGGATAAACACGGATTGAAATGAAATTGGATTATATATTAACGTTTGAAATAGTATTTTATAGGATATACTAATGGAAATTTTAAATTAAATATTCAATAAATAAATTAAATATACAATAAATGAAAAAATTATTATTGCTTTGCTTTGTACTAATTCTTAGTACAACAGCGATAGCACAGGATTACTCTGGAATGACGGGTGCGGATATTTGTTCGCAGAAAAAATCAAAAATGACAGAGCTCATTGACCCTTCATTCAGGTCACCAAACACACCGAGACATTCGTATGATGTTTTAAATTATAAACTTGATCTGGACATTTACAACTGTTTCAAGAATTCGGTGAGAAATTACACAGGGACTGAGCAACTTACTTTCAGAGTTGATTCAACATTAAACTCAATTCAACTGAATGCATATTACACGTCACTTGTGATTGACTCGGTGAAGCTGCTTAGCGGTGCAAGCCTTGTTTTTACGCACAGTTCAACGACGAATTTATTGACAATAAATCTTGACAGAACATACAACCCTGGAGAAGTAGTAGATTTAATTATTAAATACAGACACAACAATGTAAGCGACGGTGCATTTAATGTTGGGTCGGGATTTGTTTATACAAACACAGAGCCGGAAGGTTCAAGAAGATGGTTCCCATGCTGGGACAGACCCGCAGACAAAGCAACATTTGATATAAGAGTTAAAGTGCCTTCAAACGTGTTGTTAGGTTCTAACGGAAGACTTGCAGATTCCACTGTCAGCGCTGATACAATATGGTACCGCTGGATAAGCCGCGACCCGCTGCCCACATACCTTTCGGTACTTACGGGAAAGACAGGATACAATGTTGATATTAGCTGGTGGCATAAATTATCGAATCCAAACGACAGCATACCTCTTCGTTTATATTACAGCACAGGAGAGAACATTACTCCAACAAAGAACGCTTTACCGAACATGACGACAATTTTTTCGCAGTTGTTCGGAGAGCATCCTTTTGAAAAGAACGGGTTTGCATCGGTCTCAAGTTATGGGGGCGGTATGGAACATCAAACGCTGACAACTATATCGCCATCGTGGAGTTCGGTAACGAGTTTAATCTCGCACGAATACGCGCATCAATGGTTCGGCGATATGATAACCTGTGCAACATGGGCAGACTTATGGCTTAACGAAGGATTTGCGACATACTTAGAAGCAATTTATAAAGAACAAATTACCGGATACAGTGCATATAAATCAAATATTACTTCCAATGCTACTTCATATATGTCGGGTAATCCCGGATGGCCTATTTATAACCCTTCATGGGCAATCACAACTCCGCCGTCAAATCAATTGTTCAACGGACCGATTACTTATTACAAAGGCTCATGTGTTTTACACATGCTGAGATATACAATCGGTGATTCATTATTTTTTGCGGGAATGAAAGCTTATGCGACTGACACAGTGAATTTCAAGATGAAGAACGCAACGACAGATGATTTCACTGCTAAAATAAGTTCTGTAGCAGGACAGGATTTAACATGGTTCATAGACCAGTGGGTTAAAGAGCCAAATCATCCGACGTATCAGAATTTATACAACATTGCAAATCTCGGCGGCGGGAACTATCGCGTGAATTTTACAGCAAAACAAACGCAGACAAATACGGTGTTTCACAAGATGCCAATCGTTATCAAGGTATCATTTTCAATAGGCGATACATTGATAAGAGTAATGAATGATGTTAACAATCAGGCGTACTCGTTTGATTTCAATAGACAGCCGACTGCGGTAGCGTTCGACCCGAATAATGACATAGTACTTAAGACTGCATCATTAATAGTCGGTATTAACGGAACATCAAACATCATTCCCGACAAATTTGCAGTATATCAGAACTATCCGAATCCTTTTAATCCGACAACAAATATTAAATTCGATGTACCCAAGAATACATTTGTATCATTAAAAATATATGATATGCTCGGCAAAGAAGTAGCAGTGCTTATTAATGGAGAACAAAGCGCGGGTTCATACAGTGTTGACTGGAATGCTTCAGTTTATCCGAGCGGGGTTTATTTCTATAAATTTGAAACGAGAGATTTTTCAGATACAAAGAGAATGCTGCTGGTGAAATAAACAAAGCTATAGATAACATAAAACACAAAAGGGGCGAAAGCCCCTTTTCCGTTACATTTTTTTCCGCAATATTTAATGCTTTCTACACTTCCAATACTTTCTTACTTCAATCCAATATTAGATTCATTCACGTAAAATTATTGCGATGAAATACAGGGATTGTGTGTTAAATAAATTGTGGAAAGGAATATTTTAACACTCAATTGAAAACTGTGTTAACAAGTGACTGACAACAATTTATTAATTTATTATAAACTATTTTTATCATGTACGATCTTCACTATCATAAAGAAAAAAACGAACAGGTGATTAAAGAGTTTATTGCGAAGTACCCATTTGCTTTTTTAACCGGGTGCAACGCAGAAAACAAACCTATTGCTACACAGGTGCCGGTTTTCATTGAAGAAAAAGAGGGCAGAAAAATTTTGAGGGGACACATCATGAAAAACACAGACCACCATAAAGCTTTCGTTCATAATGAAAATGTGCTGGTAGTTTTCACCGGACATCACATATATGTAAGCGGCACATGGTATCGTAATCCTCATACTCCTTCCACCTGGAACTATATGAGCGTTCATGCGAAAGGCATAATCCGGTTTCTGGATGATGCTGCATTGGTTGATGTACTACGAATGACCACACTTCATTTTGAAAACAATAATCAGCAGTCCTCCACCATTTATGACAACCTTCCTGCAGAGTACACGAATAAATTAATGAAGGCAATCGTGGCTTTTGAAATTGAAGTAAATGAAATAGATACGGTTTTCAAACTAAGTCAGGACAGAGATGCTGAAAGTTATGAAAATATAAAAGAACGTCTCAAAGAAAAAGGTGAAGCAGGAAAGGTGATAAGTGCCGAGATGGAAAAAAGAACTAAGGAAATCTTTCCTGATGCCATAAAGTGAAAAGGAAATAATATCTTTCCGAGAAATACGGCAGAAAAACTATCTAACTCCCGGTATTAGTAGCGGCAGAAAGAAGCCAATCCGGAAAATCCCGAACTGCCAAAGCATATCGCTGACAGCATTAAAAAGATGAAGAAACCGGCATGATGATTACAGCAATTGGGGGAATTATAAATCAACTTGATAATGTATTCAGTGATTATCAAAGCAAAATCAGAATGGGAATAGGCTTTGCCGAAGACAATGTAACGAATAATTATAAATTTAGAAAAGATATAAAACTCAAAGCCCGTGTTCTCAACGGCGAACCCCCTGACTTGAATTTTTAAGTGAGGATTTACAATTTCCCTTACCTTGTCATCCCCGCATAGTCTAGGCGGGGATCTCGTTCTGGTTCTTAAGTGGGCGGACGGTCTCCAACTTTATACTCCCGCACTATTTTTATATTTTCTATCTATTATTTTATATCATCGGGTATATCTTTGTTATTGAAATCTGAATTAAGTATTTTTGATGAGATTATGAATTATAGATTTATAAATTAAACTTAATTAAAAAATATAAAATCACCTTTTAATGATTTGGAAAGATAAATTCTTTATTTTTGAAAAAATAATGACTGACTATAGTCAAACCTAATTTACAATATTAGATATATTAGTCTCATTTTGTCAGATTAATAAACAAGTTTTATTCAATATAAAAATACGATACAAATGAGACAAATCAACAACTTTGAAAGAGAAATTTTAAGACGAATTATTGGGTATAATAATGCAGGAACTATAACAAATTTAGCTTCGGTAATAGATCCTCAACTCAGCAACAAAGACATTTATTTGGACTATGATAGTGGAACTGCAGAAATTCGAGCTGACATTCAATTCTATAATCAGGGATCACTTGTTAACGAAATTAGAAGACTAACATTTGAAATTGTAATGATAGTCAACTTATTAAGAGACTTACAAGATAATGGTTACCTTACACTTTTTCTTGAAGCTCCATTACCTAATAATATTCGTTATGGTCAACTTATTGGTGGCAACGAATATGTTATAGCGACTATTGTTGACCCATTGGTCACAACTTTATTGTTGGACTACTCATTTAGATACATACTTGTTGGACAATCATTAATTGACTTTGTAAATAATGAATTTAGATCTGTTGAAAAAGTTCAAGCAGATAATGCTGAAATACAATCAGCAAAAGATAGTGCTATTAATAAACGAAATTTAGGAATTGCTGTTGTTGCTATAATTATAGCGACAATCTTAAGTGTCTGGGAAATTTACAATGGAACACAAGAAGTTAAGTATGGTAAAATGCAGGTAGAGCAAGAACAAAATGTTAAGTTAAATATAACTCAGCAAAATTCAATAGAAAATAAACTTGAAGAAAACAAAAAATCACTTGAAGAAATAAAAAGTGTTTTACGCGAACTAAAGCAATTGCAAACAGAAAAAGGAAAACTCAAAAACAAAGTTGCAACTGACAAGATTAAATAGAAAGTCAAATATTTTGGAAGAAAGATCAATTTGTATTAGCTGTTTGGTAAAAGTGTTTGAAGTTCTTCTATGAAACTATTTTAACAAAATTAATATTCAGAAATCGCATGAACGTTAATGTTATGTATAGAACAAATATAAAATCGATAAAAATAATTTTTTATATCAATTAATAAATTATAGATTTGTTTAATCCTTTCGATTAAACTAAATAAATTGATTTTTCAGAATGCAATATGATGTTTTTATATGCCATGCGAGTGAAGACAAAGAAGACTTTGTTCGTCCATTAGCTGAGAAATTGAAACAGCAACATATTGATGTTTGGTATGATGAGTTTTCTCTTAATGTCGGAGATAGCCTCACACAAAAAATTGATGAGGGTCTTTCTAGATCGAGGTTTGGAATTGTAGTCCTAAGCCCAAACTTTTTCAACAAACCTTGGGCAAAGAGAGAATTGAATGGTTTAACCTTGAGAGAAATGATTGAGAGAAGGGATTTAATTTTACCAATTTGGCACAGGGTGACTGTTAAAGATGTAGCACAATATTCACTACCACTTGCAGATAAAAAAGCAGTTTCTTCCACGGATGGTATCAATGCTTTAGTTAGAGAACTAACTAAGAAAATTAAACCAGATGAGAGTCCTTTAATTGTTGCAAAGGAAGATTTAATTAGACTTGAAGTTGACTCACCACCAATCTCGGATGAATGGTGGTTGGATATCATTGAATACAAAGAATTTCTAAAATCTCCAGATTTAAATGCAGGGAAACGATGGATATTTCCTATTCCATGTTCGGATGATCGAGGCGTGGGAAGAGGTCATAACATTTCATCAACCGCATTACAAATAGATTGGTCATTTGAAGGGGAGGAACTAAACATTTCTCCGATTACTCATCCTGAAATAGTACATTCATTTATTCGTAGGTGGCCAGGTCTATATGATTGTGCAAAGGAAAACCCTGGGGTTCTTGCTTTGTATGTACCTCAATTAACCATACCAGGCTTCGATTTGGGATTTGAAGATGTATTCGATAATCTTCTCCAGCCAAATAATCACGAAGCTGATAGAATATTTTCATATGGTAGTCATGATACAGTTGATGGCAAAAAGCCTTTATGCGGAGATGTAATAGCACTCAGACATCCTACCTTTGGAAACTATACAGATGATGAATTGGGACATTGGTATTTTAATGCTCATGATTTAAGCTATATTCGATCACATTGGGAAATATTTGAAGGTTTGATTTGGCTTTTAAGTAATGACTCTAATTGGTTGCCAGAAAAATATAAGCAATTATTTATAAACGGAATTTGTAAACGTGATCAATGGTCAAGAGGTATAAGTGAAAATAGGAATCCATTCTTATATAATTTATTAACTAAAAAACGAAATCAATTTAGATTTAACAAAACAGTTAAGGATGGATTAAATGAACTTGTCGAGAAAGCATTAATGAATTTAGAAATATTCCATAACTCGGATAAGATTGTTAAAAGGCTGGTGGAAATTGATATTGTTAAAAATTATTACGACTATCATGATTGGCTTAATGATATAAGGAATAAGTAAATTGCATATATACTTGGTCTGGTAAATGCGATGACTGATGTACTTTATTGAAATCCACAAAATCACCAAAATGGAAAAGTTAGGGGTAATAAATATGACAACATTGCTGATAAATTATTTAATTCACTATGAATAAAACATTTCTTGCATTACTAGAAGAAGCGACTTTCACAAAGGAAATTCTTGCTTCTGGTGTGACACAAATTAGAAATGCAAATTACGCTCGAAAAGGATTGTACTTTCAATCATTCACTAGTTTAGCCACAGGACTAGAAAGAATTGGGAAATTATGTTTAATGCTTGATTACTACATTAAAACTGGGGGGCAATTTCCTGATTTGAAATTTGTAAAAAATAAAATCGGTCATGATTTGCAAATAATATACACTAAATCAAAGGCAGTTGTTTGTGATTATAATATAGAGTTTAGTTTCCAAAATAACATTGATGGATCGCTTCATCAAGAGATACTTAAAATACTGTCTGCGTTTGCAAAAGGCGACAGATATTCAAATATAAATTTTCTTGTAACTCAAACCAGAGAAAGCGATCCAATTTACTATTGGTATACTAAAGTTGATAAAGTTCTTTACGAGCAAAGAGTTTCTGTAAAAAAGAAGAAAACAATTGAATTTAATGCTGAAATAATTGATAAATTTATGACCCCGTTAGCAATGGTTCGACATACAAGCGAAACAAGAGATGAGATTAATTTAATTAAGGATGCAAGTTTTGCCACAGGTATGAATGAATCTGTTGCTAAGTATCGACAACTTTATTTACTTCAAATAATTCGTTATTGGGTTGAATTACTTTGGGGATTACAATCTCTATCATCAAAAATTAATCATGAAGATATTCCATTTTTCTCTGAAATATTTGCTATCTTTTACAATGAAGATAAGTATTTGATGACAAGAAAAACATTTGATAAAAAGCAATAGAATTCCCGTTAAAAAAGTTCTATAAATTGCTGGTTTTAACAATAGGAAAAGATTTACCTCAGTTTACCGACTATTACATCTTAATAAATTAAAGTTTTGGCTAGTTCGTACTAATCGAAATACCCAGTTCGGAACGCCCCATGAGGCACAAAGAAGGAATTTATTTAATTTTGAATGAGTTATAGTATATTATTCAATATAGATTAAAATAGTATAAAAATGAAATGAAAAATATTGTAGCAGCGGTTTGTTTTTCGACGGGTCTGTTTAACGAAACGAATGAGCACGAACGCACAACATGGTAAAGCCACAAAAGGGGCAATATATGTAGTTAACAAGTAAAACTAAATTAAAACTAATTCAACTAATTAAAAAACAGAGCAATGGCAAAAATTAACACTTATCTTAATTTTCCTCGCAACACAGAGGAAGCCTTTAATTTTTATAAATCGGTTTTTGGCGGCGACTTTTTGGAAGGCAAAATCATGCGGTTTGGTGAAGTTCCACCCATAGAAGGCAGACCTCCACTACCGGAAGAAGACAAAAATCTGGTTATGCATGTCGCACTGCCTATTCTCGGAGGTCACTTATTGATGGGATCGGATGCCCCTGAATCAATGGGATTCACCGTGAATAAAGGGAATAATGTTTACATTTCAATTCACACGGATTCGCGAGCGCAGGCAGATGATTTGTTTGCAAAACTCACTGAAGGCGGAGTGGTAGAAATGCCAATGGCCGATATGTTCTGGGGTGATTATTTTGGATCGTTCACCGATAAATTTGGCATCAAGTGGATGATTAATTATTCTAACAGAGTTTAGACTCCAGAAATATGCATAGGAGAACTGTTGGAGCTTAAGAAGAAATAAAATGAGGAAACTAATTGCAGCAATGAATATGACTCTGGACGGGTTTTGCGACCATACGGCTGGGATTGCAGATGATGACCTGCATCAACATTATAATAAGCTGTTAAGAAACGCAGGTGCTCTTATTTACGGAAGGATAACATATCAACTTATGGAAAGTTATTGGTCCTCGGTGGTAAAAAATCCTACCGGTAACAAACCAATAGATGAATTTGCAGTACTAATCGACAATATTTCAAAGATTGTTTTTTCACGTACGCTCAATAAGGTCGATTGGAAAAATACAACATTGAAAAAGGAAGTCGCTAAAGAAGAAGTTTTAGAACTCAAGCAGCAAGCGGGTAAAAACATTTTCGTTGGCAGCCCAAGTTTGAGTGTTGCCTTAACGCAGCTTGATTTAATTGATGAATACCAGCTTTGCGTTCACCCAATTATATTAGGAAGCGGTCTAACGTTATTTAAAAATATTACTGATAGAATTAATCTTAAACTCTTAAACACAAAAACATTTGACTCCGGTTCAATAATACTTTACTATGAACGTAAATTTTAAAGAAGCATAATAATATGAGAAAAATAATAGTCTTATCATTTATCACATTAGATGGGGTGATGCAGGCACCCGGAGGACCTGAGGAAGATACATCGGGCGGTTTCAAATATGGCGGTTGGGTTGTGCCTTATTTTGATGAAGTGATCGGTAAGATTATGGAAAAGCAAATGAAACCTGCTGACCTTCTTCTGGGCAGAAAAACATTTGAGATTTTTGCATCCTACTGGCCTGAGCATGCAAACATTTGGCCGGGTATCAATGATGTCACAAAATACGTCATGTCAGAGACGATGGAAAAGTCAGATTGGAAATACTCAGTTTTCCTCAAAAGCCCGGCAGATATCGAAAAGCTTAAACATTCAGAAGGTTCCGATATTCAGGTTCACGGCAGTGGTGAGCTTATTCAGTTACTGCTTAAGAATGATTTAGTGGACGAACTCTTGCTTAAAATTTTCCCGGTGACTCTTGGTAGCGGGAAAAAGTTGTTTGACGCCGGCACGATTCCGGCTGCCTTTACATTAACAGAAAGTTCGGTTACACCAAGTGGAGTGATAACTGCTAATTTCAAAAGAGCCGGAGAAGTCAAGACAGGCACAATGGGTGATTAAGATGACAAAGAAAGAAACAAAAAAGACGTGCAGCAGAGGTCATGTGTTCTATAAAACAGCGATTGTCCTGTGTGTCCGCTATGTTTGCCGGACCACCAGAAGAAACACGAGAAGGATTTTCCGAAATTAAGTGCGGCCGCTCTTCGCACTTTAAATAACGTTAAAATTAATTCACTCACAGAATTAACACAATTTCCTGAAAAAGAAATTTTAGAAAAAGTTCAGAAAGTAAAAACTATTAGCAATAACATTTTAACAATTTAAAAAATATATTATGGCACTTATCAATCCTCACATAAACTTCAACGGAAATGCCGAAGAAGCATTTACATTTTACAAATCAGTATTTGGCGGAGAATTCGTAAAAGTTATTCGATTTAAAGATTTATCAAGTCCTGAATTTTCGGTAGACGTCAAAGAAGAAAATAAAGTAATGCACATTGCTTTGCCTATCGGCAAAAATTTTTTAATGGGCAATGATGTTCCGGAAATTATGGGACGAACAAATGAAAACGAAAACAGATCTAAAATATCAATCAGTGCAGAAAGCCGTGAAGAAGCCGACAAATTATTTTCCGGACTTTCGGAAGGTGGAAATATTGAAATGCCAATTGCCGACAGTCCCTGGGGTTCATACTTTGGAATGTTTAGAGATAAATATGGTATTGAATGGATGGTGGACTTCAACCCAAAAGATAATGAGCAAAAGTAATTACGAAAATCAATGAAGGCTTGATATCGGTTTTGTAAAAGCATGGCTGACGAAAGTAACCATAAGCATTTTACAATTAGCTGTCATGTTAATGACAGTAATTGTGACTTTTTGTTAGATTGATAAATCAATATTTTAATAGGTTATGCTTAACAAGCTGATTTATAAAATTGAGAATGATAAAACGAACCGGGATAAATTCAGGTCCCTTTTAAAAGAAAAAGATATCCCTTCCAAAACCATTCTGTTACTTGAAGGTGAAGTAGCAACCAGGATTCATTTTATAAAAAAAGGATGTTTACGTCAGTGGTTTAATAAAGATGGTAAGGATATAACTTTTCAATTCTTCTTTGAAGGACAAGCTGTTGCCTCAATTGAAAGTTTCATGTGCGGCCAGCCAAGTATATATACTATTGAAAGCATCGAACCTTCAACTGTTATTTCAATTAGTAAGGATTCTTTTGAACAACTCAAGCGCGAATATCCTGAGTTCAAAGAAGGTTTTCAGGAGATCATGTTTAAAAGGTTCCAGAATTATTCCCGGCTTTTTCTTTCCAGGATTAAAGATACGCCACATGAACGATATGAGGATTTAATAAAAAACCATCCTGAAATCATTAAACGCATACCACAACATTATATCGCATCATATTTAGGTATTACACCTATTTCATTAAGCAGAATTAAAAATAGAAAATAAATTTTATAATTAACAATTGTTATCGTTAAGAAGCCTCGCCCTTAAGTATTTTTGTATATATAATTATAATACTATATACTATGTTTTTTAATCACAAACATACACGAACTCCATTTATTCAGCTTGATACAAATAAATGTAAGGCATGTTGGGAATGCATTAAAAATTGCTCAAATCAGGTAATCAGTAAGATAGATTTACCCTGGCACAGACATGCGCTGATTGTTGAACCTGAAGCCTGTACAGGGTGTTTGAAATGCGTTAGTCTTTGTCAATATAATGCTTATTCAATACCCGTGGGAGCAAATCAAAAATCAGAAAAGATAAGTAAACGAACTTTCTATAATTTCATCATCAATAATTTATTGATTATTTCAGGATTGATGATAATTTTCTCCGGGTTAGCTCTGCAATTGGGATTTCATATGGGCGGGTCCGATGAACGTCATAATATCACTCATGAGACACAATCACGGTCAAATCAATATGAACAGTTAAAGGAAATAGATACAAACAAGATTGTATGCGGACTAAACTATTCAGATTGGTCGGCAGTACATAAGGCTGTTATTGTTTTCTTCTCTTTGCTGATGATATATCATACGTATGTACATTGGAAATGGTATAAGGGTGTTATCACTAAAAAATTAATTCATAAAAACAAACAAGTAATAATATTATCGATATTATTTCTTTTAGTTGCTGTGACCGGTCTGGTGCCCTGGATTATCGATTTATCCGGAAGTTCAAGTATTTTTAGAATGCTCTTTATCGAGATACACGATAAACTCACATTTGTTTTAATCGTTTTCTTTGTTTTGCATTTTATTAAAAGAGTTAAATGGTATGGTACTACTTATGTAAAAATTAAAGGTTTTTTATTTAGTCTTAAAATACTTTTTTACAAAGGATAAATAAAAGCGTCGAAACCGGCACACAAATCCGGGATGTGCAGCTATTTAATGTATGAAAGAAATAAAAGAATTTAATCTCATTTCGTATATCCTTCCCCAAGTTTTAATTTAGAAACGCAGCTCTTACAAGCAGAAATAATAATTACAAGTAATAAAGCCCTGTAATTAAATCATTTAAACCTAATCTCGATTACTAACAATAAATAAATTATCCATTCCAGGATTTATTAACAAAGTTAATTTGTTTTTGAAAAATATAGCCATCTAAAATTATTTAGTAATTTTAATTATAATTATTATGGGAAATAAAAAGGATTTGTCTCCGGCTCAGCGGAAAGAATTGGTCAATACGTTAAAAGAACGCTTTGAGAAAAACATGAACCGGCATAAAGGTATTGACTGGGATAAAGTACAAACAAAACTTGAAGCTGATCCCGTTAAACTGTGGTCGCTGAATGAGATGGAAAAAACAGGCGGTGAACCTGATGTTGTCGGACAGGATAAAAAGACAGGTGAATACATATTTTTTGATTGCTCGCCTGAAAGTCCTAAAGACAGAAGGAGTTTTTGTTATGACCGTCAGGCACTGGACGCAAGAAAAGAATTTAAACCAAAGAATAATGCCGTAGAAATGGCTGCATCAATGGGTATAGAACTTTTAGATGAAGGACAATACAGGCAGCTTCAGAAACTCGGAAATTTCGATACCAAAACTTCAAGCTGGCTGAAAACTCCTTCTGATATAAGAAAACTCGGAGGTTCCCTCTTCGCCGATTTTCGCTACGGCAATGTCTTCGTGTATCACAACGGTGCAGAATCATATTACGCCGGCAGAGGGTTTAGGGGATTTCTAAGAGTATGATGTTATTATATAAGAGACGAACTTAAATATCACATGTGTATATTAAAGACCGAACACGATGAAGTATGAAACCGATTTTGTTAACCTCGTAAAAAACGGCAGAGAATTTGAATTAAAACATGACAATAAAACCGGCACAGTAAATGAAATAAAAAATGGCGAAAAGAAAAATCAATACTTAATTTCGTTATTAACTTTTTAATCGGAAATCCATCGTGAGGACTGATTTCAATTATTGAAATGGACAATTGAATTTGTTAAATTTGTAGAAGGAGTGTCGGTGGTGGAAACGTTAAGGTGAACAGTTATACAGCTTTGGCTAGGGAAATATTTGAAATCGTTTTTAAATAATATTCTTTTCTTAAATCTATCTGATCATGTTAAATGATTAATAAAATTATCTCCGGTGGGCAGACGGGAGCTGACCGCGGCGGGTTGGAAGCTGCTCGGGAGCTGGGTATTTCGACCGGTGGATACTGCCCAAAAGGTTATTTAACTGAGAACGGTCCTGATTTGACACTAAAAGAATTTGGATTAATCGAAATGGAAACATCCGAAAACAATAAAAGGACCACAAAAAACATTGAAATAAGTGATGCAACTGTAATTATCGGCGGCACAGATTTAGATGGTATGCTCAAAAGCCGTGGTTCTATATTCACATTTAATACAGCAATGAAACTGAAAAAACTCGTACTGGTGAATCCGGACATAAAAACGCTCAAGGATTGGTTAAATGCCCAAAACTTCAGAATATTGAATGTTGCCGGTGATCGGGAGTCAGATAGTCCCGGGATTCAGGTGAGAACAAAAGAATATTTACTAAAGGCATTAGAATGATTTACAACGCTTTAAAAACGAATTTAATGTTCGTACGGGCAAGCTATACGTGCTATTGGTTCTCAGCATGATGAATATGAACCTCTTTTCCTGGTAATTGATTGCAGTATTATTTGAAAACAAGCCCGATACTGTAACCTTTCATTTTATAGGACGCTCAGAAACATAAACAAATTGACGAAATTAAAATGCTAAATAATTATGAATGATATTAACTCTATTAACGTGATGGATAAATTTTCATTGTTTGATAAACAATGGACCCCTCATATAATTGGCGAACTCAATGGTCAGTACGTAAAACTTTGTAAACTGAAAGATGATTTTGTCTGGCATAGCCACGAAGAGGAAGATGAACTCTTTATGATATTCAAAGGAACGCTGTTTATGGATTTCAGAGACGGAAGAACTGTTGAAGTTAAAGAAGGTGAAATTCTGATAGTGCCTAAAGGCATTGAACACAGACCTCGCACAAACGGAGAAATTGTGTACAATCTGCTTTTTGAACCGAAGTCAACGCTGCATACTGGAAATGTTGAAAGTGATAAGACAGTCAAAGAATTAAACTGGATTTAAAATATATCTCAGTTTGCATTATGCTCGGAATAATTTCTTGTTATGTTACAGCGGCTGAAACAGGATTAAATAAACTTAAGAAAGAATCAGATAAGTGATGGAACAATTCATATATCGTCTGTGTTATCGGTTTGATATTAAACTTAAATAAATCCTCAGTGAAAAAAATCGTTTATACAATATTAATTTTGGCAACTATGTTTATGCTCGTGGAAACTTCGTTTGCTCAGATTGAGCCTATTTCAACTGACCGACCTGACCTAACAGAAAGTGCGAACGTTATTCCACATAAGAGTTTTCAGTTTGAGGGCGGTGTGTTTTTTGAAAAGAATACACAAAACGGGCTGACAACTAAAAACTTTTCTTATCCATCAGTACTTTTGAGATACGGTTTATTATCGAATCTTGAACTTCGCATGGAAATTGAGAACATTAAAAACACAACTGATTCCGGCGGAACAAGTTCAAGCAAAAACTCTGTTTCCTTCGCAACAATCGGAGCTAAATTTAACGTCTGTGAAGAAGACGGACTTAGTCCTGCTGTGGGTTTTATAATTAATTTTACAATACCCCGATTAACGACAGAGAATTTGGAAACTGATTATGTAGGCACGAGTATAAACCTCTCCATGCAAAATAGTTTAACTGATGAATTATCCGCAGGGTGCAATCTCGGAGCTGTCTGGGCAGGGAAGACACCTGAGCCGACATTCTTTTACACACTTGCGCTCGGTTATGAAATATCTCAACGTTTATCCGGATTTGTCGAAGTGTTTGGTTTTATGCCTGAAAGAACAGCGTCCAATCATGTATTTGATTTCGGTCTTAGTTTCCTTGCAATGAATAATCTTGCGTTTGATGCCTCAGCCGGGTTTGGTTTAACTGAGAATTCACCGAATTATTTTGTTAACGGAGGTTTTTCTATAAGGCTGCCTGAATGATTTTAAGAAAGATAAATTAACTATTTGAGTTTTTAGTCTCATTTTGTACGAACGATAGCAAATTAGTATTAACTTAAAACAAAACTTTAAATATAAATATCGGATATGACAGACAAAACATACTATAAAGATGCACCTAGTTATTGCCACTATTATTTCGACCTGCTTCAGACTGACAACGTAATTAATGAACTCGAAAAAAGCAGAAAACTAACTTTAGACACCATTGAACTAATAACACCTGAAAAAGAAAATTTTTCATATTTACCGAATAAATGGACAACTTTAGAGGTCTTAAAACATATAATAGTTTGTGAGAGGATTTATACATACAGAGCTTTGAGGTTTTCCCGTTTTGATAATACTGAATTAGCAGGATTTGACGAAAATGAATACACAGCAAATGTTAAGAAGATTAAGTATCATTTAAAAGATTTACTGGATGAATATATAAATGTCAGAAATGCATCGATGAATTTATTTAAGAATATGACAGAGGAGATGCTTAATTTTAAAGGGAAAGCAAATAATGCTTACTTTACTCCAAGAACTATTGGTTTTATGACAGCAGGGCACAACATCCACCATTGCAATTTTATTAAGACATATTATTTGAATGATATTTAATATAAGAACCGGAAGAATAAGTACGGCTTATACCAATATGAAAGTTTCATTCCCGCCAATGCTAAAGATTCAAATAATATTAAAACTCTCAGATTTCCGGAACTGTGGTTCTCAAAAATAGGATTCAGCAATTATAATTTTTTCTTTAGATATTAGAATTTACACGCTTCTTCATGACGACATCTAACAGCCACATGATGATCAGATATACGGGCATTAAGACAGGATATATTAAGAATACGAGAAAATTATAACCGTGATATCTGCTTGCGTGGACGCCGATGGCGTTGTCGATAATTTCAAATGAGTAAACGTAATAGAACAGAATTATTGCAGGAATTATCAGGCTGCCTACTATCATCACCCAAGAAAATCTTTTTTCGGGGTTGTTTCTTCTGTATCTCCACATCAGGAATAAATGAATAATCAGCAAACCTAAACCAACAATAGTTGCAAGTCCGGACGGTTCAAGAGCAAGAAGGATATTTGCGAACGAACTGATTTTGGGTGTGTACGTGATATCAAAAACGTCAGCGGGAAGTTTATCAAATTTCCATACGGCAACAGAGTCGAGACGACCGCCTGCGGGCTGACCGAGATTAGTCTTTATGTCTTCGCCGAAACCATTTGCATTAACGGATATCTCCAGTGTACCGAAAGATTTCCAGTGCTTTGCGGGAGAGAGCGAATACCTGTAGCCGTATTCCTTTATCCAGTTTGAGCGGTTTTCCCAGATTGCAGCGGTGTATTCGACGCGGATTGTATGCTCCCCTTTTGATAAATCAACTTCAAAATATTTTAAGTCGTTAAGCTTATAAATTGTGCTTGAATTTTCTTTCCACCTGATAGCGACTTCGGGATTATTATTATTATTGCTGTAAAATGATTTTGAGAAACCATCGAAAGTGCCTGCGGTATAGCTGTCGGGAATCTTCTGAACAGTGACTTCCCTGCCGTCAACCCACACTTTAAAATCGTCTTTATAGTCGGCAGCGTAGAACAGCAGCGGAATCTGATTGCCCTCTTTATCAGTCCTGATTTTGTATTCGATTATGTAACCTGCGGAAGAATATTCTTTGTTAAGAATAACATTTATCTTTTCTTGAAGAATATCAATATCGCTGCTTGTGAATGCTGATGCAACCTTCGTCCCCTCGCGGTATGGGGATGCCATATTAGCAAAACTTATACTGCTCAACGCAAAAAGAATAACCGCTATAATATTTCTCATACCGAAGTTAAATTAGTTTTCATATTATTAAATAATACATATTCTTATGCAATAAGTTCCTGCATATTCAATATTTAATTAAATTAGTATTACTTTTATTGATTAAAAGTACTAAACGAACTACTATCGAATATGTAATGTTATTTATATCAATTGAAATTCTAAATAATCAAAATGCATAAATATAAAAATCAATTCTACCTCTTGCCAATCTTTACAATCGTTATTTTGTTCTCACTCTCGATTAATTGGAATTATTTTCTTTACTCTTATCTTCATAAATCATAATTTATAATTCGATACGGACAGGACATTTAGTTGCGAAGGCGGATAGCCATCAGATGTTAATACCCCTCATATTATGTATATGCAATCCTTTTTGGAAATTGTGCCGTCATTTCTTATGCAAATATTTTTACCCCTTTGATATTTATGTGTTTTCACGTATAAAGTGGTCATGTAAAAAATTTCTCAATTATTTCATGGCAAAATTTTGGTTTTTGTTTGCATATAATAGTAGAATGATGCATGAATAGAATTATACTTGACTTGTTCTTAAGATTTCTTATTGCTCTTGCCGTTCTTACTGCTCTGCCTGCTCTGCCTGCTCTTACTGCTCTTACTGCTCTTACTGCTCTTACTGCTCTACATGCCCTCCTACTATTAATCACAACATTTTCGAAAATTATGACACATAAAATTTTCTTTTTATGGAAATATTCTCTTTAAATAATTGTTAATGCTCTACTTAAAATATATATTAATTTTCCTGCATGAGAAAAAATGTGTCATAGTTTTGATTTTTGTTGTGATTATTAATGAAGGGTGTATCTTGTATTTATTTATTCAAAAATATTCTGTGCCTGATGCCTATTGCCTGTTGCCTGATTTCTGACTAGGGTCTAGATGGGCTTACCTTGCGCTTACCTTGCGCTCTAAATAGGGTTGAGTGTATGGTCGATTTAAAGCACGAAAAGAGAAGAACTTGGCACAACATAAGAGCTGATTGAATTATGATATATTCGAGGTCCTTTGATAAAAAGACATAACGCTTCAAACAGCCATATTGAGCAAAAGAAAATATATAGTATGAATATTTCACATTGATTATATTAACATAATAAATTTGCCGGATGTAAGATTCAATATTTGGTTTATACTATGAAGCTCTGGGATAAATACGTTCAATATTATCTGCAAAATTTTTCCCCGTCTGATGTTAATAAAGATGCAGGGTTACAGTATTTACGCGATAAACTTTTCATATCTATTCTGCTCATATCACTGCCTATCGGGTTTATAATGAGTGTATCGGGTATCGTTGCCTCTGTTGCATCAAATCAGGTTATTATCGGAACGTATGATGCTATCGCTTTTTTACTGGTTCTATTTCTATTCTTCTACAAAAATCAGAGCATTAATTCGAAGAAGATATTATATTCAATTAACTTTTACGTTGTTGCAGTAATTTTGTTTGTATTTCTTGGTACAAAAGGACCCTCTGTTATCATTTTGCTTTGTAGTTCGGTTTTAATCACACTTTATCAAAGCAAAAGAGCCGGGTTAATTACCGTTGCCATAAACACTTTCATATTTTTTGTAATAACTGCAATTTTGCCGATTAATTCATTCGATATTAAATTTTTTCAGGAGTTCACTGTTGCAAGCTGGTTGGGCATTAGTGTAAATATGGCTGCCTTTAATGCACTGGTTGTTCTCTCGGTTTCTTTTTTACTGAATCAATTAAATGAATCTTTTATAAAAGAGAAGACACTTCAGGAACTGTTAAAAACAGAGAGTTCGCAATTACTATCCGCAAAACAAAGAGCCGAAGAAAGCGACAGATTAAAATCTGCATTCCTTGCGAATATGAGTCACGAAATTCGTACACCAATGAACGGAATACTCGGGTTTGCCTCTTTGTTGGGTGAATCTGATGTTTCAGATAAAGACCAAAAAGAATACATTGGAATTATCCAGAAGAGCGGCGAACGTTTATTGAATCTTATTAACGACATTGTTGAGATTTCTAAAATAGAATCCGGGCTTATGAAAGTAAACATTAAAAGAACAAACATTAACGAACACATTGATTACATTTTTAATATTTTGAAATCAGATGCTCAAAATAAAGATTTAATTCTTACATTTAAAAAAGACTTATCTGAGAAGGATCCTGAAATTTATACTGACAGCGATAAATTAAACGCAGTCCTTTCTAACCTTGTGAAAAATGCCATTAAATATACGGATAAAGGCTCTGTCGAATTCGGTTATAAAATTGAATCCTCAAACGATAAAAACATTCCTTCATCAATTAAGTTTTTTGTGAAAGATACAGGGATAGGAATTCCTAAAGACAGGCAGAAAGCCATATTTGAGAGATTCATTCAAGCGGATATCCTTGATATTCAGGCAAGAGAGGGCGTAGGGCTTGGACTCTCAATCGCTAAATCCTTCATTGAATTGCTTAAAGGTAAAATCTGGGTTGAAAGCGAAATCGGTAAAGGCTCAACTTTCTATTTTACCATTCCTTGTTATTCCGAATCTCCGCTAAATACTAATATGAAAGATAATAATATTCCCGACGTAAAAAGGCAAAATACAAAAAAACCCAACATACTTATAGTTGAAGATGATGCAGCGTCAGAAAAGTACATTACAACTTTAATGAAAAATATAAGCAATAAATTATACAATGTCAGTTCCGGGAAAGAAGCTGTAGAGCTTTGCCGAAATAGTCCGGATATTGACCTGATCCTTATGGACATAAGAATGCCTGATATTAACGGACACGAAGTCACAAAACAAATCCGTCATTTTAATAAAGATGTAATCATTATTGCTCAAACCGCATTCGGACTTGAAGGCGACAGAGAAAAAGCAATCAATGCCGGCTGTAACGATTACATCTCGAAACCAATTGATAAAAATCAATTATTATCTTTAATCAATAAGTACAGCAATATTTAAACTGTTCAAGACTAACTGAATATTTTTGCCAGCAAGTCTTTCCAATATAGTATATTTTTAATATTCCAAAGTATATCTTTGAAATTAAAAATAAGATTTACTAAATTTATGTAGATTCTATTCTTAAATATAGAATGTAAACTACTTTTTTAAAAATAATTCTGAACCATTGAATGAATTAGTTAATAATGAACCCTCTTATAAATATTTATATTCTCAAAGAAGATGAAATGCCAACGAACAGTGATGTCGTTTTAATAATAAGGTAGTATGAAAAAGCTACGGCAAATTTCAAAGATTGATTTTATTTTCGTGATGAAAATAATGAGGATGATGGTTTTAGAATTGTTTTTTGACTATATAAACATAAAACCTTTATCCAAATGAATCCCTTCATCATATTCCTGATTTTAAGCATCGCAACTCACGCTGTCAGGACTACTTATGAGATTCTAAAAATCAAGAATAAGATTAATCCCGAAAGTAAACCGCTTTTCATTTTCATATTCTCTAATATGGTTGTACTCTGGATTTCATGGTTCGGTTTGTGCGAAAATGATCCGTATGCCGTTTCATTAAATCTCATATTCAGATATTCCGGCGCAATCCTCTTGATCTTTGGCGCGGCTCTGTTTCTCATCTCTCTTGTCAAAGTTAAAAAGTTAGAGAACTATCATGGTGCGCTGATTACGGACGGAATTTATAAATATCTCAGACATCCAATGTATTTATCTTTCATATTACTGCTCGCAGGAGGTTCGCTTTTTTATGGGTCTGTCTTTGGATTAGTTCTCGCAGTATTTGATACGGCTAATATTCTTTATTGGAGAAGACTAGAGGAGATTCATTTGATGAAAGAATTCCCGGAGTATGAGGAATACAGAATGCGAACTTATTTTTAAATCAATATTATATAAATTATTACAAAATTTATGAGTGAAGATAAAAACAAAATTTGCCCCGTTGAATTGGCTGGAAGCCTCGATAATTCCCTCAGGAGATTTTTGCAAAACCCCCGCAGACTTTTAAAACCGTATATAAATGATGATATGACGGTTCTCGATTTAGGATGCGGACCGGGATTCTTTTCTATTGAGATTGCAAAGATGCTTGGTGAAAATGGAGAAGTTATTGCGGCAGATTTACAGGAGGGGATGCTTAATAAAGTATATACTAAAATCAAAGGCACGAATATTGAGCAAAGGATAAAATTACATAAGTGCCTGAGCGGCGGGATTGGCGTTACAGAAAAAGTAGATTTTATTCTTGCTTTTTATATGATTCACGAGGTGCCTGATAAGAATAAATTATTTGAAGAGCTGAAATTAATTTTAAAACCGGACGGTAAAATGCTAATAGTTGAGCCTATGTTTCATGTTACCAAAAAAGCGTTCAATATTATGGTTAATAATTTAAATAGTATCGGGTTTGCGGTCATTGACTCGCCCAAATTATTTTTTAGCAGGTCAGTTCTGTTGACGAATAAAGATTAGTAATGTCATTAAGTGATGACAGTTATAGGCTCTGTGCGGTATGAACTTCGCATTATGCAGTATATGGTTTGCACAATAAATCGTCTCCCGAAAATATAAGGGGAAATCCCGCATTGCACGTGCTTCCCTGAGAGGAATAAATATTATATGAAAAGACATCAAAAAAGTATAAAACGAAGATAATTTTAACTTAAAACTGAAAACCATTAATTAAGTATATTATGACTGAAAAAGAATGGGTAAAATCAATTATCGGTGAGATTGAAAAAAAACTACGCAAGGCGGATAAAACTATTTATGTAGTTGATGGTCGCCGGCTTTCTTATGCTAATGAAGTTTTAACTTACGATAATGATAATAATCCAAAGGAACAAAATTCAGTTGGTTATGAGACAGATATTTTTATTTACGAAAAAATTGATGAAGAAACCTGGAAGCCCAGAGTAATAATTGAAACAAAGCTCGGCAGTGTTACTACTCATGATGCAATCACATATAGTCAAAAAGCACAAGCTCACAAATATGTTCATCCGTTTTTGCGTTATGGAATCTTAATAGGAAATAGAGAGAGCTATCCTCTTCCGGGAAGACTATTTCGCCATGGTCAACATTTTGATTTTATGGTGTCCTGGAAATCTATTGACGCGGATACATATGAGATGAAGAAGTTGTTGGAGATTGTGAACGACGAAATTCAAGCAAGTAGAACACTTGAAGAGATCCTTTTTAATTCGCGTTTAAAGAACAGGGAGAGATTTACTTCTCTTCATCGTCCACTACGTCTAAGTAAATAGTTATTCCAATAATCTGTCCGAGTAAGACAAATGTGTTGTCGAAAATTTTAATATCTCACTTTGATTATCTATTAAAACTTAAAACAATATTTATTACATTGATTAAATTTAAATACAGTTATTCTAATATTTCAAGAACTGAAATGGAAACAAAATTAGAACAGATATTAACGCATTCGTATAAAGAGAAGATGATATCATATTTGCGAAAGTATCCGGAAGATTTCGAGGCGGCGATTGAATTAGCGATTGCCGATAAACAGCCGTATTCATGGCGAGCGGCTTGGCTGCTCTGGAGCGTTATGGATGAGAATGACGGAAGATTGCAACACAATGTTAGAAGAATTGTTGAGGTGATTCCTTTTAGAAAATATAATCAGCAGAGGGAATTGCTGAAGATACTTTATAAATTGGAAATAGAAGAAGAACTTGAAGGGCTGCTTTTTGATGAATGCGTAACGCTCTGGAAGGATATAGGCAATCAGGCATCGGTGAGGTATAATGCTTTTAAGCTGCTGGTGAAGTTTGCTCAGAAGTATCCTGAACTTTCGAGCGAGATAAGTTACCTGACGGGAAGTCAATATGTGAATTCATTGTCTGCGGGAGTGAAAGATTGCGTATCAAGGATGATGAAAGGGAAATGTGAAAAAAGAGTCAATAGCAGAGAATAACAGAAATGCAGCACACTGAAAGAACCGATTGCTTTATGATTATCACTGATTTTTAAATAAAAGAATGTAGTACGGTTCTGACTGTGTTGGTTTACGATTGCAGCTATATGGTTATTTATCAACATAAAGTATGAGAACAGGGATAAAAAATGGTTTAAGATAATATTCAACGGAAAAGAATGGACACCGCTAATGAAGTCGATAGAGCTCTTGGATTTAACAAATAAATATAATGGATGAAATATTTCGAATGAAAGGAATTATAAATATATGTTTGTTATTTAAAACTGAATTAAGTATTTTTTGAACGGCCAAAACATTATAGAATTACGTCGTATGAAAGCATTTTTATTTTTTATATTAATTGTTTTACCTTTAACATTGTGTTCGCAGCAAGTTTCGGACACCTCTTATAGCCCCATAATCAAGAATCCGGAATACAACGTAAGAAAAGGACCGGTTGTTTTTATTGATGAAGGGCATAACAACTTTCACACAAAGCAGGGCAGATACAGAGCATTTTCAGACCTGCTGGAAAAAGACGGATATGTGGTAACGGAATACGAAGGAGAATTTACGAAGAACAAACTATCACAAGGGAAAATATTGGTCATATCAAATGCTCTGAATGATATTAACGTCAGTAACTGGTATTTACCAACTCCATCAGCTTTTACAAAAACGGAGATTGAAACCGTTAGAGACTGGGTAAACGAAGGCGGGAGTTTGTTTCTTATAGCCGACCATATGCCAATGGCAGGAGCCGCTTATGATTTAGCATTAGAATTTGGTTTTGAATTTTCAAATGGCTTTGTATTTCATACTGAAACCGAAGGGACAGGGTTTTTTAACTTAAAAGATGGGACACTGATTGAAAGTACGATTACTAAAGGAAGAGATAAAAACCAAAGTGTAGAGAAGATTGTTTCTTTTACAGGTCAGGGTTTTAAAATACCCGAGGCGGCTAAATCAATTTTAACTTTTGATGAGAAATATTTTAATTTACTTCCTGATACTGCCTGGGTTTTTAATGACAGTACGATAAGATTAAATGTAAAAGGATGGTCTCAACTTGCATACAGAACGTTCGGTAAAGGTAAAGTTGTAGTATCGGGCGAAGCTGCGATGTTTACAGCACAATTAGCGGGTCCAAAGAGTTTCAAAGTCGGAATGAATAATGAAGATGCCAGAGAGAATCATATCCTGTTATTAAACATAATACGCTGGTTAGACGGAAAATTGCAAGACAATTAATTGAGACAGCAATATAATTAGGAAATAGAAATCGAAGTAAAATGAAGCAGGGATTTAAAAACGTTGACGAGTATATAGAAATGTTTCCTGAAAATGTAAGGGAAGGAATGAATATGCTTCGAAATATAATAAAGAAGAATGCACTTAAAGCTGAAGAAGGGATTTCATACGGGATGCCGGCATACAAGACAAACAATAGACCATTAGTTTACTTCGCGGGATTTGATAAACACATAGGGTTTTATGCATTACCGACAGGACATGAGAAATTCAAGAAAGAGCTGAGTTTATATAAGCACGGAAAAGGCTCGGTTCAGTTTCCGCTTGATAAACCGCTGCCATTAGAACTAATTGAAAGGATGGTTAAATTCAGAGTGAAGGAAAACGAGATAAGAGGAAAGAACTGAGCCGGAATAAGAGCAAGAAGAATTTTTACCACCGAGGACACAGAGGAAAAAGAGAAAAACAATAACGGACACAAGCCTGCATGAGCATCAGGGAATGACAAGAATTGAAACTGTTTGAAGGGATGTTTCGTCTAAAAAGATAGCAAGCTAATAAGCTATTAATTAATTTTAATAAAAATAAAATAAGAATTATGATTAAGAATTACAGGTTCAGGAAAACAATAGTTTTAAGTATTGTTCTGATTTCAGTTTTTATACTTTCTTCAGTAAACCTTGTTTACGGGCAGACGTTCGATAATGCACGTCTGGACAGTCTTTTAAACTACCTGTACAGCAATCAGAAGTTTATGGGAACCGTAACTTTATTGCATGACGGAGAAAGGGTTTTCAATAAATCGTACGGGTATGCAGATGTAGAAGAAGGGATTCCATCAACAACGGACACTCGTTACAGAATCGGCTCAATAACTAAGACATTTACGGCGGTTATGTTTTTTCAGTTAATGGAAGAAGGGAAGATTTCATTCGACACAAAACTTTCAGAATACTTCCCCGATGTACCGAACGCTGACAAGATAACGATGGATTTACTTTTAACGCATAGAAGCGGGATACATAATTTTACGAATACTATGGATACAAGTTTTTATCTTTATCCAAAAACCAAACAGGAAATGGCGGATTTGATAAAGAGCCATAAATCAGAGTTTGAGCCGGATTCAAAATCGGAATACAGTAATGCAAATTTTGTTCTTCTCGGATACATTATCGAAAAGATTACAGGTAAAGATTATGCGGATTTACTACAGGAAAGAATTTGCAATAAGGTGGGATTGAAGAATACTTATTATGGAAAGCCTTCAAATATAAAAGACAATGAGTGCTATTCATATACATTGAATAATGATAAATGGGTTCGTGAGAAGGAAACAGATATGAGTGTACCGCACGGGGCGGGAGCTATAGTTTCAACTCCTAACGACTTGACACAATATATAGAAGCCCTGTTTAACGGTAAGCTGATTTCAAAGAACTCGCTCGACGAAATGATTAAGGTAAAGGAGAAATACGGAAGAGGCTCATTTCCTATGAATTTTTATGAAAGAAAGGGATATGGACATACAGGAGGAATTGATGGTTTTGTTTCTGCTTTAACATACTATCCCGATGAAAAACTTGCAGTATCATTTTGCACTAACGGGATGAACTACGGCAATGCGCTGCTTGCAGGAATTTTAAGTGTATATTTCGGGAGGGAATATGAATTCCCTTCGTTTAACTTTGCGGAAGTTAATCCCGATGTATTAAAGAAATACGAAGGTGTGTTTTCAAATGATAGTTTTCCTTTAAAAATAATTATAAAGGTTGTTGAAGGAAAGCTGACAGCACAGGCGACCGGACAATCAGCATTTCCTCTGGATGCTGAAAATGAAAGAGTTTTCAGGTTTGATGCTGCTAAGATAAAGATTACTTTTTCGGAGGACGGGGAAGTATTGACACTTAAACAAGGTGATGAAGTTGTGATGAAGAAGGAGAAGTGAAAAAGACAGCATTGATAACAGGAGCATCTGCCGGGCTCGGAGTTGAGTTTGCGAAGAACTTTGCAAAAGACGGGCATAATATTGTGCTGACTGCAAGGCGAACAGAAAGAATGGAACAGCTTGCAGAAGAGTTAATGAATAAGCATAGTGTGGATATAAAAGTGTTGGGAAAAGATTTAAGCAATATGAACGAGGTGCAATCAGTTTTTGAAACACTTCAGAGAGACAATATTCATATAGATTTTCTTGTGAACAACGCAGGGTTCGGCGACTGGGGAAATTTTCATGAATCGGACTGGACAAAAGTTGAAGGTATGATTGACGTGAACATGAAAGCGCTTACAAAGCTGACTTACCTTTTTATGAGACCGATGATACAAAAAGGCGGGGGTAGAATACTGAACGTTGCTTCAATGGCAGCGTTTCAGCCGGGTCCGCTGATGGCAGTTTACTATGCAACCAAAGCTTTCGTTTTATCTTTTAGCGAGGCGGTAAACAACGAAATTAAAGGGACAGGCGTGAGCATAACAATTCTATGCCCGGGTCCTACAGAATCGGAGTTTCAGAGCGCAGCAAATCTCGGGAAAAGCAAACTATTTAAGCATACACGAATACCAACTGCAAAAGAAGTTGCAGATTTTGGATATCGTGAAATGATGAAGGGAAGCCTTACAGTCGTTCCGGGATTCCTAAACTGGTTGGTTGTGCAATCTGTGAGATTTTCTCCAAGAAAGTTTGTGTTGAAAATTGCAAGGAAGATACAAGACAGAGAATAATACCGCGATTTAAGAAGATAAAGCAGTGATACGGTAAGACCCTTGTCTTTTCTGATAATCTTATGTAACTTATATAGAATCTCCATACCCATAATTCTATTAGTTAAAAATGGATTTAAGCATAAGAACGATAATTGCTATTATATTCATAACATCGATTATTCAATTCATCGTACTTTACTATCAATATAAAATAAACAAAAAATACGATGGAATAGGCTGGTGGCTGCTCTGGAGCGGTGCAGAATTAGGAATATTTTTTATTATGTTTTCCAGAAGCTACACTCCGTTTGCTGATTATTTTTTGCTATTGCAGAACTTCCTTGTGTTACTGAGTATGATATTTTTGTACGCGGGGATAATACGGTTTATAGGAAAAGAGATAGATAAAAAACTCATATTCATTTTTTCTGTAGTTTTTTTACTTATTCATTTTTATGCTACAATAATAATCGATTATGCACCATACAGAACAACAACAAATAATCTATTAATCGGATTAGTTACATCTTTAATTGCCTATAATCTATACAGATACAGACCTAATACTATAAAAACGTCTGCCAATTTTACCGCAACAGCATTATTAATACACAGCATAGTTTTTTATGTGGTTTCGTTTTTGAATTTTTACTACAAAGATAATATTAATCCTTTTAATGCGACTACATTAAACTTTCTTCAATATTCAAACATTTTAATTTCAGGTATTCTCTGGACATTCGGCGTAATACTGATGCTGAATCAAAAATTAAGCTCTGAATTGAGAGATTCAACTGAAGATTTCAAGCTTTTATTCAACTTGAGTCCTGATAATGTACTGATAACGAAAATGGAAGACAGAGTGATTGTTGATGCTAATACAGGTTTTACAAAAATCATGGGATTCAGCCGTGAAGAGGCTTTAGGAAAGTCAGCAGATGATTTAATTATCTGGAAGGACATTAAAGATAGAAACGAGTTTATAAAACTGATAAAAGATAAAGGAGACTTTGAGAATATAGAAGTAAGATTCATTAACAAATACGGGAAACAAATAACAGGGCTTTTATCGGGACGGGTTATTAATTTTCAGGGTGAGCCTCATATTCTTAGTGTTTCAAGAGATATAACTGAACGTAAGATAAAAGAAGAAATCATCCGTGAAAGCGAAGAGAAATACAGACTTCTGACTGAAAACATGAAAGATGTAATATGGATTATGGATGCGGAAACTCAAAAGTTTACATATGTGAGTCCTTCGGTTAAGAGACTTAGGGAATATACGCCTGAGGAGATAATAAACGCTCCATTGAGTATTGCATTGTCTTCCGAATGGGAAATATTATTCAAAACAACTATCAGAAACCATGTTGAGAAATTAAAAACTGGGACTGAATCTTATGACAAATATTTTACTAATGAATTAATGCAGCCGAGCAAGGACGAATCAATGGTTTGGACAGAGGTAATCTCAACTTTTCATAATAACGACAAAACAGGTCGTATAGAAATACAAGGAGTGACTCGTGATATTACAGACAGAAAAAAGGCAGAGATGGAAATTCAAAAGAAGAACAAGGAACTACAGAAATTAAATTTTGAAAAAGATAAGTTCTTTTCCATTATCTCACACGACTTAAGAAGTCCATTTAACGGGATACTAGGGTTATCGAATCTATTGGCAACGGACATAGAGCAGCTATCGAAAGAAGAAATACAAGAAATATCATTAAATCTGAACAAAAGTGCAAACAACTATTTCAGACTTCTGACTAACCTTCTCGAGTGGGCAAAAATGCAGGGCAGATTAACGGAGTACAACCCGGAAAAACTCAGACTAAATAATTTTATTTCTGAAACAATTAATCTATTCACAGAAACGGCAAATTCAAAAGACATAAAACTTGAGTTTGAAGTTGCGGACGATATAGAAATAACAACGGACCGATTTATGCTTGACACAATATTACGAAACTTAGTATCGAATTCATTAAAGTTTACAAATAAGGGCGGCAATATATCAATAACTGCAAATAAAAGTGATAACAAGACTGAAATTAGGATTAAAGATTCAGGAATTGGTATGAGTCAAGATATTATAGACAATTTGTTCAAAATAGACAAACAATCAAATCGCATGGGCACTGATAATGAACCGGGTACGGGACTTGGATTAATATTGTGCAAGGAGTTTATTGACAAACACAACGGAGAACTGCACGTAAAAAGTGAAGAAGGAAAAGGGAGTGAATTTACGATTGTGCTGAATAATTGACCCGGTAAACGTACAAGCGCAAAGAGAAAAATACCTACAAAAATTTACTTTCTTCTGCATAAAACTTATTGAAACTTCTATTATCAAAATAAACACTTGAAATTTATAACGATTTAAATTAATTTAATTTCAATAAAAATTGAACACAATAAACATGTTCATTCAATGAAAATAGACGCAGGTACAGTTGCTATAATAGTCGTAATCACGCATTTAATACAGGTAGCTGTATTTTTTCATCAATACAGAATAAACAAAACATACAGTGGTTTAGGATGGTGGTTAGCATGGAGCTGCTTTCTAACAGCCGGAATAAGCATTCTTGTAGTTAGGTCGGTTATCCCACTTCCATCTTTCTTCATATTTCTTCAAAATGTATTAATAATCTCCGGTACGCTATTAATATACGTCGGTTTTATGAGGTTTCTTGGAAAACGAGAAAGCAAGCTGGCATTACTGTTAATATTTGTATTTTTCATCACTCCTTTCTCTTATTTTTTATTCATTGAAGAATCAATAAAATTCAGGTCAGTATTAATTAATTTTACATTAGCTTTTATTGCTTTTTTTACAGTTATAAATTTTTACAGGTATAAAACACATAACATATCACCTACAGCGAATTTTATAAGTGTGGTTTTTGTAATTCATGGAATTGTGTTTACATATATAGCTATAGAGACATTATTCGTCCAGAGTACCTATGAAGTATTCCTTCCTTCCAACTTAGGAGTCTTGCAGCTTTTTGACGCGCTTATAGTGGGATTATTATGGACGATAAGCCTCGTTATAATGGTAAACCAGCGGTTGAATTCGGAATTGAATGAATCAAAAGAACATTTCGAACACATATTTAACACAAGTCCGGATGCTGCAATAATTACATCTCTAAATGAAGGTATAGTAACAGATTTAAATGAAGGTTATACAAAAATAACAGGCTTCAGCAAAGAGGAAGCAATAGGAAAATCAACATTAGATATGCATATCTGGAAGGACAATAAAGACAGGGATGCTGTTATAAAAATGTTAAAGGAAAAAGGCTATTGCGATAATTACGAGGCTGCATTTATAAAAAAGGATGGTAAAGAAATAACAGGCTTAATGTCAGCAAAGATAATTGATTTTCAGGGGGAACCCAGAGTCATCAGTATTTCAAGGGATATTACGGAAAGGAAAATGATTGAACAAAAAATTAATGAACAGAATGAAGAGCTTAAAAGAATTAACATAGAGAAGGATAAGTTCTTTTCAATTATCGCACACGACCTAAGAAGTCCTTTCCACGGACTGATGGGTTTAACAGAACTGATGGCAAAAGAATTGAATACGTTTTCAACTGATGAGATACAGCGCATAGCTTCAAAATTAAATCAAAGCGCAAACAATTTATACAGACTACTGAATAATCTTCTGGAATGGTCGAGAATGCAGAGAGGTGTTATTAAATTCAGTCCTGTTGAAATTAACCTTAAAACAGTAATAGAGGATACTTTAGATTTGTACGGTGAGTTATCGGCAAACAAAGGAGTTGAGATTGTAGATAAGGTTCCTGATGATATACTTTTTAAAGCAGATTTATCAATGATAGAATCAGTAGTAAGAAACCTGGTCTCAAATTCTATTAAGTTCACGAATGATGGCGATAAAATTATAATTTCTGCCGAAAAAAAGGATGGGAAGGTTATTATTTCTGTAAAAGATACGGGTATCGGAATGAAGAAAGAATTATCCGACAATATTTTCAAAATTGATAAAGTAACCGTCCGGTACGGTACCAACGATGAGCCCGGAACAGGGCTCGGATTGCTGTTATGCAAGGAGTTTGTCGAAAGGAATAACGGAGAAATTCAGGTGAGAAGTGAAGAAGGGATTGGCAGCGAGTTCAAGATTATATTAAAAGCAAGTGTTGTAAAGGAAACAGAAGAAAAAGAAATAATACGAATAAACTAATAACAGATTTTTATATCATATTTCAATTGTTAAACATTATGATTTGAATTGACTTAAAGGTAGTTTTACGACTTTGATTAGTGTATCTTAGTATTTTGATTAAAGTGATTACCGAAAAGAATAAGGTTATTTTAAATGTCATAAAACCAAACATTCAATTATGAAATACAAACTTGAAGACCTAATCGACGTTCGGCTGCTTCAGAGTTTGCAGGAAAAACTGAATTCAGTTTATTCTTTTCCTTCAACGATAATCGATAATGATGGTAAAATACTTACTGCGGTAGCCTGGCAGGACATCTGCACGAAATTCCATAGAGTCAATCCCGAATCCGAAAAAGAATGCATTAAGAGTGATAAGTATATCTTAGAACACATTGCCGAAGCGAATCCTGCCGTGAGCTACACATGCCCACACGGATTGAGTGACAATGCGATCCCAATAATAATTGACGGAAAGCATTTAGGGAATTTCTTTACAGGACAGTTTTTCCTTGAAAAGCCGGATATTGAATTCTTCAGAAATCAAGCAATAAAATACGGATTTGATGAGATAGAATATCTCGAAGCTGTAAATAAAGTGCCGATCTGGACAAAAGATAAACTTAAAACATATTTAGAGTTTATAAAAGTTTTTATTGAAATAATTGCGGGTATAGGGCTAAATAATCTAAAAAACGACGAGTATAACAGAATAATAAAAGAGGGAGAAGAGCGTTACCGTTTAATCCTGCAGAACACATCTGACTGGATATGGGAAGTGGATGAAAATGGCAGGTATATTTACTCTTCAGAAAACGTTGAAAGAATTTTAGGATATAAAGCGGAAGAAATAATAGGAAAAATATCTTTTGATTTTATGCCGGCAGAGGAAAGCGAACGGGTAGGAAATATTCTCAAAAATCTTGTTGAAACTAAAAGTGCAATAGTAAATTTAGAAAACTGGAATATTCACAAAAACGGCAATCCGGTTTGCCTTTTAACGAATGCATTTCCTGTTCTTGATAATGACGGAAGAGTGATAGGATATAAGGGGGGAGATACAGATATAACATTACGTAAACAATCGGAATTAAAACTTAAGCAGCAATTACGTTTTACTATATCATTGAATGAAATTGCTGAAATTATAAGTTCAAATGACAACTCAAATGACATTCTTGAAAACACGAACAGGATTGTAGGAGAAACACTGCAGGCTGATAGAATTTCAATTTATGATGTATCATTTGGAGAAAATAGTATAACGGGATTATGTGAATGGCTAAAAGAAGATAATCCAAATATAAAATCGACAATAGGTCAGTTTGTTTCACTTGATGTGTTTATAAATGCGTTTACCGAAATAAAAAAGGATAAGAAATATATTGAGAGTTATTCCGATAACGTTAATAAAAACTTTAAAGGGGAGGAATCCGAAACCATACTTCACAAACAACTGAACATAAAAAGCCTAATTTGGTACCCGTTTGCTTTCAATGAAAAAGGATATTATTTATTTACAATTAATCGAATACTTGAATCAAGAATCTGGACAAATGAAGAAATAAGCTTTATCGAATCTGTTGCTAAACAGGTGAGTCTTGCTCTGATGAAGATTAAACTCCTTAATGAGAGAAAGAAGGCTGAGGATGCTTTAGAGTATAATCACAAAATGCTTTTAAAACTTTCAAACCAGGTACCAGGAGTAATATATCAATACAGATTATACAAAGATGGAAGTTCATGTTTTCCGTTTGCCAGCGAAGGCATGAATGAAATATATGAATATTCACCTCAGGAACTAAAGGAAGATGCCACACCTGTATTTGGCAGGCTGCATCCTGAAGACATACAACACGTTTCCGATTTAATATTCGAATCGGCAAGAACTCTGAATGTTTTTTACTGCGAATTTAGAGTTGTATTACCGGAAAAAGGACTGCGCTGGAGGTTCAGTCATGCTGTTCCGGAAAGAATGGATGACGGGAGCACTCTCTGGCACGGGATTATTTATGACATAACAGAACGGAAGAAAACAGAAGAAGAACTGATAAGAGCAAAAGAAAAAGCAGAAGAAAGCGACAAACTTAAGTCAGCTTTTCTTGCTAATATGAGTCATGAAATCAGAACACCTATGAACGGGATTCTGGGATTTGCACAATTACTGAAAGAGCCTAAATTAACAGGGGAAGAACAGCAAAGTTTCATAAACATAATAGAAAAAAGCGGTGCCCGTATGCTTAATATAATAAATGATATAATTGACATTTCAAAAATTGAATCGGGACTTTCAATTGTAAAACTATCCGAATCAAACATAAATCAGCAAATTGAATATATCTATACATTTTTCAAACCCGAAGCGGACAGCAAAAATTTAATATTATCTTACAATAATTCTTTACCCGATGCGGAAGCGGTAATTATTACCGACAAAGAAAAGCTTTACGCTATACTAACGAATCTTGTGAAAAATTCTATTAAGTTTTCTAACAGAGGGACTATTAAATTCGGTTATAAGAAAAACAAGGATCATCTTGAGTTTTATGTCAAGGACGAAGGTATCGGAATTCCTAAGGACAGGCAGGAAGAAATATTCAAGAGTTTTGTACAGGCTGATATTTCAGATAAGATGGCATTTCAAGGTTCCGGACTGGGATTAGCAATTACCAAAGCGTATGTTGAAATGCTTGGCGGTGAAATACGTGTAGAGAGTGATGCCGGACAAGGAGCTGCATTTTTCTTCACAATTCCATTTACATTCAGCAAGGAAAATAAGATTGTATCGAATGTTAAAATAGGAAGGAAGAAGGACGAGCAATTAAGAAAACTAAAAATTTTAATTGTAGAAGATGACGAAGAAAGCAAATTTCTTTTAGAGCTTATGGTCAAGAAATACAGCAAGCATACTCTTACTGCATCAAGCGGAGCAGACACTCTTAAGATTTATCGCAGCAATCCAGATATTGATTTGATATTAATGGATTTAAAGATGCCGAATATGAACGGTTACGAGACTACAAGAGAAATAAGAAAATCAGACAACAATATAATTATCATTGCACAAACAGCATATGCACTGGCAGGCGATGAGGAAAAGGCAATAACTGCCGGATGCAACGGTTATTTGCCAAAACCGTTAAAGCAGGAATCGATTGATAAATTATTATTAAAATATTTTAAGAATAAGTGATAAGTCCCCCTTAATTATTCCCGTGCCTAGTCCATTTGGATTAATCCTTTTGTCGTCCCTATAGACTATTATTTATATAAATACAATTGTTTACATTACAAAGCATTGCTATTTATATAATAACAATATGCTGTTTTCTGAAATTATTCTAATATAATGAATAAAATCGATGATAATGGTTTTTGGGCGGAAGAATTAATTAATGCTAATAATGAGCTCGCGTTTCAGAACGAGGAAAAAGAAAAACGGGCTGCAGAATTAGTTATTGCCAACAAGGAACTAGCTTTTCAAAATGAGGAAAAGGAGAAACGAGCCAATGAGTTAATTATTGCTAATGAAGAATTGGTTTTTCAGAACGAGGAAAAAGAAAAAAGGGCGGCAGAATTAGTTATTGCCAACAAAGAACTTGCTTTCCAGAATGAAGAAAAAGAAAAAAGAGCTAATGAGTTAATTATTGCAAATAAGGAACTGGCTTTTCAGAATGAAGAAAAGGAAAAAAGAGCTAATGAATTAATTATTGCTAACAAGGAACTGGCTTTTCAGAATGAAGAAAAGGAAAAAAGGGCTAATGAATTAAGTGTTGCAAATAAAGAGCTTGCCTTTCAGAACATAGAGAAAGAGAATAGAGCTGAAGAAAAGGAAAAACGTGCGGAGGAGTTAATCGTAGCCAACAAAGAACTTGCTTTTCAGAATGAAGAGAAAGAAAAAAGGGCTGCTGAATTAATCGTTGCTAATAAAGAACTTGCTTTCCAAAACAAGGAAAAAGAAAAAAGAGCTGATGAGTTAATAATTGCCAATAAGGAACTTGCTTTCCAGAATGACGAGAAAGGAAAAAGGGCTGATGAGTTAATAATTGCCAATAAAGAACTGGTATTTCAGAATGAGGAGAAAGAAAAACGTGCGGCAGAGTTAGCTATTGCAGACAAAGAACTTATCTTTCAAAATAAAGAAAAAGAAAAACGGGCAGATGAATTAGCTATTGCAAGCAGAGAACTTGTATTCCAAAACGTAGAGAAAGAAAAAAGAGCCGCTGAGTTAGTAATTGCAGACAAAGAACTCGATTTTCAAAACGAGGAGAAAGGAAAAAGAGCAGATGAATTAGTAATTGCTAATAAAGAACTCGACTTTCAAAACGAAGAGAAAGGAAAAAGGGCTGATGAATTAATCACTTCTGAAACAAGGTATCAGAGGCTGTTTGAGGCTGCAAGAGACGGGATTCTGATTCTCGATGCCGAAACAGGAATGATTGTTGATGTAAATCCTTTTCTTATTAAGATGCTGGGATATACTCACGAGGCGTTTCTATGGAAATCAATCTGGGATATCGGTTCATTCAAAGATATAATAGCCAACAAAGATAATTTTCAGGAATTACAAAAGAATGAATACATAAAATATGATGGATTACCCCTAGTAACCGCAGACGGGCAGAAGATCAACGTAGAGTTTGTGAGCTATTTGTATTTTGTTAACAACAAAAAGGTTATTCAATGCAACATCCGTGATATCACAGAACGCAAGCAGGCGGAAGAAGAAATTCGAATTTTAAACAGTGAACTTGAGCAACGAGTGATTGAGCGAACGTCACAATTGGAAAATGCGAATAAAGAGCTTGAATCATTCAGTTATTCGGTCTCACACGATTTACGCGCTCCGTTAAGAAGTATTGACGGATTCAGTCTCGCTTTATATGAGGATTATTATAAGAGTCTTGAGGATACAGGAAAAGATTATATTAAAAGAATAAGGGCCTCAACTAAAAAAATGGACACCTTGATTGATAGTTTATTAAAACTATCAAGGGTATCACGCTTTGAAATGGTAAATGAAAAAGTAAACTTATCTAAAATAACAAAAGAAATATGTGATATTTTCAAAGATAACGATAAAACAAGAAATGCAGAGTTTGTTATCCAGGAAAATGTAATTGCAGACGGAGATTCTAACCTGCTTAAAATTGTTCTGGAAAATCTGTTAAATAATGCATGGAAATTCACATCTAAGAAAGAGAAAACCATCATTGAATTTGGTATTACCAAAGACAAATCAGGGTCAACATTTTTTATAAAAGACAATGGAGCAGGGTTTGACATGAAATATTCGAATAAGCTATTCAGCGCATTCCAGAGACTGCATCACGAGAAAGATTATCCCGGAACAGGTATCGGGCTTGCAACAGTGCAAAGAATAATCAGAAAGCACAACGGAGTAATACATGCAGAAAGCAAAATAAATCAAGAAATAACATTTTTTTTCACGTTATCAAAATAAATAATAAATCATGGATGAAAAGACTATTCTACTCGTAGAAGACAATCAGGACGATATTGCCTTAACATTAAGAGCATTCGAGAAAACCCGTATTAAAAATAAAATAATAACGGTAGAAGACGGTGAAGAAGCCCTTCAATATATTTTCTGTGAGGGTAAATATGCCGGAAGAGACCCTCTTGATCTGCCTACTTTGATTTTACTGGACCTAAAACTCCCGAAACTAAATGGCTTTGAAGTTTTGAAAGCAATCAGAGAAAACGAGCATACAAAATTTTTGCCAGTAGTTATTCTTACTTCTTCAAAGGAAGAGCAGGATGTTGTACACGGATACTCACTGGGTGTAAACAGCTATTTGCGTAAACCGATTGATTTTGAAAATTTTTTCGAGGTTGTTAATACCCTTGGAATGTACTGGCTGCTTTTAAACGAAACTCCAAATATGTCGAATAAATTATGAAAACCAAAAAAATTAGAGCACTCATAATTGAAGACTCAGATGACGACTTGCAATTAATGCTACGCGAACTTGAAAAGGGTCAGTATGAAATAGAATATAAACTGGTTGAGGATGCCAAAGGACTCGATAGTGCATTAGAAAAGGAATGGGATATTATTATTTCTGATTATTCATTACCGGGTTTCACCGGATATGATGCTTTATTAATATGTAAGGAAAAAAGAATAGACATCCCTTTTATTATGGTATCTGGAACGGTAGGAGAAGACATTGCAGTTGAGATGATGAAATGCGGTGCAAAGGACTACATTATGAAAAATAAAATGGCAAGGCTGTTACCTGCTATTGAAAGAGAAATTGAAGACGCTATAATGAGAAAAAAGAAAGTGAAGGCAGAAACGGATATTAAAAATTCCCAAAATCTATTACAGAGAATAATTGACCTTCTTCCGATAAGGACATTCTGGAAAGATAATAATTTGAAGTATTTAGGCTGCAACAGTATTTTTGCAAAAGACGCGGGTAAAGACAGTTCTGATGAAATAATCGGCAAGGACGATTTTGAAATGGTATGGAAAAATCAAGCCGGGATTTATAGGGACGATGATATGAATGTGTTGCTTACAGGGAAATCAAAACTCAATTATGAAGAACCTCAAACCAATCCAACCGGTGATACAATTTGGTTAAAAACGAATAAAGTACCTCTGACAGATTTGAATGGAAATACGATCGGTATTCTTGGATCTTATGAAGATATTACCGATCAAAAGAAAATGATTACAGAATTAATAACGGCTAAAGAAAAAGCAGAGGAAATGAACAAGTTAAAATCGAGTTTCCTTGCAAATATGAGCCATGAATTAAGAACGCCAATGGTTGGAATACTTGGATTTTCAGAGCTGATATGTGAACTTGATAATTTATCGGAAATCAAGGAAATGTCAGCGATAATACGCAAAGGTGCTCTCAGATTATTCAATACATTAAACCAGATTCTGGATTTATCAATACTTGAATCTAATAAAGCAATAACAGAACATAAACCTGTAAATATAATCGAGATAATTAAAGAGTCTATTAATTTGTTTCAGACAGAATCATCGAAGAAGAATTTACAATTGAGATTTCAACCGGAAGTCGAAACAATAATAGCACACACTGATCAGAAGGTAATTTACAACTGTTTATTAAATCTAATTCAAAACGCAATATCTTATACTGCAAAAGGCAGTATTGAAGTAAAAGTCAAAGAAGAAATTATTAACGGTGATGATTTTATTGCAATTAATGTAATAGATACCGGAATTGGAATTTCAAAAGAAAATATTAAAATAATATTTGATGAATTTCGGCAAGCAAGTGAAGGCTGGGGAAGAAGCTACGAAGGAACTGGACTGGGCTTATCAATTTGCAGAAAATCAATAAACCTAATTAACGGAATGATAAATGTATCGAGTGAACCCGGAGTAGGTTCTGATTTCAGATTAATTTTTCCAAAGAACAGTATAGGCGTAAACAACGAAATAGAAATTGATAAGACGGAATCATTAAAAACCAAAAGCGATGTTTCGGCAGAAAAAATACAAGAAATTAGACACAAAATTCTTTTTATCGAAGACGATAATGACAGCTTCGAATTTGTAAGTTTAGTAATGCGACAGAAATTTGATGTCGAAAAAGCGACTACAGCCGAAGAAAGCATTTTGAAAGCAAGACAAAATGAATACGTATTAATATTGCTTGATATTAATCTCGGTATTGGGATGAATGGTTTAGAAGCGATGCATGAGATCAGAAAGATACCTTACTATAAAAATATACCGATAATTGCATTAACCAGCTTTGCGATGAAGGGAGACAAAGAAGAGTTTATTGCAGCAGGTTGCACAGATTACATATCAAAGCCATTTGATAAAAGTTTATTAATCGAAAAAATTTCCAAAGCATTAACCAATCTAAAAGATTAAAGTAAAAGATTGCAGTACTGTAGTCCTTTTCCTTTTTCAGAACAACTTTTCTTACCAGATTACAGCACCCCCGAATTGTAGCATACCATTATTTGTTTCAAAAGCGAAAGAACAGCGCTAAATATAAGAAAAATCATAAAATAGACCTCCCTAAATCCTCCAATAGTCACTTTTTTATGTATGCCTGCGATATGACTGCGATATGACTGCGATATGCCTGCGATATGACTGCGATATAGAAAAACGTCAAAATAACCCCGTTTTTTTCATTGTTTATACCTAAGCATATAAAATATCATATAATTAATGGAAATAAAAAAAAAGACTGCATATTTGCAGTCCTTTTTGTTTTTCAGAACAACTTTTCTTACCAGATTACAGCTCTGGACGCGAGGTCTTTATACATTTTTCCTGACTTGATATTAAAAGCTTCATAGAACTGCGGTATATTATAAACGATTCCGTTAACACGAGCAAGAGATGGTGAATGCACATCTTCCTTTAATCTTTTGAGGAGTTCTTTTTCGCGAATGCTTCCTCTCCAAATCTGTGCATATGAAAGGAAGTATCTCTGTAAAGGTGTGAATCCTTCGGTTTCTTTTGCAGGAGGATTTTTATCCCATGCTTTCTTTAAGCCCTCAAGACCGAGAGTAATGCCGCCGAGGTCAGCTATATTCTCGCCAAGTGTAAACTTACCGTCAACCTTAAAAGTATCTAAGACAACAAAATTATTGTATTGATCAACGAGTACCTGAGCTTTTGCTTCAAATTTAGTTTTATCTTCTTCAGTCCACCAGTCTTTAAGGTTTCCTTCTGCATCAAACTTTCTACCTTGGTCATCAAATCCGTGAGTAATCTCGTGCCCAATAACCGCACCAATACCGCCATAGTTTACAGCGTCATCACCTTCAGCAAAGAAGAATGGGGGCTGAAGAATACCCGCGGGAAAACAAATCTCGTTATTTGTTCCTGAGAAATAAGCGTTTACTGTCTGCGGGCTCATTCCCCATTTCGTTTTATCGACAGGTTTACCAATCTCGCTGATGTTTTTATTAAAATTAAATTTCCTCACATTCAGTAAGTTATCAAAGTATGAATCCCGTGAGATTTCTATTTTTGAATAATCTTCCCATTTATCAGGATATCCGACTTTAACTCCCATTTTGTTAAGCTTTATCAATGCCTGCTTTTTAGTTTCATCTGACATCCAGTCAAGATTGTTTATTCTATCAGCCATTGCAAGCTTAATATTTGCTACTAAATCTTTTATTCTCTGCTTTGCCGCAGGAGGAAAATGTTTTTCAACATAGAGCTCTCCCAGAGCTTCTCCCAGAGAACCGTTAACAACGTCAAGCACACGTTTCCAGCGAGGACGCTGATCCTGAGCACCGGACATAAATTTTCCGTAGAATGCAAAATTAGCATCGACAAAATCACTGCTTAAATAAGTTGAAGCATTGTTGATAAGTCTCCACTCGACGTAATTCTTCAAAACCTCCAGTTCGGTATTCTGAAAAATCTTGCCAAAATCTTCAAAGTACTTTTTCTGTCCTACATTTATATCACCCGGATTTTCAACACCTATTTGTTTCATATAAAGCTTCCAGTCAAAACCGTTGCTTATTGCGGATAGCTCATCTAAAGACATTTTATTATAATTCAGTTCAGGGTCACGGAGTTCAAGATTAGAGTATGAAGAATTTGCAAGAGTAATTTCAAACTCCATTTGCATTTTTGCCTTAGCCATTGCCTGCTCTTCATTATAACCGACAAGTTTAAACAGATCTGTCATATACTTCTGAAGTTCTGTCCTTATAGAATTATTCCTCTCATCATCTTTAAGATAATAATCCCTGTTTGAAAGAGTAATACCGGACTGCCTTAACGAAGCGATATTCATAGTACTATTTTTCCGGTCGGGCGAAGAACCAAAACCAAAGAAGGATGAAGAACCGCTTGTATTCAGGAATGCGATAAACTTTATTAAATCTTCTTTTGAAATAATGTTTTTAAGTTCATCGAGTTTACTTTTAATAGGCTGATATCCAAGTGAGTTTATCTTTGCTTCGTCTAATCCGCAAGCAAAGAAATCGCCAATTTTCTGCTTGTTTGAACCGGGAGTATTCTTCTGAGTTGATAATTCCTCAATAAGTGCCTTCAGCTGACGGTCATTATTTTCACGAAGTTCATCGAAAGCACCGTAACGAGTCAAATCAGGAGGCATCGGAGTGTTTTTAACCCACGTCCCGTTTGCATAATTAAAGAAATCATCTCCGGGATTTATGCTCAAATCCATATTGCTTTTATCAATTATAGGCTGCGCAAAAGAGAATGTCACAAATCCTAAAATCAGGAATAAAGAAATAATGTTTTTCATTTTAATATTATTATGTTTTAACTTCTATGTTTATAATACAATTATTTTCGTAAAAGAGTTTAAGACTTGAATAGACACAACTTATTACAAATACGTCAGCTTTACATTCTGTATAACACTTTCATTCAGACTCAGACCAACAGGACATTTCTTTGTAATATGCTCGATTATTTTCTTATCTTTATCCGAATAATTATTAGGTGGAAACTTAATCTCTATCTGTATCTCGGCAACTTTTCGCGGCTCGGCTGACATAATTTTTGTTATCTCGGCAGTCGCTCCGTCAATAGAGAAGCCGTATGTATTTGCGGCTACGCCCATAATAGTAATCATGCATGCACAAAGTGAAGATGACATAAGGTCTGTAGGAGAAAAAGCTTCTCCTTTTCCGTTATTATCAGTCGGTGCATCGGTAACAACGACCTGTCCTGATTTAACATGAGTCATCTCAGTTCTCAAATTTCCGAGATATTTTAAAGTTGATGTGTGCATATTCTCTGTATTTAATTATGTAAAAATAAGTATTTAGACAATGTTTTTAAATGATATATGTTAATATAATTTTGTTCTTGAAAACAGGAATATATAATTTAAAGATGAAAGTCAGGTAAGAATGATAGCCATACAGTAATCCTTCCATAAAAATGTAATCGGATTAATGGGAATAATGTAATCAACTAATACATTTAAACTCGACGGCTCATTTTGTATATTGATAATTGTATAAATTTGGATGAAATAACTGATAATATTGTAAAACAAGACGCTTCAAAGCCCAGTGATTACTGGGCGAAACTATCCGAATATGAAGGACCTCTTGATATTCTTCTCCATTTCGTGAAGGAAGAGGAGTTAAATATATATGACATTCCTATATCGAAAATAACAAAAGATTTTCTTCAGTTCCTGAACTACATGCAGACTCTTGATATTGAACTTGCAGGAGAGTTTTTGCTTATGGCTGCCGAACTGATGAAAATTAAGGCACGAATGCTCATACCTCAAATAGTTGAAAACGAAGCCGAAGAGGAAGACCCGAGATACACACTTATAAGGAAATTACTTGAGTATAAAAGATTCAAGGATGCTTCATCAGAACTTCTGAAGTATGAAGAAAGTGCAAGACAGAGATATTTCAGGCTTTACTTTAAGAAAGATCCAAAAGAAGTAGAGCTTGATGTTTTAAACGATGCAGGTCTTCAGAACCTCACGATTTTTAATCTGATTAAAGGCTACAAGCGTGCAATCACGAACGTAAGGCATGAAGTTATTCACCCGATTGAGCTTATGAACACAACGCCTGAAATACAGAGGGAATTTCTAATTAATTTTTTCAAGACACGATTATCTGTAAACTATAAAGAGCTGATAGGTACAATGGATGAGAAAATGGTTGTAATATGCACATTTCTTTCTATACTACAGCTCGCATTGGAAGGTTATCTCGGTATAATATACAATGAAAAGGACTTGTCTGAATTTTCTCTAATTAAAATAATAAACGAACACTTAAATTGAGTACAGACGGAATAAAGAATATTGTTGAAGCGCTAATCTTTGCATCCGACGAAGAAATTACAACGAAAGAAATAAAAGATCTTTTAGATACATTCAGAATAAGTGTTTCGGTAAAGGAAATTGAGACTTCTATTGATGAATTGAACAGAGAATACGAAAATAACAGCAATGCATTTGAAATAATAAAACTTGCTGGCGGTTATATATTTGCAACGCGTAAAAAGTATTCTCATTTCCTTGGCAAACTAACTGCGGAAACACAAAAGAAGAAACTTTCACAATCGGCAATCGAAACTCTTGCAATCATAGCATATAAACAGCCCATTACACGCTCAGAGATTGAGTTTGTAAGAGGAGTAAACGTTGACTATATAGTCAATTCGCTTCTCGAACGAGATCTTATTACAATCAAGGGAAGGGCTGACGGTCCCGGCAGGCCTATTCTTTACGGCACAACATCAAGTTTCCTTAAAGTGCTGGGATTAAACGCAATAGAGGACCTGCCGAAACTTAAGGAGATAAATGACATACTAAAGAACGAAAAGATTGAAGGTATTTCTGAAGCGGATATTGACCTGTTCAATTCCATGAGCAGTCAGGGACAGGAAGTTTTTACGGAAGGTTCTCCTAATGAACGTTTAAACTTCGAAGAAAGTGCAGAAGAAGAAACAAACCAAGATGAAGAAGAATTGGAACAATCAGATATCAGTAATAATTTAACCGAAGAGAATATAACTGACGGCTATAAAGAAGAAATAGATAATGGTACGGATGACGATAAAAAAGATGATTATAAAAACGGAGAAACTGAGTCCGAAAGTAAAACAGAGGAAGAGAACACATGAAAGAAGAAAGCGAAAATTTCACTCGTCTGAACAAATATCTTTCTAACAACACAGAATTTGCTAGAAGAAAGATAGACGAGTTTATAACACAAGGCAGGATTACGGTAAACAACAAAGTTATACTTGAACAGGGTTTGCAGATTAATCCAGACAAAGATGAAGTAAGGCTTGATGGCGAACGCATAAGAGAAAAAGCAAACAAGAAATACTTTATACTTCATAAACCGATAGGGTTTATTACGACTACCGATGATGAGAAGAACAGGAAAACAGTTATTGATCTCATAAATACTCACGACAAAGTATTTCCTATAGGAAGGCTTGACAGCGATACAAGCGGAGTTTTACTGCTTACGAACGACGGTGACTTTGCGAATACGCTTATGCATCCAAAATTTAAGGTTGAGAAAATATACATAGTTACTCTTTCAAAACCGCTTGAAGAAAAACTTAGAGCAAAGCTTGCAGGAGGAATAAAACTTGATGGAAAGAAAACAGCACCTGCCAAGATTGTTCATCCGAACAAAAATGATTTAAGCATTGTTTCAATAACCTTAACAGAAGGCAGGAACAGACAAGTACGCAGGATGTTCGAAGGTTATGGGTACTTTGTCAGGAAACTCCACCGCATCTCATACGGGCATCTGACAGTTGAAGGGCTCAATGCAGGCGAGTACAGGAAACTCACAAAAGAAGAAATAAATAAATTTACGAATAAATAATATGACAGAACAAAACGAATTAGTAAAAAGAAGACTTGAAGAACTTGAAGAAATTAAGAAGCTTGGAGTAAACCCATATCCGCATAGATATGACGTTACTGACAAGGCAGATGATTTGCTTAAGAATTTTACCGATCCCAAAGACGAAGCAGAAGTAGAACTAAGGAAGTTGAGCATCGTTTCAGTGGCCGGAAGAATTTCAGCGATAAGAAGAATGGGAAAGGCAACGTTTTGTCACATCAAGGACGACACAAACAGGATACAGGTTTATGTCAAGAAAGACGAAGTTGGTGAAGTAAGCTATACAATAATGAAGATGCTTGATATCGGTGATATTATTGGAGTAAAAGGTTTTGTATTTAGAACGAAGACGGGGGAAGTGTCAATACACAGCGTTTCAATTGAACTTCTTACAAAATCGATTCATCCGCTTCCAATAGTTAAGGAGGAGATTACAGAAACCAGTGAGAAGATTATTCATGACGCATTTGCGGACGTTGAACTGCGTTACAGACAGAGATACATAGACCTTATAGTCAATGAAAATGTAAAAGATACGTTTATTAAGAGAACAAAAATAATTAAGTCGATAAGAGCAACACTTGAGAAGTACGAATTTTTTGAGGTAGAGACACCTACATTACAAACTATTTATGGCGGAGCTAATGCGAGACCTTTTATAACGCATCACAATGCACTTGATATCCCTTTGTACTTAAGAATCTCAAACGAGTTATACTTAAAGAGACTTATAGTCGGCGGATTTAACAGAGTTTATGAATTCGTTAAGGACTTCAGAAATGAAGGAATTGACAGGACGCATAACCCGGAGTTCACACAGGTCGAGTGGTATCAGGCATATGGTGATTACACGGACAGTATGAACATGTTTGAAGAAGTCGTTGAAGCTGCTTGTGTAGCGGTTCACGGTTCAACAAAGTTCGAGTATCAGGGAGCCCAGATTGACGTTGCCCGTCCGTGGAAGAGACTTAAAATGACAGATGCAATAAAAGATAAAACGGGGATTGATGTTCTTTCATTGAAGAAAGATGAAATAATTATGTTCATGAAGAAGAATGATATAGACTTTGACCCAAAGCTTACACACAGTAAGGGACTTGTTATTGCAGCATTATTTGAAGCACTCTGCGAGGATGACTTAATACAACCGACATTTGTTATAGATCATCCGATTGATACAACTCCGCTTTGCAAACCGCTAAGACAATATTCGCTTGCAGAACTTGAGGAAATGAAAGACGATCCTGAACAGGTATTATACGTAGAAAGATTTGAGCCGTACATCAATAAATGGGAAGTAGGAAATGCATACACTGAGCTTAACGACCCGATACTTCAAAGGAAACTCCTTGAAAGCCAGGTTGAAAGAGGAAGAGGAGGAGAAGAAGATACGCATCCTTTTGATGAAGACTTTGTAAAAGCAATAGAAGTTGGTATGCCCCCAACGACAGGTGTTGGAATGGGTGTTGACAGAATTGTAATGCTGTTGACGAATTCAGTAAATATAAGAGACGTTTTATTATTTCCACTAATGAAACCGTTGTCATAATAATTAGCTTTCACAATAATGAAAATTATTCTTAGGTATATTTTTCTGATTACTGTTGCTGGTTTATCATTTTATTCAATCTCAAGCTGCAATCAAGAAAACCCTTCAGAACCAACTAACAAGTATTTGGGAATTTTAGAAACCGATGAATTTGGTAATATTCTTGGTGGTGATTATTCGGACTGGTGTATTCACAGCCCTGTTGATACTTTCACATACATCAGAACTTTTAATGTAACTACACCACAAAGTAATATTTCACTCCTGAGATGGACAACTAGCAAAGAATATAATTGTTATGGTTTTGATGTTGAGAGAAGAACTACTTCTGATACAAATTTTTTCAAGATAGGATTTGTTAATGGGTCCGGAACAACTATTGACAGTGTACCCTATGTTTATATTGATACTTTGCAACCAAATCACCCTAACTTCTATTATCGTTTGAAACTAATAGATATCTATGGTAATTACAGATATATTTCTGAAATTCATAATATCGGATTCCCTCCGAATGCTTTTTTTGGACCTGCATACCCGAACCCAACTAATGGCAGATTTTATGTTAAATTTCAGATTCCTAAAATAGACACAATATCATTATATTTAACAGGTAAAACAGATACTCTTAAAATTTTAACCAAAGTAATTTTACATCCTGGAATATATGAATTGAACATTAACAATGATTCAAATTTCCATAACGTACAAAAGAGATTACACATTAAATGCAAAACAATAATAAATTCCGATTCGTGCAGTCTTAATGGAGATATACAATTTAATTAAAACATATTTTTATTAATGAAATATAATAATAACATTTTAGAGTTAGTTGGGAATACACCTTTAGTCAGATTAAATAAATTGACTAAAGGATTAAAAGCAACTTTACTCGCAAAGATGGAATCGTACAATCCCGGGGGCAGCGTTAAAGACAGAATTGGGAAACTGATGGTGGAGAATGCAGAGAAAGAAGGAAAGCTGAAACCCGGCGGCACAATAATAGAGGCAACGAGCGGCAATACGGGCATTGGACTGGTGCTTGCGGCTGCAGTTAAGGGATACAAATCAATTATAGTTGTTACCGACAAAGTATCTCAAGAGAAAAGAAATTATCTTAAGGCTTTCGGTGCAGAAGTTGTTGTAGTACCGAAGAATGTAGGTCATGACCATCCTGACTATTACATGAATAAGGCTCAGTCGATAGCAGAGGCAACATCAAACTCTTTATTCATAGCTCAATATACGAATGAATCAAATCCGTTAGCTCATTATCTTACAACGGGTCCTGAAATCTGGGAAGAAACCGAGGGCAGAGTAACACATTTTGTTGCAGGACTCGGGACAGGTGGTACAATAACAGGAACAGCAAGATACTTAAAAGAGAAGAATCCCAATATCAAAATAATTGCAGCAGACCCAATAGGATCAATCGCAAAACTTTATAAGGACAAAGGACAAACAGGCGAATGCCAACCTTACTTAGTCGAGGGTATTGGTCTCGACATGATACCAGAGATAATGGATTTCAACCTCATTGATGAAGTTGTTGAGGTAAGCGACAAGGATTCAATTGATACGTGCAAAGCTCTTACGAAGGAAGAAGGGATTTTTTGCGGTGCATCAACAGGAACGCTCGCACACACAGCAATTAATATTGCAAGAAATCTTGATGAAAACGGAGTAGTGGTTTTTATAGTATGTGACACGGGCGAAAGGTATCTTTCGAAGTTTCATAATGACGACTGGTTAAAGAAAAATAATATTTGATTAGATTAGAATATACATGAACAGGCTCTTTATTTTATTGATATTTTGTTCATTAAATTTAATTTATCTAAACAGCCAATCACAAGGATTCAGGGATTTAGAAAACAGAAAACCTGAGACCGGTATAGATGTTAAGCTGTTCAGAAGTATAAACAATAACAGAAACGGGTTTTTCAATACAGTAATACCAATTACAGATAAATCAGTATTACCTCTCAGCATTGTGCTGCCTGTTGGATTTGCAGGAGTTTCGAGGTACAATGAGAATTATTATGATGAAAACTCGGCAATACTTTTGATGTTTTCTGAACTTACCGGGTTGGGAGTAACGGCAGGATTGAAATACATTGTCAAACGGGAAAGACCTTTTATTTCTTTAAAAGACGTAAATTATGTAAAAGACAACTCCCCTACTGACAGGTATTCATTCCCGTCCGGACACACATCTACAGCTTTTTCAATGGCGACTTCATTAACACTGAGATATCCTGATAAACCTACCGTAATTGCAGTATCATATTTATACGCTGCTTTTATTGGTTACGGAAGGATATATCTTGGAGTACATTATCCCAGCGATGTTTTCAGTGGTATGCTAATTGGCAGCGGTTCGGCAGCTCTTGTTTTTGCTTTCCGGAAGGAAATTATAGAATTCAAGAATAATTTGTTTAACGAAAAGGGGCGTCCTGACGGCAACTCCAGCAACATGTCCGCGGGAACAATACTCGGTCTCACAATCGGAGCAGACGTGATTAACACTATAATAAATGGTTTGGTAAGCAACAAAGTAACAATATCCTCAAGTGGAAACTCACTAAATGCAGTTGTGCAATTCTGAATTATTATCATCAAATGATAATAAACTTTCAATTATATTTATTAAATTACCTGTAAGAAATTCTATTATTTATGAAAAATGACATCAACGAATAAGATTAATAATTCGATAGAAGATACAACGTTTGTTGTATGTGATGTTGAGACTACAGGTTTATCTTCAAAGTTCAACAGGATTACAGAGATTTCATTGATAAAAATCAGGAATGATGAAATTTTGGACACCTATACTACACTTATAAACCCGGGACAGCACATTCCATACGGGATAACACAGCTTACAGGAATATCAAATGATGATGTATTTGACAAACCTGCATTTCATGAAATAGCACCTAAAATAAAAGATTTCATAACAGAGAATAATGGTTCAGAAACAGTATTCACGGGACATAACGTTAACTTTGACTATAATTTCGTTTCAGAATCATTCAAGAGACTTGATAAACCATATTACCTAAACATTAAGACATTATGCACTTGTAAGCTATCGAGAAGGCTACTTCGCACATTAAGCAGCAAGTCGCTGGGAAATGTAGCAAAACACCTTAACATAAGAATAAAGAACAAGCACAGGGCATACGATGACACACTTGCAACAACAAAAGTGCTGATGCATTTTATACAGATATTGCAAGAAGAATACGATTTTGAAACGATTGACGAGATAATTAGATTTCAGAACTCAAAAATATTCACAGATGGAAAAAGACCTGCGGCTCTTAAGCGTGTAAACTTGTCATTAAAGGACATCCCTAAAGACCCCGGAGTTTATTTCATGAGAAGTTCTTCTAATGAAATAATATATATAGGCAAAGCCAAGAGTTTAAAGGACAGAGTTTCATCATATTTCAGACATAACGATAATCTTTCTTATAAGATAAAAAAGCTGCTGACAAGCGTCAGAAAAGTGGAGTACGAAATAACCGATTCAGAATTATCGGCATTGATACTCGAATCAAAGATGATAAAGAAATTCAAGCCGAGATTTAATACTGCCATTAAGAGATTCAGGTTTCATCCTTTTTTGAAGTTTGATGTACAGAATGAATTTCCAAAACTTGATTTTGTTTATGAAATCGAGAATGATAATGCATACTATTACGGTCCCTTCATGAGCAAAGGAACAGTAAAGAATATACACAAGGAAATATATGACAGGTATAAGTTGAGAAAATGCGAAGACAAAACAATTAAGGCAAAAGAAACAAACTCCAACTGTATGTACTTTGATATCGGGAAGTGTGATGCACCCTGCAATATGACAATACCGAATTCTCAATACAGAGATGAAGTAAATAAAGTACATAAGTTCATAATCAGTGAAGGTAATAATTCAATAACCGGTTTACTTAGAGAACAAATGAATAAAAATGCCGAAAAGGAGGACTTTGAAAAAGCTGCACTTTACCGTGACAGACTTGCTGATATAGTTAAAGTAATGAGTTACCAGAAAGTGATTACGTCCGCTATAAACAACAAGAAGATAATAATAAAATGCGACAATGACAGCAAGAGAGAACTATTCTTTATTCAGAACGGAAAACTGGCAAGTACGATAACACTAAACCGTGATGATGATTTTGATCAGAGACCTGTATCGGAAGAATTATCTGAAGTCATTGAAACGCTTTACTTTTCATTAAATAAATTCATTAAGCATAACTTTTCACAAATAGAACTTGACGAGATAAAAGTGATTTCAAACTGGCTGGCATTGAACAGAGACAGGAATACCTTTCTTGAATTGAATGATAAGCATACAATTGAAAGACTGATTGAATTTTGTTTAAGATAGATATTTTTCTTTTATAAGGCTGAAGATATATGAAAACGGTTTATTTTGACCTGCCCAAAGCCAATGGAGAACCATCTGAAACGCAACTTAACCGAGAACCAACCGAGAAAATGCCTGAAAATTCAATGTTTGCAGGTATCGAAAGCCAAAATAAAGCAGGAAGAAAAATAAGAAGAACATAAAGGAAAATTTCTTAGATTATAATAAATCCTTGTTTATCCTTTTCAGAATCTATTTCTAAAACTAAAGACTTGAATTTTGTATAATCTTGAAACCTTTTATTTTTTAAGTGGTTTATGAAAACAGAAACAGAGCTGTCTGAATCTTTATCGGTATCATCATTTTGATACTGCCGAGCCAATGATTCAAATTTTTCTGCTTTATCAATAACCATATCATAATCATGAATTTCGCCGGCTAAGGCTACCATGGTTTTAATCTTATTTCCCACATCGGAAAGCCGCAAACCCAGAACTTCATTTAAAAAGTCAAGCGTATATCTAAGAGGCTTGGCACGAAGCCTCATCTTATGAAGCTGTTTCATGTTTTCAGGACCTGATAAAACATCATCTTTATAAATCATCATTTTATCATAAAGGAAGCAAACCTGAACGCCCAAATACTTGCTTACTTTTTCCGGTGTTATTTCCCCTGCCGATGAAAACATTTTATTTCGAATGAAGTCTTCCAGGGTTGCTTTACTTAACAAAAAATCAACAAGTTTTTTATTAACAAATATTCGTCTCCTCTGTTCAACGGATAATGTTTTGAGATTATCCAGGAATTTTATTACAAGTGAATTATCTGTTTTAAATTTAAGATATTCTTCGGTAATCTGAATACAGACGTCTGTTTCGCGTGAAGGACTGAAGAGTCTGATTAACTGCTTTAATTTACGTAAATATTCTTTATACTCTTTGCTGCCTGACAATTCTCCGAGTGTCATAAACAACGATTCCAGTTTTCTGGATTCAGTTCTGATTTCATGCAGATAATTTTCCTCCGGTTTCTTTAGAAACTTATCTACGTTCCGAATTACATTTAGAGTCCTTTTAAGAAAAATATCTTGCACCATCTTAATAGAATTAATATTGCCGATTGTAATAAGTGTTATTAATATAAAATATATTAAATACAGCTAAATCAAAATAGAATTAATTAGTTAAGAATAATCAGCAGCAGCAAAAAAAGAAGCCCGGAACGTAGGAGGTTGTCCCGGGCTTAGAAAAGGAGAAAGCTATGAAAAACACTTTTATTTAATCAACACCATTCTCTTTGTCTGAATGTTGTTTCCTGCTATTATCTTATAGAAGTAAACACCTGAGGATACAGCTGAGCCGTGTCCATCGAGACCTGCCCAGTCAGCAGTGTATTTACCAGCATTAAATTTTTGATTTACGAGGGTTATAATTTCTTTACCTGTAATATCGTATATCTTTAGAGTTACTTGTTCTGTCTGAGGTAATGAGAAGTTTATCTTTGTTGACGGATTGAACGGGTTCGGATAATTCTGACTTAACTCGAACTTAACGGGGATTTCTGTACCGCTCTGCTGTACGCCAACTGCATAGTTTTTAGATACTAAAAGAACCTGAATTGAATAGAATGGATTATGCATACCGCGGCTGCCATCATAACTAATCATTTGATAATTGAAGTATGCTTTTCTCAGATTAAGATTCAGGGAATCTCTTGCGATTAACTGCCATGATACTGAATCAATACCTGAAGGCGGTAATGCAATTCTGAGATTTTTAACGCATCCATCAAATTCTTTTTGCCATGGCTCTATAAGACCATTGCCGTCGTAATCTTCAGGAGCTACGAAATCATCAAAGCTTGTAACGCCCGGATGACAACCGATACAACCTTTTACATGGTCATAGTTTGACGCTTCATCATGTAATTTGAATGAGTGTCCGCCAACTTTATCTCTCTGAACGGTTCCAGTATCTGTTGTCGGAGCCATATGACATCCAACGCATGCGCCATCAATATTTTTATGTGAGCCTGAAATATACGGGAATCCGAATGTTGCAGCATTTTGTCCCATTAGAACGTCTCCCTGTGTTGAATGGTGTGGACCCCATTGGGCAGAAAACGAACCTTTGACTATGACGTATGTTTTATTATCTCTTCTTGACTGGTGGCAAGCAATACAAGTTCTGCCTTCATCAGTGAATGAATAATTATAACCATTAGCCAAAGTATCTGACGGATGATTTCTTAATGCAAAATCATTTGCACTTCCGTGTGGATCATGACATGTCGGACATCCGATTGATATCATATCGCCTTTTACGAGTGCGGGTTTTGTGAAGTTATTTGGACCGCCGGCAGTTTTATATGTAAAATCAATGTGATTTCTGCCGTCATGACACATATTACAGTCGTTTCCTGTTTTGTTTCTTAAACTATCAGCAACGTTTCTGCCTTCAAATACCGGATTTGAGTGAATTGAATTATTCCACTGAGCTACCTGCGGGTATCTCCATGGATTATCGTGACATGAAGAACAAGCTTTTGAATCAAAATTTACTGCAATCTTTGTAGTATCACCACCAAAAGCATGTTCGCTACCGGCACCGTGGCAGCTTTCGCAACCTATTCCAGCATAAGCAACTAAAGAAGGATACTTATTCTTAAGTGAATCCCAGTTTCCCGGTTTTGGGGGTGAATATGCAGACCAACTCCAACCTAAAGTTCTTGCTTTATCGTCAAATCCGCCGTTAAGTGCGAATTTTCTGTTGTCATAACCAGTTGTATGACATTTGAAACATGATGTTCCAAATCCGGCTGATCCAGAATCGATATTATACTTCATCGTTTTGCCGTGAGCGCTAGCCTTCCATTTGTTAAATAAACCCTGTAAGTTAACTGAGTGACATGACATACAGTTCGGGTATTGTGCAGGAACACCGTCAAAACCGCCGACGCCAACAAAATCTCCTGAAGTAACTTGCAATGTTGAATCTTTTGTTCCTGTAGAAGTTGTTATTGAAACATTAACAACATAAACTCCTTTTACGTCAACAAAAAACTTATACCAACCCATTGATGGTATTGAAGTTAAAGCAGCTGTTGAGCCTGAGGGTTTTGAGTTAAATGTCCAGTTGCTTGTCTGAACTGAGGCAGTATCGCCAATATTCATTACTGACAAATAGACATAAGTTTGATTTGGAACAGTACTTAACCCCGTAGTAATACATGAATCAGGTCTTAACACAGTACTTGTTGACCACATGTAAGGTGTAACACTTTGAACCATAATTTTGGGTTTTGGTGCTGCAAACATAACACTTCCTGTGAGCACCATTACCATCAAAATTGTAAGTAATTTTTTCATAATTTTTTAAGCTTTATTTCTTAAAATTGATTTAATAATAAATTCATTTAATAATATAACATCAATTGTCATGCCATATAATAAGCTATTGATAAAACAGTAAATAATGATAAATTGCGTTTAAATTATGTGTAGAATTTACACAATCGGGTGAAATATGTGGATATATTACACTATTTTTATCCAATTGATTCAAAAAAAGAATTTAGTAAATATATTGTTTTTACAACAATTTAAATAGGTTATTTATGAGATAGATTTTTTATTTATTTGAAAATAATTAGAGAAATAATCGCGAAATCTCCCGACTTCATTAATTTACTCCTATACCAAATAAATCGGGTTTCAATGATAAGTCAGCAAATATTTTGGATTTTTGGTTAATCCGAGAGAGAAACAGTGTTTTTTATCTTCTACGAGCATATTCCCATATCGCAGGCATACATAAAAAAGTGACTTTTGGAGGATTTTGAGAGGTCTATATGTTAATTTTTCTCTATCTCAGCGCTGAACTTACATTAAAGGCTAAATCATTACATATGAGGAAGGTTTCTCCACGTTTAATTCGTGAAGTATTAGGAAATGAAAGAGAAAGTATCCCGGATAATCTGAAACCGGGATATTAAAAATTAATTTGACGGCATCGTAAAAATTGTTTCATCAAAAGTTGGATTAATCTCGATTTTATCTATAGTGATATTTTGAGAACCCATTGGAGAATTTTTAACCTTAGTATTCATTGCATATGCCATCATTACGTTACCTATTTTTCTGTAGTCAAAAAATGTCGTTTCTGAATCCAACTCCGATCCGTTAACGATAACTTTCTTCTGAACTTTTACAACAAGTTTGGTTTCTGTACTTATGTAGTAAGTAACTTTTTTTCCGTCAGCTCCTGTATAGAGAATTTTATATGCCTCCGCATTATCTACTTTCTCTTTCCCCAGAAGTTCAATTGAAGCTCCGTCGTTTTTATATGTCGTAAGTCTGCCGAATATAATCCCCCTGTCCTTAATTCCTTTTGCTTCATCACCCTCGACCACTTCTGGAGAACTTGAACCTGATAGAGGATTTACGGACCAAGCTGTTTTTCCGTCAAAAGCCTGTTTTATAGCAAAACCCTCAATTGACATTTCAAAGTACGTTTTATCGGGAGCAAGATTGTACGTAGTGTAGGGGATATCGATTCCTATAACTTTTGCAGTACCGTTTACCTTTAATGATTTCACAGCCTCCATATTTTCAGTACCACCGAGGGCTTCAACATGTAAATTTATTATCTCATCAGCAGATTGGGCAGACAGATTAAAACTGATAATCAGTGCGGCAAATATTGCCAGCAAATATTTTATATTCTTCATAGTATGATCTGATTTAACGAAAACAACTTCTAATTTATTTAGAAGTTACATTTTAAAATAACTGTTTCAATTATAAAGTAATGTGCAAAATGATGAACGGTCATTATCCCGGCATTCGCAGCAAAACACAAATCAATTCAGAAATAAGTTCGGGAACAAAGCTTTATCAAACAGGTATAAAATGTAACAAGAATTAAACCTAAATTACAATACTGTTTGTCTAATGATTAGCAGTAAAGTAAGTTAAAGGATACAACAATGAAAAAGAAACTGATAATATTTGGAATTTTGATTTCTGCCGTTTTCATCACCGGATGCGAACAGTTTGTATATAACTCATCATACAACGTCTCTGTTTACAATAACAACCCTGACATGTACATGACCGAATTATATTTCCGTACATACGATTACGGAAACAACGGATGGAGCAGGAATCAGGTTTACTATGATCTCGATCCGTTCCAATCATTCAATATGCTTCTGGACGAGGGCACTTACGATTTCGAGATAGTTCTTGAAGACGACGATTATATTTACACAATTCACGAAGAGTATGTGGATATCTACAATGACATGGTGCTTGATGTATGCTATGACTGCTATTTTAAAGCAAACCCGATGAAGGCAGTGAAAAAGGAGAAGAAAGAAGGCGGAAAGGTAAGCCGCACGGAAAGAATCGACGCCTTATAACTTCACGGATTGCAGAAAAACTACTATCAAATTTAATAATACGGCTTCACAGACTGATTTAAAGGCTGCGAAGCCGTTACTGTTTATACATTTTACTCCCCTTGAATCCGCAATAAGGATTATTCTCCGATGACTTGTTTTTCACAATTATACCATATATATTTATGCCATAGAATATTAACCTTTAATATGTAATATATGGATAAAATTAGTTCGTCATTCTTTGTACCGCGCAACGAGCAGGGATACGACGCGATGTACAAGAGAATAAGGCTGATGCCGCTTTACTCTTTTCCTCATTACAAGGACCTGAACCCGCATCTCGGACTTTACCAACCGAAGATATTCCTGCACATAGATTTTGATGCCTTCTACTCACAGGTAGAGCAGAGGGACAATCCAAACCTGAGGGGAAAACCCGTTTCAGTGGGAAGCACTACAGGTATGAAAGGAATTGTCATGACGGCATCTTACGAAGCAAGAGCGTTCGGAATCGAGACAGGCATGAGCCTTTGGGAAGCTAAGAAAATTTGCCCGAAGCTTATTACACTTCCCTGCTACGGTCCAAAGTATGAAATAATCATACAGAATCTTCTGAGAGGATTGCGGACATTTGTCCCGCCGGAATTCACCGAACAGTACAGTGTTGATGAGTATTTTGTTGACGTCTCGAACTTTGTGAAGAACTTCAAAGACGCAAAGGAATTTGCACAGCGCATAAAGGACAAAATACTTGAAATGGAAAACCTCACGTGCAGCGTGGGAGTTTCCTACAACAAGTCATACGCAAAGATGGCAACAAAGTTTGAGAAACCGGACGGACTAACTGTAATTACACCTGACGACAGGGAAAAGAAAATCTATCCCCTTCCCATTAGGAAACTATGGGGGGTCGGGGCAAGGATAGGAAGGCGCATGAGCCTTATGAACATTTTTACTATAGGAGACCTTGCTAACTCATCGGAGGGGGCACTTCGCAAGGAGTTCGGCATTAACGGCATTGTTTTCAGGCGGCTTGCACGGGGCGAGGACTCCTCGGGAATCTTCAAAAAGGTCGCTCACGAGAAGTCACTGAACCACCATCACACGCTTACGAACAACATTTACAGCATCAATGAGGTAAAGAATGAAGTCAGACGTGTCGCAGAATACCTGTGCAGGAAGATGCGTGACAAGAAACTTGTTGCGGGATATCTATACTGTGTATTAAGATACGGAAACCTGAGATATGCCTCCGGGGACATGCATCTTCCTTCACACACAAACGACGACCGGATTATATATGAATCAGCGCTTGAAATCCTGAAGAACTTCCCGCAGCCAAATGAACACCTGCCTGCAAGAATGTTCGGCATGACGGTTTTCGACCTTCACGAGGACTCCAATGCCTGCAACCTTGAATTATTCACAAAACGCACTCACATCCCGTTCTATCATCTTGATAAACTTAAGCAGAAATACGGCGAGGGCGTTATAAGAGTCGGACTGAACGCAGGATAATCAGGATTAATACTGCAAATTTGATTGTTTTAAAACTCTAAAAGTTCTAATTTGAATTTATGTCAGATTATAATTTCAGAATAGGATACGGTTACGACGTGCACAGGCTCGTAAGCGGAAGAAAGCTTATATTAGGGGGTGTGGAAATACCCCACATTTCAGGACTTGAGGGACATTCGGATGCCGATGTTCTGCTGCATTCTCTGTGCGACGCACTGCTTGGTGCTGCAGGACACAAAGATATAGGACATCAGTTTCCAAACACGGACCCTGCATACAAGGATATTTCGAGTCTTGTCTTGCTTAAACATGTTTACAATCTTATTTCAGAGGACGGGTGGAAAATAAGCAACACAGATTCAATGATTTTGCTTGAGGAACCGAAGATTTCAAAGTACATACCCGAGATGGCGGCAAATATTTCAGAAATAATAAACTGCATGAACGTTTCGATAAAAGCTACCACTTCAGAAGGAATCGGGTTTGTCGGAGAAAAGAAGGGGTGCTCAGCAACAACAGTAACGATAATTTACAAGTGATGATTGATTTCCTTTACAGCATAGACGTCAGTATATTTTACTTTATAAATAAGACGATAGCAAACCCTGCAACGGATTTCCTGATGCCGTTTATTACTGAATTAAACCACTGGAAATTATTTTACGCTATTATGTTTCTTTACCTTATGATAGGCGCAGGGAAAAGGGGAAGAATAGTCGCAATAGGGCTTATACTGCTTATCGCGACGAGTGATCAAATCAGCAGTAATCTTATAAAACACGCTGTCGAAAGAATACGTCCGTGTAATGTACTGCCTGATGTAAGACTGCTTGTAGGATGCACGCAATCTTTTTCGTTTCCGTCTTCACATGCAGTAAACAACTTTGCAGGAGCCGTGTTTCTCTCACACTTTTATCCAAAGTTTTCAATTTCATTCTACATCGGTGCATTCCTGATGGCTGTTTCGCGGGTATTTGTTGGAGTCCATTATCCGTCCGACGTACTCATTGGCACGATAATTGGTATTTTAATAGGAATGTTATTTGTATTTCTCTGGGACTTGCTTAACAAAAAGTATAAAATTCTAACGAACTGATTTGAAGATTAAAAGAACCTTACTCTACATAATCACCGGACTGTGCCTTGCACTCGCATTCCCGCCCATCAATATATATACACTTTACTTTATCGGGATTGCGTTACTTGTGTACACAGTACACAATTCAGTAAATTTTAGACAGGTATTCTTCAGGTCTTACTTTGCATTTCTGACACTTGAAATGATTGCGGTATCATGGATCAGCTTAAGCGGACTGAGGGAAAGCGCCGACAAGTTTCTGATAGTCGGCGGGTTTGTAACAATGATAATTCACAGTGCGCTGCTTACTCTGCCGCTTGTTCTTTATTATTATACGAGAAAAAGACTGGCAGCATATTTGAAATCCGCGACTGTGTTCACTCTGCCGTTTATATGGGTTACAGTTGAATATCTTTACGCACTTCCTGAAGTAAGTTTTCCGTGGTTAACTGCGGGGAATGCATTTACTACAGCATTGCATAAAATCCAGTTTATAGAAATAACGGGAGTTTACGGAATCTCTTTCTGGGCATTAATTATAGGATGCCTGCTGTTCTTGATAATTGAAAAAGCATCAGCAGGCAAAGAGTCATTACCCTCATTTTTTAAAAGAAAAGATGTTGTCTCTATCTCAGTAATAATTGTTGTTCTGTTTTTTCTTCCGGATATTTACAATATTACAACAAAATCATACAGCAAATATAGCAGGAATTATTCCGAGGGTAAAATAAGAGTTAGCATTGTTCAGCCGAATGTAAATCCATGGAAGAAATGGGGGTCAAAACAAAACGAGCTTGTGAACGACTATGTTGAGCTTCTTAAAGTAACTGATACCGCAGAAGTAAAATCAGACCTTATAATATTCCCCGAGACAGCGACTCCGTTTTATCTGCTTAATGATTACTACACAGATAAATACGATTTAATAAAGCAAGCAGTCGAAAGTGTTAATATTCCCCTGCTGATTGGTACGCCTGACCTTGTGTATTACAACGATAGTATAAAAGCAAAACCTGATTCAAAGGAAAATAAAACTTCGGGTCAGAAATACGACTCCTTTAATTCAGCAGTGCTTATTAATCCGGGCGAGGAAAGAGTCTCGCACCCGAAATATGCAAAGAACAAGCTTGTCATCGCAAGCGAGAGAATGCCCTATCAGGAAAGAATACCTTTTTTCAGGGACATGATAAGATGGTCTGTCGGATTAAGTTCTTATCAGATCGGCTGGGATACAACGATTTTTAAGCTCGGGAACAAAGCTGCTTTCAACACTGCAATATGTTACGAAACCATCTATCCTGAATATTTTGCTTCATTCATGAGAAAGGGCGCTCAATTCTCGGTTATCATAACGAACGATGGATGGTGGGGAAAACTTTTCGGAACTCATCAGCATAAACAATATGCAGTATTGAGAGCGATTGAAAACAGGAGATGGATTGCACGATGCGGAAACACAGGAATCTCATGCTTCTTAGATTCGTATGGAAATATTTACGATCAGACACAAATAAATGAGAAAGCAATAATCAGCGGCGACATTGGGTTGAGCAGCGATTTATCATTTTACTCACGAAATCCATATTTATTCCCTAACGTACTCCTGATAACAACTGTGCTGATATTTATTTCTGCGATAACTGAACGGATTTTAAGAAGAAAGGTAAAGCAATAAAAGTAATGCCGCTTACTTTACTGAATTCAATACAGATTTATTTTCTTCGTAATATTGTTTAGCTTTTTCTAATGATACAAAAGGTCCGACAAGTACCCTGTACTGAATACTGTTTTCTAGTGTCATATAAGCTTCAATCCTGGACGAAACGAGATTTGAGTTAAGCTTTGCTTCTTTATCGGAAGCCTCACCAATATTTTTACATACATTGTTTTCGATGTAAATAAAAGAATCAATCCTGCGAAATATAAGTCCGCTATTATCCTCAATCAGGACACTCTCTCCTTTTACATTTTCATCAGCTGTAAATTGATTTTTCAGTGAATCGGGTTTTTGTAAGTTTAAATTTTCAATGATTCTTGTGCTTTCCTGTTTTTCAAAAAGGGTTTTATATAAGATAAAGCTTATTCCGACAGCAAATACAATTAGAAAAGTATAAATTACAACTTTCATAAAAACACCTCGAGGTTTTTTCTTCTCTTCGGGTATAGCAGGTTTTATTCCGTACTGAGGTTCATTGTTCACAAATACTTCTTCGAAGGATTTAGCTTCGATATTATTCTCCTTGTCCAAATACTTAATTACATTATCGGTTTGAAGTTTATCGAGAGCTTCAGTTAGCGATGCGGGTTCATGAAAAGACTTAACATCAGCTTCATGTACGGTTTCTTTCAATACCACATCTTCTTTTTGCTCGTACGGTTGATCTAAAAGGAGTCTTTGAAATACCCGTAACTCAACATTATTTGTTTCCGGAATCAGTTGTTTGTCACTATCTTCACTGAACTCTCCGGTTATATCTTCAGGCACAGAAGTTTTATCCATCCTGATTTGCTTATCATCAGCTGATTCCAACGGGATAAGAATATCGTCACTCGAAGGAATTATTATATCATCTTCCGAAAGTTCGGTTTCCGGTGATGTTAACGCCTCTTCCACTGTCGAAGAAGTACCCGGTGAATCTAATTCATTTAGAATTTCATCCCTTTTTAAAATAAACCCGGTAATTTCATTATCAATATCCTCAATACTAAAATCATCTTTAAGATCATGTATTATCTTTCTTCGCAAATCCGGAAGTTCAAAAGCCGTCTCGCTATCTGCCTGTTCCTCAATAAAAGAACTTGATTTTAAGCCCGAATCTTCAGAAATGACTTCCGAGCTCTCATCGGATGTTTTTTCTGCGGAAATATATTCCGTTATCTTTGTGTCTGAGACAGAAATGATATCGGGCGGGATATCAGCAGAGACTTGAGTTTCAGGTTCATCATCAAAAATAAAGCAGAGATAATCTTCGTCATTCTCATCCGCCATTAATTCCCGAATAGTCAGGATTTCATTGTTCTTTAAGTTAATTGCTTTTGTTATCTGAGGTTCAAGATTGTTGAAATTGTCATTAACAGAATCAGCGAACTGCCTGACAGGTGAAAACGATACGTATCTTTGCTTTGTTCCTCCGGTAGTTTTACTATTTATTTTAAACTTCCCAAACTCAGGGATATTTATGTTCTTGCCTTTTCTTAAAGCATCAGACATTGAAACGAAAATATTGTCAACAAACAAGGCAGCTTCCGATTCTCCTACCTCAAATTTATTTACAATATTTCTGACAAGTTCCGGTTTAATCATCATTCTTCATCCTATTGATTAAACTCTCAGACGGTTTATAAATAACCTTGTCTTTCGGCGGAAGCAGAATTTCAACGCGTCCGCCTTCATCGGTGCGTGTCTGCATTTTCCTGTGTACAACCGAAAAATCGCCGATATCTGAAATTGAAACATGTTTCTGTTCTTTAACTATTCTGCGTATCTCTTCAAACAGAAAGCGGAAAATATTCTCCGAAAGCTCTTTGCTGAAAGAACTTTTTATTCTCGACTTATTTATCAGGGATTGCGCGTTCACTTTAAAAGATTCGTGATATAATTAAAGAAAGCTCATTAAGATATTTACTGTCAACATCATCAAACGAAGAATAGTCGGCACTGTCAACGTCGAGCACACCGGCTGCTTCTCCATTTCTGAAAATAGGTATTACAATCTCGGATTTTGAAGCACTGTCACAGAAGATATGCCCGGGAAATTTATTCACGTCAACAACCACAACAGTTTCCTTGTCTTTAAACGCTGTCCCGCAAACACCCTTCCCTATCTCAATCCTTGTGCATGCAAGCCTGCCCTGAAAAGGTCCAAGAACAAGATTATTCTTTTCCTTGTCGAACATATAGAACCCTACCCACAGGTAATAATCGAAACTGTATTTAAGTAATGAAACAATGTTGGACAGATTAGCGATGAGATTATTTTCGCCTTTCAGCAGAGCTTCTGCCTGCTTCAGGACTTCAGAATATCTTTCCTGTTTAGAGAGCTGAGTTATTTTATCAAAGTTAACTTCTATCATTCAAGTTTTGTGGTTAATTGCTTTGCCTCTTCTTCGCTTTTAAACGCACCCGCACGTACTCTGTAATAAACTCCCTTTTCCTTTAAATCCGCCTCAATGATTGCACCTTTAATATTGTATTTCTTTAAAAGCTTCATCTTCTCTTCAGCTTTTGCCTTTTCCTTAAACGAGCCTATCTGCACATAATAACCGTCCGGCTCGCTGAACAATACTAACGATTGTTTGCTGCCTATGAAACCAAGGTTTCTGGATTCAAGAACAGGCTGTTTCTGTTCTGTTGTTTTCGGTGCTTCTTTTGTATCTTCGATTACTTCTTCTTTTGGTTCCTGCTTTGGTTCTTCCTGATTTGTGTTTGTAACTATAGGCTGTTTTTCATCCGTATATTGAAATTTAAAGACTGTCAGTAATATTACTGCAGCTATAAGTACAATAACTAATATAAAGAACAACGGTGAAGTGAAGAAGCTCTTTTTCTCAGAGACGGATTTTCGTGATGTAGGAACATTCGGAACCGGTATATCAAGTTCCTTAGTTTCAGGCACTATATCAAGTTCAGAAGTTTTAATTCCTGAATCAGAAAGGATTTCGTCATGAAGATTCTTTACATCGTCGCTTATAATGGGTTGGAATTCTGCCCGGCTTTGTTCTTCTGTTAATTGAGAATAATCTGTTTGCTCCTGTCCGCTGAAAATTGATTTAAAGTTAAACTCCGGTACGACTATTTCTTCATCCGCAGGCTTAGTTTCGGAAGTGGAATTTTCTGTGCTTTTTTTACTATCATCAAACTTCGATATTAAATCTTCTATTTCTTTTTGATTCTTCTCTTCATTTTCTTCATATTCAGGCTTAGTTTCGGGAGTGGAATCACCGGTACTCTTTTTACTTTCATCAAACTTCGATATTAAATCTTCTATTTCATTTTGATTCTTCTCTTCATTTTCTTTATATTCAGGCTTAGTTTCAGGAGTGGGATTTTCTGTGCTTTTTTTACTATCATCAAACTTCGATATTAAATCTTCTATTTCTTTTTGATTCTTCTCTTCATTTTCTTCATATTCAGGCTTAGTTTCGGGAGTGGAATCTCCGGTACTCTTTTTACTTTCATCAAACTTCGATATAAAATCTTCTATTTCATTTTGATTCTTCTCTTCATTTTCTTCATATTCAGGCTTAGTTTCGGTAGTGGAATCTTCAGTACTTTTTTTACTATCATCAAACTTCGATATTAAATCCTCTATTTCATTTTGATTCTTCTCTTCATTTTCTTCATATTCAGGCTTAGTTTCGGGAGTGGAATCTTTAGTGCTTTTTTTACTTTCATCAAACTTCGATATAAAATCTTCTATTTCATTTTGATTCTTCTCTTCATTTCCCGTATATCTTTCAACTTTTATCTCATCGGGTTCATCAAAGTTTTGTATATCATTATTATACTCAATCGTTCCATTTTCTGCATTTTCAAAAAGCATCACTTTAAGCTCGGGATATTCTTTGCATATATCCTGTTCATAATCAGGGTTAAGCTTTACAGAGTCAAGAAAGTCTCCTTTCGCTTTTCCTAAATCATTGAAAATTTCATAATAGATACTTCCCCTGTTATAATAAGTTTTTGGGTTGCCGGGATTCAGATTAATAGATTCCGAATAATCTGAAATTGCATCCTCATAGTTTTGCAGACATACATTTATGTTTGCCCTGTTGTTAAAAGCTTCGGGAAAGTTATGTTTAAATTCAATTGCTTTTGTGGCATGAATAAACGCATCCTCAAAGTTATCAATTCTCCTGTAGCATACAGCAAGATTATTATGAACTTCAGGAATGCTGTCATTAATGTTAATTGCTTTTATGAAGTCATCGACTGCCGAGCCCCATTCCTTTTTCTTCATGTAATTTCTGCCGCGCCAGTTATACAGGCTCATCAGATAGTTATCATCATCCTGAGAATCCGATAATTTCGGAATAATAACCGACAGGTCATCAATGGCAGAATCAAAGTCACCTATAGCATAATAGCATACAGAACGGATTTCATATAACTTTATGTTATCCGGAAATTGTTCAATAAGCTCACTGCAGTCGGATATCGCTGATTCATAGTTTTTATTCTCTATATCTGAGATTATTCGGTCTAATATGTAATTATTCAACCCTCTACGTTTTTCCTTTAATTTGAAAAAAATACCTATTACAAACATAAAGTAAAAGATAGTTTTTAGCGATAATTTTAGTGAGGTAACAGTAATAGGTTTATAGCGGAAGTGCAGATAAAGTCTATATTATTAACGCAAAAGTTGTTTTTGAATTAATATACTCCGTTATTATTCATATCTTGATAATCTAATAAAATGTCAGACAGAAGTGTAATACTTAAATTAGCTGTACCCGCTGTGATGCAGACGATAGTCAGGTCGTTGTTTGTAATTGTGGATGCATTCTGGGTCGGTAAGCTGGGCAAACTCCCGCTGGCAGCGCTTACGACCGCAACCTTTCTTATATGGGGATTCCTCGCACTTGGGGAGATGATTGCAACAGGTACAAATTCACTCATTGCACAGTCAACGGGAGCAAAGAACTCCGAGCTTGAAAGAAAGATATCGACATACAACCTCGTGAATACATTTTTCTTCACTGTTATACTAAGTTTATTATTGATACCACTACTTCCATACTTTAATGCACTGATGAACATAGGTCCCGAACAATCTGCACAGAGCAATGAATATCTTATTACACTGTTGATAGGGTTTCCCGGGATAACACTGCTATCAACGTCAACTGCAATATTCAGAGGCAGTGGTGATACTAAAACTCCGATGTATCTTCTGGTATTTGCGGTTAGTATGAATTTCTTTCTCGCACCGTTGTTTATTTTCGGATTTGGATTTGTACCTGCTATGAATATGACAGGCGCTGCAATATCAACAATTGTCGCATACACACTATCCTTCATAGCCGGATACTTTATTCTAAAGAAAAGAAATCTTATCTGTTCCTTCCGCAAATATAAAATTGACAAACCAATCATATCCGAAACATTCAGGATAGGATTGCCGATTGCTATTAACGGAATCGGTTTCTCGCTCATATATGTCTTTATCTCGCGGTTTGTTTCAGATTACGGAACAACAGCATTTGCAGCCCTTGGAATAGGTCACAGGTCTGAATCACTTGCTTATCAGATAACAGTCGGGTTTTCACTCGCAAGCTCAATTCTTGTCGGACAGAATATCGGTGCACGGAATCCTGACAGGGCAGAAAAACTTGCATTCAAGATTCTCGGCTATGCAGCGATAGTAATGGCGGTGTACAGCGTACTGCTTTTTGTATTCAGCAGAGAGGTCGCAATGTTCTTTATCAATGATGCTGACGTTATTAATGTTTCATCTGTTTACAATAAGATTGCAGCATCGGTTCTAATATTCTCCGCCGCAGAAGTAGTTTTAAGCGGGGCGTTTTCGGGGGCGGGTGATTCCCTGCCGCCTGCAATTGTGGGGCTTCCGATGAATGCGCTACGAATTCCTTTTGCATTCCTATTCGGAATGCTCTGGGGCTTAAACGGAATATGGATAGCCATTTGCTCAACGGTTGTGCTGAAGGGTGTGATAATAACAATCTGGTTTAAGCTCGGCAGATGGAAGAAGAGAGAACTTAGGCTGAAATGAAAAGAAACTTGGTGCCATCCTTTCTCACGGTAAATTATTCCATTTCATTCCAGCAGAGTGCGGCTGCACCGAGAATAGCGGCGGTGTTTTCCTGAAGACCTGAGGGCAGTACTTTTACAGTGCCTTTGAAATTGTTGAGCATGTTTGATTCCATGTGACGGATAGTCGGCTCGAAGATGTAAGAGCCTGCGTTTGCGAGTCCGCCGAAAAGAAAGATTGCTTCGGGACTTGAGAATGCTGTTGCGTTTGCGAGTGCCATGCCGAGTATTTCGCCCGTGTATTCGAATGCATTGAGTGCGAGTTTATCACCCGATACAGCCGCTTCATGAATCAGTTTAGAGGTTATTTCCTCTTCTTTGTAATTTCTTAAAGAAGAATCAATACCACCGTTTGAAAGCATTTCAACTACTGTTTTTACTATTCCCGTTGCAGAGGCGTATGTCTCGAGACAGCCGTGCCTGGTGCAACCGCAGAGCCTCCCGTTTTCTTTTACGATAGTATGTCCGAGTTCACCCGCGAAGCCAGTCGAACCGTATAGAAGATTACCTCCGCAAAAGATTCCACTGCCGAGTCCTGTGCCGAGTGTAACAACTATAAAATCATTCATTTCTTTTGCGTTGCCAAACACCTTCTCGCCTATTGCTGCTGCGTTTGCGTCGTTTGTCAGGTATGCTTTCACGCCTGTCTTATCCGTCATCATCTTAGAAAATTCAATCTTACCCTTCCAGTTCAGGTTGGGTGCATTTTCGACAGTACCTTTGTAGTAATTGCCGTTCGGAGCACCGATACCGTAACCGATTATCTTTAGTTGATTGTGTTCTCTGTTTATTCTTTTAATTTCAGAAATAAGTGCATTGAGATAATCGTCGAACTTTTCATATTCATCTGTTTTTATTGAACTCTTTGCAAGAATTTTCCCTTCCTTATCAACGAATCCGAACGGAGAATTAGTACCGCCGACATCTATACCAACGACTGTATTTATCATATTGCTTCTCCTTTGAATTTCTTTTTATAACCGTACAAACCGTAGAAAATAAGATACGTGTATGCAATCAGCGGAACGATAAGAGAGTTCTGAACACCGAGAATATCTGCAAGAAATCCCTGAAGCAGAGGCAGTATAGCACCACCGACGATACACATAACGAGCAGAGACGAACCCTGCGAGGTATATTTATCAAGACCCTCGATGGCAAGAGTAAAAATATTCGACCACATGATTGAATTAAAGAGCCCGATTGCGAGTACAGACCACAACGCAACCTTTCCCGAAGTCAGCAGTCCGATTGAAAGGAGTATAATTGTCGCAAAGCTAAAGATAGTCAGAGTTCTTGCGGGCAGTGACTTTCCGAGAATAAAGACAAAATAATTTATTACAAGAAATATAATGTAATACCAGACGCTCGCGAAATCCGTTTTAGTGATAGCAAATATTATAATAAAGAGAACAATCCCGACAAGAAACATGAGCGGATATTTCTTTGAATTTTTCATTTCGCTGAGTGAAATAGACCCGAGGAATCTGCCAATCATCGCACCGCCCCAGTAGAAAGCCACGTACTTACTGCCCGTCTCTTCACTGAATCCCGCAATACTATCGAGGTTCATGAAAGCGATAAGGTTACTGCCGATTGAAACCTCAGCACCCACGTAGAAGAAAATTGCAAACATACCCCAGAATAGGTTTGAATGTTTCAGTGCAACGGGTTTACGTTCAATCTTATCGTGTCCCGTAAAAGGTGGCAGGTGTGCAAACTTTATAAAGAGTGCAAGCACGAGAAAGAGACCGCCGAAAATAATGTACGGAGTTTTAACAGAGTTCGCTCCCGGGTTTGCATCAGTAAGAAAATAATTAAATATAAGAAAACCGCCTATGACGGGTCCGATTGTAGTACCGAAAGAATTAAACCCCTGTGCTAGATTAAGTCTGCTCGATGCAGTCTCAGGTTTGCCGAGCATTGCCACGTAAGGATTTGCGGCAATCTGCAGAAGTGTAAGTCCGAACCCAATGCACGCAAGTGCTGCGAGAAAGAAACCGAAAAGATGATACTGAGCTGAAGGATAGAAAAGAAAACATCCAACTGTAGAAAGCAGGAGACCAATGATGATTCCGTTCTTGTAACCAATCTTTGCGATTGGGTCACCTATAGTAAGTGAGAGTAAAAAATACAGAAGCGACACAATGAAGTAAGCACCGAAGAATGCAAACTGAACGAGATTTGCTTCAAAGTGCGACAGCTCGAAAACGTTCCTTAGAAAAGGTATAAGTATATCGTTCACGCTTGTAATAAATCCCCACATAAAGAAAAGCATTGTCAGAGTTGCAAGCGACGATGTATAACTTTTTGGTTTCTGTTCTTCCATAATATTATTAACCGTATAGATGTTCAATAAGAATTTTAGTGCCGATAACCATCAATATTATTCCTCCCACAACCTCCATAATCTTGCCGAGCCTCATCCCGAGCCTGCTTCCAACCCAGACACCTCCCGCGCATAGTGCTGCAGTGATAATTCCAATCGTAGCACTTGCATACCATATATTCACGCTTAAAAGTGCAAATGTAAATCCAACGGCAAGAGCATCAATGCTCGTTGCCAGGCTTAATATGACGAGGTTTCTTCCTTTAGAAGGATTTTCTTTCCTTGAATCTTCTTTCTGAATGCTCTCATGTATCATCTTAATCCCTATATAAGCCAGCAGTACAAAAGCGACCCAATGGTCGATTGACTCAACATAATGCCTGACCGAAGTCCCGAGAAACCAGCCGATTACAGGCATGAAGAACTGAAATAGACCGAAATGAAAAGAGAGCCGTAAAGCGGAGCGTCTATCGTTCATTACGGAAAGCGTACCCGCACCAACAGAAACTGCGAATGCATCCATTGCAAGACCGATTGCAATAAGGACTATTTCAACGAACGACATTTACTTTTTCTTCTTAGCTTTATTTGCAATATGTTCTTCAATCATCGAAAGAACTTTTTCTACTCTTCGTAAACGCGTTTCAGGCTTCTTTGCATCTAAAATATAATTCACGTATTCTTTTCGATGAGTGTATGCCATATTATCAAAAGTATCCTTAAGTTTTTTCTTCCTGCTGATAGCCTTTGCCAGGTCAGCGGGCACTTCAACGATTCTTTCTTCGGTATCCTTTTCAAGAACGATGCTCACGACATCGCCGAAAGTTTTATTAATGGAGGTGCGTATTTCTTTTATAATCAGCAGAGGGTACCCCTCCTTTATCCCCATCCGCATTAGCGATCCGCGGTAAAGGATACCGTCAATAGAAGCTTTAATTTTAACGCGTGCAGCACCAAACTCCTTTTTCACATCAAACGGGAAAATAACGTATCCCGCATCCATATTGCCATGCTGAATAATCTTACTTTTAAACCTGTACTTTTTCATGATGCCAATAAATATTTTATAAAGCAAAAAAGCTCACGAAAATGTTCATGTGCTTTTAAAATGCTGTTAGAATTTAACCGATTTATTCGGGAACATCTTCGAGAATTCCCTCTTCTTCCTGTTCTTCCAGTTACCCTTGTGGTAAGCATAACCTGCAATAAGAGGCATTGCAATAGTCGCCTCGGAATATACCATTTGCTCGTAAGTAGTATCAACCTTCCCCCATGAGCTTGCTTCTTTAAGAGTAGAGCCCGAAAGAGCACCGTCGCGCTCATCGGCAACCGTAATCTGAATTGCATATTTGTGCATCGGAACTTCTTTTTCAAGAACATCCGCAGCAACAACAACGTCCTGTGTAAAGTTCTTCGGAACACCACCGCCTACCATGAAAAGCCCTGTTTCAAAAGCCTCTAGTTTAATCTTAGTCAGCTCAAGAAAATCCTTTGCTGAATCGAGCGAAACATGAGAATCGGGATTGTGCCACTGATGATGAACAAAACCGAAACCGGCTGAACAGTCAGAAAATGCAGGCACGAAAATCGGAACGTTATTTTCATAAGCAGCGAGGACGACTGAATCCTTGTTCTTTCCGTGCTTGGCAAGATACTCGCCCATGTGCCATATAAACTCACGCGAAGAATAAGGTCTGTGCTCAAGAGCATCGCAGATTTTTCCAACGGTGAAATCGCACTCTCTGAGGTCTTCTTCGTCAATGTACGTATCGTAAATCCTGTCAATCATAAGGTCGCGAAGCTCGTTATCATCAACAAACTGCGTACCCATGTAATGCTTGAAGCCGAGCCCTTCGAAGAAATCCTGGTCAACTATAATAGCACCCGTCGAAACGATTGCGTCAACCATATTATTCCTCACCATGTCAACGACAACATTCTTCAGCCCTGCCGAAAAAAGCGAGCCAGCAAGACACAGAATCACAGAACAATTTTTATCTTCGAGCATCATATCATAATAATGCGACGCACGGTAAAGATTACGTGCCTGAAATGCCATGTTTTTGTACGACTCAACAAGCGGTATAACGTTGTGCTTTTTGATATCGATATGTTCAATCTGTTCGCGTAAGAAATCTTTCTTTTCTGCCATAATATTTATATAGTTTAATTAATAATTATCCGAATAACTTTGAATTTATCCATTTTTTAGCAAAGTTTAAACAGGAAAGGCAGGAAGAACAGGAATAACAGAAAGAACAGGAAAAGCAGGTAGAATCGCTCTTTCATTTCTTGTCATCTACGCTGTCGGTGACCGCTATCTTGTTGGGCAGGACGGGAATCTCCGTTCTTTCTTTTCTTGCCATTACATCATGATTATAGATGGAATCCAGAAATGGAACAAATCTCTTAAACAAAATTGCTCTAAGGGAGACTCAAAATTCCAAGTTGAGTTTAGAACCTCGTCACTAAAAAATTTGGATGTTCATCGGTTAATAAACCGCTTAAATTAATTGTTCTTTCGTTGTGATGAATTATTCAGGCTGAGAAGAAACTGAGACGATGCATCCTTTAAACTGCTTTAAGGCTACGTATTTGGCTGAAAATGGCTACTATATGGCTGTATATGGCTACAATAAGGCTATAAATGGCTACAATACGGCTGAAAATGGCTGAAAGACAAGCTATCCATTATATTTTTAATATGGTTAAGATAATCCTTCTATTTTCGCATGCATAGAAATAGTCACAGGCTTCAGTTGGCATCATTTCCTTTTTCCCGTAAACACATTCAGCACACATTATTTCTAATTAAGAATTTTATTCATTACTAATTCAAATTCAGAAAGTCGCCGTCAATAATAAGAAGCTTAGCACCTTCTGCTGAAACAGAACGGTGAGAGCTCATCCCGTCTGAGACCACATAAGTATTCCCTTTTGACAAAGCAAACCCCTTTTTATTTTCATTATCATTTTCCATTTCAGAAATAAGCGAACCTTCAAGGCAATGCACGATATGTCCCTTTTGGCACCAATGGTCAGCGGAATACCCTTTAGAATATTCAACTATGCGAATTCTTAAACCGGGAAATTCTACAGTCTGCCAGAAGGACGTACCGGTTTCTCCTTTGTGTTCGGTTTTCGGAATAGAATCCCATTTAATGTTTTGAAACGGAATATTATTATGTTTGTTCATATAGATTTATAATTTTTTATTATTAGTATCATAATTGAATCGTATATCAAAATCATTGACGAGTTCGCAGGCAATATCATAAGCCTTTTCAAAGTTATGCATGGCGAAGTTTTATTTTTGTAAAATAGTAAATTATTTCTGTTTATGTTATGAAATAATAGTTGATAGTTTTTAGTTGATAGTTTTTAGAAAAAATAATTATACCACAAAAGCACCAAATCACGAAATGAGAAGATCTAATAGTTGCTAGTTTTTAGTTGATGGTTGATGGAAAATAAGAGCAAGATAGATTAAGAGAGTAGTTCCATTTCTGGATTCCATCTACAAACATGATGGAATGACAAGAAAAACATTCGGTTGCGAAGGCGGGTCAGCCATTAGATGTTAATACCCCCATATTATGTATATGCAATTCTTTTTGGAACTTTTGCCGTCATTTCTTATGCAAAAATTTTACCCGTTTGATATTTTAGTGTTTTACGCATAAAGTGATCATGTAAAAATTTTCTCCATTATTTCATGGCAAAATTTTGGTTTTTGTTTGCATATAATAGTAGAAGGTTGCATTATAAAATCTTTGAACTATGAACTAAAAACTATTACATGCCTTCCTACTATTAATCACAACATTTTTGGAAACTATGACATATAAAATTTTCTTTTTATGGAAATATTTTCTTTAAACAATTGTTAATGCTCTACTTAAAATATTTTTTAAATTTCCAGCATGAGAATAAATGTGTCATAGTGTTGGTTTTTGGTGTAATTATTAATGAAGGGTGTATCAACAAAATATTACTTACTTAGCTTTGGTGGTTTGGTGGTTAAATATATTTACTGTCAAATTTGTCAAAAACTCTCAATTCCAGATTAGGGTCTCCTTGCGCTCTAATTGGTCTCTAATTGGTCTTGTGAGTTTCGCCAATTTTCACTTCCGAATTTGTCAAAAAAGTTTGTGATTGGAATCAAAAAAGGGAGAAGTTGATGAGTTTTATCTTCGGGAGAGTTTATAAACGGAAAATACTGCTATGACGAGTAAAAGAAGTATTGTTATGGTTTCTGAACTCCAGATTAAGGAAAAGAGAAACAACACTACAGCCGATAAAATTATGTAAGTCGATTTCATAGTACAGTGTCCGGTACATTATATTTAATAAAATATAAACGTGATTTTAATAATAAATAAGACTAATCTATTATTATTCCTTCCCCGCCCCCTTAATTGAATTGAATTATAATGTAATTTAATAATTTCATATAATCAACAAAAAAATTAATCCACAACACACGGGAAACCGTGTTTTAGAAATTGGTATCAATTCCCAGATTTTATCTGACTATAAGCGAAATGAAATCCGCTTTAGGCTGAAAGAAGAAATGCCCGTTACATAAATGTAACGGGCATTAGTATATGTATTAAAAGCTTGCTTTTATTTTACGAGCATCATTCTCTTAACTTCAGAGAAATCACCTGTTTGTATTTTATAGAAGTAAACGCCGCTCGAGAATTGTGAGCCGTTGAAATCAACCGTGTAAGAACCTGCTGACTTAACTTCGTTTACAAGTGTTTTTACTTCTCTTCCGAGCATGTCATAAACTCTTAAAGTAACGAGTCCCTGCTTCGGTATAGCAAAATTAATCTTAGTTGTTGGGTTAAACGGATTTGGATAATTCTGGCTCATCGAGAAATTCTTAGGTGTTTCTGTTCCTGTCTGAGTTATTCCGACAAATCCGCCGTTCATTGCTGTGTAGTACAATGGTGCACCCGTGCCTGCTGTTCCGATTTCACCTACAACTACACCTATGCTTGACTGCCTTAGAGACACTCCGTAGAAGTGTCTGTTCTCGCCGTTAAGCTGGTCAACGAATGTAATACCATCATCGCTGGCAGTCATAATTTTTCCGTTATCGCCGCATACCGTAACTTTCGAACCGTGAGCATCTATTGAACGTAGATGTTCGATTGTTAAATACTGAACGTTTGCAGTCCAGTTTTTACCCCAGTTTGTTGAGCGAAGGATTGTTCCGTTGTTACCGCAAATCATTGCAACATCAGGATTTAAAAATACAACATCGTTAAGATAATCATAGCGGTATGTATTTCTTGCTATCCAGTTCGTTCCATGATTGGTAGTATTCCAGACTTTACCATCTGTACCTGATATTATGCCTCTTCCGTCACCAGGGAAGTTTTGTGAATATGCGATTGAATGCATTGTAAACGGAATATCAAATCTTTGTGTGAATGATGCACCGTTGTTATTTGTTTCGAAGAACGTTCCTGCATAACCTACAAAAGATACGAATCCTAACGCGCCCGGTTTCGTTGCAATACCGCGAATTGTATGGTCAGGAGTACTAAACGGTCTTACGACTGTCCAGGTACTTCCAAAATCGAATGACCTGATTATAACGCCGCCCATACCGGCTGCCCAAACAACACCCGGCTGATTTACGTCAAACTGAACGTCGTTCATCCAGATGTTAATGTTTGAATAAACCAGAGTCCATTCTTCACCGGCATCTGTTGTTTTTATAACTGTTCCGCCCTGCCCTACTGCTACGCCAATGTGGTCGTTAGGAGCGGGAGCGAAATCAACGCCGAACAATGAATACGGAACGCCTGTCTGATATAGTGACCATGGCGGAGCAGCCATTGAAGTGAAGCTCCATGAACCTGATGCATAACTCCAGCCGAAATTATCTCCAGCATAAACTCTCCAGTAATAAGTAGTGTTTAAAGCTAAAGGTGCAGGAGGTGTATAATTAGAAACTGCAATATCATTTTTATCTATTAAAAGAACTGAAAAATCGGGTACCGCCGATACCTGTAAATGGTACTTTGTTGCGAATGGAACGTCCGACCAATCAAAATTCGGTGAAGTAGAAATACCCGAAGAACCGTTTAATGGTGCAATTAAAGTCGGAGCAGCAAAAGTACTCTGATGCAGAACATCAATTTCTGAAGGACTTAATGCACGATTCCAGACACCGATATCATCAAGGTTTCCTTCAAATGAATGCTGACCTATGCCGCCATCAAAACCTATTGAACCGAAATACAGATTAAAAGCAGTATTACCAATAGCACCGATAGGTTGAGTTCTTGCTAATGCTCCGTTAACATAATACTTTACATCTGTCGCTGTTTTCACCATTACGACATTATTCCATGTAGTGTATAATGGCATAGTAAAATTGTTCGTTGCACCCGTTATACCCCATGGTTCTGTTCCGTCTGAAATCCAACCACCCATAATACCTGGTGAAACAGTATGATTATAATTCAGTAACTGTATCGCATGAGGATTTGAATTAAAAACAGTTTGTCTTATTTTACCAGAATTCGTGGTCTGCATCCACACGCTGATTGAATAATCTGAACCATTTAAAAGATTAACCGGCAAAGATAATCCTCTTGCGGGTAAGACATCAACACCATCAACATAATAAGCTGCGTTTGTATAACCGTATCTGTCATTTGTAAGTGTGATACCATTTAACAAAGTCCCATGATTAGCGTTTCCGCTTGCATCATTCGGACTACCATTAAATGGATACCAGCCGACGAGACCGCTTGATGGAACGTAAGATGGAACCTGTGCATCAGTAAATGAAGCGAAGCACATAATCGCAATTAACGCGAGTAGTAAGTTTTTCATAATTTTCCCCTTTATAAAGAATTAAATAATTTTTAAAACTATTCTTTCAAACCCCCTATATCTGTTAACAGTTTTGTGATTGTTTGTAGTTCCCAAATAGACAATCCACTTTTAACAGTTGGATAAAATAGGAAGAATATTCATTAATGTCAATAATGAATTTAGTGATTTTTCTTTCAATTAATTGGGTGAACTGGAAGAACAGGAAAAGCAGGGAGAACAGGAAAAGCAGGAAGAATATGAAGAGCAGGAAACAGTGAATAGACGGATATATGAAAAAGGCGGTCATTACTGACCTGCGAATCCCCTCCCGACATTTCGAATGCCCTCTTGCTGAACAGCAGACCCCTTACCGACATTCAAAACGCCTCCTTGCTGAACAGCAGACCCCTTCCCGACATTCCGAATGCCCTCCTCCTGTTCAGGATACCCCTTCCCGACATTCCGAATGCCCTCCTCCTGTTCAGGATATCCCCTTCCGACATTCCGAATGCCCTCCTCCTGTTCAGGATATCCCCTTCCGACATTCCGAA
>Ga0172380_10000284_pt1 | contig 104572 bp, 107 predicted proteins | sample Leawe162metaG_FD_119747 | JGI IMG/M metagenome (GOLD analysis project Ga0172380, IMG submission 119747) | Leachate microbial communities from a municipal landfill in Southern Ontario, Canada - Leachate well 162 metaG | ecosystem: Engineered > Solid waste > Landfill > Unclassified | place...
GACACTAGAAGTAGTAGATATGAACGGAAATGTAGTATTCACAGATGTCGCAAAAGATGGTCTTTACAATCTTAATGTATCGAACTTAGCGAACGGAGCTTACACAGTACTTCTAAGAAGTGCAAACGGCATCCAATCGAGACAACTGAGCGTAGTTAGATAATACTAACACAACATACAGAACTAAAATTCAGAACCCTGAGCCCAAAAGCTCAGGGTTTTTTTGTGGGAAAGCGTAAAGGGAAATTAATCAACCAGAGCGGACAGTGAAAAGAAGATAAATAATAACCGCCGCAGAGCCAACGAAAATAGCGGGTTCGAGTGCGTCATCCCAAAAAGATGATTCCTCGATTAATATGCCTTTGGTGAATGGGAAGGATTCATCTTCTATTCGGCTTATATTGTCCGTGTCGATTGTATCTGTATATATATAGGGGATAGTGTAGCTAACTATATTATCATCAGCTAGGGTCTGTATATTTGCTACTAGACGTACAGTTCTAATGCTGTTGGCTGCATTATATTCAATTTGGATTGTATCCAATGAGATTAGCGTACCGTATTGGGTGGAGTTAGTTACTTGGTAGTTGCTATCTATCTTTTTGTAAGAAGATTCTAGCTTATCTATTAGCTCAATGTATTCAGAATGAATCTTTATCTTTTTATTATAGATGTTGGCAGTCGATTGTTTTGCTACAGAATCGATTGAATTAGTAATAACCTCTAAATTAGTGGGCGAAGCCACAGCAATTGTGCATGACATTACTAAGATTATTAATATCGATTTCATTTTCCTATTCTTTCTTTTACACGTCTTATATCATCAAATAATTGTTTGTCATCCCAATAGTTGTGTGGTCTAATTCGGATTTTTCTTTTTCTATTGAGCATATCAATCTTGACTACCCTGAAAGTTTCTCGCGATTGGAATGGTCTTTCTCTTCCAAGAAATATCTTAGTTATATTATCTTTTGTAAAAGTGGACTCATTAAACCTATTTTTGATAGTTATAGAGTCCTCGTCTATTTCAAGGGTTCTAAGCCAAAATAATTTATGTAGATACATAAGCAGTGAGCCAGCTATGAACATAGAAAGTAGTATAGAAACTGGGTCATGGGTTAGCACTGCTAAGTTTTCTTGCCCCACAACCATTCGTATAAGTCCATATCCTATAAGGACTACTATGTATATCACTACTGATTTCCAGTAGAAATCAAATCTTTGCTTATATATTTTGGTATTTGTCATATTTCAAAATAAATATACTAATGGAATTAATCAAGTAATATCTTACCTTCTGCTATTTCTTTTATAGTTTCTGAATATATCTTGTGTTCTATTGCCAATACTTTTTCTGCTATTTGCTCGGGTGTTTCGCTGCTTTCTATCTCCACCGACTCTTGTTTCAGTATTCTACCTTCGTCATACTCCTCGCTCACAATATGTACCGTTGCACCAGAAACGGCATCTCCAGCTTCGTGAACTGCATTATGGACGTTCATACCGTACATTCCCTGTCCACCGTATTTGGGTAGCAAAGCGGGATGTATGTTCAGTATTCGGTTTTTGTATTTTTGTATCATGGATGGTGGAATTTTTCTCATATACCCAGCTAACACAATGAGGTCTATTTTGTAATCATCGAGTAAAGCAAGTAGTGCATTCTGAAATTCTTGGCTGTTTGCGAATAGGGCAGAACTGATATGCTTATATGGTACACCAAGATTTTCCGCTCTTTCGAAAGCGAAGCAATCAGAATTATTAGAAATCAGCAACGCCGCATTTGCGTTGATATTTCCGCTCTGTATATTCTCAACAATGGATTGAAAATTCGATCCACCATGCGAAGCGAAGAAGGCGATATTCATTTTTTTCATATATTTGTAACTAGCTTTTTAATCAGATACGAAAATAACATTAACTTTATCTATAAAAAAGTTTGGAATTAATAAATCAAGGGCTTATTTTTGTAGTCTTGATAAAATTGGGAGCAAGAAAATGACTTCATTACAATACATAGAGCAAATAGCTAAAGACAGAGTTATCGCAACGAAAAAAGAAAAAGACGGCGATAAGTTCCAAGAAATGCCTGAGTTTGGCCCGGGTGATACTGTCAATGTAGCAGTAAGAGTAATAGAGGGTGAGAAAGAGAGAATTCAGAATTATAAAGGTATAGTAATCGGTATCCAAGGTGGCGGTATATCTAAATCTTTTAATGTAAGAAAAATATCTAATGGTATTGGTGTTGAGAGAATCTTCCCATTCCATTCACCTATGATTCAAAGCATAGAAGTATTAAGTAAAGGACGTGTTAGACGTGCTAAACTTTATTACTTACGTGGTATGTCAGACAAGAAAACTAGACAAAAACTTGCAAGACGTAAATAAAAAATTAAATCCCGCTAAAAACGGGATTTTTTTTTGTCTTATTCGATTCTGATTATTTTGAACTATTTCTTCTTAGAAATTTCTTTTAATTTTTCATATAACTCATCTTCGTCCCCGGGAGCGTATCCATTATGAGTATAGACCAAATGGCCATCTCCATCATAAAGGAACGTATGAGGTGGATTACTAACATTCATAGCACGTTTGAAATCACTATTCTCATCTAGATATACATCATAATCCCAACCTCTACCTTTTACAAAAGGAGCAACTCTTCGGCTATTACGTGAATCGTCTATTGAGATAGCAATAATTTTTACACCAGTCTCTTTTTGCCAAGTAGCATATTTGTCGTTTATATTATTTAGCTCTAGTATGCAAGGTTTGCACCAAGTAGCCCAAAAATTAATAATAAATGGCTTACCATCATTACTGAAAGTAGAAGTATTTACGTTTCTCCCTTTCATACTTTTAACTGTAATCGAAGGGATTTCTGATTTTACTTTTGCTTCAGTAGTGCCTAATAATGCGAATACTAGGAACATTGAAACGGCTATTATTTTGTTCATTTTCTTCAAAGTTTACTCCTTTTTTAATTAATTTTGTAACTTATATTTATATTACGTGTCTATTAGTATAATAGTTTTACGAAAATTTAATAATCATATAGGTTTCAATTTATGAAAAAGTTACAAATTATAATGGCAATTGCCCTAATATCGTTCATGTTTTCTTGTAGTGATGAAAAAACTCCAGTAGATCCTGATCCAGAAGAGAAAACTATTATTGAATTAGTCTCTATAGAAGGTACTGATATTACTAAAAGTATTTCAGACTTACCAGAAGGAGAAACAGAAGTATTAATCAGCTTCCATACGACAATCACAAATAACTCTACAACTGATCTTAAACTGAGAGCTAGAATGGAAATTATGGCTTTAGCAGATGGTCAATATTCATATTTCTGTTGGGGAGATATTGATAAAAATGAAGGAACTTGTTATCCACCGATGACTGCAGATTATACTTCTGATAGAACTATGACTGTAAAAGCGGGTGAAACTACACCTCCTGGTAACTTTTTACAGTATTTTACTAGTTCGAATGTAGAAGGCGGTGAAGGAAAAATTAGATATATAGTATATGAAGATGGCAAAGAAGACAATAGGGATACTATTATTTATAACTTGACAGTTACTAAATAATATCACGAACATTTATTCGCTTTATTAAAGGTCGTTTCCGTGTGTAATTAGGACTGTAATCAGTCTCCATCACAATAGGGACGACCTTTTTTTGTTTTATTCTAGGAGTATCCAAAAATAGAACGGAAAACGATAATGCAATGATTATATGCTTTGCTAGATCAACTATTACTTCGCCTTTATTTTCATAAATCTGCGTTTCCCAACTTTGAATATTCTGTATTCGGTTAGGTCTATACACTCGTTTATATCTTCTATCTTTATCTCATCTACTGATACTGCACCTTGTTGTACCATTCTTCTTGCATCTTTTTTGGAGCTGACCATTCCCGAATCTGATATAATATCTATGATTTTTGATTCAGTGGGTGAAGTTGATAGCTCAATTTCGTCTATATAATCTGGTATATCACCTTTGGTGAATATACGTTGGAATTCTTCAAAAGCAGATTGACCGGAGCCAACTTCGTGATACCTGTCAGTTATTCTCATCGCTACTTTTACTTTGGCATCTCGAGGATTATTGCCTTCTGTATCTAAGAATTGTTTCATCTCAGCTATTTCTTCTGAGCTAGCAAAGGCACCGTATTCCAAATAACGCAATATAACGTTGTCTGGTATAGACATCACTTTCCCGAATATCTCAGATGGCTTATCAGTTAGAGCTATGTAATTGTCGAGTGACTTACTCATTTTCTCTTTACCGTCCGTACCTTCTAATATCGGAAGAGTTACTATACATTGTGGCTCTTTACCGTAAGCACGCTGTATATCGCGTCCAACTATTAGGTTGAACTTCTGGTCCGTTCCACCTAGCTCTACGTCTGACTCTATCTCAGCAGAATCCATTGCCTGGGCAAGAGGGTATAGCAGTTCGTGCATACTAATAGGTGTACCAGAGTTATAACGCTTATTGAAATCGTCTCTTTCTAATAGTTGTGCGACAGTGTATTTTGCAGCTAGTTCTACTACATCGCGGAAGTTCATAGCATTGAGCCATTCGCTATTATAGCGTACTTGGAATTTCTCTGGGCTTTCGTCTAGTATTAGTCCTGCTTGATCTAAATAAGATTGACCATTTACTCTAGTGTCTTCTAGGGTTAGTTGGGGTCTAGTCTTAGATTTTCCAGATGGGTCACCAATCATAGCAGTAAAATCACCTATGATTAGAATTGCTTTGTGTCCCAAATCTTGGAATTGTCGCATTTTGTTTAGTACTACAGCATGGCCAATGTGCAAATCGGGACGACTTGGGTCAGCACCCAATTTTATAATAAGTTGTTTGTTTGTTTTTATTGACTTTTCTAACTTTCTTACTAGCTCTTCCTCAGGCAATACATCAATAGTGGAAGATTTTATAATATCCATTTGTTCATTTACGCTAGGGAACATCATTCGTATCCTTATACTTTATATTTTCGTTTTAGGTCTCTTTCTACTTCTTTTGTTTTAGTAGATTCTCTCTTGTCGTAATTTTTCTTCGGTTTTGCTAACGCTATTTCTAACTTGACTAAGTGGTCGCTGAAGTATATCTGCAATGGAATGATAGTCATCCCTTTTTCTTTCACAGCATCTTTCAGCTTTTTTATTTCTCGCTTGTGCAACAGAAGTTTCCTTGTTCTTGTGGGTTCGTGGTTCTCTCTATTACCCATCGAGTATTCAGGTATAGTCATACTCATAATAAATAAATCATCGCCGTTTTTGGGGAACATAACGTAAGCTTCTTGTAAGCTACATTTGTTCTCGCGCAGGGCTTTGACTTCGGTGCCAGTGAGCATTATACCCGCTTCGTACCGACTAACTAAAGTGTAATCATAACTCGCACGACGGTTTGTTGTGATTACTTTGAACTTAGGCCCACTCATTGAATCAGATTTAGCCATTATTTAGCAACTGTTGTATTTCTAAGCTCATTATCCAGTATGAATAATCCACCAGGTGAATCAGAAGCTAGTTTCAATCTATCTACCAATTCGTTTACCGTTGCTTCTTCTTCTACTTGCTCAGTTATAAACCAGTGCAATAGTACTTCTAGAGAAAGATCATCTTCTTTTCTTGCTAAACGTGCAAGGTCGTTTATACTTTTTGATATTATTTGCTCGTGTTCCAATGCTACTTGGAATCCGTCTAGTGGACTTTTCCAATGGTTTGGAGGAGAATCTATCTGACCAATTACCGGTAACCCGCCTCTGTCTAACAAAAAGTCGAATAACTTATATGCGTGCTGCAATTCTTCAGTAGATTGAGTTCTCATCCAATTCGCCATTCCAGCTAAGCTGATAGAATGAAAATATCCAGCCATAGATAGATATAAGTTTGATGAGTATATCTCTTTTGCTATTTGTTCGTTTATTGCTTTTTCTAATTTTTTAGAAATCATTCTATTTTCCTCTTTTATATAAATTTTAAACTTATGTCTGAACTTTTGACACTGTGTGTAAGTGCACCAACTGATACGGCATCTATTCCAGTAGTAACATACCCAGCTAAATTCTGAAGTGTAATACCTCCAGATGCTTCTAAGAAAATATCGTTTCTAAATTCTCTTGCAAATATAACACATTCTATCAAATAATCAGGTGACATATTATCCAATAATAGACCGTCAGCTCCCGATTCTATTGCATTTGGAATTTGTTCTTTGTTTGCGACTTCTATTTGAATTGGTAAAGTACTATCTAGCTTTTTGCATCCAAGTACTGCTTCTCTAACTCCGCCAGCCGCTACTATATGATTATCTTTGATTAGTATTCCTGTAGATAAATTGTACCTGTGGTTCTGACCACCCCCCATACATACGGAGTACTTTTCGAACATTCTAAGACCGGGAGTGGTTTTTCTAGTGTCTAGTACTATTACGTTGTAGGGCTGAGCTATATCAACATAAGTGCGTGTAGTTGTAGCTATACCACACATCCTCTGCATCAGATTTAGGAATATTCGTTCCTTTCGTAGTATATCAATTGCATTACCTTCAATTGTTGCAATTATATCTCTATTCGCAACCTTTTCTCCATCGGAGAAGTTGAAAGTGATATTAGTATCACTCCCAAACATTGCTTCTACTACATTTCTACCAGAAAGAACTAAATCATCTTTAGCTATTAGTTGAGCTACGATTTTTGAGTCGGGACTTACCGTACCTTCGGTAGTTATATCACCATTTGGCGAATCTTCTTCTAGGTACTCATTTAATTTAGTAATTAGATATTCTTTGGGTATTTCTTTTACTTGATTGTACTTTATCATATTAATATTTCTTAATTTATATTATGCAAAAATAAGAAAAGAAATAATTAGAACGAATTAAGTGAAAAATCAAGACAATTTATTCCTCTGGAAAGCCCAATTATTAGAAAAAATATACCGATTTGCTATATACTTCGGTTTTCTTACTTTAGTAGTTTCTGGCACTTTAACTATAATGAAAGGCGCTTATTTACAAGCATCATTATACTTTCTTGTCTATGGTATTGCTGTCTATGGTGGACTAAGCAAACGGATATCATACACTGCAAAAGTTAATACATTGATACTAATGACAAGTGCTATCTCACTTATTGTATACCTACTAGAGGGAGATTTGACAATTGGGATGGTTTGGACTGTTTATAGTGTATTTTTTGCTGTTACTTTCCTACCCAAATGGAAGTATAAAGTTGTTATTTATATTAGTGCTGCAATAGTTTTACTTTGGTATGTAAATTTCCTAATGCATTGGATTATCCCAAATAGACCTACTTCGGATATATATTATTATATAAAATTCACCAATAGTATTGCATTTCTAATAGCCGGTATTTTGTACATAAACGAAAGACTAATACAAAGTATAGCCAGTTCACTTCTGAGTGAGAAATCAGCCAGAAAAGAACTAAAGAAAGAAAAGAAGAACATAGAAGAAACAAATAAAACTTTAGAAAATAAGTTAGCCGAAATTGACTCTCTGAAAAGTCAGCTAGAAAGTGCTAATCTAACTCTTTCCGTAAGAGTAGAGGAACAAAAAATTGGCATAAAAGAGACTATGTCTGATCTCAGAACTGAGATAGTGAATCACAAGAATACTGAAGAAGAGCTATTAAAGACAAGGGAAGAATTGATACTTTCTTTGGATAAAGAGAAAGCTCTTAATGAGATGAAGTCGAAATTCATATCTATGATATCGCATGAATATAGAACCCCACTGACTGTGCTGATGAACTCGACCTATCTGCTCGATAAATACTTCGAGTTGAATGAGAAAAAGAAATTCGATGATAGTTTGAGTAAGATAAACCATTCAGTAGTGAGTATGACGGACTTACTAGAAGAGGTAATCAGATTCGGACATAGTGATTTGGATGAAGTGGGTAACGACATAGAAGAAATAGATTTGGTACATCAAGTCAGTACTCTCATCACTAATTTCAAAAATCAAGAAAAAAAGAAATTCAATGTTATAATAGACTATTCGGAAAATCCAATGCTTATTAGAACTGATGCCAGAAAAGTAAGGTTGATACTCAATAATCTCATCAAAAATGCTATCCACTATTCGGGTGAAACTCCAGAAATAACAATAATATTAGAAAGAATGAATCAACTAGTACGAGTATCTGTGATGGATAAAGGTATAGGAATCACAGAAAACGACATTGACAAGATATTCGAGCCTTTCTATCGTGGTGAAAATACTATTGGTAATAGTGGAACAGGTCTTGGATTAGCTATTTCTAAAAGATATGCGGAATCTTTAGACGGGCATATTAATTATGATAGTCAAATCGGAAAAGGGTCGAATTTCACGCTAGTTCTACCAATTAATAAACATTAGATTCTAATATTTAGATTTTCGCTGAATAAAGGTTAATTTTGTAATCAAATTAAAATTAACTCAAGAGAAATAATATGTCTTTGAATTGCGGTATAGTTGGCTTGCCGAATGTCGGTAAATCAACAATTTTCCAAGCATTGACTTCTGCACCTGCAGAAGCTGCTAACTATCCTTTTTGTACTATAGAGCCAAATGTCGGCGTTGTAGCTGTCCCAGATGCCCGACTTAACCAAATAACTAAGTTCATCAAACCTCAAAAAGTAATACCTACTATTGTAGAGTTCGTAGATATAGCTGGCCTAGTAAAAGGTGCTTCAAAGGGTGAAGGATTAGGTAATCAATTCTTAGGCAATATACGCCAAGTTGGTGCTATTGTCCACGTAGTACGTTGTTTCGAAGATGAGAACATAATCCACGTAGATGGTAATATAAACCCAATCCGTGACGTTGATACTATAGAAACAGAGCTTGCACTAGCTGATTTGGAATCTGTTTTAAAAAGAAAAGATAAGAACGAAAAATTATTAAAGTCAAGTGATAAAAAAGCGGCTGATGCTGCTAAAATATTAGCACCCATTTATCAAAAATTAGCTGATACGCTTAACCAAGGTGAAGCAGCAAGAAGTATAGGTCTTTCAGAAGATGAAGTAAAAGCTATCAGAGATTTGCACCTTATCACATTGAAACCACAAGTGTATTGCTGTAACGTGAACGAGGACGATTTACAAGGTGAGAATAAATTTGTTCAAATGGTAAGAGACATAGCAACAAAAAATGATAGCGAAGTTGTTGTAATCTGTGGTAAATTGGAATCAGAAATAGCTGGACTAGACACTGCTGAAGAAAAACTAGAATTCCTAAACGATATGGGACTAGAGGAAAGTGGTTTGGATAAACTAATCCGCAAAGGGTACGAGCTATTAAATTTGAAAACATATTTCACAGCTGGTGAGAAAGAAGTTCGTGCATGGACATTCCCGGAAGGAAGTACTGCTCCCGAAGCAGCAGGTGTAATACATACTGATTTCGAAAAAGGATTTATCAAAGCAGAAGTTTATCATTGTACCGATTTGTTCGAATTAGAGAGTGAGCAGAAAATAAAAGAAACTGGTAAACTTCGTATAGAAGGTAAAGAGTATATAGTAAAAGATGGCGATGTAGTTCACTTTAGATTCAACGTGTAGGAAAAAATGATAATATCAATTGACATTAGTTTATATCCTCTTAATGAGGATTATATAGCTCCTATCAAGGGTTTCATAGCAGCCCTGAAATCTACTGAAGGGCTAATAGTAACTACAAATAAAATGAGCACTCAGATTAGAGGCGAAAGCGATGTAATATTCGATTTGCTCAAATCGGAAGTACCAAAAGTATTCGAAGAGAATAGAGCTGCTTTCGTAATCAAGGCAATAAAAGGGTCTGATTAGACAATTGATAGTATAAATTCTGAAACTAATTAATTAGATTATAATAGTGAAGATGAGAGATGAGATTAGCTGTAATATTACATTGTGATTTCGAAGGCCCAGGTTATATAGCCGATTGGGCTTTTGACAATGGACACGAGTTAGAAGAAATACATATCTACAAAAATGGTGTGATGCCCGATGATGACTATGATGGGTTTATATTTATGGGTGGGAATATGAGTGCTAATGACCACAATGAACTCTTCTGGCTATTGGACGAAAAACAATTTATTAATAATCTAATTCGTGCTAATAAGAAAGTATTGGGAATTTGCTTGGGAGCTCAGCTAGTCGCTAGTACTGTAGGTTGCAAAATAGTACCAATGAGCCAAAAAGAAATTGGCTGGTTCGATGTAATACTAGCTAATGAGAGAGATATAATCCCTGAATATGATATAATCGAGACATTGCACTGGCACGGTGAAGAGATAATTCCAAATGATAGAATCCAGATATTAGGCAAATCGGCTCAATGTGAAGTTCAGATATTCAAGGTCAATGACAATTGCTACGGCTTCCAATGCCATCTTGAACAAACTATGGATTCTCTAATAGATATTTACGCCCATTGCTTCGATGATATAGAAGATAATCCGTACACACAAAGTCATGACAATTTATTTGACTCAGAAGATATATTCGATGCTAATAATAGGCTACTAGCTAATTTTCTAAATAACTTCTTTGAAGGCTAATTGAAAAACTTACTTATAATCGCGTATTATTTTCCTCCTTCTGGTGGGCCGGGAGTACAAAGAGTACTTAAACACATAAAGTATTTACCAGAGTTTGGATGGAACCCAATAGTTCTAACTGTAGAGAATGGCGAATACCAAGCTATAGATAATAGCTTACTCAAAGAAATCCCCGAAAGTACAATCGTTAGAAAAAGTAGAATCTTCGAACCCTATGACATATACCGCAAATTCACAGGACGCAAGAAAGGTGAAGCCCTAGATGTAAATAATATCAAAAATGACAATCAGAAATCTCCTTTTGTGGATAGAATTGCTGAGCTTATACGTGCTACGCTATTCATACCCGATGCTCGAATCGGTTGGTTTTTCTCTGCTAAAAAAGAAGCGAAGAAAATACTTGAGGAATATAAGATAGATGCCATATATAGTAGCTCTCCGCCTTACACTTGCTCGGTTATTGCTAATAGCTTGCAGAAAGAGACGAAACTGCCATGGGTAGCTGGGTTCCGTGACCCTTGGACTGGCTTTCTGACTACTCCAACCCGTTGGTTTCTACCTGCTAAAATTGATAGAAGTATGGAGCATAGTGTTTTCAAAAATGCAACGGCTGTAGAGGCTGCGTGGCAAGGAATAATCAAAGATGCATTAGGAAAGTACGATGATTTGGAAGAATCCAAGTTCCACCACGTTCCTAACGGGTATGACTCATCTGATTTTCCAGAAGGGGAATACACTAGAAATGAGAAATTCACTCTAACTTATACTGGCTCACTATACGGAAGACGAAACCCGAAAAGTCTTTTCGAAGCTATAGAAAAGCTAATAAAGATGGGTAAAATAGATAAAGAGAAGTTAAAATTAGTCTTCGTAGGTCGCTTTGGTGAAGAAGTAGAAGAGATGTTCGAGAGTGCAAGTTTCAATGAGTGTATAGAAACAGTTGGCTACGTAACCCACAAAGAAAGCATTTCCTATCTAATCAAATCGGAAGCTCTGCTGCTAATAGTAGATGAAGCCAAGGAAAGCGAAGAAATCGTCCCTGGTAAGGTTTATGAGTACTTGGGTACAATGAGGCCCCTATTCGCTATTGCACCTAATGAGAGTGCTATAGCAGAGTTAATATACGAAACTGAAGCTGGTCTGGTCGCACACCAATCCGAAATTGATAAAATTGCCGAAAATCTATTAGAATATTATCAATTCTGGAATAGGAATTTACCCCTAACTGAACCGAATGTTAAAGCTATTGAGCAATACGAACGCAGAAATGCTAGTAAGAAGTTGGCTGAGATATTGGATGGGTTGAGTTGATATGGAATTAATCCTATTTTACTAATTGAAAACTAATTATTCATTTAGCCTTGTTTCAATATCCATTCTATGATGTAGGACTCTTATTATTTGAATCTCATTTTCTTTTGTGTTTATTTTATAGAAAATTAAATGAGATTTAACTCTAGCACGAAAATAACCATTTACCAGATTTCCATAGTACTTTCCAGAATTAGGATAATTGGCTAAGTATTCAATCTCATCAAAAATAATGTTGTAATATCTATCAGCTTGTTCTTTCGACCAGTTGTTCAATGTATAAAGCCATATTTGTTCTATATCGTTGTTGGCTTCACGGCTAATTTTTATATTCATTCGCTAGTAGAATGAGTTTGATGTAATCGTTTTAGGTTTTCATTTCGGTCAAAGTCTTCAACAAACCCTGATTCTTCTCCTTTCTTTAAGGCCTTAATTAGCTCACTTTTTTTAGATTCTTCTAATTCGAATAACCGAAGAGCAGCTCTAATTACTTCACTTGCAGAGGTGTATGTACCTGATTTTATTTTCTCACTAATGAAGCTATTAAAATAGTCGCCTAAAAGTATGGAAGTATTTTTTTTCATATAACGGTACCTTTTTCCAAATATACCAAGTCTTGGTATAAACTCCAAATACTTTATATCAGAAATCGACAGAGAATTTGGAAGGAGTGAGTTGATACTAATAAATACGTTAATTCTTAATTCAACTACTCTGTAGTTGGAAAAAGTATTTTTACTTAACCAATAATTCTATTCATCTTTAATAAGTGAATTATATCTTGCTTCTTCATTTTAGAGCTTATCTTTATTAGATCTCTATTGTAAAATAATAGCTCCACTGTATTGTTGTTTTTTGTGACAAGAAATGCGTAACCAAAATCAAAAGCCGAGAACTTTCTTTCAACTATTATGTTATCCGAATCTATAATATTTACTTTGAATCGTTTGTCTAATTCATTAATAATCTTGACTTTATCTAAATCAAATTCTTCTAAATTTGCTGTATAAAAAATGTCTTTAAAACTCTCTTTAAAACTCTCTTTAAAACTCTCTTTGCTTATCTTCTTTAAAGAATTGTAGAGCTGAAATAGATACAGGCATATTATTAATGTTATAACTGGGCTCAAAATATTATATTCCTAGGTTAAGTGTCATTCGTGTTTATTCAAAATACAAATAAATGTAATTCGATTCAACCCTCTAAAACCCCTTAATCAGATTCTCTCGCCTTCTGTGATAGCCGACTGGTTGGCTCTCACTTATCATCATTCTCATCTCAGTTGCATAAGCTAGGGCATCTACTATATCATCGTGTTTAGCATTTGGGAAATTGAGCAATTCATTCTCAACTTCTGAAATGCAATTTATTGTTTTATTAAAATAAACTTTTCCTGCTTCTAGCTTTGCAGCTAGTGGCAAAGCCCTTGATACTTTATCTTTCTTTGGTACTAATTTACTGACGGGTAATCCCATATTACTCAAGCTATAGAACAAGCTTGCTTGGTATTGGACAGTTTCTATTCCTATTTGCATCGGTTTATATTTCTCATAGAGTTCTCTGATAAGTTCTATATGCTTTGAAGGTAATATCTTCTCTCTTATAACATCTACTACAATCAGATTCTTATCCTTATTGGAAGTAAAGACTGCTATAACTGTATAGTCAGCTTTTTCGTTAGTAGATATAGCCAAATCACAAGCAAAGAATAAATCTAATTCACTTGTCTGTATAACAAAATCCTTTGATTTTACGATTCCATCTATTTGCTCGAAATACCTGAAATCACTACGCTTGAATATGCCTCCTTCTGCTGGGGCAGGCGATTGCTGGTACAAACTCGAAAACCAATAGCTGCCGATACTATCTTTTATGTCTAATAGTGACGCTCTGGGGTATCGGTTTTCCCAAAGGGCTTCTCCTGTTTTTCTGCCAAGTAGGTCATTCTTCTCGGCAATGGCTGGTAGCACAATTCTATCCCATTTCTTCTGCTTTAGCAATCGTCCAGCTAAGTCATCTTCGTGCCATCGGGTCATCACAAGTATTATTACACCATTTGGCTCTAACCTTGTTAGCAAAGTTGCGTTGAACCACTCGTATATCTTATCTCTAGCTTCGGGCGAGTTAGCTTCGGCGTCATTTTTAATTGGGTCGTCTACTATTATTAGGTTTGCACCTTTCCCAGTTAGTGAGCCCCCAACCCCAACTGCACTGATACTACCATTTCTATTTGTCACGAATTCGGATTTCGATTTTTGTGAGTGGCTTAGCTCTAACCCGAATTCTCCACTTACTTGCTTATATAAGTCTAGTACTTCTCGCCCGAAGTACTCTGCTAATGTGCTATTGTAAGCAGCTATTATTATTCTATCTGATGGTTTATTAAGTAGCCACCAAAGTGGGAAGATTTTAGTAACTAATTGTGATTTCCCATGCCGAGGAGGAATATTAATTATTAATTTTTTTATATCTCTTCTATATAATTTTAATAAATTTTCTTCAATAAAATTAATGTGCTTTGGAGAAGCCCAATCACTCTGAAATATAGATTTAGCCGTTATTTGTGGTGATATAAGTTTGAGTATTTTGATTATTTCCATTCACAAAATTCATAATGTAATCACATACATACAACAGTATTAATAATAAATAATTTGAAAGTTAATTTTAATTAGTTTAATTTTTACAAAATAAAAAAGTAAAAACTCTTAAATTATTCTGATAATGAATTACACAAAAAATACTATAGAAGAAATCGAATTGGGATTGGAGCAATACAGGAGAATAGTCGAAAGTTCTCCTATGTATGTATTCAAAATAGATAGAGATTATCGAATTACCTATGTGAATGAATCTTTGTATAATGATTTTGGATATACGAAAGATACAATACTTGGGCTGACAGCTAAGGAGATGGGGTTACCACCTGAGAGTTATAACAAGTGGTATATGTATTACGATAAAGTCTTCCTAAGTGGTCAGAAAGAATCATTTGAAACTCGGTTCGAAAACAAAGAAGGGATCCAGTTTTTCAAATTTTTCCTATATCCAGAACTAGATGAAAACAATGAAGTATTCTCTATCACAATATATATGACAGATACTACTGATATTAAGTTAATAGAAGATGAGCGTGATTATATTTTTAATTTCTCATTAGACATGTTTGCCGTGCAAACTATAGATGGAGATTTTCTAAAAGTCAATCCATCGTGGAATGAGATACTTAATTGGCCAACTGAAAAGATTATTGGCTCGAATTGGCTAGATTTCGTTCACCCTGACGATATTCTTAGAGCTAGTAGAATGCAAGAAGATTTACTGAATTATGACTTAGTTGTATCTCACGAGACGCGATTCAGATGCTATGATGATAGCTATTTGTGGTTAGAGTGGAATTCAATCCCAATAAAGCACAAAGATATCGTAATCAGTGTTGTCCGCAATATAACCCAATGGAAAGAGATAAGCGAAAAGCTAAAGGAATCAGAAAAAAGATACAGAGAAGTTGTAGAAACTGCGAACTATATGCTCTACTGCACTGATTTGAAGGGCAACGTTTTGATAATGAATGATCCAGGCCTGAAGCTTAGTGGACTTACCCTAGAAGAATTAGATGGTAAGAATCTTTTAGATTTGATAGAAGAAAGCCACAGGGAAACGATAAAATCATTCTACGTAGAAATGATAAAAAATGAACAAGAATCGAATGTAATAGAGTTCCCAATAATTAATAAAAGGGGTGAGTTAATTTGGCTAATGCAAAATGCCAAATTGAAAATCGAAGATGGTGAGCCAATTCGAATAGATTTCATCTCGCGTGATATTACAATCAGAAAAGAAGCAGAGACAAAACTACGTGATAGTGAGATGCGACTACGGAATGTAGTTAATTCCTCGAATGAAGTCATCCTAGTTATTGGTGAAGATGGTCTGCTAAAAGACGCTAATGACACAGCATATAAAGTACTGGAAATATTTGATAATAATTTACTTGGTAGTGAATTTAAAGATATATTATTTGATACCGAATCTGTCGAGCTTTGTGAAAAATATTTAGATAGTAATAGAGATTTGGGCTCTATTACTTGTGAGTTAAGAATAAGTATAAAGGGGGATACTCCTCTTCATTTCAAAGTTAAAGGAATAGAATACAATGATGGCACTGGTGACAATTTATTGCTCTTTCTGACTAATATAACTGAAATTAGGCAAGCACAACAGGTAACACAAATACTCTATAATATATCGCGGGCGGCTAACCTATCTCACGATTTACCTAGACTTTATGAATTTGTTCATAATGAAATTCGAACAGTCATTAATTCTAAAAACTTTGCTGTCGGACAAATAGATAATAAAAATAAAGTGATAAAATTCCCTTACTTCACTGATGAAAGAGATGAAGAGTTTGACTCTATCGAATTGAATGACCTTACTTCTCTCACGAATAGGGTTATACAGAAAAGACAATCACTAAGATTGAATGAATCGGAGATAGTCGAGATGATTGGGGATAGAGATACCTATTTATATGGGAGTATTTCCAAAAGCTGGCTTGGTGTACCTTTGCTCGTAAATGATGAGATATATGGTGTCGTTATGGTTCAGGATTATGATATAGCTGAAGCTTATGGTGAAGAGGATGAAAAAATACTCTGCTCAGTTTCTGAAATATTGGCTTCGACTATATCGAAATTGCAGTACCAAGAAGAACTTGAATTCCTCAATAAAGATTTGGAACAAAGAGTTACAGACAGGACAGAGCAACTAGAAAGAACTTTGGAAAATCTCAATTATGAAAATGATCAAAGAAAAATCACCCAAGAAGAGCTACAGATTACTCAAAGAGAGCTAGAAAAATCACTGGAGAATGAGAAAGAGTTACATCAATTAAAGTCTAGATTTATTTCTATGGTTTCACATGAATACCGTACCCCTCTTACTGTTATTCTTTCATCTACCAATCTATTAAGTAATTATATGAATAGAATGTCCGAAGAACAAATAGAAAAGCAATATAAGAACATATCTGCTTCAGTTATTTCTATGACTAATTTACTCGATGATGTATTGATGATAGGGAAAACGGAGAATCTAACCTCCTTGAATATAATAGAATTTGACTTGAGTAATTCTATTGAATCAATTATAGAGAACATCAAATTTATTGATAATGGGAAACACGAATTTATAATTGACATGCCCGAGAAATTATGTGTTTTCACTGATAAGAAGCTTCTTGACCATGCACTCGGTAATGTTATATCCAATGCGGTCAAATACTCGGGAAAAGACACTACTGTGCAAATACAAGTAGAGGAGAAAGAAGACGAAACTCTTGAAATATCAGTTATTGACCAAGGTATTGGGATTCCAGAAGAAGATGTAGAGAGAGTATTTGAGTCTTTCTATAGGAGCTACAATACTGGGGCTATCGAGGGTACTGGTCTTGGTATGTCTATAGTTAAGAAATCAATCGAATCACTCCAAGGTAACATCCGAATAGAATCAAAAATTAATGTTGGAACAAAAATTATTATAAATGTTCCCCAGAAAGTAAGTAATTAATATATATTATTTAACTTTGTTTATGGAAAATCTACCAAACATCTCTATTAATCTAATAGTTAAAAACGAAGAGAAGAGAATAGCTGATGCTATAAATTCTGTCAAACTCTTTGCCAGTGAAATAATTGTAATTGATACTGGCTCTACTGATAGTACTCCTCAGATTTGTACCCGAATGGGCTGCGAAGTCTATTACCACTCATGGAATGATAATTTCAGTGAAATGCGTAATATTGCTTTGGGATATTCGAGTATGGAGTGGATACTAGTTATAGACTCTGACGAAGTCGCTAGATTTAGCTTGTTAGACTTGCCTTTGGAGCAAATGAATGACCCTAAGATTGGTGGTATCAACCTCCAGATAATAAATCATATTGACGAAAATGACGACTCTATTATATCAAAACATAGATACACTAGACTCTTTCGTAATGATAAATCAGTACGTTTCACAGGCCGTATCCATGAGCAAATCCGAGAATCAATAGAAGGAAAATTTGAGATTTACGATAGTGAGCTGATAATCGAGCATTTCGGTTATCGAACTATAGATAAAGAAAAACTAGAACGAAACACTAGATTACTCGAACAAGATATAGAGGCAGACGCTGATGATTGGAAATACTACCACTTAGCCGAGACTTTATTCTCAGGTGGAGATAAAGATAAATCACGTACTATATTTGAGAGAATAGTCAGTTCACCCGAGCTAACGGACTTGCAACTAGATAGGGTAAAAACACGATTGGGACAATTATACCTTGGCTCTGACCGATATAACGAGGCGGAGTCTATACTTAGCTTCGTATCCGAAGATAAAGATACTGAAGGTTTACGCCAGTATGTATTAGCTGCCGTTAAGCTATCTACGGGTTTTGTTGACGAAGCGTTGGTGTTATATAACTCGAGAGATATTGAATTATCAGATTTAGTTGATAAAAATCAGCTAAAAGTCGCTCTTCAAGGAGCAAAACAGTACAAGTCAATAATAGAGAAAAAATAATGAAAAGACCAGATTGGGATCAGCTTTATATTACTATGTGTTATTTAGTTGCTATGCGAAGTAAAGATAGCCACACTCACATGGGTTCTGTGATTGTTGACAAAGACAATGTATTAGTCTCGACGGGATACAACTCCCTACCTCGAGGTATAGAAATAGACAAAGATGAGAAGCGATTGTCGCGAGATGGAGGAGAGAAGTATTTCTGGATGGAACATGCCGAAAGAAATGCTATCTACAATGCCGCTAGACGTGGCACAGAGCTAAAGAATTGCAAACTCTATGTTCCATGGGCACCGTGTACTGATTGTGCGAGAGGGATAATACAAACAGGTATTGCGGAAGTTATAGTCCATCAAAATGGACAGGATTTCTACGATGCTCATACTAATGGTAAATGGGCCGAAGCTACTGAAAGAACAATGTCGATGTTCAAAGAAGCTGGTGTAAAGGTTACATATTTCGAAAGTGATATCGTAATCCCTGAAATATATATGAATGCTAAAATGTATGATGCCGCTGTGTATTTGAATAAGTCAAGTGACCATTAAGGTCTATTTAACTTCTTTGTTGTACTGTATTTCGTATAGATTCTTATAGTAGCCGTTCTTAGCTATTAGTTCTGTATGCGTACCACTTTCTACTACTCTACCTTTGTCGAACATATAGATGCAGTCGCAATTCACGATCGTAGAAAGTCTATGAGCTACTATTACGGCAGTTTTATCTTTTAGCGAACTATCTATAGCATCTTGTACCACTTTCTCAGATTCTGCATCGAGTGCTGATGTGGCTTCGTCGAATATCAATACTTCGGGGTTACGGACTAAAGCTCTTGCAATAGCAACTCTCTGACGCTCACCACCAGATATAGTTACTCCTCTATCACCGATTATAGAATCAAATTTATCGGGCAATGCCATTATAAAATTATAAGCATTTGCTATTTTAGCTGCTTCCATTACTTCTTCGTCTGATACTTCTGTCATTCCGTAGATTATATTATTATATATAGTATCATTGAAAAGTATATTCTCTTGGGAAACTATCCCAAATAATGAGCGATAATCTCTGATTATAATGTCTCTTATATCAACACCATCCAAAGTAATAGAACCACTTTTGGGGTCATAGAATCTAGTGATTAGGTCAAGGGCAGTTGATTTACCACTACCGCTGCCACCTACGAATGCAACCTTCTTACCCTTTTCTAGTTTGATTGTCACGTTATTGAGTACGTGATGGTCAACATAAGCAAATGAAACATTATTGAAAGTAATATCATTCTTGATTTTTGTAATTGATTGTGTGCCTTCTTTTATTGACGGTTCTTCGTTCAGAATGCTCATTATACGCTCACCTGCTACTATACCTTGCTGCATATTAGAGTATGAACTAATGAGCGACATTATAGGTGTCATCATAGCAAATAGCATAAATAGAAAAGTCATTAAATCGTCAGCTTTCACAGTTTGATCTACCAACACTTGCTGTCCCCCAACTACTAAGACAACACAAAGCCCTAATATAGCCCATATCTCATTCGCAGCTGGGACTAATGCCATTATCTTTCTATGCTTTATAGCAGATTTCACATAAGAGCTAGTGTCTTGTGCAAATCGTTGGTTAGTTATGTCCTTAGCGTTCAGAGATTTTAATACTCTTATACCACCGATAGATTCTTGCAATGTAGTAGTGAAACTAGCCATTGCGTCTTGCATTCGGGAGGCATAACGTTTTAGATATTTCACAGAAATTTGTATAAATAATACAGATATCAAAGAAGTGCTAAATGCCCATAGAGTAAGTTCTATGGATATAGTAAGTAAGAAGAACATGAATATGATTACTTGTATAACATCGCGTATAACTCCGTTGAGCGAAGCTATAGTAGTATTATTGAGCAAGGAAACATCATTTGATACTTTTGAGATTATCGTCCCTTGCTTTTCTCTATTGAAATAGTCTAATGAGAGGGAAGTTATCTTGTAGAAGACTGTATCGCGTATATTCTTAATTACTCTTTGGTTGAATATATCACCTACAATAGAGCCAAAGTATTTGAGTATATTCTTAATTATAAAGAGTAACATTATGATTACTCCCAGACGGATGATTTGTTCACCAACAGTATCTGCCAAAATAAGAGAGTAGAAGAAATTAAAAAATGAATCCTTTATATCTTGGAATATACCAATCTGTATTGATGGTGTATTAACAGGTGCTGCAGTTTCTACTTCAAATAGAAATGATAGAATAGGTTTTATTAGCGATATAGTCATCGCAGTGGTGATAGAAAAGAATATATTCAGAATAAAAGATGCAACAAGAAGAGTTCTATTGTCTTTAGTAAAACCCCATGCTATCTTATAAGCATCTATTATCCCTAGTGATTTATTCTCTGCCATATTGGTCGTCTATTTCCTAATAAACCTAACAGCAAATGCACCATCAGTGCTGTGTACATTTGGGAATGTTTGCATATAACCGTCTTTGCATACTTCAGCAGGAAGATAGTTCTCTGCTGGATCTACTTTGAAATCGGGGAAGGTTTTCAAAAACCATTCAGCAATCATTATATTCTCTTCTGGCTCAATTGAACAAGTTGAGTAAACTATAGCACCATCTTCTTTTATCAGGTTTGGTGCATTTTTCAATATGTCTTTTTGAATAGCGTTCAGTTTATATATATCTTCTATTTCACGCTTCCATTTTATATCTGGCTTTTTTGAGAAAGTACCACTTCCACTACATGGAGCATCTATTATCACTACATCTGCCTTTTCCTTGGCAGTGCATTCTGAAGCGTCTTCTTTTTGCTGTTCTATTATTGTTATACCTAATCTATCTGCCTCTGCGGAAAGCATTTTCAGCTTGCCCCAATACTTGTCATTAGAAATTAGAGTACCTTTGTTTTCCATCATTTCTGCAATCTTGAATGATTTGCCGCCCGGTGCTGCACATAAGTCAATAACTCTCATACCCGGTTTAGCATTGGTCAACTCAGCGGCTAGTGATGCCGAAGGATCTTGAACAGCTATCAAACCATCTCTGAATAAATCGGTCATTGTAATGCTATTACCAAGGTTTCTCACCTTGTAAGTGTCAGGATGAAAAACTGATTTTTCGAAATTAATCTCACTATCTACTAACATCTTTTCTACTTCTTCAGCAGTTGATTTCAATTTATTCACTCTCATAGCCATATATGGAATTTCATTATTAGCTTCCATCAACTTTACAGCGAATTCTTCTCCCCAGAATTTTACCCATCTTTTTGTCATCCACTTCGGATGAGAGTGTACTATAGATAAATAGAAATCCCTATCGTCATTTTCAACGGGGAATCGGATATTCTGTTTGTTGCGGACTATATTCCTAAGGACTCCATTAACCAAACTAGCAGCTTTCTGACCTTGTATTTGTTTCACAAGTTCTACTGACTCGTTGATAGCAGCGTGTTCCGGTATTTTATCCATGAAAAGTATTTGATAAAGAGCTATACGCATTGCATTTTTTACAATGTTCATAGATTTATGAAATTCTCCATGGAAAAAACCGATTAGAACCCAATCTAATTTAGCACGCCATCTGACAGTCCCATTTACTAATTGTGTTAGTAAAGCTTTATCTTTCCTGTTCAAATCGTTACTTCTCAGCTCTGATTCCAATAGTTTGTCGATATAGGAGTCGCTTCGGTCATATCTATTAAGTATATGAATCGCGATTGCCCTGCATTTTGTTACCGATGTTAGGTTCTCGATGCTATTATTTTCGTTATTTGTAACTTTTTCCATACATTTTGCTCTATATTAAAATAGATTTTTGCTATATTATAAAAAGCAATATAATTAAAATAAAAGAAAGCTATGACAACGACGAAAACATATACGCTAGTATTTGTACTCACACTATTATTTTGTGCCAATTTGGAGGCACAGGTTTACGAATTATCAACTCCATTAGCTCCATCTGTCAATAGTTTGGCGGAAGAATCAATAGGTGGGTTTATAGGTGTCGGACCAAATTGGGCAGGTGGAAAGCACTTTGTAGAATGTGAGGATTGCGATTTTCAAGATGGTACAGCCACTGGTTTCACTCTTGGAGCTATATATCAAAGGAAAGCAGCGACCAATTTTTTCTATGGTGCTATCCTTTCGCTAGATATTATGAATATCAACTCTTCTTACAGAGAGATAGAATCGATTGATATATCGAAATACAGTGATATTACTAATGACCCTACTCCCGTAAATATAGATTTTAGGCATGAAGCTAAGATGAGCTTGTCTTATATTGGTATAGCCCCTTTTCTCGCATTTAACCCTACTGGTTGGTTGACTTTTAGATTAGCACCTAAGATTTCCTTCCCTATATCTAGTAATCTATTGCATACTAAAACTCCATTGTCTAAGAGAGTATTCGTAAATGGAGTAGAAGGTAGATTGAGATTCACAGATGCTGACACAAAAGTACAAGATTCTAAAGTGACTGAATTAACATCACCGCTCATTGGCTCCGATTTTTCACTTATGTTGAATTTGACACCGGGTGAGAGATCAACATTTTCAATAGGATATACTCAATACGTTCCATTTACTCAAACAAGTACTTTTGGTGAAGACTTCACTATTAGCTCATGGCGTATATTTGTTGAATTCAAATACTCAATTCAAAAAGCTTATGATTTACGTCCCAAATCAGTTAAGAAATAATTACTTGGAAGCCCTACACCCTCTTGTAAACGTGTCACAGCGAGGAGTAAAGCGAAGTAGTGAGATCTGTTTATCTTGCTGTCGTGTCCTTATTGAAGCTTTTACAAAACCTCTACCCAATAACAGGTAGCTTGAACCGCTTAGTTGGAGTGCGTTTTACTTCTGTTCTTAGTTCTGTTAGTTCACCGAATACACGGCTTTCTATCATATTGTTGATTTGAATCTTGTGGGGTACTTGAGGCAAATCTGCAGGAGCTGGGAAAATTACATTTACGTAATTTTCAGTCCAACCGCGCCACATTCCGTTTTGCTCATTGTACATTTCTGGAATTACTACTCGCTCTGTACCTACTTGAGATTCGTCAAATTCTAATCGCTTTTTATCAGATAAATCACGAAGTTGATGAGTTCTCTCTTTGCGAACATCGTGTGGAACAACTCCATCGAAGTTAATCGCTTTAGTATTCTCTCTTTCAGAATAAGTGAAGACATGAAGATAAGTAATAGGTAATCCATTAAGGAAATTATAAGTTTCTTGTGCTAGTTCGTCCGTCTCACCCGGGAAACCGACTATAACATCAACTCCTATACAGCAATGTGGCATTACTTCTTTTATACGCAATACCAAATCGTGATAATACGTTGCCTTGTAGCGGCGTTTCATCATTCGCAATAGCTCTTGCGAACCAGATTGCAGTGGTATATGGAAATGCGGTACTATATTCTTCGAATTCGCAACTACTTCTAGTACTTCTTCCGTCAATAGATTTGGTTCAATAGATGAGATACGTATTCGCATATCACCTGACTCTTTGTCTATCAACTTGAGTGCATCTACGAATTTCATCCCATCATCAGTCTTGTAATCACCGAGGTTAATACCCGATAAAACGACTTCCCTATAACCATCATCTATTAATCCTTGCATCTCTTTCGCTATCTGATCATAAGGCATACTACGACTATGACCACGAGCAAGCGGGATAGTGCAGAATGAACAATGATAATCACATCCATCTTGTATCTTCAGCACAGCGCGTGTACGTCCTGTGTTGTCGGATACAGCTGATGTATGAAAAGGTGCATCATCTAAATCAGAGACAAATATCTCAGTTTTAGTATTCTTATTAAAATTTTCTATTAGGTTCGGAATTTCAAATTTATGTTTCGTACCTATAACTGCATCTACGCCCTCTATCTTAGCTAGCTGTTCAGGTTGCAATTGGGCATAGCATCCCAATACACCTACGAAAGCATTAGGCGAACGGCGAAGAGCACGGCGAACAATCTTCCTACAATCGGCATCTGCTCTATGAGTTACAGTGCATGTATTCACAAGCACTATATCAGATTTCTCTTCGAAATCAACTACATTATGACCTAATTCCTCGAATTGCTTAGCTATACGAGAGATGTCGGCGAGATTGACTTTGCAGCCCAGATTATAGAAACTTATATTCATTACTTTGTACGATTTTAATTCATTGCAAACAAAAGAACTACCAAATTACGAGATTATTTTGGAATAAGGAAAGAAAAAGGAGATTTGGGATTATAGAGACGTAATGCTTACGTCTTAAAATCCCCCATCAACCATGTAATAACGTCACTCTGAGCGTAGCGAAGAGTCCAGGTGAACTCCGTAGTAGTTCAATATTTATGGGACTAAAGTCCGCTTAGGTTTAGGTCTGACTGTACATCCGTTGGCTAAAGCCAACGGCAATACATCTAATTGTACTCCTCACGAGAGCTGTTAATGATGGTAAGGGGCAATCACGTCACCCAGAGTGAAACGAAGTGGAGTGAAGAGTCTAGGTTAAATACACTTGACTATAATTATATATAAATAAATATAAACCCACATTACCCTCATATTATATTGCGCTTAACCACTATTTCATCAAGTTTCACCGAAAAAACTTTCGTTTTCTTGAGACGTTTTTCGTGTTCATGTGTCTATATAGTATGAAGAATTACATTTTTGCAATAATATTTATTTCCTCTCTTAATCTATTCTCAATGGAATATGATTTAGATGTTATCACTTTGCCCTATGACTCGCTGAATATCGAGGACATAGTAGTCTCAAACTTCACTATACTCGCTCGCTCTGGCAATACTATATACAAGTCCACAGATGATGGTACTAATTGGAAAATCGCTTTCAACTCGGAGCTAAAAGTCAACCAACTTTACTCCAAAGACCCACATACTATATTATTAGTAGGAGAAAAAGGAATGGTCTATAGAACTATGGACTACGGAGAAACTTGGTTAGACGAGAGTGTGGAAGATAAATATGACATTAATATGATAGCTGCTAAAGATTATACTAATTATTTAGCTATCGCTCGGAATAGATGGGTTTACTACAAAGAGAGCCTACAATCAGATTGGAAAACTTATGATTATTATACTAACGTTCATCTATCAACTTTAGTAAATGCTGAAGATAAGTATTATTTTGGTGGTGGAAGTAACTTTAGGGACTATTATTATCGAAATGAACATTACTTTGAATTTACTATGGATGTAGCATCATTTAATGGGAACACTTTTAAAGGATTTCGAATAGGTTATACTTGGGGTGATTATGACAGAGTCACAAAAAGAAATGCCGACTCACTAAGACTTTATAATCTGAATGATACACTTTTTGCTTCTACAGTTGATTATAATGATTCTTATGTAACTGCTGGAAAAGGATTTGAGTTTAATTATGAAGATTACTACGATCTATTTAAAATCAAAAATGATGTCGTAATTGGTTTATTGAATTATTCTGATTCTATTTATATTTTTTCAAGAAAAGGAATAGTTGAAATAGTTACTAAGTCGGATTTATCAAGAAAAGGTTCGAACAAGGAATCTTATGACCTTAAGATTAATTTTGTAAATCAAATCAATAATCCTTATAGCAAAGTTATTTATCTCTCTTCAAATAACTCTCGAATTTACAAGATGAGTATATACGAGCCAGTGTCAACAATTCAAGTAGAGACAAACAATTTGATAAAGCAATATAATAATAGACTTTGGGTTGACAACGAAGTAGAAATCATTGGAATCTATAATTATATTGGGCAGAAGCAGAACATTAATCGAAGTTCAAATAACTATCTTGAGTTCAAGCAAGGTATTTATTACTTATCATATAAGTACAGAAATAATATATACAACCATAAAATAATGGTAAACTAAAATGAAGATAATAGTTACAATAGTGTTTCTTTTTTCTAATGTTTTGTTCTGTCAAGATCCTCAAGTACTTGATTCTTTGACAATAAAAAATACTAACACAGAGTGGGAACAATTTGCTGATTATTCAAAAAGTAATATTACAGTTAACTTAGGAGGTGTGATAAGTGATTATGATAACAAGATGTTATATAAGAATGGGGTCACAGGGCTAATAATTGATAAAGATAATGGCAATGTTATTCAAACGTACATACTAAAAGTTGATACTGAAAATTCTATTGATAAAAGAGTCGAGGGAAATTGGGATTTTTCAAGAACTAGTTTAAATAAGATATTCTCATTTGATATTAACGTAGATTATTCTATAAAGTTCACTATTTCATCAAGATTAAATAATAAAATTGATACCATCTTCAGCCATACAATGAGTTATCAGTATTTTAAGCCAATAAATAGCCCAAAAGCCAATTATGATTTCTATAATATTGACGATAAAAAATTTATAATTATATATGATTTACTAACCGACCAAGGTCCAGTAAATTCACCAGAATACCTTTATTATCTTGTTGATACAGAAAAGGAGATAGTATCCCGTATAGGTCGTTATTCCGGATACTTATTAGGTTCCGAGTACTCAAATTTTATCGTAAGGAGTAATGATTTTATTTTTTCGACAACACATGATAACTTTAATAGAGGTCCTTATGAAGACAATGATGCCTCTGATAGTCATGAATATTTTAATTTGGTTAGTGATACTTTAAATCTATTAAACTATTACGGCAATGCAGGCAATCTTCATAACTGGTTTAATGTAATATTAAACGACTCTCTTTCGACTATCATAGTTACTGACTCTATAAAAGTCTTCAACTTCCGAAATAAAACCGTTCCAAAATCCTACTTCCTCAATGCTGAAGATAAGGTAATAGCGAAATATCACTTCGAGGATAAGAATATAATAGCTTTGATAATCAAGCAAGCTGATGGTGATAAAAGAGTTTTCGCATTCCATTACCCATCATATAAAATACTGCTCGATAAGATTGATAATGCTCCTTATCTAGGTGAAATGTTAGGTGAGTTGAATGACGGCAACTTGTTGACAATTGGCGATGCGAGCACTCTATATAAACACAAGTGGCAATACGATTTCAATGCAGCTCTAGCCGAGTTCGAGTACAAGTTAATAGACGACAACAAAATTGAATTTGGGGATTTATCTGAAGGTCCAATAAAGAGTTGGAGTTGGGACTTTGGTGATGGTGCTTCGTCACAAGAACGTAACCCCAATCATCAGTACGCGAGCAGTGGCAAATACACAGTCATATTAACTATAACAAACGAGTATGGCAAAGTGCATCAAACCTCCAAAGAGATAGAAGCTAAGGGTGTTTTGAAGTCAAATTTTGAATTTACCCTCAGCCAAGATGGGGGAGACAAAAGGGTAGAATGCACTAACCTATCACCCGACATAGCTGTGCGATATATATGGAATTTCGGTGATGGGACTTACTCTAATGAGAAAAACCCGATTCACACATATAATTTCCCAGGGAAGTACTATATATCACTCACTGCATTCGACAGTGATGGGAAATATAAGATATACCTGAAAGATGAGATAGTAGAAGTAGTGGAATAATCTACTTGTAAACCCTTTAATCCTTTGAATTCTGATTCAGACAAATAGACTCTTCGTTTCACTTCGCTCAGTACAGGCACTTGTTATGCTTCTTCTGAGTGACGTGCTTTGTGTCCTTTGTGTGAAAAATTAGGAAAACAAATCTTCGTGGTCTCTGTGTTAAAAAAAGTAATCTTGGGACAGTCACGTTCTTTTAGTCTTCGCTGTGACAAAATTTCAATCTCACTCACCTAACTTCACCTTGAATAGCTTCGGCCAAAGTTTACCCGTCAAGTAAAATACTTTCTCTTTTTCATCATAAGCAATACCGTTTAGTACGTCTATTGCTGGGTTGTAGCTAACTCGATCATATAGTTCGGCCATATTATAAGCGGCTACTATATTACCTGTTTCTATGTCGATTTTTATAATATCGGCTCTTCGCCATAGGTTAGCATATAGGAACCCATCAGCAAATTCGAGTTCATTCAGATACTCTACTTTATTGCCATTCATAGATACGTTTATTGTCTTTTCGATTACGAATGTTTCGGGGTCTATTACCTTGATAACTGAGCTACCATCGGTCATATATATTTTACCATTATGGTATTCTATTCCCCAACCTTCGCCCATATAGTTAAATTCTTTTTCTAATTCGAATGTTTCTTTATTGAAGACAAAACATTTACCAGCAGTATAGGTAATCATATAAATCTTATCACCTACTTCGCAAATACCTTCTGAGAAAATATAATCTGGCAACTGATGAGTTTGTGCTATCGGCTGACCTGGTACGTATCGGACTAATCTGGATTGCCCTCGCATACCGCCGCTCTCGTACATCATCCCTTCACTCATGAATAATCCTTGCGTGAATAGAGTGCTATCGTGCGGATATTCATTTATTATCTTATAACCGGGGTATTTGACCACTGTGTGCTCTTGGGATTGCGATTTGTCTTTGGTGGTATCCTGTGACGACTTACCGTCGCCACAAGCAAACCCCATAAACATTAGTAATGGTAATATCAGCACTGTGCTGAGTATTCTATGCAAAGAATTTTTGCCCATTGTCTTTCATCTTCTTTAGTAGGAAATTAGTGCGGTATCTATCCTCACCATAACTGTTTTGTAGGTCTTCTAGTATGTTGACTATGTAATCTAATCCAAGCTCATCTGCCCATGCTAATAGCCCTTTTGGATAGTTCACACCTTTTGTCATTGCTAACTCAACATCTTCAGGGCTAGCTACGTTCATGTGAACAGCGTCAGCCGCTTCGTTGATAAGCATTGCTAATATTCTCTCGAATATCTGTTTACCAAGTATTGCATTTTTCGTTGGCTCTGTATTAGTAGCACCGTCGCGATAATCGTAGAATCCACGCTTTGCTTTTCTACCTAAGAAACCTGCTTCCACTAATCGCTTTTGGCAAAGTGCTGGCTTGAACCTTGGGTCAAAGTAGAACTGCTCAAATACAGTCTCAGTAACTGCGTAGTTCACATCGTGACCGATATAATCTGTTAACTCAAACGGTCCCATACGGAAGCCACCAATCTCTTTCATTGCCCAATCGATAGTTGGTATATCGGCGATTCCTTCTTCGTAGATACGCATCGCTTCTCCGTAGAATGGGCGAGCAACACGATTGACTATAAAACCAGGAGTGTCCTTTGCCAATACTGTAATCTTCTTCCAACCATCTATCAAATTGCGAGAAGCTTTTGTTACTTCTGCTGAAGTGATGAACGACGGTATAAGCTCCACCAATGGCATCAAAGGTGCTGGATTGAAGAAATGTATTCCGATGAAATTCTCTGGGTTTTCCAAAGCACCAGCTATTGATGCTATAGAAAGAGAAGATGTATTTGACGCCAATATAGTACCATCAGCCGTCAATTTCTCCAAGTCTTGGAATACTTTCTTCTTGATTTCTAAGTTCTCAACTATGGCTTCTATCACTAGGTTACAATCCTTAGCCGCATCCAATGAATGCGAGAAAGTGATATTGCCAAGTATAGCCGTTTTCTTTACTTCTGTTATTCTTTCTTTTTCTACTAGCCGAGCTAGTATTGATTCAAGTGATGATTTGGCATTAGTTAGCGCCGCTTCGTTCACATCATAAAGTACAACCTTATGACCGAAAGTAGCTGCTATCTGCGCAATACCCTGACCCATAGTACCCGAACCAATCACACCTATTATTGAATTGTTATTTAGCATTTATTTCTCGTTTAGTTTTTACTTTCATCTATATCGGAATGGATTTTGACATAAGTTACAGTATCTTTATATTTAAAATCCCCAAGAGCCATATTGTGGCTAAACCCTGTTAAAACTAAAGTATCTTTCGAATGATGAATTATATCTATTCTCTCAAGAACTTCACTTAAGTTAAATGATAATCCACCATCGCATGTACAATATTTACCCTTATCCAAAGTATCCAAATTATTAAATAAAGTTACTACTGAATCTGACTCTAATATTATCCTTGGATAATTGAGCCGTTGTATATTGTCTTCACTTATTCTCCATTCACCTACGATGTCTTTGTTCTGAACACTAAAGGCAAAGCTGGTTAATAGGAAAAGACCAATTAATATAATTCTAATAGTTTTCATTTAACTATGATTACTTACTTACCCGCTTTACTCTTGATGAAATTATAAAGCAAACGAACACCAACACCTGAACCGCCTTTTAGTCGGTAGCTACTTGGGAAATCCAAGAAAGCAGGGCCAGCTATATCCAAGTGTATATATGGATAGTCCGTGAATCGCTCTAAGAATTTACCAGCAGTGATAGCTCCTGCTTCACGACCACCAATGTTTTTCATATCCGCAATGTCAGATTTCAGCATTTCCGAATAGTCATCCCAGAAAGGGAATCTAGCTATACGCTCAAATACTTCGTAGCTAGAATCAGAAAGTGATTCGAATTCTTTATCTTCTGCATTACCCATAGCTACTACACCATTAGCACCAATAGCAACAGCAGCCGCGCCAGTCAAAGTAGCCAAATCAACTACTAATTCTGGTTTGTAACGCTTAGCATAGTGAAGTGCATCAGCTAATATCATACGTCCTTCGGCATCTGTATTGAGAACCTCAACAGTCAGACCGCTCATCATCTTGATTACATCACCGGGTGTGTAAGCCAATCCGTCTGGTCTGTTCTCAGTAGCTGGTACTAGCCCAATCACGTGAACTGGCAACTTGTTCTCAGCGATTGTAGCCATAGCTCCTATCACAGCAGCAGCTCCACCCATATCCGCTTTCATCGAGTCCATAGACCCTTTTGTCGGCTTCAAGCTAAGTCCACCAGTATCATAAACAACACCTTTACCAACTAATACGATTGGCTTTTTGTTGACTGCTTTTGCTGGCTTCCATTCCATGATATTGAATGTAGGAGGATTTGGAGTACCAAGGTTAACTGCCAATAGTCCGCCCATTCCTAGCTTTTCGATTTCTTTTTTGTTCAATACTTTAAGTGTGAATCCAGACTTCTTACTGATTCTTTTGATTTCGCTGCTTAGTTCTTCTGCTGTAAGGTATGATAATGGCTCGTTTACTAGAGTTCTTGCTTCGTAAACATTAGCTACTATTGATACTAATTCATCAAGATTTGCTTTTGTAATTTTGTCATCTAGAACGTATAGATTCTTAAGTGTGTAAGCTCTCTTATCAGCATCTTCGAAATACTTTAGGAACTGATAATTAGATAGAGCGAAACCCTCTATGTATGCCATTAGGTAAGCAGTAGAGCCAGTCAAATCACTAACAGTAACTGCCGTTTCTTTCACACAATTCAACGAGTTTGAAGTGCAAAATGCTTGCTTACGAGCTTCTTCCAAGTTCAAATATTCTTCTTTCTTTTCTGCCTTTTTCTCAACTACTATAGTGCCAGTAGCTTTGTTGATTGTCACCGAGTTATTTTCTGCTTTGAATTGCTTTGTAACGTAGTCCAATTCATCTTTTGACAAGCCAGTAGCTTTCAAATCTGCAGCCGAATTTACTATATAAACTATGCTTGCTTTTGCATTGATTGCCTTAACTTTACTAATCTTTAATTTCATTTCACTCATCTTATTATTTCCCTTTGAATATTGGTTGTCTTTTTTCTAAAAATGCAGCTACACCCTCATTGTAATCGTAAGATTCGCTCGCTGTTTTTTGTAATTTCTTTTCTGTGTCTAATTGTTCGTCAAACGTATTTTCTAGTGATTTGTTCAGTGCTCTTTTCGTTAGCCCCAATCCCTTAGTAGGCATTTGTGCTAATCGGTTAGCTAGAGCAGTAGCTGAGCTCATTAGTTCATCAGCGGGCACAATATCGTAGATTAACCCAAGCTCTTTTGCTCTTTCTGCTGTTACCTTATCGCCAGTCATCATAAGAGCGGCTGCGTTTTGCATACCAATCATACGTGGCAAATAGAATGTCCCACCACTATCTGGTATCAAGCCAATCTGAGCGAAAGACTGTATGAACTTAGCCGAATCTGCCGCCAAAGTAATATCGCAAGCGAACGCAATATTAGCACCAGCACCAGCAGCCACACCATTCACAGCACACACTATCGGCTTTTCGATAGAGCGAAGCAACTTCACTATCGGGTTGTACTGCTTTTCGATTATGTCTTCTATCTCGTAAGCACCATCGCCCACAGCTTCCGATAGGTCTTGCCCAGCACAAAAGCCACGACCTTCACCCGTCAATAGCACTGCACGAACCTCATCATTCGCCTCGCAATGCCCTAGAGCTTCGATTAATTCGAGTGACATCTGACGGTTGAAACTATTGAGTTTATCGGGTCTGTTGAGTGTAATGTGAGCCACACCACTCTCTATTTTAAATATAATATTTTCCATAATCTTTTTTAAAGTATTTGTTTAATAACAATTACAAATATACGGAAAAGGTAGGGATTATTGTTTATTACTGGATTACTCACTTGCTACAGTTGTTAAGTCATTCTTTGTCTTTACCATCTTTAAAAATGGTTTCTACATTTGAAATAAATCTGAAGCAGAATATGAGATTAGAACAACCCTTAGCACATACGGACGATATTTCTATAACTTATTAATTTGACGTAACTCAATTTTTAATTATATTGCTTTTTTTATAAAATATTCGAGAGAGGATTAATATGAAATATACAAGCAGAATCTTATTTATTATTCTAACAATTATTTTAGCTACTTCTTGTGGCGATGATACTACAGCACCTTCAAATGCAACACTCCCGTACTTTACAATCAATGATGGTAATGTTTGGTATTATAACTCCATAATAATACGAAATGGGGTGGATAGTCTAAATAGAAAATATAAAGAATCTATATTGGAACCTTCAATTATTGAAGGTAAGAACTGTTTCAAGTATTATATAACCGAAGAAGGTGAAGAGCATAACAGTAGTGATTATACATATACCAGAACAGATGAAGATGGGTATTATATTTTCTTTGATACTTTTTATGAAAGTGAAAGATTAACTATAGATAAGTTAACAAATGTGTGGGTGAAGTATATTGATTTCAAACAAGATAATTGGACACAGTTTGACATAAATATTGATACACTTTATGCAAACAACGAGAGACAAAGGATTTACTTCAACATTTCAGGCAGCACTATTAAAAGCGAGGATGTAAAGTATAAAGGTATAGTATATCCATCATTTAAAACAATATTTAAAATGACAATTGAAGATACTCTGTCAATCAATGAAGAGATTATCAGTATATACAATGAAATTAGTGGATTAGAGATAACTTCTATAAATGGAATAGGTATATACAAAAGTAGATTTATGTATAATGGAGAGATCAGTAACTCGTACAAAATCCTCACTGACCACAAATAAAAGTCTATATTTCTTCAGACATTAAGCCCCTGCTGGGGCTTTTTTTGTTTGTGTATCACTTTTAGCTACAGATATTAAGCCACTATGTGGCTTGTCCTCATTAACTCCGTTAGGAGTCCAATATTAGTAGCAACTATAGATGACCAACTGAATACAACTGCGTAGTAGTTGAATATAATTTGCCTGGACTCTTTGTATTGACTTCGCTCAGCACATGCTTACACTACGTGTTCTCTAAAGTGACTAATGCTAGGAAGCTCGTTTGAAAAAGATGGGTTGGTGGATTTTGAGACGTATGCAATACGTCTCTACAATTTGTATTAAAATAAAAAATCAATATTGTTGTGGATTCCCCTACTCAAACAAAGATTTTAATGTCTGCATTGGCAAAAACATCTTACCGCTACCGGGTATCAGTATAAACCCATACTTCGTATAGAACTCAACAGCACTTTGGTCAATTGGGTCAACTATCACTGCATAAGAGCCAACCGAACCAGAGATTTCATAGCTCCTACGCAGGGCATCTACTAATAGTAGCTTTCCTAATCCTTGCTCTTTGTATCTTTCGTCAACAGCTAATCTACCGAGTAAAGTAGTTGGGATAGATGTATATGATTTGGGGAGTTTCTTCTTAAAATCAGTTGGTATTTTATTCAAAGGTATGCTATTATTTGATAAGGTATAATATCCTTTTATCAATTCTTTTCCCTCGTCTAAAAGCACGAAGCAAGCAGTGAGTTTTCGCTTAATATCCTGATTTGCTTGCTTGTGTAAGTAATCTTCAAGCATTCCAACACCACAAGTAAATTCCGCCTTCTGGTGTTTGGAACTCAGTTGCTCAGTAAATTGTTTCATTCGGAGACGGTTGCTTTATATTCCTTAGCTGCCTTCTTGAGCACTTTATTCGCTTTAGGGGGATTTGTTATAGCATCGAAGAATATCTTGCTATCTCTTTTGGAAGCAAGTATCTGTTCATTTTCAGCTATTATTATATCTGCTTTCTCGCGAGCTGTTTTTATTATAAAATCCGACAAGTTACTGTAACCACCTAATCGAGCTGCCTTCTTGAAAAGTAGCTTTTGTTCTTTTGGTATGCGAGCTTCGAATCTCGTAGTGTCTTTATTTATTTCTTTTGTTCTCATAAACTATTCCTCATTATTACAAATGTACGGATATTGTACGTACACAGCAAATATATAAACGAAATATTCTTGTGTTTGTTGTGTGCAGATATCTAGTATTCATTTTACTTCTTCTATTGATTGATTCCTTTGCCAAGCCCCATTATTTTTATTATATTAGTTTTTTATAAAAAATTCACGGGAGAATTAATATGAAATATACAACTCAACTATTGCTATTGATTCTAGCAATTGCTCTAACTACGTCTTGTGGCGATGATACATCAGGGCCATCAGAAGCTTCACTACCGCACTTTACTTTCAATGATGGAAATGTTTGGTATTATGACATGATAGACTCAGAAGAGGGAGTTGAGTTCTTAGATAAAAAAATTGAAGAGCATACTTTATCACCAAGTACTGTTGGAGGGAAAGATTGTTTAAAATACTATATTATCGATGAAGGTGATAAAACTGAAAATAGTGATTTTATATATGCCATGACAGATGAAAGCGGATATTATATTTATTATGATGAATTATATGAAGATTTAGCTGATAATTTTACTGAATTAAGAGATTTATGGGTTAAATATATTGATTTTAAAAACAAGAATTGGACATCAGTAGATATTAATAAAGATACAACATTTGAAGATGGTACAAATCTCAAACTCAGTTTCAAGCTTTCTGGTTCATTAATTGGGAGAGAAGAGGTAACGTACAAAAATCAAAAGTACAATTCCTTTATAACTCGAATAGATTTAACAATTAATGAAACTTTATCGAAAGACGGTGAATCTGAAATAAAAACAACTTTCAACAGTATTGAATTAACAACAATAAATGACATTGGTAATTATAAATTAAGACAAGCAAGGGATGGAGTGTTCAGAGATTCATACCAAGTCCTTACCGACCACAAATAACAACAAAAGAGCCGAGTTAAAGCTCGGCTTTTTCTTTGCTTTCTTAATTGTTAATTTGAAATCAATCTAACTTTTGTTATTTTACATAACTAATACTCTAAGTTAAACGTTTTATATTGAAAAGAGAAAGACTATGGTAATAGAACGAATAAATAATGAAATAGTAATTAAGATATCATCTGATACTGATATAACTGGATTGCAAAGATTAATCGATTATATTAAATTTAGAGAGATTGCCTCAAAAAGCAAGGCTAGTGAAGATGAAATCAATAATCTTGTTCGTGAATCTAAATCTGAGTGGTGGGAGAAAAACAAGAATAGATTTATTAAATGAAAATAGTGGTTGATACAAATATTGTCTTTAGCGCTATATTAACTCCGAATGGTAAGATCAGTGATTTATTGCTAAATTCTGATAGTAGATTCAAATTCTATTCCCCTCAAAGCATTCTTGATGAATTAGAAAGGCATCATAATAAGTTATGTGCTATTTCGAACCTTCATTCTTCAGAAATCAACTTTCTAAAAAGAATAATTCTCAAAAAAATTAACATTATTGATCTTGACATAATAAGTAGCGAAAATTGGAAGAAAGCTATAGAACTAACTAATAACGTAGATGAGTTTGATGCACCTTTTATAGCATTAAGTTTAGAATTAGATGTTCCTCTTTGGACAGGTGACAAAAAGCTAGTAACTGGGTTATCTTCACTGGGAATTGATTGGATTTTAAACACAAACGATGTTCAGATAATTAGAGATGAGTATACGTTTGATTAATTATCCTTACTTTGTAACAAGTAATCTAAATCAGTAAATAATTCTTCTAATACTCTTATTACTTTTTGTAAGTCACCTGAAATTGTGGAAGTTTCTTGTTTTTCCTTTTCAATTCTTATCTCATATTTTTCATCACCTATTGATGACTCTTCACCAATACACATGTATACATTACCACCAGCCAAATTCAATTCTTCAGTTTCGATAAAAAGCTTTTCGGCTCCGTAACCAGAACCCTCAGGTAATGGAAACCCTTTTCTATTTTGTTCTAACTTTGCTTGACTAAGTACTATTTTAATTCTTAACAATGCATCTTCATTTAAAATTAGCCTTTTTTGATATTTAATATAATTCCAATCATCATTCATTGGACTTTCAAACGTTAGAATAAGAGAGGAGTCAATAATTATTATTTCGTACCAATATCTATCAAATAATGAATATCCATCAGTATGGAAATAATCAACTTTGAAGGTTGCATTTGGGGCTTGTTTGAATACTTTTTTAGTTGTTGTATCATATTGAATTTCATATTCATAAGAATCAGAAGTATCTGTTTGACTATTTGAAGCAAAAGTAAACAGACAAAAAAGTATTATAATAATTAAATAATTCATATTTAAATTTATGTGGAATTAGCCCTTCACTCCTCTTTCCACTCATTCGCTTCTATTAGCTCTTTGGCGGTTTCGTAGTCTTCTCTAAGAACGTATATCTTAGCTATGGCAAGTCCACCAACGTTGAATTGGCGAGTAGTATCTATTTGTGATAGTACTTGAGCTGCTATTTCCACATTCTCAAGCATTCCTTTTATCAGCAATGCCTCTATCTCGTCTGAGGTAGTGTAAGCCAATACCCAATCTTGGTTATTATCATTATTCATACAGATGCTCTGCAGTTGCCTGCTTTATATAGTACGATTTTACATCTTGTACAAAAGCTACGAATCGTAATTTGTTATGTCTGAATCCCACTGGAATTTTATAAGTGTATTCTTTAGTTATATTTTCGCCTGCAACAGCACCACCTGATTTTAGTTGCTCACCAAAAGTTCCAGTCACTGAGCCACGCAATACGTGATTATGAACGTAATCCTTTATTACTTCTGTGTTGTTTTTCTGAGGGCTTACTATGCTGTCTTCAGTTATGTAGATACATAGATTGTCATCTCCAGTTCCTTTATTAATATAGTCACAATTAACAGTTATACTTACAGTACTATCTGTTTCATTGTAACTTAACTGCATATCTAAATCTAGGTCTGGTTCTAAAAATGACTCATCGATTATTTGTTTATCCCATAGCCCAAAGTTCATTAATCTTACGCCGTCTCTTAGCTTTTGGTTAACCATACCAATTGGTAAACCTGTAGTTGGCGTAGCAAACTTAGAGAATAGTTCAGCGCTAGTCTCAGAACGCATATCAACATCTTCTGGTTTTTTAGGGTCAGCCAATGTACTTGCGTGAGCACCGAATAGGATTACATTTTCTTCGCCGTACGCTTTAGCTAAATCACTTGATACTTTATTCGCATTAGGACAATAAACGCAGTTGATAGCAGTAAAATCGAGTAGTATTACTTTCTTCTTGAAATCACCAATTGTCTTTTCATTTTGTAAATAAGGTTCATCTACTATATCGCAACTAACTGCGAATAGACCTAAAGCTAGGAATAATATTATTTTTTTCATCTTAACACCTAAAAAGTAGTTGATACTGTAAAATATAGCCCATTGGATGCAGGTACGAACCTACATACACCACCTACACATATAATCCCCGAACGTTGGCGACCATAGCTCATCTGCATTCTAGTTCCGCCAGTTACATAGGCGAATGACCCACTATAATAATGTACCTGATGATCTACGAATTTGTTTCCATAGTTATATTGGTCTGAGAGTGAGATATAGTAATTCGGGCTAATAGTCAACTCGAAAAGTGCCATCATCCAGTTCCCATTTACGAAATCTGCCGTTTTCAAAACACTATCTTGAGATGCCCATAAATGTTCCAAATCCATTTTCAAAGCATAAGTCTCTGATAATCTATAAGTCGCATCGAAAACAGCAATGTTCGAATTTACTTTACCTATTATAGGTGCCCAACCATTCTCAGCTACATCTTTGTCGTAGATTTGAGTTATAAGACTTACAGTAGTTTTTAAATCTTCTGAGAATCTTTTCGATACTTCAATATTCAAATCCTGATAGAATAGTCTATCACCAAATGCAAAGAAGTCGGAAGTATAAGTAAAGTCATCCACTCTATTTGAGTCTATTCCTTGGATTCGGCTATAGTTTAAGGAAACTGTTGTACCGTGTTCACCACCAAGTGTTGTGCCTTTATCGAATTTGTATGTAACATTAGCTTGCACCCCTATCTCACCAACTAATTGTGTAGCAAAAGGATAAAGTGAAGTCAATCCGTAAGTGTGTTGCTTAGTCAATGGTGGGATAAAGTTCATATTCATCACATTACCAGTTGCCGAGCGTTCTGCACGGAAATCCATATTATCAGATCTATGAAAATCCAACGATATACCTAATCCATCAGTGAAATAAGAACCACTTAATAATAGTCCTTGTCCTGAGTTGTAAGAGAAATTATTGACTGCAGAGGGGTCATTTATTTTATAAGAATATTCGGCATCTAAGCTGAATTCATTTGCAATGAATGTACTTCTTAGGAAGTATGCGAAAACGTTCTCTGGTAGGTTGTATGTATTTTCTTGATCTTCCTCGTATTTACTAACTATACCACCTTCTACTGAAACTCCATTATCACCGAAAAAATCAGTGTACGAGTCCAAGTAAATTTTACCTTTAGCACCTCTTATAATTCCATCACTCTGCGACCAGAAATTACGCATAGTACCCATTAGTCCCGTGAATTCTAGTCCATCATCTGGTCTTAGATTCACCCTAACGCCATTGAGGGAGTTATCAACTCCAAGTGCTTTTTCCTCATAAGTACGTAATATAAGGCCAGAGCCAAATTGCTCGTAGAAATTACCTGCCGTTACATCAATCATATCAGAGCGATAAGTACCGTATATGAAGGGAAAACCACTGTCCTCGAAACGCGAATCAATACCCAATAGTGGTGGTCTGTATGCTTCGTAACGCATACCAAACTCGAAATTATCAAGATGGTATCGCATATTCAAATACCCTTGAACAGCAACTTGTTTGGGGAATTCAGTAGTTCCTATTGAGCTATCCTGCTGGTAGTATTGTCCTTCTGTAACGAAATTTCCCGTTACCCTACCTTGCGAATATACGCTAGATATAGAGAGGAAAGCTAGTAAAATAGTTGAACTAATTGATTTTATCATTCTTCTACCGGATTCTGTATTTCTTCTATTAGTCTATTTACCTCCGCTGCCAAAGGCCCTTTGTTTCCATTAATTTCTAAGAATTTTTCGAAGTCTTTTAGTGCTGCATCATTTCTTTTATTCAGTTTATGTACTGCACCACGAGCATAGAAAGGCATAGCGTAACCGGGTTGTAACTCGATTGCTCTGTTGTAATCCATTAATGCTTTGTCCCAGCTTTCTAAGAAATAATATGAGTTACCACGAGCATAATATGCCTCTGGGTATTCGTTACTGATAGAAAGGGTTTTAGTGAAACTTAGGATTGCAGACTGCAAGTTACCCTCTTCAACTTCCGATAGTCCACGACCGTAATATGCTTCGAAATAATTCGGGTCTAATGATATTGCTTTGTTAAAATCCTTTATAGCATTACTAAAATCTTTTTTATAGAAATATGCCAAACCACGACCGTAAAATGTAGGTGCGTAATTGTCAGCTTTATCTATTGCTTTGTTGTAATATGTCAAAGCTTTATCATAATCTTTAGTTTTGATAGCATTGTATGCTGTCTGTATAAACCCTTCGGTTTGAGCGAATAGTGAGACGCTCATCAAAAAGAATAATGCTGTTATTAAGTTTTTCATAATATTTCTCTGATTGTTATTTTATTCGATAAACAATATATAAAAATTGCTCGATTTATCCTTACGATAATCTCTTTCTGAAATCGGCAATCGTTTTTTCTAATCCTTCTCTTCTATCTACTTTGGGTGACCAACCTAGTATTGATTTTGCTCGAGTTATATCTGGTTGTCTTATCTTGGGGTCATCTTGTGGCAATTCTTCGAATACTATTTCGGAATCTGAGCCAGTTAATTCGATGATCTCTTTCGCCAAATCCAACATAGTTAGTTCGCTAGGGTTACCTATATTCACAGGATTAACTTCGTCTGACATTAGTAATCTGTATATTCCCTCTACCAAATCATCTACGTAACATACAGAGCGAGTTTGAGAACCATCTCCATATACAGTTACTGGTTCGCCTTTTAGTGCTTGGCGGATGAAGTTAGGGATTGCTCTACCGTCATGTAGTCTCATACGCGGACCGTAAGTGTTGAAAATACGAATGATTCTAGTCTCTACACCATGGAACTGATGATATGCCATTGTCATTGCTTCCGAAAATCTCTTCGCTTCATCATATACTCCTCTCGAACCAACAGGGTTTACATTACCCCAATAATCCTCAGTTTGCGGATGGATAAGTGGGTCACCATATACTTCACTTGTACTTGCTAATAGATATCTAGCACCTTTCTCTTTAGCCAGACCTAGTATCTTATGCGTACCTAATGATCCAACTTTTAAAGTTTGGATTGGTAGTTTCAGATAATCAATAGGTGATGCTGGTGATGCAAAGTGCAAGATATAATCTATATCTTCTGCAAAGAAGTTGTATTCGGTTATATCGTGGAGTACGAATTTGAAATTTGGATTACCGAAGAGATGAGCAATGTTGTCAGTATCGCCTGTTAGCAGGTTATCGACACCGATTACTTTGAACCCTTCGGCTATAAATCTATCAGATAAGTGCGAGCCCAAAAATCCGGCCGCACCCGTTATAAGTATTGTTTTCATATTATATGCTATTATATAGTAATTACTAATAGCAAAAATAAGAATTTCGAAGCTAATTGACTATTTATTTACAAAACTTAATGATTGAGATATATTAATCAAATTCAACATCGGGTCTAGTAGAAGCAGAAGTAACCGATAGACCAGGGTATTTCTCGTTATAATCTTCTCTCCCTAAGCGGATAATTTCATAAGCTTCTTCTCTACCGTAGATATCTGTTATCTCTACATTCTTTTTGTCTTGTTCGTCAGGATTCTGCTTATAAGTAAGGAAATAATGCTTCAATCTTCTGATTATTGATTCTGGGATTTTAGATATATCATTTCGCTCATCATAAACCAAATCATCATTCATTACTGCTATTATCTTATCATCAGCTTCGCCGTGATCTATCATACGCATACCACCGATTGGACGGCAATTAACTAATATATCACCGTAAGGTACTATCCGCTCAGTTATAACACATATATCCAGAGGGTCTTTATCGCCGACTATGTCAGTTCTTCCTGTTTTTTCATTACAATGTGCTGCTACTCGTTTACCTGCGTAAGTCTGTGGCAACATACCATACAAAGTAGGACAAACACTAGAGTATATCTGAGGTCTATCTATTTTCAGATAACCAGTATATTTGTCTAGTTCGTACTTTACGGTGTCTCCTGGTACTAATTCTATGTATGATGTAACGATACGAGGTGATTGATCACCAATAGGTACACCATGCCAAGGGTGTGATTTGAATATTAAGCCAGTTTGATTCCACATTTTCTATACCTTCATTTATATGAGGTACAAAAATATGAATATGGATATTAAAAGTATCATAAATACTAAAAAAACTTTAGTTTGTCTTTTGACGTTTTAGTTATTACTAGAAAATTAAACTAAGAATTAGGATGAGAACTATAACCATATTATTATTAATTGTAAGTATGTTCCTGTTGAGCTGTAGTGGAACTTCTAAAAAAGCAAAAGAAGATGTCATTGCGAGGACTGAAAGGACGCGGCAATCTCAAGAGCAAGAGAAGATTGAAAGAGATTACCGCGCTTCGCATGTAATGACAGAAGAATTAGGCAGCGGAATAGATTCAATATCAGAAGTTGATAGTTTATTAATTTTGGGAGTTGGTAGGAGTCCATATGGCAAACGTGAAAAGTTGTATATTTCTCGATTTTCAGATGGTATATACGTAGCGGAAGAACCATGCAATGATTGTGAAAGGATAGAAAAGAGATTAACTTTTTCAGATTCTAATACATTTAATATGACAATAGAATATGTTGGTTCTAATAAACCAAATATTGAAAATTATGGAGGAAAAGTTAAATTCTTTAGTAAAAGTTCAAATGTAGAACTAATCTTTGAAGATCAAGCAAGTAATACTAGTAAAACGTATGGAAGTGATGGGGATAGATTATTTCCTCTTCGAGGAGGCGGTAGTGTTTTCCGAAAGGCATTCACCAACCAACTAACAGACTCTCTTTGGTATCTATGCTCATTAGAAGGTAAGAAAGTGCCCGTAGTGCATGTAGATGGTCTCAGTTCAGAGTATATTAAGTTTGAAAATGATGGGCATGTGAAAGCACAAACGAAATGTGGCTTTTATAATGCTGAATTTGATATAGAAGATAGGAACCTAGTAAGCGTAAGTAATCTAAATGAGAGTAAAATTCCTTGTAATCAAGACGAAACGAGTACTATGTTCATTAGACTTTTCTTAAATGATTTCCGATATGAAATAGAAAGCGATACATTATATTTTCGAGATATGAATAGTGAGATTATAGCGAAGTTTGCGAGACATTAGTTCAGATTCACGATTGACTGTAGAGACGTATTGCATACGTCTCCAAAAGAAAAAAGGATTTTGAGACGTATGCAATACGTCTCTACATTTCGATTGAAATGAAAAGGAAAATTATAATCAAATAATAAAAAATAACTTATAAATGTACGAAAGAATAAAAGCCAAACTAAAACAGCCATATCTGATAAAAGACTCAGTAGCCGATAAACTGAAAATGTCTTTTGTTTATGGTGTGTTCGTAGCTCTGTTCTTGATGGCATTCCAGCCGTTTGGGCTTAATACTCTAGAAAGCAAATTAGTCGAAATCTGCCTAATATATGGGGCTATTACAACTGCCGCTATTATTATTCTGAATATTATTATAGCTCCACTATTCCCTAAATATTTTGATGAACAAATTTGGAATACAGGTCGGGAAATATCGTGGACTATAATTAATATACTATCTATCGGACTTGCCAATGCAGTATATACTTCATACTTAAATGACAATTCTCTTTCGCTAAAGTATATATTTCTTTTCGAGTTATATACTTTTATGGTAAGTATTCTGCCAATCACATTTATTATCGTTTACAATGAATCGAAGAGCTCCCGAAGATATAATGAGCTGTCACAAGATATAAATCAAAAGCTAACTGCTCACACTAACCTCAAAACTACGATTAAAATTGATTCGCAAAATCAAAATGAAGAGCTGGAGATAAACAGTTCAGATTTACTATTCATCAAATCTGCTGATAATTATATCGAAGTTTACCACTTGAAGGAAGAGAAAGTCGAAGTATCATTATTAAGGAATACTCTCAAAAACGTAGAGGAAATATTCACTAATAATGAAAATATAATAAGATGTCACAAGAGTTATTTGGTGAATTTGCAGTACGTGAAAAACGTCAGCGGAAATGCCCAAGGGTATAAATTGCATCTGGATTTCACCGAAATCTCTATCCCAGTATCAAGGAAGTTGAATGATTTTGTTAAAGAAAAACTTACCTCTTAGAAAAGTGCGTTTGTAGCTTGCCACTAATTGTTCCCCATTCATCCCTACGCTTGCTATTCAGACCTTACCGCTGTTCTAGTATTTATAATACCCCGAACTTTGTAGCATAGTTTTATAACAATAATCAGGTAATATTATGTCTATTCTATCAAGTATTCTACTCGTTTTACATGTTGTATTTGGTGGCTCCGCTTTAGTGCTTGGACTATTTTCTATGTCCTCTAGAAAAGGACAAAAGCTACATAAGAAAAGCGGTTTCTATTTTTTCATTTCTATGTTGAGTGTATCAATAACTGCGATTGTTCTTTCGTCTATTAAAGGGAGCACATTCCTATTCCATATCGGGATATTCTCGCTCTATATGAACTACTCTGGATTAAGAGCTATCAGGAACAAAAAGCTAACTCCATCAACTTTAGATTGGATTGTAAACATTGCTTCATTGATAAACACTATACTAATGATTGCAAGTTTCCAATTAGTTTTGGTAATATTCGGGCTTATTTCTTTGCAATTGGTCTATAGCCAATTGAGACTATTCTACTTTCATATTAGAAACAAAGAAATCCCAAAAATGACGTGGTTAGCGCAACACATAGGTATGATGGTGGGTACTTATATCTCTACTTTCACAGCTTTTCTCGTTGTGAATGTGAATTTTATAAGTCCAGCTTGGATTGTTTGGATATTGCCATCTGTCATTTTCACTCCACTGATTGTTTATTGGACTAGGAAGTACACAGAGATTCCTAAAAAAAGGACTGAGCAACCAGTAATTTGATTTATCTTTTAAAAAGAAGATATTATTTGCTAATTTATGAAAACTAAATTACTATAAATCAGTATAATGAAATACAATCAATAAAAAGGTAAATGAAATGAAAATCGCTCTTACTTTATTATTACTAATAATGCTTTTATTTAGCTCTAGCAGCATTGCAAAACAATCACAAGATGATTCTCAAAATAATCTTAACTCATTAGATTGGGTAGGTACGTATATTGGTACATTACCGTGCGATGATTGCAAGGAAATACAAAAACGAATCACTCTTTACGAAGATATGACTTATGAGATTAGAACAGAATACATTGGTTCGAAAACGCCTACTGATTTAATACAAAATGGTGTTTTTGAATGGTCTAAAGATGGAAGTTATATTACTTTAAAAATTGATATCCCAAACCTCAAGCCATTCAAATATAAAATAAACGAGAATACTCTAATCTCACTAAATATAAAGAGTGAAGTTGATGAGAATAGCGTGAAGTATACTAAGCTAACTCGAATAGAATAGAACATAATCATAATACTAAAACTCAATAATTCTTAGGAGCAGAACAATGTCAACAGCTAAAATGCCACCAATAAATTTCAAGAAATGGATAGACGAGAACCGTCATTTGCTAAAGCCACCAGTTGGTAACAAGCAAGTATATGAAGACGGCGAGATGATAATAATGGTAGTCGGCGGCCCTAACGGCAGGAAAGACTATCACTACAATGAAACTCCCGAGTTCTTCTATCAAGTAGAAGGTGATATAACGGTAAAGATAATTGACGACGGTGAGTTCAGAGATGTGAATATCAAGGAAGGCGAGATATTTCTTTTACCTGGTAAAATTCCCCATTCACCGCAAAGACCTGCTAATACTATCGGTCTAGTGGTAGAGCAAGTGCGTGATCCAGAAGCGATAGATGCACTCGAGTGGTATTGTGAGAATTGCCACAACAAGCTTGCTAGAAAAGAATTTGCAATGAAGAATATAGTAACAGAATTACCAGTTAAAATGGAAGAATTCTTCAACGATACTGATGCCAGAACTTGCAATAAGTGCGGAACTGTGATGGAAAAACCGGAGAAGAAGTAAATGGTTGATTTGGGAAATGGAGAGAAATCGCTAAAAGTTGACGTACACACACATATAATGCCGCCCAATATGCCCGATTACAATAGTAAGTTCGGCTATGGGGAATTTATTCATCTGGAACATCACAAACCTTGTTGTGCTAAGATGATGGCAGGCCCGAAGTTCTTCCGCGAGATAGAGGATAACTGTTGGGATGGGGATGCGAGGATAAATGATTGCGATCATCACAGTGTCGATGTGCAGGTAATCTCACCAATACCGGTGCTGTTCTATTATTGGGCGAAGGCAGAACACGCCGAGGAGACTTCGAAGTACCAGAATGACTTTATAAAAGGGCTTTGTGATAAGCACCCAACTAGATTTATTGGGCTGGGGACTGTCCCTCTACAAGACCCGAAGCGAGCAATCAAGGAATTGGAACGCTGCGTGAATGACCTAGGTTTACCGGGTGTAGAAATAGGCACGCATATCAATGATTGGAACCTATCGGCAGAGGAATTATTCGACTTTTTCGCTGCTGCAGAAGAGCTGAATGCATCTATATTCGTGCATCCATGGGATATGATGGGGAAGAGCCGAATGGAGAAATATTGGTTACCTTGGTTAGTTGGTATGCCAGCGGAAACATCGCTAGCGATATGCTCTGTTATATTCGGGGGAGTATTAGAAAGACTACCTAAGCTTAAGATGCTATTCGCACACGCAGGGGGTTCATTCCCTTCTACTATCAGCAGGATAGAGCATGGGTTCAATGTACGCCCTGACCTATGTGCTATTGATAATAATATAAACCCACGTGATTATCTAGGTAAATTCTATATAGATTCGCTCACACACGATGAGCAAATGCTGAAATACGTAGTTGACCTAATGGGCGAGGACATGGTTGCTTTGGGAACAGATTATCCATTTCCGTTAGGAGAACTAGAACCGGGCAGATTGATAGAATCTGTGAGTGATTATTCACCAGAATTGAAGAGAAAGCTATTATCTACTAATGCATTTGATTGGTTAGGAATAGATGGTAGTGGGTTTCTGAATCACTGATTAAAATGATTATGAATATTTTTGAATTTGAATCCCATACTATTCAACCCCGCTGGGGCTGATGGATTTGGTTAATACATAAGCTACAGATATTTCGCCACTCTGTGGCTTTTCTTGTTAACTCCGTTAAAAGTTGAATGGTTGTTCCTAGATTCTATTTACTTTTTTCAGAGATATGTGGTATTTTGAGACGTATTCAATACGTCTCTACAGGTCGTTTCGTAATTGAATAATCTGTGATTCTGAAAAAATAGTATTGCCGTTGGCTTTAACCAATGGATGATTTGTATATCACCAATCCACATTGGACTTTAGTCCCATAAATATTGAACTCCTACCGGAGTTCTCCTGGACTCTTCTAACGCCTGCGGCGTTTCAGAGTGACGTAACAATAAATGTTTAGGGGGTTTGGAGACGTATGCAATACGTCTCTACAAGTCGTTTCGTAATTGAATAATCTGTGATTCTGAAAAAATGAAGGAGCCCATGCCTTTGGCTTGGCAAACACGACTTTCCAATCCTCGCTGTGACAGATACTTCTATTATTCCTAACTATATTCCTATTAATTCGTTAATTTTGTGGTTATATGAATTATAAATTACAAGAAATAGAATGAATTACGATTTTAGCAAGATAGAGCCGAAATGGCAAGCGAAATGGGTTAAAGATAATGTTTACACAGTAAGTGATGACACTAGCAAACCGAAGTACTATGTCCTTGATATGTTTCCATACCCTAGTGGTGCTGGACTGCATATTGGGCATCCAGAGGGTTATACAGCTACTGATATCATCGGTAGATATAAGACTATGAATGGCTTCAATGTACTTCACCCTATGGGATTCGATGCTTTTGGATTACCTACCGAAAGATATAGTATGCAAACGGGTGTTCACCCTGCAGTCGCAACTAAGAAGAATGTAATTACATTCAAGCGACAGTTAAATCTATTGGGATTTGCTTATGATTGGTCAAGAGAAATAAACACGACTGACCCGAGCTACTACAAGTGGACTCAGTGGATGTTTTTGATTATGTATAACTCATGGTATGACCAAGCTGAGCAGATAGCTAAGGATATAAGTGAATTGGAAATTCCTGCTGAGATAACTGATGTAAAAGCAAAACAAGAGTATGTAGATAGTAAGCGATTGGCTTATATTTCTATGCAACCTGTGAATTGGTGCGAAGAGTTGGGAACAGTTTTAGCTAACGAAGAGGTTGAAGAATGGCGTGGCAAAGGATACGAAGTAGAACGCAAACCTATGCGTCAGTGGATGCTAAGGATTACAGAATATGCGGAAAGACTATTAACTGATTTGGATTTGGTGGATTGGCCTAGCTCTACTATGGAAATGCAGAAGCATTGGATAGGTAAGAGCAAAGGCGCAGAAGTTGATTTTGCATTATCTGGTATAGAAGATAAAATCAGGATTTATACGACTAGACCCGATACTTTATTCGGTGCAACTTATATGGTGATTGCTCCAGAGCACCCATTAGTAGATACAATTACTACTGCTGCACAAAGAGAGAAAGTTGATACATTTATCAAAGATACATCACTAAAAACAGATTTAGAAAGAACAGAATTGAACAAAGATAAGAAGGGTGTTTTCACTGGTTCTTATGCTATCAATCCTGTAAACGGAAAAGAAATTCCTGTACTTATTTCAGACTATGTGTTGATGGGTTATGGTACTGGTGCTATCATGGCAGTACCTGGACACGATGAGCGAGACAATGAATTTGCCCAAAAATACAATATGGAAATAGTCCAAGTTGTGAAGCCAGAAAAAGGTGAACATAATCCTGAAGATGGTGCATTGACCGATGAAGGAATATCAATTAATTCGACTAATGACAGTATATCGCTTGATGGTTTGAAAACAATTGAAGCGAAAGCTAAAATTATAGAATGGTTAGAAAGCAAAGGATTAGGCGAAGGAAAAATCCAATTCAGACTAAGAGATTGGTTATTCTCACGTCAGAGATATTGGGGCGAACCAATTCCGATTATCCTTTTCGAAGACGGCACTAAGCGTGCTATGAACTTAGACGAATTACCATTAGAATTACCTGTGGTACAAGAATACAAGCCGGCTGGTACAGGTGAATCACCTTTGGCAACAGTAGAATCATGGATTAACTATGATGACCCTGTAACTGGCAAAAGAGGTAAAATTGAGACTAATACTATGCCCCAATGGTCGGGTTCATGTTGGTACTACTTACGATTTACAGACCCAAATAATGATGATGTTTTCGCGGATAAAGCAAAACAAGAATATTGGATGGGTGATGAAGGTGTTGACCTATACGTTGGTGGTGCAGAGCATGCTGTGTTGCACTTGCTTTATGCTAGATTTTGGCATAAGGTGTTGTACGATTATGGTTATGTAACAAGCAAAGAGCCATTCAAAAAGCTATTCCACCAAGGGCTGATAATGGGAACTGATGGTCGTAAAATGTCCAAATCATTAGGTAACGTAGTAAACCCAGACGATGTAGTCAAAGATTACGGAGCAGATTCATTACGTATGTTCGAGATGTTCTTGGGCCCATTGGAACAAGCAAAACCGTGGTCGGAGACTGGAATTGACGGAGTATTCAGATTTTTGAATAGACTATGGCGGTTAGTTGTTTCGGAAGATGGTGGATTGAGCGATAAAGTACAAGACATAGCTCCAAATGAAGATTTGGATTATGTACTAAATGAAACAATCAAGAAAGTCGGTGAAGATATAGAGAGTCTGAAATTCAATACAGCAATATCACAGATGATGATATTGGTCAATGAATTTTACAAAAATGAGATTGTACCAAAGGCTGCAATTACTGATTTCATTAAAGTTTTATCTCCATTTGCTCCGCACATAGCAGAAGAGCTGTGGGAAATATTGGGTAATACTACGACTATAGTCCATGCTGAGTGGCCTACTTACGACGAATCAAAAATGCAGAAATCTTCTGTAGAAATGGTTGTACAGGTATTGAGCAAAATCAGGGCTAAGATTGTAGTTCCAACGGGATTGAGTCAAGACGAAGTATTGGAATTAGCAAAACAAGATGCTAATGTCCAGAAGTATCTAGAAGGTACACAAATAAGAAAAATTATATTTATACAAGATAAATTGATTAATTTGATTGCAAACTAATCGATTAAATAAATTGCAAATTTTTGCTGATTGTTGGACCTTAGGATTCAATAATAATAATGAGAAATAACAATTATTTTGTTACAAAACAGTAACTGAACTGTTATTCCCATATAAAGAGAAACAAATGAATTTAAGAAATTTCGATTACGACGAATTAGTCCAATTATTCAACAATAATGATTTGCCTGCTTACCGAGCAGAGCAACTATTCACAGCGCTTTATTCGAACAAAGTAGATAGCTTAGACAAAATCACGACTTTCCCAAAAGAGCTGAGAGCAGATTTGATGGCACATCATACTATCAAGTCCTTCAAAGCTATGAAAAAACAAGTATCAGTTGATGGTTCTATAAAATACCTCTTCACTATGGAAGATGGAAAGAGTATAGAAGCAGTTTTTATGCCTTGGTATGACGATGCTGAGAAGACTAATATACGTAATACACTTTGTATATCCAGTCAAGTTGGGTGTAGTTTGGATTGCAAGTTTTGTGCTACTGGGACTATGGATTTGGAGCGTAACCTAGAGACTCACGAGATAATTTCTCAGATATTAGATATAGAACATGATTTGAATACCAAAATCACCAATGTGGTATTTATGGGAATGGGCGAGCCATTACTAAACTACAAAAATGTAGCAAGAGCAGTGAACATACTAACTCATCCACTTACGGATCTGATGTCCAGACGAAAGATAACTGTCTCTACTTCTGGTGTAGTTCCAAGTATCAAGAAAATGGCAAATCTGAGCAGACCTCCGAAACTGGCTATCTCTCTTCATGGTACTACTAATGGTTTCCGTGATAAGATAATGCCAATAAACCTGAAAGCTGATATTTCAACACTGATGAATGCAGTTGAAGATTATTACAGAAAAACTAAGTTGAATATAACGTACGAATATATCCCATTCGATGGAATGAACGACACTATAGAAGATGCAAAAAGATTAGCAAAGATTTGCAAGCGAGTACCATCTAGGATTAACTTAATTCCATTCAATGATATATCTTTCACTGAACCAACAGGCATAGCAGAGACGCTTAAACCATCGAGCAGTGAGAGAATAATCGAATTTGCAAACGAGATTCGTAAATTTGGTGGTATCGTGACTATCAGAGATACTTTCGGTAGTGATATAGATGCTGCTTGCGGCCAGCTTGCACTTTCCACGAGAAATTCAACGAGTGAAGAAGTTTGAGATATAGTCTTATCATAATATTTTTCATTGCTTTTTCTCTTTGCTTATCGGCAAAGGAAATAGATTTGAAATATGGTGAAACTTATATTTTTAAATTGAAAAATGGCGATTTGGTAACTGGATTAGTTAACAATGAAGTCGAAGTAAAAGACTTTGGAAAGGGAATTTCTGTAGAAACTCAGCTTGGGGAAGCTGTGATATTCTACGACCAGATAGAAGAATATAGATTAGAAGAAGAGCAATACAGACACGCACATAGAGTATACTTTATGCCGACTGCTGTACCAATAGGTGATAACCACTTCTTAGGTGATTTCGAATTACTTTTCCTATATGGTGGATTTGGGATTATGGATAAGATTTCAGTAACTGCTGGTAGGAGTATAATACCGACTATCCGGAGTGAAGAACAGATAACGGATTTGAATGTCAAATTTACTATCATAGAAGAAGAATACGAAGATTTTGAAGGGAAGCTACACGTTGCACTCGGTGGTAATCTTGCCTTTGTGAATAATGATAATAGATTTATCCACGCTTATGGAGTGGCGACATTCCAAAAAAAGCGCTCTAGATTGTCACTGGCATTATTCTCCAAGCTTGGCTCTGAAGATATATACAGACCGAATTTCAAAGATAATTTCTTTGATATCAACTATGCTAATGGAGCTATGGGAATAGCTATTGGTTTAGACACAAAGTTCACGAGCTGGCACGATATTCACTTCATAGGTGAGATGTGGAATGCAAACATAGCAAAGCCACAAGACACCGGTGTACTACTCGGTTTTAGACTAGCAAATACCAAATTTGGGGCAGACTTTGGATTAGCGTTTTTCACTACTCCAGTCGTTGCTCCATTTTTTAGCTTTGTTTGGACACCTTTTTAAATTGATTTACTTATATTTGTAGATAATAAAAAACAGAAATAGAAATGGAAAATACTAAAGAAATAATAGATAACGTTTCTAAGCTAGCTCACCTAGAGTTCAGCGAAGATGAGCTAAAAGCTATAACTCCTCAATTCAGCAAAATCTTGGACTATATAGATGAGCTGAGTAAAATAGACCTAGAAGGAGTAGAGCCAATGACTCATGTATTAGAAGATACTAATGTAATGAGAGAAGATATAGTAAAAGAATCTATCTCCGTGAAAGATGCACTTAAAAATGCGCCAAAACACAATGACATATTCTTCAAAGTACCTAAGGTATTCGATTGAACCCTTATGAACGACAGATGACAGCTGTGGGAGTTATACCTGCACGGCTAACTTCTACCCGATTCCCTGGTAAACTATTAGAACGGATAAATGGCAAATCGCTCATTGCTATGGTCTATGAGAATGCAAAAAAAGCAACATCACTAGAGAAAGTTGTTATAGCTACTGAAGATAAAGCTATAGTTGCAGAAGCTGAGGCAATAGGAGCTGATTATATATTGACCCCTAATACTTTTGCTACAGGTACTGATAGAATAGCTTGGGCTTGCAGAAGATTGGACCTGCAACACGATATAGTGTTTAATATACAAGGTGATGAGCCACTACTCTCGCCCAAATTGATAGATGATTTATTCATTGGCTTTTCTACCTCATTGTGTCAAGTAGGTACTTTAGTAAAAAGAATAGAAACTGAAGAAGAGTTGGGTAATCCGAATATAGTCAAAGTAGTAAGAAATATGGACGGAGAAGCATTGTATTTCTCTCGTAGTCCTATCCCATATTACAGAAATAAGCCACAAGACCACCTAAAACAAAACCACTATTGGAAGCATATTGGTCTATACGCTTATCGCTCGGATTCATTAGAGCTGTTCTCTAGATTGGAGCAAACAGACCTCGAAATAGCTGAGAGTTTGGAGCAGCTACGATTGTTGCAAAACAACTCGAAGTACTTCTGTATGGAAACCAAGGAAGAAATAATGGGAATTGATACACCTGCGGATTTCGAAAAGCTAAAGAGCTTAATCAAAAACTAATGCTTTTTCTTTTTCAAAGCATCATCTCTATTCAGCCCACGAGGGATGTCATAGTAATCATCTTTCTTCTTTTCAGAAGTTGGGACTTCTGATTTCTCGTCTTTCAGAGCTTCTTTTATCAGATCTAAAGTCTTATCACCTTCTACTTTTTTAGCAACTCTCTTTCTTACTTTAGGCAAAGGAGACAATTTCGATTTGTTCACTTCATTATATACTTGCTCGTAATAAGCTAAATTGTATTTATTAGCGAAATTAGAAATTTTAGGAGCAAACTTCAGTATTCTATAATCATCTATTCTAAATACATCATTAGTCGAAGAGATTACTTTACAAATACCAAGTGAATCGAGTGCATAGAAATAGTCCTTGATAGGCATGCAAATTCTATTACTTAGCATTAGTACGGGCATTCCCATTGTCAGTAAGATTCGTTGCTTAGCTACTATGTATGTCAGTAAATTGCTGTTGGGAGCAAACTGTAACTCTTTTCCATCGAAGCTAATACCAGCAGAATCTTTCTTATAATCGTCTATAATACAAGAAGTAGTATATTCAAAATCCGAGTACTCGTAACCCATATTATTGATTACGTTCACGCTCTTTAACCGACCGCTTTGGTTAGCCACAGTAATAGTCTTCGAAACTAAACCGAATGGGAACAATAAAAATAATATAAAAAATGCCGACTTCATATATTAGAAATCGGCATTTTGTTCTATAACTTTAGTTTTCGCTTATAATCCCGGAGGACGACGCATCTTCTGTCTATGTTCTTCTACAGTTGATATTATATTAACTAATTCAAATTTCATAATTAGAACAGAATGAGGAGGGATTTTTTGACCACTTCCTTCATCTTTGAAAGCAAGGGCAGGTGGGATAACAAATTCGTAAATATCACCAACGCCCATCATTTTTACAGCTTCTTGGAATCCGTAAACAACACCTTCTATTGGCATTTCGATTGGCTTACCACCATCGAAAGTATTCTCGAATACTTCACCATTTAGCAGTTCACCACGTATATGTATGCCAACTACCATATTATCAGCTGGCTTTGGTCCATTTGCTACTTTTATTGGCTTGTATTGCAATCCGGTTTCCGTCTCTTTCCAACCTTCTTTCTTGATATTTTCAGCAAGGTATTTTGGACCTAATGTCACGAAAGTCTTTCCTAATTCCTGCATTTCTTGCATCTTCTTATTATATTGCTCTTTTCCAGTTTCAGTCTGAATCTTTTGAATTATATTTAGTAGCTTCATTCTATCCTCTGGAGATATCATCGGATCTCTTTTCTCTAATCCATCTATTATACCAGCTATTAAATAGTCAAAATTCACATGGCTATTCGCACTATCCATCATATTGATACCAGTAGTCATATCATACCCAAAAGTATAACTCATCCTATCTACTATCGTAACTGGTTTTGGTAACCCTTCCTTTCTTTCATATCCATTATACTTTTCAGGGCCATCGTCTTTGCTGCAAGCAGAAAATATAGCCGATAAAAATACAATTATTATTATTTTTTTCATATTTGTTCCTTGTTTTCTTTTAATAACAGTTAAAACGTATTATTGTTTCAAATCTTCGTTATCTAAGTTATATACAATAGTGAATAAATTTATTTTTCTATATTGGTCGCACACCATTTCGGCATATTTTTTCGAATAATATGAGCCAATAGAATATGCAACTCCACCCGAAGTATTCACCCTAATAGTATTGGGTATAATAGTCTCCACTACCTCGTGATGTTCAAGATTCTGTGGTACTATAAGTACACTGTATTTGTTTTCTTGTGCTTTGCCTTCGGTAGTGTATTCTACTATCAAACCGATTAGTTCTGTTTGTATTAATTCTTCCTCTTCACTCACTACATTATCCGCTGTTATAAGAGCTTCTATCATACTTTGCATGTGAAGTGCTTGTTCTTTGGGCGGGTTAGTAGCTAGATAATTAGTCATAGAGTCACGTAGTAAAATGAAGTTATAACTATCGCCATCTTTTCTATTCTTATTCATCTCATCTACAGAGTAGTTGATGTTCCATTCTTTTGCAAATGCCTCGATTATCTCTCTTTCCTTAGGATCTAAATCATCATCTATCATAGCTATTTGGTGTAAAATACTAATGATAATCTCTCCATTCGAAGGCTTAAACATCTTCTTCAATAGATAAGTAGATTCTTTTTTCTCTAGTTTCAATGCTGATTTGGCCAAATGCCATAGGTTTCGGCTGCTTTTCCCTTTTACCCATAGCCCTGTGGAGATAAGCAAAAACACAAACGATTCGACCAGATAGAGTGTAGTATCTACTATGGAAAGCATATCGGTCTCTACCCATATATAATAGAATATCCAAAGCACACAATTACCAATTAGTAAAAGAATACCCGTGATAGACTGCGAAGCAGCAACCTCTTCTTCGTGCTTTCTTTTCCAAATCTTATTTATTCGTAGATATACTTGTACAGTCGTCACGAAAACTGATAGTTGAGTTAGCACTAATATTATGGAAATAAAATCTTTCATTCAATTCTGTTGCAATTTATTTTTTAAAGATAAAAAAAGGCAGTGTCAAATAAAACAAACTCTGTAAATTTAATATAAAATTTGGTTTTTTATAGAAGCTATCTCGCCACAATAAATTCTAGAATTCTATTCATACTACCGTCTGTTATATTCATAAAATATACTCCAGAGTTCAAGTCAGATATATCGTAGATTATTTCCTTCTCACCAGTAATTACACTCTCACCTAATTCTTTGACGACTCTACCATTGATATTAGTAATTGAGAAGTTGTATTTATTCATTGACTTGGATGTAACGTTAATTCTTAGGGTATTGTTACTAGTAGGGTTTTCGCTTACAATTTTTGCTTTGAATATGTTTCTTATGTCATTTGTATTAATCGATGATTGAGGTTCATTAATCTTTTTATAATTTATTGCTACAGGCCAACCGTAGGCATTTAAGCCAGACCCACCATATATATGACCACCAAACTTAGTTTCCGCATCTATCGTATGAATTCCTAAGCTAATTTTTACTTCTACCCAATATATATTAGTTGTGGGTATTCTATTCTTTAGAAAATCTGGATAGATGTCAACTATTCGGTTGCTGTCTAATAAAATCGAATTGAGTAGGGTTAAATTCCTATTTGTATCTGAACTATCTCCCTCTGCAAATAAAACTAAAGTATTGTCTAAAAACCAAATATTACTTGGTGTTGCGAATATGGCACTAGTTACAAATTGTTCTATTGAAGGCAAAGTAGTCATGAATGGTTCATAAACATCATTACTATCATATCCACTTGAATATGAATATTGGTTTACTAATATTGGCTTATCGGCTTCGAAAACAGCGACTCCCCTAATTGATTCTTGGTTGTGAGGGAAATTTGCTCCATCCCCATTATACTCATACCAATCCCCTTTACTTTTCAAAATTATGTTCTTTGAAGAAGAAATTAGTTTATTATCACCACTGCCTTGTTTGGTGTACCACTTTACGCTCAAAGTTGTATTGTTTTTACTTGCAACAACTCTAAAATAATCACCTTTTTCTTTATCTCTGTCAAGTTCCAAAGAAACATATTTTTTCCCCCAAGTGTTAATAGCTGGCAACATCTCTATTAGATAATCTCTTCCCGTTTGGACTTCTGTAGAAGGTATCATAGCTCTTGTATGGTATGACACAACTCCAACAGGTTTGTCAGAATTAATATGTGAGCCACTTAGGTCAAAAGTACCTCTCGTTTTTCCATTACCTTGTACAGTATATACTTCCCCTTCGTTCAAAGTTACTTTTATAACATCACCGTGTTTACGACCACTTACAGTCTCACCATAACCTTCTTTTCCGTTGGCTCCATCTCGTACATTTATTACTATATCTGTATTATCTTCTTTTGCAATTACGCTAAAGCCACTTCCCCATTCCCTTGCCTCATTGAAATCATAAAAGCAATTATGTATATATTGATCACTCCAATATTCAGTAGGTATCGCCTTGTACCCTTCAGCTGATACTGATTTGTCACTAAATACAAATACTGAGATAGGGTCACGAGCGGATATTTTAAGTGTTTTGTCTAATATCTTTTCGGATTCCTTAACTTCTATATTTCTTTTTATACTATCATAATTTAAAGAAAATACAAAAGTCTCACCTGCTTTCACCTCGTAATTAAATTCAACAGAAAAATCGTTTCGAGTTATAGAGACCCATGTATCTGTTCGACTAGTTAAAAACACTGCCATGTCCAAAACCTTTAGTTCCGGAGTGTCATTCACTGGGAAAACAACATAAAATTCCCTACCCTCGGAGTTTACATCTTGTGCGAATGAGTAAAATGGGGCTAACAAGAAAAAGGTAAATATAAAAGTATATAATTGTTTCATCTTTAATCTATTAATTTAATTCATAATTATTATCTAACTACTACTAACTCTAAAATTCGGTTTATACTACCGTCAGTAATATTCATAAAATAAACTCCAGAGTTCAAGTCAGATATATCGTAGATAAATTCTTTTTCACCCGAAATCATACTCTCGCCTAATTCTTTGACGACTCTACCATTGATATCCGTAATCGAGATATCATATTTATTCATTGACTTGGATGTAACGCTAATCCCAAGAGAATTGTTACTAGTAGGGTTTTCGCTTAATATTTTTGCTTCGAATTGGTTGACTATATCAGAATTGTTAATTGAAGATTGAGGGTCGAAAAGAAGATTAGCTTCTATATAGCCACCATCATCTAAACCCGAAGGATTTGAATCTGTAAACTTACCATCGAAATCAACACTATAATTATTTTCAGTAGTTGGTATTTTACCATTCATAGTCATCTCACCAGCATCGCTTATTACTTTTAATCTTGCAAATTGCTGTCCTAGTTGAGTGTTATTAGTATTAAAATCAAAAGTTATTGTTAGTTCTTCGTATGGCTCCAATATATAATCTTTTATTTCATAAATACTCTGTCCAGTCTCTTCAACTATATAATTTGAAAATTGTCCGTAATTTGGAGCCGAACTATCTATTTCTATCGAATGAATAACAACATCAGAGGCCACCAGATTGTCTTTCTCAAAAGTCGTATTATTAATTACTATCATTCCTTTTTCTGGGTGAATTCCTGTTTGTATAATTCTTTCAGAGAATTTATGATTAGTAATTGATATATCAGGTTTATAAACTTTGAATTTGTTATTGATATCAAAAAAAGGTGAAATAGATTTGTTAGTAAATTCTATCAAAACTGTATCCTTTATGCTATAACCGACTCTTGCCGTAGATATTATTGGTATAATAATATCTGTGATTTTATCATTTTCAGGAGTAAACTCAGGATAAATTCTCAAATTCAGAAAATTAGAGATGTCCGTTAATAGAGTATCGCCTTTACTATTAAGTGCAACTATATTTATTTCATAGTTTATACAGTATCTAAACTCCGGAGAAAATATTTCTATAGAATTTGGTTTGAAATCATGTATAGAACCCTTAGTTGGGTCAGTTTCTCCTGGAGGTAGCTGGTTAATAAGTCTAAAAAACTTTGATGAATCTCTCGCCCCGACTCTCATTAGTTCAAACGTAGGAATAACCAAATGTGGGTTACTAGGTACTGCTGACAATAATGAATTATTTTCTTGAGAAATTACTAAACTAGTATAAAGCAAGAATAAAGAAAATATAAAAGTAAATAATTTTGTCATACTATATCTATCGCTTTGTTGAAATATATTAATATTACAATTAACAAAAAATTCTTATATTTGTCACATAATTGAACAATAAAATTGAGTTATTTATGAAAAAGTACTTTTTTATCTTATTTCTAGTGATTGCTGCACCGCTGTTATCACAAAAGTTAATTTATAACCAGAATTTTGATGGTACCTTGGAGCCAAAGAATCTGACATTAGATGAACGCGATGATAAAGAGGGTGAAGTTGAGGATGGTTACTATACTTTCCGTTACGTTTCTGGAGACAATACTAAATTCAGTATCGAGCAATTGGATATCAAAGATCTTGCTACCAGCAACTATTCTATAGAAACGAAAATGGAATACCAAGACGGGGAAGAAGAAATGCCATTCGGGCTAGTCCTTAATTCTAATAATGATGCTGATGATTTCTATCTTTTCTCAATTTCTGACAATGGATATTTCAGAATCCAATCATACTATAATGATGAATACCATGATCAAGTGAGTTGGACTAAAAGTGATGCCGTTAATGAAGGTTCATCGAACGTACTCAGAGTAGAAAGAACAAATTATATAGCAAGATACTATATAAATGGTGTGAATGTATATAATGATGAGTACTTTATACCTAATGGCTATTGGTGTGGATTCTTCTTAACCGATGAGGGTCAAGAAATAGAGGTTGATTATCTGAAATTTTGGGAATCAGAGAAAACAATAGATTTGATTGATAACCCATTAACAGATATAGAGAAAGTTGTTCTAACTGAACTAAATAGCCCGACTGATGAGTTATCTCCTAGAATAGCACCGGACGGAAAGACTATATTTTTCACAAGAGATGACCATCCCGAGCATTTTGGGACGAGTAATAACCAAGATATTTGGTTTTCTGAGTTGAAGGATGGTAAATGGGGCAAACCGAAAGTAATGCCTAAACCAATCAACAATGGTGGCTCAAACTCACTTATAACTATCACTCCAGATTACAACACAGTTTATTTGTCTAATCTTTATGATAGTAATGGTGAGCCAGATGGTTCTGGTATGTCTATATCTAGAAGAAACTCTATGGGTTGGGAAGTACCTACTCAAGTCGAGATAGAAAACTTCCATAATAGCAACCAATATGTATCTTACTTTATGTCTCAGGACAAAAAAATACTTTTCACAGCTATAGAAACAGAAACTAGCAGAGGAAGTATGGATATTTATGTTAGTAAACTGGAAGATGATGGTAGCTACACAGAGCCAGTTAATTTGGGAGATAATATCAATACTTTTGCTGATGATTTTAATCCATTTTTAGCGGCAGATAATACGACTCTTTATTATATTTCTGCGGGTTTACCGGGCTATGGTAGAGAAGATGTATGGGTGACAAAGCGGTTAGACGACACTTGGATGAAATGGTCAAAACCGAAGAACTTAGGCCCAGCAATAAACTCAAGTGGAAGAGAATTTGCTTTCACTCTTACTGCGAAAGGCGATGAAGCATACATGATTTCTTATGAAAAATTGGAAGGTTCACAAGGTGCAGGCGATATAGTTAAAGTTCAGCTTTCTAAATCGGCTCAACCAGACCCAGTAGTATTAGTATATGGGAAAGTACTGAACAAGAAAACAAACGAACCAATAGCGGCTAACATAGAGTATTTTGGATTGAAAGACGATAAGAATTATGGCAATGCTACATCGAATGCTGAAACTGGTGAATACAAGATAATCTTACCTCGTGGTGTGAACTATGGGTTCAAATCAAGTGCTAAAGGGTTTATTTCTGTTTCAGAGAATTTAGATTTGACTGAGCTAAAAGAGTACAAAGAGATAGAAAAGAATCTATATTTAGTACCTGTAGAAATTGGACAAACTATCAGATTGAATAATATATTCTTTGATACTGGTCTAGCTATATTGAGAGAAGAGTCTGAAAATGAGTTAGAAAACTTGAAAAAACTACTTTCTGATAATGGTAAGATGACAATCGAAGTATCAGGACATACCGACAATGTAGGAAATGATGCAAATAATATGAAGTTATCTTCAGATAGAGCACAAGCCGTGGTTCAATGGCTACTAGACAAGGGAATCGACACAAGCAGACTTACATCTAAAGGTTATGGTGAAACTAAACCTGTTGGTAGCAATGCTACAGAAGAGGGAAAACAACTAAACAGAAGAGTTGAGTTTACTATTATTACTCAGTAATTTTCTGTTGTGATTTATCAAAAGCACATAAATCAGAATGTAAATGAAATACTTTTTTGGGATATTATTTCTAGTACTAGTTGTACCTACTTTTTCGCAACTATTAATTTTTGACCAAAATTTTGATGGCTCAGTTGCTCCCAAGAATCTATTAGTAGGTTTGACAGAGGAAAAAGAAGGAAAAGTTGAAAACGGAATCTATTTATTTAAAAGCTTTTCTGACAACATAACTCCTTTTAGTACTGAACTTTTAAATATTGGTGACTTAGATTCAAGTAACTATACTATCGAAGTTAAAATCAGATTAAAAGAAGGAAGGGAAAAAGATGAATTTGGTCTCGTTTTTAATGCTAATGATGAAAACGATGACTATTACCTCTTCGCTGTTTCTGACCACGGAATATATAGAATAGTATCTTGCAAAGATGGAGAATATAATTTGCCTAAAGTTTGGTCAAAAACTAAACATTGGAATACTGGCGGTTGGAATACTCTAAAAATTGAAAGAAAGAACTATATAGCAAGATACTATTTAAATGACAGGAATGTCTTTAATGACTTTTATTTCAACCCCAAAGGTTATAATTGCGGTTTCTTTTTAAATGAAAAAAATCAAGAAATGGAAGTAGGATATTTAAAGTTTTGGAAATCTAAAAAAACAATTAATCTAATTGAATCCCCGCTTGTTGATGTAAAAAAAACAGTCCTTTCTGAATTGAATAGTAGAACAGATGAATTATCACCTGTCATTTCTTCAGATGGCAACAGCTTATACTTTATAAGAGAAGGACACCCCAATCACGTGGGTATTAAAAAGAATCAAGATATTTGGCACTCTAAGTATATCAATGATAAATGGGAAGTACCTGAATTATTAGGTAAGCCGTTAAATAATGATGAATCAAATGCTGTAATAAGTATTTCCCAAGACAATAGCTCTATGTATATCGCAAATTTATATGGTAGCGATGGTGAATACAAGGGCTTTGGTATGTCTGTCACAGAGAGGAAGTTGGATGGTTGGTCAATTCCAAAACAAGTGATTATTCAAGGGTTGAATAATAGAAATCCATATGTATCTTATTTCGTATCAAATGATAAGCAGATATTACTAACAGCATTGGAAACAAATTCAAGTAAAGGGGAATTAGATTTATACGTTAGTAAATTAATATCTGATGGTAGTTATTCAGAACCAGAAAACTTAGGGGCTATTGTTAATACTTTTGCAAATGACTTCAAACCTTTCTTGGCTGCAGATAATAAAACTCTATACTATATTTCTGAAGGATTGCCAGGTTATGGAAGGGAAGATGTATGGGTAACAAAAAGACTAGATGATACTTGGCTCAATTGGTCAGAACCTAAAAATTTGGGTTCATCTATTAACTCTAGTAATAGTGAAACTGCCTTTGTTCTTACTGCGAAAGGCGATGAAGCATACATGATTTCTTATGAAAAATTGGAAGGTTCACAAGGTGCAGGCGATATAGTAAAAGTTCAGCTTTCTAAATCGGCTCAACCAGACCCAGTAGTATTAGTATATGGGAAAGTATTGAACAAGAAAACAAACGAACCAATAGCGGCTAACATAGAGTATTTTGGATTGAAAGACGATAAGAATTATGGCAATGCTACATCGAATGCTGAAACTGGTGAATACAAAATCATCTTACCGCGTGGTGTAAACTATGGATTCAAATCTGGGGCTGATGGGTTTATCTCTGTACCAGAAAACTTAGGATCCACAATCAATACTTTTGCAGATGACTTCAAACCTTTTTTGGCTGCAGATAATACGACTCTTTACTATATTTCTGAAGGATTGCCTGGTTATGGAAGGGAAGATGTCTGGGTAACAAAGAGATTAGATGATACTTGGCTCAATTGGTCAGAACCTAAAAATTTAGGATCCTCAATCAACTCTAGCAATAGTGAAACGGCTTTTGTTCTAACAGCAAAGGGAGATGAAGCATATATGGTTACGTACGAAGGTTTAGAAGGGTATGAAGGTGGTAGTGACATAGTTAAAATTGAACTTTCTAAATCAGTTCAACCAGACCCAGTAGTATTAGTATATGGGGAAGTATTGAACAAAAAAACGAATGAGCCGATAGCTGCAAGTATTGAATATTTCGGATTGAAAGATGATAAGAATTATGGCAATGCTACATCGAATGCTGAAACTGGTGAATACAAGATAATCTTACCACGTGGGGTGAACTATGGATTCAAATCTAGTACAAAAGGATTTATATCTGTTTCAGAGAACTTAGATCTGACTGAGCTAAAAGAATACAAAGAGATAGAAAAAAATCTATACTTAGTACCTGTCGAAATTGGTCAAACTATCCGGTTGAATAATATATTCTTCGATACTGGTCTTGCTATATTGAGAGAAGAATCTGAAAATGAGCTAGAGAACTTGAAGAAATTGCTTTCAGATAATGGTAAGATGACTATTGAGGTTTCTGGACATACGGACAATGTGGGTAATGATGCTAATAATATGAAGCTATCATCAGATAGAGCACAAGCCGTGGTACAGTGGCTATTAGACAAGGGAATCAATACAAGCAGACTAACATCTAAAGGATACGGCGAAACTAAGCCAGTTGGTAGTAACTCAACTGAGGAAGGAAAGCAATTAAATAGAAGAGTAGAATTTACTATTATTACTCAGTAAGTTTCTGCTTGAATTTTTTCATGTCGTTTAGTAGATAAATAATACCGAACGCTTGGTATATAGCTACTATGAACACAACATTGTTGTTTTTGAGTGAAAAAGAACTAACAAAAAGAAATGCTATCAGGTATCCCACCAGGGATACCATAGTATGATTGACTAGTGCTATTACTTTCGATTCGCCTTGATTTATCTTAGAGTGAACGAAAGTATAAATAGCTAACGGAATAAAAGAACCAAAGATAGCCCCCAAACTCGCTACTACAAACGCAAATAGCAAACTCATAGGCAATGAACTATCAAAGCTCATACTGTCGCTAAACATAATAGGCAACCCAATAATAAGCACAATATTAGTCGTTAGGATAGACTGTATCCATACCTTGGCGAATCTTTTTATATAGGTCGATATGCTAATCATATTAGTCATTGTATGTAGTTACTATTTTGAATTCCATTTCTACTTTCTTAGGGTTCTCATTATCTAATTCAGATTTTAATATAGAGTATCCCTTCATTTCTTGTTTCACCCTAGCTTCTTTTATCCAACAAGTGTTCTTATCCAATTTGATTTCTGAACCAACAGTACCAGTTAGCTGGTAAGTATATGGAGTTGGATTATTGTAGATACCATCTTTTGGTTGATATGAAATAAGTGTACCAACTCCAGTAATTACAAAACTATCATCCGTTTCATCTTCAAATTTATAAAGTGTATTGATACGAACAGGCATATTATTATTAAGAACTGATTCCGCTTTCCATTGTCTGCCCATATCCACTGGCTCTGGAGGAAATATTGCCGTAATAGTCTCGAAGCTAGATTTGAAATTGTCTTTACCGAAGGAATTTTTCAGATTTGTTTCGAGCTGCTTTCTTACAGCTGGGTCTAGCTGCTGAATAGTTTCAAAAGCTACATCAAACAATCCTTCAAAGTTTGTTATATCCACTATTTTACCCCTTTCTGTCATAGTAATACCAAATTTAGTATTACGCAATGCAGCTAGTAGTATAGATATGTAATCACTCGTATCTTTGGGGCTCTCTGAGTTATATGTCATATTATATCCCTCTGCAGATACTCCCATACTCAAACTATCATACACTACATCTATAGTGTAGATATTCTCATTTTTATCAGTCACTGTATATGTCAAACTACCACTCATTGACATAAGTAAATCTATTTCCTTTCCACTCAGAACTTGGTTAATCATAGATTTTGCATTCATTACCTGATGATAAGATTCACCAACTTCTAGGCTGAATTTGAGGTCAGTTTTTGCAAATAATGTTTGCGAAAAAAAGAAAACCGTAGCGATGAGGATTAGTATTTTTGTCATAATAATAATGTTTTATTTGATTTGAGATAATGATAATTCACAATTTACGAATAAAGAGGATGTTATTAAATGGAGGTATTCTAATTACAAATAATATTTCTCTTAAATTGCACAAATTAGAAAACGAAAAACATCAGAAATTATGCTTCCAAATATAAATATAAACGATTTCGACTACGAGCTACCCGAAGATAGAATAGCAAAATACCCACTAGATAATAGAGCTAAATCAAAGCTACTAGTAGCAAAATCAACCGCTAATACTATAGCTCACCATACTTTCGAAGATGTAGTAGATGAGTTGCCAGAAAACACATCACTTTACATAAACAAGACGAAAGTTATTTCTGGACGTTTCTATATGCTAAAGGAAACAGGCGGTAGAGCAGAGATACTATTAGTAGAGCCGATAGAGCCTTCGAATGACCCTCAAATAGCTCTGCAGGCGAGTGGCACTGCTGTATGGAAAGCGATAATCGGTGGTAAAAGGATAAAAGTCGGAGCTATACTAGAAGACATAAACGGACAATTAACAGCAGAAGTATTAGAAAAAGAAGCTAACGAAGTAAAAGTCAGACTCACTTGGGAGTATGGCAATTTCTCCGAATTGTTGCTCAACTCAGGCATACTGCCACTTCCTCCTTACTTGAATAGAGAATCGGAAGAATCCGACAAGGAGAGCTACCAAACCGTATTCGCAAAAGATGATGGGTCTATTGCTGCACCAACTGCTGGACTGCACTTCACTGACGAGATATTATCTCAGCTAAAAGCGAAAGGTATAAAGATAAGAGAATTGACTCTGCACGTTGGTCCGGGGACTTTCTTGCCAGTGAGTACGGATAATGTGAATGAACATAAAATGCACTCAGAAATGTTCTCTATTGATAAATCACTTCTCGAAGATTTGAAGCAAGACTTAGAAGAAGAAAGAAAAATTGTGTGCGTTGGTACTACTAGTATAAGAACTCTGGAATCACTATTTTGGGCAGGGAATAATATTACACAATTCAGCGAAACATCTTTAGTCAATCAATGGTCACCTTATGGTAGTGATAAAGTAATATCACCATTAGAGGCATTGAATAATCTTATAGATTCCACAAAGGATAATGTATTGCAAGGGAAAACAGAGCTAATTATAGTTCCGGGATATGAATTCAAATTCGCTGATGGATTATTCACAAACTACCACGTACCTAAAAGCACATTGCTTCTTCTAGTATCGGCATTCGTAGGGGATATGTGGACGGATATATACAAGTCCGCTTTGGATAATAACTACAGGTTTTTGAGCTACGGCGATTCGAGCTTACTTTGGAGATAGTTATTCTTCTTCGGCTACTTCTGGCTTAGGCACTACATCGACTCGGATTACTTTATCTTCTAGTATTCTCATTTCCATGAATTGCTCTATGTCTTCCATAGTTATAGCGTCGTATTTATCTATGAGGTTGAATGCCGCTTCAGGGTCATTTTCGAACATTTCTTTAGTAGAAACTAGATCCGCAATTCCACCTGTTTTCAAGAAATTACCACTGAGAACGGTCTTCAGATAATTCTTAGAACGCTCCAAATCAGTAGCGAAAAACGAAGATTTTTTTGCACTTATTATTTCAGTCATCATTGCACTATACAAATCATCACAACTTGTAGTGCTCTCATTTGCTATTATGAAGAATGTAAGCAGTGATGAATTCTCTCTTTTGTCGAAGAAAACACCTGCGTGCGATGCTATTTCTTTCTCATATACTAGAGAGTTGTACAGCTTAGAGCTACGACCACGAGCCATAATATCAGTATATACTTTAGCTACATAGTCCTCTCTACCTTCAGCGAATCCAGCACAGTGGAACGATACAAATACTGCACTATGTGGCACATTATCTTCATAACCTGCAACTCCGCCTGTTAGTCTCATTTCGGGTACGAAATTGTTTCTCTCTATATCATCAGGAGTTCCATTTCCTTCGTTGAAGTACTTCTCAATCAAGGCAAAAGTAGATTCAACTTCTACGTCACCGCATATAGTAAGTACAGCATTTTTCGGTTTATAATATCTATTTCGGAAGTCATTGGCATCTTCCAAAGTAACACTACGGACATCGTCTATTAGTCCTTGAACTTCCCAAGAGTACGAGCAATCACTACGGAAGGCAACAGTAGAAAGGTGGTCTCTCCATTGTCCATAAGGTCTATCTATTACTGTTTGGTATATTTCTTCTGTTACTACGTCTTTTTGTACATCCAGCACGCTTTGCTGCAATTCAAAATTATATAATCTATCTGCCTCCAACCACAAAGCTAACTCAAGCTGGGTATTCGGGACAGTCATATGGAAAGTAGTCCAATCGTAAGTAGTATAAGCGTTATTAGTACCGCCTGCTTCTGAGCAAATCTGGTCAAATTTTCCTTTAGGAACATTCGGAGTCCCCTCGAACATAAGATGTTCGAATAGGTGAGCCAAACCTGTCTTGCCAACTTTCTCATCTTTGGAGCCAACTTGGTATGATATATTAACCGTAACAATCGGTGTAGTTGTTTTAGGAATTATGACTGTTCTTAGTCCGGACTTGAATTGACGCTTGTAAACTTTCATTTGAGAAATATATAATAATGTTCAAAAATTGATTTCAAATTTAGGTAATAATTAGAGAATAATTGATTCTAAAGCACTTAAATATCTATCTTCCTCTGGCTCTTTTGTATTTAGCCACATTGCGTGAGTGCTCTAAGTTTGTTTTTGCAAAGTAGTGTGCTCCCGAACCATCGCCGTAAGCGACCATATACAAGAGGTCATGTACTTCTGGATCTAGGCAAGCTTTGATTGCATCTTTCCCGGGATTATTAATTGGTCCAGGAGGAATTCCAGCATACTTGTATGTATTGTAAGGACTATTTATTTCCAAATCTTTGTGTAGTAATCGCTTTTTCTCTCCAACTGCGAATTGCACAGTAGGGTCAGCTTGCAGTAGCATTCCAATTTTTACTCTATTTAAGTAAAGTCCTGCAACTGTCGGCAACTCTGATTTAAGAGGTGTTTCTGCTTGAACTATAGACGCAATAGAAAGTAGCTGATGTTTAGTCAGTTTAGTTGCTTTTAAGTCTTGCTCTCTATCTTCTGTCCAAAAATCGAAGTGATATCTCAGTAATTTATCAATAACTACTTTTTCAGATTCATCACCAAAGAACTCATAAGTCTCTGGGAGAAGATACCCTATGCTTGATTTAGCAGGAATATTCCAAGCTTTGAGTAAGCTATCCGAATTTGATAATTCTAAGAATTTATCTGCATTCAAATGGAGCTTCTCGGCTATTATCTCGGCTGTTTCTTTATTGCTCAATCCCTCTGGTATAGTCACCTTTATCGTCTTTGCATAGCCACCAGTGAAGAGCTTTTCGATTATATCTTCGTTAGCTGTACTCGGAGCTATATCGTAATAGCCAGCGAAAACGGACTTACCACCTAACTTCATCTTAATTTTAATATAGTTTGAGAATAGCCAAGATGGTTGGAGCATATCACGCTTATTGAATTGCTCTACTATAGTATTCACAGACGAGTTCTTTGGTACGAATACAGTTACCGTATCGCTGAAAGAAGGCAGCTCGCTAAGTTTAGAGTTTGAATAACTAATAAATAGAAGTATAAGAATAAGTATAGATATTACAATTGTATAGAGTATTTTTTTCAATTAGTGTCGTCTTTTTTGTTCCACAAGAAATCCAATCGTTCCTTAATTTTCTTTTCCAAACCAGAATTTTTAGGATTGTAAAAATAGCGTTTTTTTACATTAATTGGGAAATAATTCTGATCTACAAACCCACCATAATCATGTGGATATTTGTACTCTTTGCCGTAACCTTCTTCTTTCATTAGCTTTGTTGGGGCATTGCGTAGAGGCAACGGAACTTGCAGTTCACCAGACTTTCTCACAAAATCAAGAGCATCTTTATATGCAGTATAGGAAGCATTTGACTTGGGTGCAGAAGACAAGTATGTAACACCCTGTGCGAGATTAATCCCAGCTTCGGGCATTCCAATTAGGTTCACTGCCTCGAAAACAGAAGTAGCTATACGCAACGCGTTAGTATCAGCATTTCCTATGTCTTCACTTGCGAAAATAACTAATCTACGCGCTATGAATTTCGGATCTTCACCTGCTTCAATCATCTTAGCAAGCCAAATCAATGCAGCATCAGGATCAGAGCCACGCATTGATTTTATGAAAGCCGAAATAGTATCATAGTGATTGTCGCCTTTTTTGTCATATTTTACGACTCTGCGTAGGAGTGAACTCTCAAAAAGCTTAGTATCAAGAACAATAGTCCCATTCTCATCGGGTTTGCTAAACTTAATTGCAGTTTCTAATACATTAATAGCAGTTCGTCCATCACCTCCCGATAGTGTGATGAGTGTATCCCAATCTCTTATTTCTATATCTAATTCGGAAAGAATAATATCTGTATCTAGCACCCTCTCTATCAATCCACGAACGTCTTCATCTTCGAGATGATTTAGCTTATATACATTGCATCGGCTGAGTAAGGCACCATTAACTTCGAATGAAGGATTCTCTGTAGTAGCGCCGATTAGTGTAAGAATACCTGTCTCTACAGCGTGCAGCAGAGCATCTTGCTGTGATTTATTGAATCTATGTATCTCGTCTATGAATAGTAGGTTTTTCTTTCCACTCTCAAAATTAATCTTTGACCGGGCTATAATCTCTCTGATTTCCTTAACACCAGACTCAATGGCAGAAATTCGAGTATAAGTAAAATCACCGGCCTCGGCTATTAAACTAGCAAAGGTGGTTTTACCAACACCCGGGGGCCCCCAAAAAATAATAGAAGGGAAATTACCAGTTTCGAAGAACATACGAAGTGGACCATTTTCACCGATTAGATGCTTTTGACCAGCAACTTCGTCTATGGATTGGGGTCTAGATCTTTCAGCTAATGGTGTATTACGTAGCTGTTTCGCTTTATTAATATCGTTGAAAAGACCATCCATAAGGAATAAAATTAGTTAGATTTATAATAATTCAAGTTAATAATAGTTTTATAAAAAAATGAAATATGTTATTAATTCGGCAAGTTTTTTGCTACTTCATAGAAACTTAACGCATAATTTATAGTATTATTAGTAAGATTAGTTAAATTTGTAACTAAATACATAAATAATGTGTTGTATCGTTAAGTAAGTAGTTTTAAAATTGAAAATAATTAATTAAATTACGGCGATGAATAAAATCATTTACATATCTCTTTTCTTTTTGGCAGCAATAGCGTTACTAGCTAGTACGCTGGATTTCTCTCGTATCAATGCAAGACCCGAGGGAGACAATGTATTAGTAGAATGGATATTGGGCTCGGAAGCAAATGTAAAGAGCTACGAACTATACCGCGCTAACAACGGGTTTTTCACCAAGATAGCTGAAAAAGAAGCAAAAGGTGACAACTCTAGCTACAAGCACGTTGACGTAGAGGCATTCATTAAGAATAAGAAAAATGCTCAAGTTCAAGAAAAAATTGATTTGAAATACAAGATAAAAGTTCGTTATGACAATGGTACTTCTGAAGATTCAGAAGAAATTCTAATAAGCCATAACGTGAGTTCTGTGAAAAGAACTTGGGGAATGATCAAAGAACTTTTCCGTTAATTCGTTCAATCTGCTAACTATCGCGAGCTAATACAACCTGGTAATATACTTTTATGAAAAAGTACCTACTCTTATTATTAATTATGTTTTCCTATTCTAATGCTAGTAGCCACAAATGCTATTACCCAGAAGCATTGGATAATCTTCATAATGGAAAAATAAATAAAGTAATGACTGAAGTTATTTCTCGAGAGGAAATGCAGCACATTCTGATTACAGAAGATAGTCATTTCGCAATCCACTATAACGTAACAGGATTCAATGCTGTCGATAACAAAGATGCTAACACCAATGGTATTCCCGACTATATAGACTCTGTAGCTTACTATGCAGAACTAGCATACCAAAAAGAAGTAGTCGAACTTGGTTTCCCTTTTTCTGAAATAGATAGTATGTCTAGCGGAACCCCAATGTATGATATATTTATAAAAGAACTAAAAAATACTCCGTATTACGGTGCTATGCAGCCCGAAACAAGCTCGTTTCCTAATAATCCGAATTTTAGGACCTCATTTATGGTACTAGAAAATGACTATGCAGAAGTTCCAAAATTCAGAACTACTGGAATTGATGGTCTAAAAATCACAATTTTCCATGAATTCCATCACGCTATTCAGTATTATATGACTGATAATAACGCAAGAGTATTAGCCGAAATGACTTCTACGTTTATGGAATATCGCTTTTTCCCAGAAATATTAGATTATATGCAATGGGTAAAAAACTGGTTCGAATCACCAATGGATATGTCGTTAACAAATGAGGAAAGTGCAGATGCCGGTTATGCTATGGCGATATTTTTCCAATATACACACAGAAAACATGGAGATGGTATTCAGTTAGCACTTTGGAAAGAATTGACTAAGTATAGAAATCCTGTTGACGCACTTAATAATGCTCTTATCTCGAAGTCGAGTAATCTGCAAGATGCTTTTTGTGAATTTAGCACTTGGATGTATTACACAGGTGATTATTCCAGTAGTAATGATTACTTCCTTCACTCTACTGAATTACCAGAAATCACATTCACAGATGATGTGAAATTCAATCAAAATGAGTTAGAGATCACCGCTGAATTGATTCCATTTACTTTCAGTCCAACTAGGGTACTAGTGCAAAGCAATGACAAATCTACAAATGATACTATCATAGTAATACTTACAAATACTGACTTAGATAACGCACGAAAAGGACAATCCTTAAGAAAGAAAGCAACTTATACACTATCAAAAAATCAACTCTCATCATCACAACCTCTAAGTAAATTATCTTTATATTTTATTGATGATTCTGATACTAATTACTGCAATTCGGCGCTCGAATTCGAAGGTGAGAAAGGGTTGAGATATGCCGATGCTTATCCAAATCCTTACAGATTAAATATAAATGAATCACTACATATACCAGCTCCTGAAAAATCATCGGTTTATGATAAAATAAATTTAGAAATCTACACAACTGATATGAAAGTGGTTTTTACAGGATTGAAAAAAGTAGCAGTCCACAAAGGACAATTAGTATTAAATTTGGAAGATAATGAATTATCAGGTTTCGGTGATGGCGTCTATATATTCAAAGCATATAATGATGTTGATTCTAAGATTGGGAAATTCATGGTGAAAAAATGAGCTTGACCATAGAAGTAGATAAATTAGCCAAATCTTATGATTATATAGAGTTTATATTCCGAGATTTAGATTGTATTTTGACTTCGGGCGAAGTCACTGCAATCACTGGGAAAAATGGCTCTGGCAAATCAACTTTGCTTAAGATAATAGCAGGGCAATCGGACCCGACAAAAGGTAAAATCAGATATATAGATAATCAGAGAGAAATAACTCTGAAAAATATATCTTACATTGCCCCATACTATAATCTATACGAAGATTATACCCCACTTGAAATTTATAAGTTAGTAATAAAGCTAAGAAATACTGAAGAAGACGTAGCTGAATTTGAAAATTATTTAGATAAATTCGAGCTACTAAAAAAGAAAAATGTACCTATTAAAAACTTCTCTTCGGGTATGAAACAACGATTAAAAATCATCTTGAATCTGATAGGAGACTATCAGGCATATTTTTTTGATGAACCATCATCCAATCTTGATGTATTCGGAATAGAAACATTAAAAAAAGAGATTGAAAATCTAAAAAATAACGGTAAATTAGTCGCGATAGCAACTAACGAAAGCAATGAAATGAGTTGGTGCAATAACTTCATCAGATTATAACTATGGAATTCCTTTTATTCATATTGTTTCTTCTCACACCCTTCGTTCAGACCGATTCATCAAGGGCAGTAGTAAAGTATAAAAATTATAATACTTATGTCTCACAAGCAGGATTACCCGATACTTTGTCACTTTGTGGTGAAGTCGTAGATTTGTCTGACCCAGAGTTGCGAGAAAGAGCGGAAAGAGAGTTCTTACTACTAATGCAACAATCTGGTCAAGTGATACTATACCTAAAAAGAGCAGAAAGATACTTCCCACTATACGATACATACTTAGAGAGATTCAATTTACCAAGTGATTTGAAATATGTCTCTGTAGCTGAAAGCGCATTATATATGTCTCGTTCATCAGCGGGCGCTGAAGGTCTATGGCAGATTATGCCTGAGACAGCTCGCTCGCTGGGATTACGAGTAGATGATTATGTAGATGAGAGAAGACATCCTAAAAAAAGCACAATAGCCGGGCTACAATACCTTTCTGAAGGTCACAGAAAATTCAAAACTTGGGCTCTGGCAATAGCTGGATATAACAGAGGTAAAAACGGAATAGCAAATGATCTTGAATTCCAGATGAAAGATAAATATACAGATTTATACCTTAATGAAGAGACTTCTAGATACTACTTCCGTATATTGATTATCAAAGAATTAATGCAGAATCCTGAAAAATACGGATACGATGTTAGTAATCTGAGAGGGTACAAAGATCCCGATACCAAAGAAATAAAGGTTGATTCGGCAATTAAAAATTTAGCTCAGTGGGCGAAAGATAACGGAACAGATTATAAAACTGTGAAATTACTAAACCCTTGGATAGTCAAAAGAGAGCTGAACTCACCTGGTAAAGAAAGTTATAATATAAGAGTGCCAGAATAGTACACAAAAAAAACATACTAATTACTGGTGCATCAGAAGGGATAGGTCGTGAACTTTGCAAACTAATAGCAAAAGACGGACACAATCTATATATGGTCGCTAGGAACTCTGAGCGACTCGCATCGCTTAAAGAAGAAATAATTACTGCCGACAATAATATACATTACATCAGTTGTGATGTTTCTGATTATGACCAATGCAAAGCTACATTTGACATTGCAAAAGAAGAATACGGTAGTATCGATATGGCAATACTCAATGCAGGAGCTGGACTTAATAGCATTCTGTCAATTCCGCATTTAGAAACTGCTCAAAAAATTATGGGAATTAATTATTTCGGAATTGTTAATTTCGGAAATATTCTATTTCCTTATTTCAAAGGAAAAGAAAAAGGTGAATTCATAGGTGTCAGCTCAATGGCTGATGTACGTGGATTCGAAGGTTCGGGTATATATTGCAGTACCAAAGCCGCTGTTAGCGCTTATCTAGAGTCTGCAAGAGCGGAGATGAGACATCACGGAGTTAGGGTGATGACTATAAAACCTGGATTTGTAGATACTAATATGACTAAGAAAAACAAACACCCAATGCCATTTATTATGGATGCACCTAAGGCAGCTAGATTGATGTACAAAGCGATTAATAGTCGCAAGAATAGTTATTCATTCCCTTGGCAAACACATCTTGGTTCGTATATATTAGATATTCTACCCGATCCAATTTATGAAATATTAGCTACAATGAGAGGGAAATTTGGACAATAGACCAATAGGTGTATTTGATTCGGGAGTTGGTGGAGTATCAGTACTTAGAACACTGATAGAACTGATGCCCAACGAAGAATTCATATATCTCGGCGACACTGAAAAAGTACCTTATGGTACTAAAAGCAGAGAAGAGATAGTACAATACTCACTCGATTGCGCTGAATTTCTAAAATCAAAGAATGTAAAAATGACGGTCGTTGCTTGCAACACTGCATCCAATAATGCTCGAGATGAGCTGAGAGAACACTTCGAGAATATTCGATTAGTCGATTTGGTAAAGCCAATCTTGGCAATCGAATTTGAAGAAGATGAGATATGCCACATAGGTATTATTGCTACAGAAGCCACTATCAACAATGCTCATTTCCGTAAATCATTAGAAGAACCAGAAGATTCAGGCAAAGTAAAGCTATTCAAAAAAGCTGGGCCTAAGTTCGTAGAGCTAGTTGAGAATAATGAAATACACACTGACAAAGCAGACCACATTATAGAAGAATATATGGCTCCTCTACTTGAAGAGAACATAGATGTGCTAGTATTGGGTTGTACTCACTACCAATTTCTGAAAAAGAAAATCCAAACTTTCGCACCTGACTTGCACATAGTTGACCCTTCCGAATGGGCTGCTCATGATACTTACAAAGAGCTAAAGCATAGAGAAATGCTAACGGACAAAACTAATAATAAGAACGTGAAGTTCTATATATCAAAAGAGTCTCATGAATTCCGTGATTTAGCATCTAGTCTATTAGAGTTCGAATGCTCTGAACCCGAAATAGTCAACATTCACTAATCTAATTCCCCTATACTTTAAAGATATCTTTATTTAAAACTATTTAAGAGTATAATATCATTTATACTTGTATTTCTAACTCGCTTTTATTAATTTCAGATATAGAAAAATGAAAATTTATTTAAAAGAGAATAGAATGAAGCACAAGACTATAATTGAACCATTTAGAATCAAATCAATTGAACAAATAACGATAACGACCGAAGAAGAAAGAATAGAATATCTGAAAGTAGCTCATAATAATCTATTCCTGTTAGATGCTGATAAAGTAATAATTGATTTGCTCACGGATAGCGGAACTTCTGCAATGAGTGCTAACCAATGGGCTGGCATTATGCGAGGAGATGAATCTTACGCAGGTGCTAGAAGTTGGAAACGAATGAAAGAAGCTATCGTCAGTCTAACAACTTACGATAATGTAATCCCAACTCACCAAGGCAGAGCGGGAGAAAGCATACTATACACTCAAATAGGTGGAAAGGGGAAAGTTTTCCTTAGCAATACTCACTTTGATACTACTAGAGCGAACATAGAGTACTCGGGTGCTATGGCAATAGATTGCATAACCGAAGAAGGTAAAAAGCCATCCCTTATTCACCCATTCAAAGGGAATATGGATATAGAGCAATTAGAAGATAATATACTGAAATATGGTGCTGAAAATATAGGTGCCGTTATACTGACAGTCACTAATAATAGCGGCGGTGGTCAACCTGTGAGTATGCACAATGCTCGCGAAGTAAAACGCATCTGCGACAAATACGGGGTTCTTTATATACTAGATTGTTGTAGAATAGCTGAAAATGCCTATTTCATAGCTGAAAGAGAAGAAGGGTTTGAGGATTATACTTATCGTGATATTGCAAAAGAGATGTTCTCACTAGCTGACGGTGCCGTGATGAGTGCTAAGAAAGATGCACTTGTGAATATGGGTGGTTTCATAGCCCTGAAAGACAAAAAAATTGCAGATAGTTGTATAAACACACTTATCATCAAAGAAGGATTTGTCACTTATGGTGGACTATCAGGCAGGGATATGGAAGCAATTGCCATCGGATTAGATGAAGTATTTGACAAAGATTACTTGCATTATAGAATAAGAAGTACTACATATTTGGGTGATAAGTTAATAGAGCTAGGTGTTCCGGTTATGCGACCAATCGGAGGTCATGCTGTATATATAGATGCAAAGGAATTCTACGACCATATACCTGTAGATCAATTCCCAGGGCAATCGTTAGCTTGTGATTTGTACGTAAAGGGTGGAATAAGAGGGTGTGAGATAGGATCAGTTATGTTCGGGAAGAGTGATGAAAACGGTAATCTAATTCCAGCACCAATGGAATTAGTCCGATTAGCAATACCGAGAAGAGTATATACACAAAGCCATATAGACTATGTAATCGAAACTTTCGAAGAAATAATAGCAGAAAAATCGCAGTCAAAAGGTATGAGAATTACCTATGAACCAGAGTTTTTGAGACATTTCACTGCTCATTTCGAAAGAGTATAACTCCGATTATCGATTCAAAAAATAGGGACTAAATATAGCAAAGAATACAATTTTTTTGCTATTATTTAGTCCTATATTAAAACATTTTTTGAATTAAAGTCAAGAGAAAAATATGTCATTCGAACTACCAAAACTTCCTTACGCATACGACGCGTTAGAGCCACATATAGATGCAAGAACTATGGAAATACACCATACTAAGCATCATGCTGGTTATACATCAAATTTAAATGCAGCTATTGCAGGTACAGATTTAGAAAACGAAAGTATAGAAAACCTATTAGCGAACCACACAGAAAACAAAGCCATTAGAAATAACGGTGGCGGATATTGGAACCACAAACTATTCTGGGAAGTAATGTCTCCTAATGGTGGGGGTAAGCCAACAGGAAAACTAGCAGAAGCTATTGACTCTGCATTCGGCTCATTCGATAAATTCAAAGAAGAATTTGCTAAAGCTGGAGCAACACAATTCGGCTCAGGTTGGGCTTGGCTATGTGTTACAGACAAAGGTACTCTTGCAGTAAGTTCTACTCCAAACCAAGATAACCCACTAATGCCAGTAGCTGGCTGCTCTGGCAAACCAATATTAGCGTTAGATGTATGGGAACACGCATACTACCTTAACTATCAAAACAAACGACCTGACTATATTTCTGCATTCTGGAATGTAGTGAATTGGGACGAAGTATCTAAGAGATTTGAAAGCTAATTAGATATTAAGATTAGAGAATTAATACCAAGAGACTGTCTTACTAGAGACGGTCTTTTTTTTTGAACTTGTCCCAACTGGAAGAAATATCTGTAGCCAAGCAATAAACCCACCCAACAATCGAGATTATTTATTTTAACATACTTGTGCTGAGCCCGGTCGAAGTAAAGCTACAAAGACCCCGTCACTCAGAGGGAGCGTAGCGACCGAAGAGTCCAGAAAAAAATGAAACTCACACAAAGCCCCAGCAGGGCAACGTAATTTGTCCACCTTCGAAAGCTGAGTACAGTAGCACTTTGGTACATTTATGAATAATTTCGACTTTGATTCTTAGTAATGTTCATCACAAGTACTCACGAATTTCATTCGAAATGAAGAAGAATTCTCAATTTTCTAGAACAGTATTGAGTTCTCTAAAAACGTCTATTTTGTATAAAAACATAATTATTATCGCAATTTTCAATTATTAACAAAAATAAATTTATTTTTGTAAAATAGTTCTATGATAATACATATCAGTTACTTATATTGGAAATGATGATATATCTCATGTAAAAAAGTAAAAAAAAGTTGCACTTTGTTGAGACGTTTTTGCTGTTCATGTGTCTTTATAGTTAGAGGAATTACAAATGGACAAAAAGTATAGTAAATATTCCGACTTAGAGTTATTTAACTCACTAAGTGGAAAGCAGCCCGAAGCCGAATTGGCTTTCGCGGAGCTATACTCGCGTTATTCGCAGAAAATCTATGCGTATTGCCTTCGAATAACTGGTAATAAAGAGGATGCGAACGATATATTCCAAGAGACTTTTTTAAATTTCTTCAATACGGCAAAATCAAAGCCCGAGTTATCAAGCGTATCGGGATTGATGATAACTATTGCTCGTAATCTATGTATAAACCATACTAGAAGTAAGAGAATACATATAGACTTGGAAGAGTACAATTTGCAGACTAATGATACCGGCTATGAGCAGAAAGAATTGCTTGATCTAATCTCCAATGCACTAGAGCTATTGGAATTCGAATTCAAAGATGCTTTCATATTACGACAGTATCACGGATTTTCGTACAAAGAGATAGCCGAGATAACCGGCGCTCCCGAATCTACTATTAGAAATAGATTTTGGCGTGCTAAAGAAAAGATTAAGGAGATACTTGCTCCTTATTTACATGAGATATCAAATAATAATAATTGAGTTTAAAAATGTCATACAACCAAATGATACACGAATACTTGGACACGGGACTAAAACAGCCCCAAGAAGATGCTCTGTTCCAAGCATTAGCATCGGACCAAGTCCTGCGAGGTGATTTTCAACAACAGCTAAGTATTATGAAAATAGCTGCTAATGATATGAATAGTATATCACCTCCAATAGAAGCAACTAATGCGGTGTTCAGTAGCTTGGGTTTTACCATCCCTTCTGGGGGAGCTCCGACATCTACGGTCGTGAACGAAACTAGAAGAAAGCCGGGAGCAGCTATATTTGCATCGGCATCAGGAGTAGGAGTACTCAATATATTCAAAGATAATTTTTCTACTTTAGGTTCAATAGCCGTAGCAGCAATGATTTCTACGTTCTTGTTTATGACATTTGACAAAGAATTGCCAACTGCTGAGGTTAGCGCTATTGGTGTAACTTTGGCTCAAAACTACTATGATGACGCTTCTCATTCTACTTTACCAATTGTTAGTTCAATTGATAAAACAGTAGAGAAAACAACTAATAGTAGCAGAAATAGCTCTAACTATCAACCTGTTAGATCTTCGTCAATTCCAATTGCGGCTTCTAATGAGAAGGGCAAAGAGAATTCAACAGAAGTTTTCGCAGCTAACAATGATTTGGCAACTAATATTGAACAAAAGACTATAAAAGAAATAAATAAAATAAATGAACATGGCTATACTATAGTAAAAGTTAACAGACTAAATACTAGCGATGCTTCTGCTTTGGGTTTCCCAGAACCAAATTTCGTTTATGAAGAAAAAAGTGGTTTTGCACTAGAGTTAAGAGGTGCTAATAATCCGAATGAAACGGCTCTTCTGAACGATATGATGATAGGAGTTAACTTCGAATTTATTGATGATTTTCATGCTATTGGGCTTATCGGTAATGAACGCTATGTAGTGAGAGTAGCTAACCCACTATCTGCAGGCGAGCAAGTACAGTACTCGAACGAATCGATGATATCATTCATGGTAGGTTTGCGTTATGCTCCAGACGAACTAATACTCGATGGAATGATAGTGCCTTATATACAAGCTAGCGGTGGTGGTATATCTAACGGATTTGCAGGTGGATTCGAATCAGGACTTATATTAAATCTGAATAGCAATTACTCGTTCTTAGTTGGTTATGGCAAACAATTTGCCAAATACAACTTCGAGGGTAATCTATATAATACCAACAAAGATGGTATAAATGTAGGGTTGAGATACTCTTTCTAGGGGATATCTATAAGTTAGAATAAATTGGAGAAAACTAAAATATTCTATTTATTTCCAACATATCTCGTATTAGCTTGACGTTGTGGACTCTTATTATGTCCACATCGCTTCCTAATAGTTGCTGGTGAATCATCGCTGTATGCACATCTCTGTCTTTTGCATTTTCGATATCGAAGAGCATTTTAATGAATGCTTTTCTGCTAATACCGAGTAATTGTTTGTCAGTTATATCATTGAATTTTTTCAGATTTTTTAGTAGCTCTATATTATGCTCTAGTGTCTTTCCAAATCCTATACCTACGTCAACATAGACATTCCCTATACCTTCTGCTAACTTGCTTTGTGTGGTCAAAAAGTCTGATACTTCCTGCACTACGTCCTCGTACTGAGGGTTGTCTTGCATATTCTTTGGCGTGCCTTTTCTATGCATTATCACCAAATCAGCATTATACTCTTTCGCCAAATCCACGAAGCGTGGTTCGGCAGTTAGTCCACTCACATCATTGATTATATTCGCACCTTTCTCGAGTGCTAACCAAGCGACTTCGTACTTAGTCGTATCAACTGATATTGTTATTTCTGGATTGATTTCCTTGATACCCTCTATGACAGGGATAACTCGGCTTAGCTCATCTTCTATTGATACGGCTTCACTACCAGGTCTAGTGCTTTCACCGCCAATGTCTATAATATCGGCCCCTTGCGCTATCATTTCTAATCCGTGTTCTATAGCTGACTTTGTAGTTACGTACTGCCCACCATCGGAAAATGAGTTAGGTGTTACGTTCAGTATTCCCATTATTTTTGGTGTCATTTCAAATCTCCTGGTGCTAAATAGCCGTCGTTTCGGACTATTTTCTCTATTTCTATCGCCTTGCTAATCGAAGGTTTTATCAGTTCTAAATGCTCTTTTAGATAAGCCAATCTTTCATTCTCTGTATTCATTTCTAATAAATTTTGTTTTTGTTTTCCGATCAATCCAACCTTTTGAGCGAAATAATAGCTCGCTAATTGTCCAGTCAAATCCTCTTTTGTTATCTGTTGCATACGGAACACAGGTATTTTGTTTGTGATAAAGTTGAATAGCTCCACACATTCATCGAATAGTTTTTCGTTAATTGGTTCTTCTATATCAGAGATTATCTCTATATCGCCTTCAAGGTACAATCTATCAGTAACTTCATAACTATGCAACTTGAATTTATCATAACCGATAACACTCAAATCTATTTTACCATCGGGGTATTTTATAAAGATTTCTTTTACTCTTGCGGTGCAGCCATACTCAGCTATCACATCACCATTTGTAAATATAATACCGAATTTGGTATTATGGTCCTTGCAATCTTGGATGAGGTTCTTATATCTCTCTTCATATATATGAAGTGGATATATAGACTCTGGGAAAAGCACTAAGTTAAGTGGAAATAGTCCTATTTTCATTAGTAGAGGTTTTCTGTTTTATTATTTAATCCTAAAATAAGAATATAATTTTATTTATTTCAGAATTGTGGGAATGTAGGCCCCAAGCAAGAGCGATCTTTTCAATTTCGGAAAATACTTAAAAAAGGTTCTGTCAGTTCCTACTAACGACAAGGGGAAGAGGAGTATAATTGTGATTATTGCTATGTACTAAAGCAAACAGTTAAGAAATCGCCCATAATCTCATATGACATTCTCTTCTTTTCTTAATGTCTGGTCCCTTCTAACATTAACTAGATTAGTGGATTAATAAATATAAGCTATCTAATAATACTAATATTTCTTACTCAAAAAAAAGACTGCTTTTTTTATAAAGCAGCCCTTTGTTTTGCTACTAACTATATTGGAGGTTTTGCTAGTAAATTTTATTAAAAAATCAGTTATTTATCTTTACCCAAAGGTACCGATACACCTGCAAAAAGTGCAATACCACGAGTATATAGCTTATTTATAAACTCAATATTACCGTCTCCGTTCAAATCAGTCATACCGTATGCATAAGTGAATTGCCCGAAAAGTGAAAGTCCCTCTAACTCAAGCTCCAATCCGGCTCCAAACTGTAGAGAAAAATCCATACTACTAAGTTCATCTGATAAGTCTTTACCATCAGAAGTGAAAGTAGAATTCAACTGAAAACCAATACTAGGACCTAGTAAAACATAAGGATTCAAGAGCCCAAGATCAAAATTACCTCTCGCTAAAATAGGTATCTCGAAATAATCAGCTGTGAATTCGGAGAATTTCAGATTATTGCCATGACCACCTTTCTGTATGTACATAGGTGTAATTTGCAAGCTTAGGAAATCATTCGCATGAAAATTTGTAAATAAACCTATAGCAAGAGCAGAGCGATTCTCTGATTGTATATTCTCTGATGATTCCAAATCCACATTTGCAAAATTGGCTCCCAACATACCACCCAAATCCATTTCACTATGTGCATTGTAGCTCATTGATAACAACGCAATACTTACTATGACAAATAACTTTCTCATTATAATTCCTTTAATTAATTTAGAAACATTATACAACATATACGTTTCAGAAGAAATAACGGATTTTATTAATAAGCATTAGTGCAAATAGTTTTATTTGGAGTTGAATAATTCAAATTTAATAGAGGTACATACTCTTGCTTAAGTAAGATAATTAGATGTGAAAATTCAAAAAATTCTCTATACTCTAACTAAATCCTGAAAACGGGTTAGCAATTCTACGTTCTTTCAAAAAAAAGCAGATCCATAAACTGAATCTGCTTTCATTGATTTTCTATTTTAATTATAACTTATGAAGCGTTAGCCATTCTCTTGTCATATTTTCCTGTACCAAGTTGGTTAAGCAAAGTGAAATGACTTTTGATAGCTCCAAATAGTGTCCTGTGTTCGTAGTAAGGAACTCCGTATTCTTCGGCAGTTGCTTTTATTACTTTCGATATATCTTTATAGTGAACGTGACATATATTCGGGAATAGGTGATGCTCTACTTGGTAGTTCAATCCACCGATATACCACGAAAGTATTTTGCTTTTCTTAGCAAAATTAGCTGTAGTTAGCAATTGGTGTATTGCCCAGTTATTTTCTATTGTTAAGTTCTCATCTGGCTTAACGAATTCTGTTTCTTCTATTACGTGAGCCAGCTGGAATATAAACGATAACATTATCCCTGATAAGAAGTGCATAGCAATAAATCCTACTAGTATTTGCCACCATGGTAAATCTACGACTATCATAGGCAAAACAAGAGTAATAGCTATATACCAGATTTTATTGATTATAACTTCCATTGTTGCTTTTTGTAATGATAGTTTTTGACCAACCAATAGATTTTCTTTATTGTACTTATAGACTTGTATAAAGTCTTTTAGTATTAGCCAATTTAAAGTAAGCAATCCATAAAGGAATGGAGCATAATATGCTTGGAATTTGAATATTTTCTTACGACCTTGAGTCGGAGATAAACGCATCAAATTGCTTTCTATATCGTCGTCGTGCCCTTCTACGTTAGTGAAAGAGTGGTGCAATACATTGTGTTGGATTTTCCAATTCACATGATATCCACCAAGGAAATTAACCAAAAACCCTAATGTCTTGTTTATCTTAGCATTCTGCGAGTAAGCACCATGATTGGCGTCGTGCATAACGGATAGGCCTATGCCTGACATACCAAAGCTCATCAATATCCACATCAATAATACTGGTAAAAATCCTGTGACTATACCTGTCAACATCAGTATAAATGGAACGAAGTACAATGAAATCATTACTATCGTTTTAACTTTCATTTCGGTATTAGCGTACTTAGTGATACCTTTCTCTTTAAAATAAGAATTTACTCTCATCCTTAATTCTTTCACAAACTCAGGTTTACTTCTTGTATTAAACTTAACTACTTCTATACTCATTTCTTTTTTTGTCTAATAATAAATTCAAATCTGCTATTATCAACTAATAGCCGTTACTTTATAATTACAAAATTAACTCTTTTACTATTGTCTTGCAATATCTAGTCAGAATACGTTCGGATGGTGTCTCTAGTGTTGTTATTTCGGTTAAAAAAGTCTTAAAGAACATCTAATTTGATTTTCTTTTTAGATTTTTCATACTTCACGGCTTGTGCTTTTAGTGCTTCTTCGTCATTTGTTATGTCATTGCGTACTAATATATCTCGGAAATAATCCCAAGTATATATACCTGTATCGTGTCCACTCTTCCACATTATAGCTAATGCGTAATTGCCAATTGGCTTCATATCCTTCAAATCGAATGCACCGGGTTCTTCTTTTACAACTATGGGGTGAGAGTACACTTTGTTTCCGACTTTCTCGCCTTTGCAGTATGCACAAGGGCATTCGCGTCGAAGCATCTCTAGTGAAATAATTGCTTTTTTACCATCTGCCCATTCTGCTTGTAACAAATACGGCTCTGGTCTATCTATTTTTATAGGGTTTATTCTACTCATCTTCTTTTATAACTCAATACTTTTGGTTTTTTGCTCATTAACGAATATTAAATTACTCTATTTTGTCGGAATTATCTAAAACGAGACAAATCGCAATAATCTATTTTTTTCTTAACCCAACTTTCCTTAGTTTTTAGACTTGTTGAATTACTGATTTTAATAAAGGAAAATATGAAATTACGTCTGATAATCTCCGCTCTTGCTATGTTGCTATTTGTCTCTTGTGCAAAAAAAGAAGATGTAACTGAGGAAGAGACTAGCAAATATGTGGTCGAATACGAAGGTAGAAAGGTTGATTTAGAGCCATTTTTCGAGGGATTCCCATACTCCAATTTCCAAGCATATTACAAAACTGGTAAGATATTCTACTATAAATCTGGCGATATAAACTCTCTGAATTACACTAGCTTAGATAATCCAGATTTTGAGAATGGAACTCAGATTACTGATATAGATTACTCCCTTAGAAATGTATGGTCTAACAAGTACAATCCCAATGACAACTCTATTTATTGGATGGGTGATGAAGTCAATGATGAGAAAATAGATTTATTCCGTTTGAATTTGGATTCAGGCAAAGTCGAGAAATTGACTGATGTTCCATACATATTTGGATGGAATTTCAACAAAGATAAAAACCAGATTGCTTATATAGTTCGCTTAGGTGAACTAGACGATAGATTGGGTGAGTTGAGAATAATGTCATTGGAAAATGGACTGAGTTCTACTATAATAAAAGATAGTCCTGAGTATAGATTCACTTGGGCTAGTCCGTCTATCTCTCCGAACAACAATTATATAATAGCTTCAGTTTTGAAAAACACAGATAGAACTAAAGCGAATCTGATGTTAGTAGATGTAGATAAAGGTAAAGGCACTATAATAACAGATACTAAGAAAGGGCGATTCTTCCCAGATATACTTTCAACTTGGATAGACAACGGTAGTAAAGTACTTTATACTTCGGATGAAGATGGCTACAAAAATGTATATAGCTACGATATATACAAAGGTAAAACAATGCAAGTCACCGAATTCACTGAAGATGTAGTAAATGCAGAAATAACTACTATAGAAGGCAAAGACTACCTAGTAGTAAACACATCGAACCCAATCGAAAGCACTCTATATATGGTTGACCCGATCAGTGGCGAGATAGCAACTAGCAAGAAATATCCTTTCACTCTTGAGTTCAAAGATATAGAGGATGGTAAGCTATTAGCTCAGTTGAATGGTGCTACGACTATGTTCAGAATAGACGAAATTACTTTATCACCAAACGGCTTTACTGAAACTACTAAAGCTGATTTGCCGAAAGAGCTAAAAGACAAGATAATCAATGCTGATGTAGAGAAAATAGAATTCCCAACCTTCGATATAGACCCAATGACTGGCAAACAGAGAATGCTCCACGCTTTCTTGTATAAGCCAAAAGACCCTCTTCCAAAAGATAAGCAAAGAGTACTAATCCAATCTTTCTACGGTGGGAGTAATACTTATAATGTTCGCGAGCAGATACTAACAAATGCTGGTATGTACGTACTTAGTCCATCGCCTCGTGGTAGCAGTGGGTTTGGTAAGGATTTCTTCGCCCTAAACGATAAGGATTTGGGTGGCAACGAGATATTGGACATAATCTATGCCGCTAAATATATTTCAGAAAAACTTGGTATTCCTGCTGAAAGAGTTGGTGTACACGGTGGTAGCCATGGCGGCTATGCCGTTATGCGATTGATGACTTTCCCTGGTGAAGTTAACGGACACAAAGATGACTTTAGCTTTGGATTCGGTATTGCGCACGCTGGTTTCTCAGATATTATTCATTTCTACGAACATTGCAATATACCGGATTGGGTAACACTAGAAGCAGGTGACCCAGCGACAGAAAAAGAAAAGCTAAACAGCCGCTCTCCGCTATACAACGCTTACGATATGGAAGGGAGATTGCTCCTTACCCACGGTATAAACGACAGTAGAGTACCGATAGAGGGTAGCCGATTCATGGCAGATAGTTTACGCAAATATAAGAAAGACGTAACCCTGCAAGAATTCGAGGGAATGGGGCATCACATAAAAGGACTAGAGAACAGCGTCCGACTATACAAAACGTGGTTTGATTTCATCCAAGATGATGGGAAGACAGAAGAGAAGAAGTAATTTTTAAGATAATGAAAAGGAGCCAGTGGCTCCTTTTTTTTTGATTATTTTATCACTGTAACCATTCAGAAACTAAGGGACCAAAAAGAGCTATAAATTAAGAGATGGTTCACAAGATCGTGGAGGATGTAGTTCACAAGCTGCAGATGTTTATAAAAGATATGCCCGTTGTACTTAGAACCCACGCCCAATATCAAAGAGAGTTAATAAATTAGATGTAATAGTGAATTAGGCGTGTTTATATAGCTAAATTTTTATACTACTTATTTAATACTCTCTTATATTATTAGTATTTTAGCTCATCGAAACTGAGAAATAATTAAAATAGTAAGATTAGCATGAGAATTTTAATAGCAGATGACGAGAAAATAATAACTGATTTAGTCTCCGATTTACTAACTGGTACTAGTAATCATATTACGGTTACAAATGACAGTAATTCGGTACTCGGTTTAGTTGAAAGCGATAAATTTGATTTAGTACTTTTGGATATGTTCTTTCCAAATCAAGAAGGGATTGAGATACTCATAGATATCAAGAAATCGAAATCAAATCCACCTGTTATGTTTCTTTCCAGCAATTTCAATCCAATAATAATTCGCAGAGCTTTCGATAATGGAGCAAAAGGATATATAACTAAGAGTGCAAGCAAAGAAGAGCTACAAGAAGCTATACAAATAGTCGCAGAAGGTGGAAAGTATATTTGCAATGCAACTACAAAGCTTCTTCTAAAAGATGCGATGAACGAAGAAATAAGCGAAATGTCTCTCAAAGACAAGCTAACACCAAGAGAAGTAGAGGTACTGAAACTCGTTTCAGAGGGATTGACAGCTAATGAAATAGCTGAAGTTCTATTTATCTCAGTTAAAACGGTGGAAACTCATAAATCGAATATGATGGAAAAATTCGAAACCAATAAAATAATAAAACTGGTGAAAATTGCTTTCGAAAATAATATCATATAGCTTAACAATTATATTCGCAGTATCTCTTGTTGCAAATGAGAAACCATCTATTATCTCATCTCATCGTGTTACAATCGACACTACAAAGAATGATTCCATACGTTTGGAAAGGCTAATAGACCTTTCTTGGGACTATCGCAATTACAAAATTGATAGTGCCGTTTATTACTCTGATTGGGCTATCAGACTAGCCAAAACTATAAACCAACCGCGATTACTAGCCAAAGAGCTAGATATACGCTCGACCATATACATAATCCAAAACAAACTCGATAGTGCCGAAGACTATCAGTGGAAATCACTCAACCTCCGCTCGAAATTAAAAGACTTCCGCGGGCTACGCTCTAGCTACGAGGAAATGGGCAATATAAAAAGAGCAAAGGGTTATTATGATCTGGCATTGAGTTATTACTTCAAATCACTATCTACGATTGATTCTATTGCTTACAGGCCAGTAGAATTGGAGCTTTATGAAGAAACTGAATTTGAAAACTTAGAAAAATATATTGCCAAATTCAGAAAAAATAATTTCGATATGAAAAAATATACTCCTGAAGCATCAAGTGTCAAATTTGTTCACGAAGCCAATACTAAACGGCTTATTGGCGATATATACTTAATCAAAAAAGACTACAAAAATGCAGAGTTATATCTTTATGAAGCTCTTGAGCTAAACTATAGGTTATTAGACGGCGACCAGATAATGATGAATGAGAATTCGATGTGTAAGCTATATCTTGATCTTGGCAATTTGGATGAAGCAAGGAAACACGCGATAAGATGTACAGAACTATCATCAATAAATGGCAATTATTCCGAAGCAGCAACAGCGTTCAAAACATTGACCGAGATAGAAAGAAGAAAAAAGAACTTTAGCCAATCGCTCATTTACTTAGATTCTGTTTATTATTACAAAAAACTTTTCGCAGCTAATAAGAAATGGGACAAGCTACTAATCCCCAGATTGCGAATACTAATTGACAGCTCGGAGGTTAGTAAATCAACCGAGTTGGATAGCACGATGAGTATTATCGTAAGTAAAATCAGTAATCTTGATATTGAAGATAAAATCAATCCTAACGAGAGAATGGAACTATACTACACCTTATTCAACTACTATTACCATACGGATAATAAAGATAGCACAATCTGCTATCAGACATCATATTACCTCCTCAAAGATTCGATAATAGGACTAGAAACGCAGAATAGACTATCCGAGCTACTCGAGCTGCACGAGAGCAAAAAGAAGACTAAAACCATCCACAACCAAGCTAACCAGATAATCAGTTACAACGATTCTCAAACCCTATTGATAGTTATACTATTTATAATAATCCTATTTGTAGTGTATATGATATACAGTAATAGGAAAATGAAAAAATTGAACACAGAAGTATTAGCACTGAATTCTCAGCTGACGGAATCTACGAAAAACAAAGAGCAACTTTACTCATATATCGCCCACGATTTGCGTAGCCCGCTAATAACAACAGGCAGAGTAATAGATATGATACTGAGTAACAATATATCCAGCGAGAGGAAAGACGAATACTTGCAACAGCTAAGCCAGACAGTGAAAAAATCAGAAATGTTCACTGACAACCTAATGCATTGGGCGAAGACAAAAACAGGTACTATAACTCCAATTATAAGAGAAGTCGACCTACGGGAAGTAATTGCAGAAGCAGTAGATTTATTCGTAAATGAGCTACCAGATAAAGATATAATGATAGAGCAATCCTTAGCTGACATGACTATAGAGACGGATAGACTTTTACTACAAGCTATAGTTAATAATCTGTTGCAAAATGCCGTTCGATATGGCAATAATGGATCAATAATCCAGATAGTCACTACCCAAGATAATAACAGTTGGGAACTCAGCATCACCAATAGCGGCAAGACAATGCCCACCGACACAATTGAGAAATTCAATAACTCTGAAATAATCCACAACGAGATAGGTAACGGAATAGGCCTAACCATAATCAAAAACTACACAAATCTACTTGGTATTAGCTGTGCTATACACAGTGAATCAGATACCACTACTTTCACAATATCAAATAAATAAAGCAATTATGCAAATACCCAATAACCCCTATTTCATAAAATGGGGTTTTTCACCTATGGTATGAGAAAAATAAATACCCGAAGTTTGTATTAGTTATTTACAAACAAATTTATGAGGTGAGAGGGATGAACGAAATCACAACTAAGAAACCTATATACAAAAAATGGTGGTTTATTGCTGGTGCAGCTATCATAATAATTGGAGCTATAGCAGGTGGAGGTGGCAATAAATCTGGTGGAAAGGGTGGGGATATTTCGCTCCCTGAATATGCTTTTACTCAGTCTTTAGTATGGAATATGGAACAGGAAAATTCAAAGAAATTAAAGAGTTTAAAACTAAATAAAGATAGTACTTTTACGATGGTTATAAACTTACCTAGAAATAGTGGATGTACAGAAGAGATAAATACAGGAAAATGGAAAGTTTTAAATAGGTATAACAGAGATACTGAAAAAGGGACATCAGGCCTATGGCAAACAGCCATAAAAGAACAAACTGGTGATTATAGATATGAGAGTAAAGATAATGAATCTTGGATAGACGATCAACATTATCTAATATCTTTAGAATTCGACAACCAAGGAGATTCAGAATATAGAGAATGGTTAGAGAAAATTATGAAAAATGATAGTTTAGTTTCAGAAAATAAGTGGAATATTAAGAATGGATGGGCGTTAGATTGTTATAGAGGTATGAATCAATTTAGAAGACCAACAATAGTTAAAGCATCTAAGAAATATCCTTTATTGCTTACGGTATCAAAGAGAAGTAAAACAAATGATGTTTCCAAAGTAGATTTTGATATAGACGCTTATCTTTTCTCTACTTCGTGGGGTAGTACGGGAAAAAATATAGGTAAAATCGATGTAAGAGAATGGAATCCAAACTTTTGGGTAGTTTCTAATGCAAATTAATAAATGGTATAAGGAATTGCTATGTTACTCAAATTAATAGAATGGTATGCAAAAAGAAAAGGCAGACAAGCAGCGAAGAAATTCCGAAATGATCCAGTAGTCAAAAAGGACTTAAAGGAATTAGAGCTGCATTGGTCTGAATTCGAAATAAGATCAAAGAAATTATCAGCTGATATAGATGAATATTTAAATGAGAACAACGATTTTGAATAACTAATAACAATTCAGAGAAACAAATATGAAAAAAATAATGCTACTTATCTTTATATTATCATTAATAACTTTGAGTAGTTGCGGTATTGATAATGAGGAAAAAGCAATAAGTGATAATCACACTCAAAACTTAAATCGAATAAAAGCAATAATCAAACATAATGATTTGAAACCAGATTATATTTTTAAAAATATGAATGAATTGTATGATAATATAGGGTCATGGACTCTAACAAAGTATAATGATAAAGTAATTCAGATATTAGATACAAAAGGAATACAAAAAAGAGAAGAACAGAATAATTATTATTGGTCAGAATCAAATATCGGGAATTTATATGAATTCGAATTATTCCCCAAAAAAGAGATGACGAACTTACCTAAATCTATAATAGGTTATTATATAGTTAATAACGGTGATTGGTATGAATTTGAAGAGGGAATATTTTGTATTCAGCTCCACGGAGTTCAAGAATACAATGGAGGAAAAAAGTAATGAACTTAGATATAATACAAACAGAAATTACAGATGAAGAAAAGAAATATGCTATTGCAATAGCTTTAGCTGGATTTAAATCTGATGGTGATTTTAATGAGCATGATCTTCATTTCTTAGGCACTTATATAGCACACACTGGAATACTAAAAGATGGTATAACGGAAGAAGCTATATCAAACTTATTTACAGAAATTGGAAATTTAATGGATGAAGATAATTTTGAATCCAAAGTGCTATTAATGGATAAAAACATTAAAATGAAAGGATTAAGTTTAGCTTTTGAATTAATACTAAAATCGAGTCAACTTAATGAAACAACTTTTGGTAGTTTTCTTTCAACGGCTAAAACGCTAGAGATTGAAAAAGAAGATCAACAAAAAATAATTGATGTCTTTAGCTACCTATATTATTAATGATAAAAAGGAACAGGAAATGAGCTACACATTTGATGAACATAGATACAATTTCGCAGTATGGACAGCTGCTAGGGCAATTCAGAGGGGATTAAATAACGCATCTTCTGCTAACATATCAAAGCTGTTTAAAAAACTAAAAATTGTAGATAAAATTAAGCCAGATAGTATAGAAAATGCAAATGATTTTGATACTTTTCATAAAGAATTTTGTAAAAATCTTATAGTCGAAGCTAATAAATTAGGTTTAGAGCTATCTTATGGTAGAGCTTCTAAGCTCTTAGCTATATTCATAAAGACTTATTATGTTCTGCCAGGTAATGGCAAAGGGAATATTTCCAAATTTGCACATCCTCCAATAGATAATATACTCTTAGAAAAATCTAAAAAAGTACATAGTATTAGACCGATACCTAAATGGACTTTAATGGGAGAAGACGAGTATTTCAATGTTATTAATGAGTTTAGAAAACTAAATTTAGACTCTTTTTGGATGTTAGAGAAATATTGGAATGTTACCTAGTCGCGTTCCTAACAAAGTTCCAAAAAATAGCAGGGGTGTATAATGAATAATTTAAAAAATCTTCTACAAGATATAATACCTGACAAGAATATAACAGAGTTGAAATACTTCCACCCTACAGGTAGAGAGATGGAACCCAGTGGTCACGTTATTCAAAAGGGTGGGTTCTTTAAAGAATGTAAAGACAATAAGAATAGCTTTAGTACTAAGAAATCACAATATCTGATAGATAATAAATTCAATTTGATTGAAGGGGCATCTGATTTAAGCATTTCCCAAAGTTGTATAATAGTATTTCCTACAGACACTAACAACATAGATGTCTGGACAAATATAATAATGACCTGGTTCTCTGAGAAAATTAAATCGAATGAAACTAATTATTATGAAACTAGAAACAATGATCATTATGTAGGTACATTCTCAGTTGGTAATTTCTTTATAGGTGAATACCAAAGTGATAATGGAGGAATATTCAACGAAAAGTCTGTTACAATTGAATTAAGTGGATTGAATAATAAAGGAATGATAGATATTTCAAAAATGATTACTGATGAATTCAATCTAGAAGCTATCTTGTTGAAAGACTTAAATAGAGACATAATATTTCTGGTTAAATCAAGTAATGGTTTAAATGGCGCCTAAAGAAATACTAAAAGATAGCAGGGGTGCATTGCTTGGGGTCATCAAAGAGCGAGCAGGTAAACTAGAGATATTCAACAACAGAGGAGCTTACCTAGGGCGCTATGACCCCAGACGCAATGAAACATATAACCGCAAGGGTGAGAAGATCGGTTACGGCAATCTTCTCACTATGCTGTTGTGTAAGTCCTAATTAATATGTTTAGTTTTAGTAAAAACTAACTTCTACAATTGATAGAATGTTTTTTGAATTAAGACGTTACGGAATGAGAATCTATTTAGATAGGGAAGTGAGAAAAGACTAATGAAACACATAATATATATACACGGCTACAAGGGTGAAAATTCAAGCAAGGGTAAAAAGTTAACTGAGTATTTCAATTCAGATGAGTACAAGGTCCACACGCCCGTACAAGACCCCAAAAGTCCTCATAATACTATCAACTCTATATTAATGCTGATAGAAGAACTTGGCTCACAGTCTGTATTCATAGTTGGAAGTTCACGAGGTGGATTCTATGGGCTAAGGATAGTGCAATTGACGAATGTACCTTGCTTACTAATAAACCCAGCTTTAAATTTCAGCCAGACGAACTATGATAACATGCTAAAACAAGATGGAAAAGAGAAGACCGAAAGAGTATTCAAAGAGATAATTGAAATCAGAGAAAGGATAGTAAATGAACCTCTCGACCAAAGCAAAATTAATCTATTTATAAGTACTAATGATGAAATATTAGACCACACCGAATTAATCCAATTCTTAGATAATCCAAGAAGTATAGAAATGTTCGAAGACACCCACAAATTCTATAATTTCTCAGAAACGTTACCTAAAGTCAAAGCGATGGTGGATAGTATTGGATGAGTTGAGATGGCACATAATATTATAATTACTTCAGAGTTGTAACAATATAGAAAAATTAACGTAATAGATAGCGTAATAAATAATGTATCAAGAACTCTTAGATGAGTACCAACCGAGCTAATTAAATGCTACGGTGGTAAGGCGATATGGCTGTTAAAAGCAAAAACCTCTTCCCTTGATACTCTTTTTAAAATTTAATAAAAGGAGTTCACAAATGTTTAATTTACCATTTGAAGTGTTTAACCAACACGAACAAACCAGTAAAGCACATTCACTTTACCCCACAACACATAGTTTAATCAAGCACTATTCTGATAAGTATAAGGATCATTATAGAAATGCTATTGGTACTAAACGATTGATAAAACTGATGAAGACTACTAACTTCAATAAGCTCTATAATAAGCGCAAAGAATGGGATCAGCTAAATAGCAGTATTCCAATTGAGTACCTCACCGCACTTGGAATAACGGAGAAACTTCTAGCCACTGCTGTAGAGATAGACCAGGAGATATATGACAAAAGGATTGAAGAGCCAGTTACATATTCTGGTTTTGTTCATCCTATTCGGACGTTTATAGTCAAAAGTTTTATATTTAACGAACCTTTGACTGAAAGAGAAGCTGTAGAAAAAATCAAACAAATGCTTGCTGAAGAAATGATCGGACGCTATAATAAACGTACATATTTTAAATTAGATCGAAGTCCCTACTACTCTCTTTGTGTTAATGACGAAGGAAAGGAATGGTATGTAAAAAACAGACCTGAATATAAGATAGATAACCAATATTATGTGTTTCGTTTGCCCTTCTTTAGTGGGATTAGGTTTAAGTAGAGTTGAGTAGGTAGTAGTTAACTAAATCAGCAATTTGTGTAACTAAGAATGAAATAGTAAATTTACAATACATCAATAAAATGTATGTGATAAAAATGTTGTTTAATAAAGATTGGAGTAATAATTAATGATAGATTTTATTGGAGATATTCACGGTCACGCAGACGAACTTGAAGCATTACTTAAGAAGTTAGGTTATAAAAAAAGTGATGGTGTTTATACGCATCCCGAAAGGAAAGTATTGTTTGTTGGTGATTACATTGACCGTGGACCCAAAATTAGGGAAACACTAGCTATCGTTAAGGCTATGGTTGAGAGTAAGAATGCAATTGCGTTGATGGGCAACCACGAATACAATGCATTATGTTTCCATTTCCAAGAGACCGAAGGCGGACACCTTAGAAAGCATTTAATAAAAAATATTATTCAGCATTACGAGACACTTAAACAATTCCAGAATAGACAAAATGAATATGAAGAGTATTTAGATTGGTTTAAAACATTGCCACTATACTATGAAACTGATTCTTTTAGAGCTGTTCATGCTTGCTGGGATAATAAAACCATTGAATATCTCAGAAAAACATTGGTAAACGATAGGTTAACAGATGATCTTATCTATAAATCAGTACAGAAAGGAAGCAAATTGTATGAAGCAATTGAACAGACCCTAAAAGGTAAAGAAATGGAAATGCCCAAGGGGCTTTCTTTTACTGATAAAGACGGAACGAGAAGAAGTGAAGTACGAATAAAATGGTGGGAAGACCCATCTAAAATGACCTACAAGTCAATAAGCGTTATACCTATTGAAAATTTACCTGAACAACCGATTGAATTATCTGAATTAAAATCCCTTGACTTTTATCGTAGTGATGACAAGAAAGTGTTTTTCGGGCATTATTGGCTAAAAGGTGAACCATCACTATACAAAGACAATATCTGTTGTTTAGACTACAGTGTTGCCAAAAAAGGAAAACTTGTAGCTTATCGACTTAATGATGAAGTCAAATTGGAAAAGAATAATCTAGTTTATGTTTAATAGGGAATTAAAACATTGTAATTATTTCACCAAAGTCTCCCAATGCTCCCAGATAATAACCATAGCTAGTGTATCTAGTTTACAGTATCTGAGAAGAGCTATTTCATAGTCGGCTTTTCTACTTACATCGCCATATAGTAGCTCTGTGTATCCACGCATTGCACCTGTACCTTCGCTAACGTTTATACCATTATCATTTGGTAGATTCTTGTATGGATTCTCAATTGTGCCATCTGTATCCCTGCTGAGTAAACTTAAATCTGGTGTAAATTCTCGCAACCATTTCTCTATATTAGGCGAATTGGTAGCTGATAAGACAGCTGGTAATACAGACTTTATAGAGGTCTTTCCTTTCATCTTTGGATGGAAATAGAACTCTAATGTCATCTTATTCATATCTACTAGTTTGCCAGGTGTGTTCTTATCAAATTTGACAATGTCCTTTAGCCAATCTAATAGTTCAGGATTATCGTATCCTTGCTCTACCATCTTAAAGTAAATGTCTCTGAGTGTAGTATTCTCGTGGGTCGCCCACATAAATATAGTACCTTCGCTCCCTAATTGCTTGTATAGGGATTCTGCGAATCGGAAGCTCGGATAAGTTGGGTCAGTGTTGAGCCACTCGCTGTGTATAGGGTCAGCTCCTTTGGATTCTACAGTGTGGCAACTCCATTGGAAAGCAACCACTTCATAAGGACGCAAACCTTTGTGAAAAGGAAGTGCAGTAGTTATAGTTTCAAAATCGATGAAATGATGTGGATAAGTAGCTTGTGACATCCTATCAACTAAAGACTCTGAATACCATTCTTCATTAGTAAGAGTGTTCGCTATTTGTATCTTCTGACGAGTTTTATAAGACATAGTTAAGCATTCTAGAGGTATATCAGATAGTGAAACTCTATTCTCTTCTATGAGACTATTTGCCAAGTTTTCTGTTCCCCTTTTTACCCTACCAAGCTGATACAAATCTCTAATGTGATGCTGCGGTTTATCTATATGAGACCAACATTCATCAAAACCACTAAGTGTATCTCCTTTCTGGGTCGTATATTCACAACTGAAACAATCCTTTGTAATCTGTACAATCGGCTTTTCACCACTTTTTAGTTGGGCTATGTAATTATTAGCTGATTTTTTTACCACCTCTTCTAAAGCTTCTACTTGTGGATTTACATTGACCTTTATAAGCAGATTATCTTCTACAATCGCGGCTGGGTCGCCATCGAATTGAATTTCAAAACTCTGAAATCCATGTTCATTGGATTTATCAACCATCTTAAATTGAGAATATAAATTATCTATGTCAGTAGTTGCGCTTTTATTTGGAACGAATAGAAAAGAATCTATAGTCGAATCTGGGTAGCATTCTTTCAATGTTAACTTCTGATAAGTTATATCTTCCAAATGCTCTTGCCAAGCTTTATCTAACTTTAGGGTCTCATCTACACCTTTGGATTTCACTTCTATTATATTGAAATGGTCTCCAAGCTTCTCTAAGATATCTATTGCTACAAACTTATTTTTAGAATATATTACTGCCTCAAATAAGACTACATTATCCAATAGAAGTAAATCAGCAGTCTGCTGAGCTGCTATATCCATACCCCTTGACGTATCTATTTCTATACCACCTGGGTAATACATTTTAGCCATTACCCCTACAACATAACCACCCTCTGCTAAATACTCCATATATTCGTTACCATCGTCCGCAGATGGATATCCACTCTTTTTATAGTAAAGCTTCGTAGGGCAGCTCTGAGCTATCTTAAAATTAGATTTAGAGAGTGTCTGGGCGTGGTTGATGTTGTTATTCATGTTGTTTCTTTTTTTTATTAATTAACCCTTATCCACTACTCTAATAAATGCAAGATTAATTGCTGTTATTACTAGTGATTGATGTGTTTGATTACTATCAAATATACTAAATTTTATGCAATAAGACATTACGTATTTTGCACTTTAATAATTACCCTAAGTAATATATCGATTCTAAAAATCCAAAATCCATTTAGGGTCTTGTTCATCTATAAGAGATATATTATTTTCTACAGACCACTTCAAAAAAACTTTCAGTTCTTCTTTTAATCTAAATCTAAATCCTGGAATTTTATAATCTTTGATAGATTCAAAGAATTTGACTTTGTCCTTGGATTTGTTTGTTAGAATAACGCTTGATCTTAACTGATAGTCTAACATACAGTCTAACAAACGGTGATAGGAGGCGTATTCGTAATACTTTGGTTCTTCATCTTCATCATCGAGATATCTAAATTCATCAAACAAGAATTCATTGTAGCAGTGATTAAATGAATGATATTTATTTAGATCTTCTATATCTCTAGTAATCACATGTTCTGCAACTTTCAAAAGCGTAGTATTTGGGTCTAATAAAGATTGGATATAAAAACCATATAATGATAATTCAATCCACTTATGTGCAAACCAGTAACATTTCTGTAACCCATAGAGTACGGGGTCAAGTGAGAAAGTGTTCCGGTTAATGTTTGTATAGGTATGAGGATTGCAGAAAAGTCCGCTATAAAAGCTGTTTGAATTACCTAGATGGGTAATCTTTATATGAGTCTCAAACCGCTTCAAGTTTTCTGTTGCAAGTGTTTCAATCTTATATGTGAATTTATGATTCATTATTATTCAAGGTGTTAATATACCTTTTTTGGATTATTCCTTTGTGCTGGAATGTTCTATTTAGATATGGATTATTGCTCTTAGAGTTTATCTAATTTATTTAATCCACCACGCTAATATAAGCAAGGTTAATTGCTGCTCTAACAAGTTGGATAGTGGTATTTACGTTCAACTTATGGTAGATATTCTTTCTGTGAGTTTTTACAGTCTTTTCAGAAATATGTAGTTTATCTGCTATCTGATTATTAGTTAACTCATCATTGCATATTAGATATAGTATTTCTCTTTCTCTAGGAGTCAGTGCGTTTATTTGGTTTAGTTCTCGTACTTTGTCCCTTTTATTATTTATAATACTTGATGTTATTGGACACAAGAATATGTTCCCTTTTTCAACATCCTTCAAAGCATTAAGAATTTCTACATCTTCCGATGCCTTATTTATAATACCATCTGCACCACTTTTAAGAACGCTTTCTAATAAACCAGGCTGTTTGTTAAATGTCATTATTACTATCTTGATTAGCGGGTTAAGTTTCTTCAACTCTTCAACTACTAGAAACCCATCGCCGTCTTCCATGAATAGGTCCAGCAGAACTATGTCAATATCTACTTCTTCACGTCTATTTGCAAAGAGTAATTCGTTTCCACTTTTGAATGTACCTGCAACTTCATATTCTGAATTACGTTTCAAATAATCAGAAACGAGATTCAATAGGATTAAATGATCATCTACAATTGCAACTCTTTTCATAAATCTATTACTTTTTTATGGGAATTTACTATTTTTACAAATGCAAAGTAAATTACTTTTATATTTATGCCTATACCTACTTATGGGTATTTTTCTATCTAATCCAATTATTTCTTTACAGAGAAGTAAAGTTAGTTTTAAAGATCATAGTGAAAGAGTTAAAGTACTTACTGAAGAAATAGAATCTGTGGTAAATACTGTTCGCTTCGATTCACTACTGGCAAGAACAGATACTATGAAGTATTTTCACTTATATTGCATGGGTAGGGATTTTGCACAATTGAAGCCAAGTCTATCAGTAGCTGTAGCAGATTCAATGATTTCTTATGCTAGGAGGGATAAATATAGTCGAGGTATTATAAGTGGTTATAATCTATTGGGAATTATATATACTTATGAAGATAATTATGTTCGTGCCTTAGTTAATCTAAAAAAAGCCAAGAAAATTGGGACTAACTCATCAGACTCTGAGAAAATAAAAGATAAGTATGGATGTACACTCTATTATCTAGGTGACCTTTATTTTCAGAAGAAAGATTACCAAATAGCTCTTGATTATTACAAAAGATCCTATGATATATTCAATTCATTTACCGAAACAGATTTAGCTAGAGAAGATTTGGATTTCACATTAACTTCTTTTGCTTTTACTACTATCAGGGAAGATAAGGCATATACAATGTATTCAATTGGACGTAGTTTCTTAGAGCTAAATACAATGGATTCAGCCAGAATATATTTAAATAAATCTTTGACTGTGGCTAAAAAAACTACACATAATAGATTAGAGGCAAGGATATATTATGCACTTGCTAGATTGGAACATAAAAATCAAAATTTGGATTTATCTAAAAATTTCTCGGGAAAATCATTAGTTCTATCTAAGTCAAGTAATTTGAATGAATATGTTATATACAACTATCTATTACAGATGGAGATTGATTTAGTCAATGGTGATTATAACAATATAGAGGGGTATTATAACAAAACTATTCCTCTAGTGATGCAAATGGGTATGAAAAGTGAATTAGCAAAAGCTAAACAGCTTTATGCAGTGTATTCGAATCAGATTGGTAATTCTAACTTAGCTTTCCAAATGTTAGAGGAGGCTAACAGTATAAGAGAAGAACTAAATGACGACGAGGTGGCTCGTAAGTTTGGTCAGCAAGAATCTGAGATGAAGTATCAACAGAATGTTTATGATTTAGAGTTGGAATCAATGAAAGCCAAAGAGGAAGAGAAAAGAGTAACAACCCAGCTATTCTTCAGTTTAGCGATACTGTTTCTTATATTATTGATGGCTATCCTGATTTATATAAACTCAAGAAAGAATAAAAGATTAAGTGAAGAGTTGGGTAAGATAAACAAACAACTTGAGTCAGCAAATACACAATTGGTAGAGCTAAATGATACTAAGACAAAACTATTCAGAATAATATCACATGATTTGAAGAATCCAATAAAGGAATTTGACTCTGGTGTGAAACACCTTATTTCAAACCAAACAATAGACAAAGATAATTTGAACAAATACCTCACTAATTTGAGTAAAAGTGCAAGTAATATCCAGGGATTACTCTACTCATTATTGAATTGGGCTGAATCTCAATTTAGTGATAGACCTATAGTAAAAACAGAAGTTGATATTAATGATATATTACAAAAAGTAATGCCTTTATATCAACAGATGGTTGATGAAAAAGAAATAAAAATTAGGATTAATTTATCTGTTCAAACATTAGATACAGACGCTAACATTCTACAAATTATCCTTAGAAATATAATACATAACAGTATTAAGTTTACACTTAATGAAGGTACAATTAGTATTAAAACTGATACTGAAGATGACTTTACAATTCTCCAAATTGCAGACACTGGGATAGGTATGCGCAAAGACCAAGTAGAAGCAATACTAACAGACAAACACTTTAACAATAGCCAAACAGACTTATTCAAAAGCACAGGTGTAGGACTAAGAGCTGTAAAAGATTATATAGACCAACTCGGTGGAAACCTTTTCATAGAAAGCACACCAGGAAATGGTACAATCGTCACCATTTACTTTCCCTAAAAATAATTAGAAAAATACCCACTTTGGGGTATGGTATTACCTTATTTGCATTGCTATATTTGTGAAATAAAAATTTATAAATATAGGAGTCAGAAAGAAATGAGAATTTCAGAAATTGTAATAAAGGTCATAGACAAACTTGTTGGTGAAGAAGAAATAAGAAGATTGGCGGAATTGGAACATGGAGAGGAAGAAAAAAATGATATACCAATACCAGATCGTATACCTAGAGAGATTGAAAGCCCAGTAATCGGTGATATTTATGGTGAAGATATTAGTGATACGGAAAATACTGATTACTTAATACTTGGTTCATACACACCTATGAGATCGCCAGGTGTAATTACATTTTACATTGATGCTATCACTAAATACACAGGTTCTCTTATTCGAAAGATTGTAAAATCAGGATACAATTATAGCTTTGAATTAGTCGCAACAACAACATTTTTAGTAATACAAGATGTTACTCTGCACGAGTCATTTCATTACTATTGTGATTACAAAAGAAGCATTACCTCAGCAAAATATGATAGAGATAAGGAAGAAGCTCTTGCAGTAGCTCATTCGTATAATATGTTGGGGAGACATTCTTTAGTCCTTGGATATAATAGAAGCTTATATAATGAGTTAGGATGGGTACAAAGGCATTACCGTGGAAATTTTGATAGGGTACGCAGAAATCCAAAACTTATAAGGGAATTCAAAGAAGTATTTAAAGAAAAACACTATAAGGCATTCACATTACCTGGGTATAGAGATTGGCACCTATACATTAACAAAAATTCCTACGAAACGGATTTTTATGATTACATAAAAGATTCAAACTTGGACAAACTTTTGAGCAATGGTGTACCAGTAAATGACATTCGAGGAGAATTAATGATAATTGGTCATAGGGGAACAAAATTAGTTGTTAAATAAAAATAGGGATAATAACAAAATGAAAAACATTCTTAAAAGCAAAAGCAATATAGATACAAGTAAAACGGATGTATTCGTTGCAGAAAAGGATACTATCTGGAATGGAATAAATATATTCAAAGACTCATTAGTAGCTGTATATAATAAAAAAATATTTGTTAATGAGATGGATACAAATTTTAAGTACTTGTTACTTGAAATATATCCTGAAGTAAGTGAGTATTTATCAGACGATGAAGAGCTAGTGATACCTCATCCACAAGATTGTAAAGACCATTTTTTATTTGATAATGAATTTTTGAATGGAACGATTAGTATAGAAACAGGTGGAATGTCCCGCTGGAATAAAGATCATTTTTGTACATCTGGTGTACCTAAAAAAGAAGAGCTTTTAAATTCACCAACATTCAAATACAATGGTGTTGAATATAGCAGTTGGGGGTATCAAATAAATACCGATACAAAGGAAATAGAAAACGGTTTCTATATTAAAGATAATAAATACTTTGAGATGGTTGGTATGGGTTTAGAAGATTTGGAAGTGAAGTCTTGAAATTTTATAATAATAAATCTGAATTAGATGAGATTAGAATATATTATCATAATAAACAAATTTTTAAACATAGCTGGTTGTTTGAAAAATATCCTGACTTATTATCTCCGTTTAACAATAGCTCTTTGAATTTACTTGTTCATATTTATATGAACCTGAATATCATAGGTAGTTTGATATCTATATATCATTATAATCATGAGGATCGAGCTTTCTTCATAGATTTTTATAATTTCACTATCCATAAAGAACTAAACCCTATTTCTAATTTCTTTGGTCTATAGATTTTTATAATCCTTAATAAAATACCCAAACTTTAATTTCGCCTTAGGTTGCATGAGTATTTTAAAAAATAAAACTATATCAGAACTAAATGATTAGTTCAAAGCATTTATAAACGTATCTATATTAACAAAAGAGTTCGCTAATTATTCTGCTAAGAATCTATATAAAGTTTCTGCAGAGGAATGGTTTGAGAATAGATCGAAGATTAAGAAAAGATCGAAGATGAAGCACAGTTTAATATTTGGATTCCAAGAAGACTACGTAAATAAAAACACATTTCTACTAATAGGGTTAGCGATTCTTTCATCAAAAGTTATGAACCAACTTAACAGTTCTACTACACCTAAACAAATAAGTTTATTAGAATCTTACTTAGTAGAATTAGAGAAATCAAACCCACAACAATTAAATCATTCTCAATTAAAAAAATCTAGTCTGTACTATTTAGACTTTAAAAAACATATAGGTAAAGATATAGATTGGGATGAACCAACAGTTGATTACGATAAACTAAAAAATGGTCTTGTAGAAAAACTTAGAGATTATATAGATACCGTAGAAGATATTAGATTCAAGGACTTCAGTTCGGTGAAAGTTAGAGCATCGAAAAAGATGACTACCTCAAAGGTGGAATCACCCTTTTTTACAGTTAGTTAAAGAAGCAGCAATTTATTGTGGAAAGTGTGAAAATACAATTCGCAATCATAGAAAAGAAGGTAGGTTGGTTGAAAATGCTGGAAACATAAGCCAAGGATATTTATTTACCGAAGAAACCTTGAATAAATATATGGGAAAAACATAGAAATTTATCAAATTCATTGCTAATTCATTGTAAGGTAAAAGAAAACCCCAAGTAAGTATTTATTTACAAGGGGTTAGTTCTTATTGTTCGTGGTCGAAGAGGGATTTGAACCCCCGACACAAGGATTTTCAGAGCTGTATTTAATTATTTGTAAGTTTCTTATCATAATTACTTAAAAATTTAGGTTGTTTAGAAATGGACTGTATGAGGAC